>JAANMT010000105.1_pt1 | contig 80452 bp, 61 predicted proteins | sample 7279711 | NCBI WGS metagenome assembly JAANMT01 (sample SAMN14094538, study PRJNA606508) | bioreactor metagenome | isolation source: A lab-scale SPAN reactor treating ammonium-rich wastewater day 1 | place: Ireland: Galway | collected 2017-01-16
CCTTCGGTCGTCCTCCGCTTCCCTCTGCGGAAGCGGGGGACCCCACCCCGCATCAAAGCGGCGACCAAAACACTTTTTCTGTGTCGTCATCCTGAAGGCTCTTGCGGCCTGAAGGATCCCTCCGATCTTTCCCAACTCCCGCCATGAAACCTAATCTCGCCATCGCCCTCGCCAGTCAACCGCTCCTCTGCTTCACCTTCAGCGGCACCACCGGCTCCTCTTCTCAATATCTCCCCTCTGCAGGCGGCGTCGCCGGCGACGGCCTGCCGCTCCCCTTGGACGGCACGCTCGTCAGCATCACCGTCTTCGACGGCTCCGACATCTACTCCGACATCGGCGACGTCACCTTTGCCGCGCACGACAGGCTTTCCGTCTACTGTCAGAATGACGGCGGTGTCTTCACCGTTCGTGTTCGCTTGAATGGCGTCTCCACCTCGCTTCGCGCCGAATCGGTGCCGCTAAGTTCCACTCTGCAAGTCACCGTCGTCGTTGCCGTCAATCGCTTCTAAGGAGCACCCATGCCTTTCACCGACCTTCTCACCGTTCGCAAACACCTCGTCGCTTCCAACACTCCCGCGCTTCCCTTTGAAAATATCCCTCTGACACTCTCAGGCACAACACCCGTCCCCTTGCCGCAAGGCAACGTCCTCGCTTCGGTCAGCATCAAATGGCTCGCCTCCGAACTCCCCACGCTCGAACCCTCCGTCGTGCTCGTCAATGAAAACTGGGCCTCGCTGTCCTACGCGAACCTCGCGCGCAACAGCGTCGTCGTTGCGAGCACCTTGAGTCTCGCACAGGTCTTCACCGAAGAACACGACTACCGCGTCAATCACGAAGAAGGCAAACTCAAACGCCTCGCTTCCGGTTCTATTCCCAATTCCTTCCCCGTTGTCGTCTGGTATGGCCGCTATCACCTCTTTGCGGAATCTTCAGACTTCGTCGTGGATTACGCCGCAGGCACCGTGCGTCGCGCCTCCGGCAGCACCATTCCCGACGGGGCCACCGTGCTCGTGGACTACATCGTCGCGCACGGCTCCGCCGAGGACGTGCTGATTGAACAGGCCATCGTCGAAGCTGAAGACGTCATCCTCCGCAGTTTGCGCGAAGGATACTCCGCATCCTCCACCGACCAGGGCCTGCAATCCGGAGCCACCTACCTCGCGCTGCACATCGTCGCGCGCGGCATGGCCGCGCTGATGCTCACGCGCAATCTCGGCAGCGATGCCTACACCCGCGCCCGCGAATGGCTTCAGCTTTCCGATAAGTGGCAGACCGCCGCATGGACTGTGCTCGCTCCCTTCGTCACTCCTCACTCTCTCCGTTCAACCCTTGTCGAATAACATGAATATCTTCACCGAAAAAGCCAAACAGAAAGTGCTCGACACACTCTACGACCTCGCCACCGAAGCCAAGAGCACCAACGTCTCCGCCATCAAACTCTATCTTGAACTCGCCGGCGACCAGTCTCCCGCCGAATCGCTCACCACCGAACAGGCGCTCGAAATTCTTAGGTGCGCCGCAACGCACACGGAGCCGGAACAGCAATGAACAAACACGACTTCAATGAACTGCTCCTCTGCTCGCGTTCGCCGTGGCGCTTCCTGACTTCGCACGTCCAGACGCAGGACCCCGCGCACGGTACGCGCGCCTTTCCCGATTTCGACTACCTGCGTGAGCTGATTCACGCCGCGCAGACGCATCGTTATCTGCTCGTTCCCAAATCACGGCAGATGATGGTCACGTGGAGCATGGTCGCGCTCTTTCTCTGGCGCGCGCTCTTCAAACAGCCCGGCGTCTATCTCTTCCTCTCGCGCAATGAACGCTGCGCCGAAGAGCTGCTCGAACGCGCGCGCTTCATCCTCAGTCATCTGCCCGCCGTGATGCGGCCCAAACTCGCCACCAACAACAAATCCGAACTCGAATTCGCGGGACTGCATTCGCGTCTGCTCTCGCTGCCCGCCACTCCCGACGGCCCGCGCATGTATTCGCCCACCGCCGTCTTCTGGGATGAAATGGCCTTCACGCCCTTCGATACGCACATCTGGACCGCGTTGCAGCCTGCTCTGCAGAGCGGCGGCTCCTTCGTCGGAGTCTCTTCATCCGGCGGCGCGCACAATCTCTTCGCTCGCATGATTTCCGATTGCGCGGCGGCGTCCGAAGCGAAGTCTTCGCAGAACTTTCACATTCACCGCATCCATTACTCCCTGCACCCGCAGCGCGATGCCCGATGGAAGCGCGACGCCGCCCGCGGACTCTCGCAGGCCGCCTGGGAACGCGAACAGGAAATCTCCTTCGACTCGGCCGAAGACCTTGTCTATTCCGAATTCGACCCCGTCGTGCACATTCTCAAAGATGAGTTCCATCCGCGCAAGGATTGGCCGCTCTTCCGCTCAATTGATTTCGGCTATCGCAAACCATTCGTCCTCTGGCTGCAGCGCATCCCCTCCGGTGAATACATTGTCTTTTCCGAATGGGAAGGCCGCGACGCCACCACCGAAGCCATGCACGCCGCGTTGCTCCGCACCGACCTGCTCTTCGGTCTGCACGAATATGATTTCACGTGGACTTCCTGCGATCCTTCCGGCGCCGCCGCGCAGGACAGCGGTATCTCGCCTGTGGATTGTCTCGTGCGCAACGGCCTGAAGCTGCGTTTTCGCTCTTCCAAAATTCTCCCCGGTGTCGAACGTGTCAAATCTGCGCTGCGCGACGCCTCAGGAAAAGTGTCGCTCCTGATTTCGCCGCGCTGCGAAAAACTGATCCGCGACATCGCCCGCTATCGTTGGGCCGCCAACAAAGAGGAACCCTTGAAAGACGGCGATTCCGACCATTCTCTCGATGCGCTCCGCTACTTCTTCGTCAACCTCGATGCCGCCGAAGAACACTACCCCGCGACTCCCCGCATCGCCGGACTCTAAAACAAAAGCGGCGCAGTTGCCCGCGCCGCTTCGTCTGCTTCAGCTTCGTTCCGTCGCTATCTCTTCGGCACTGCCTTCGGCATCGGCTGTCCCGTCAGCGCACCCGAACAGTCGCGCACCACAACGAAGAACCGTTGATCGGTCATGATCGGCGCTTCGTAGAAGTGCCGCCCGGGAGTCGGAAAACCGATCCCCGTCAGATAACTATAACCGTCCGGATACACGGCGGATGCGTCGTCTGATGAAAAGATATACACGATTCCCGCTTCCGCCTGCCACCATTCGAGCCGGTAACGCGGATACACGGCCTGCGTCCGCTGAATCGTCAGACTGTCTACACCCACACAGTAGCTGCCTAAACAAAATGCGCGTTCCTCCGCCGGATAGGTTCCGTATTCCTCTTCCCACGTCACACCCGGTATCCCGTCGCCCCACGGCGTCGAAATCCACGCGAAGTCGCACTCATTGCTTCCCGCTGTGGCAATCCGCAGCCAGCCTGTCGTCAGCGTGCAAATTGGAGAGAACTGCACGTCAAACTGCAGCAGAGGAAAAGAACCCGCATACAGCATTCCAAGGTTCGTTCCCATCGCGCTCACTGTATATATCTGTTCCGCGCCCTGCGCACTGTCAATGAACGCAAGCTCGAACTCAATTGGCTCATCCGCGCACTGTGTCAGCATCGGTGCTCCCCAATCCACCATCATTCCCCAGAAACGTATCTGACCGATGGCTCCGCCCACCGAATAGTTGTCATACTGCTGGAATGGAGTCTCGTAATCCGAGACGCCGATCACCCATTGCTCGTCCGGCAGATGCGGAGCCTGAGCCGATAGTCCTCCCATCTCTCCGCACTCCGGCCTCGTGTAGCACGAAACGACTCCGCACTGTGTCTGTTCGTAGAACGTGCCGCTGAGCGCCGTGCATTCCGAACGCGTCAGAATCTCGCACGTCCGCGCTTGTATCTCACCGTAACAGCACGCACCGATGCAATCCGAAACATACAGATACACCGGCCCGATGTCATTCTGTGTCGCGCCTTCAATCGTCAGATAATACGTTCCGGGAGTCAGCGGCACGCAATTCAACTCCGACAAGCCCGGAGAGCCGCAGCCTCCGCCGCCTTCCGCAATCACCTCGCCGCAGCAGTCGTCCGTCAAATACAGGTAGCTGTCCCAATCCTCTCCCGACCCGCACAGCGAGAACGTCCAATCTGAAGCGTAGGGAATCGTAATGGAATAAGTCAGGTCGAGGCTGCTGCGCAAATTGCAATCATTGCCCGCATTGACGGTGCTACCGGAGATAGACTGCGGCGCGACCAGCCCTCCGTCCACCAGACAGCCGTTGCAGGGAATCGTCTCCAGCAGCACACGATACTCGCGCTTCTCGTTGACGCCTGTCGCAAATGCCGACCCCACAAACAGCTCCATCTCGCCCGCCGGCATGCAGGGTGTGACGTAGGACGTCGTAGTGCAAACGCTGTACGGGTACATGATATAATAATCGTCAACCAAACACGGCGGGTAGAGCGCACCGACCATGACTTGCAGCGGTGTCTCGGTTTCAATCGTCACGCGCAATGAGCACGGTTCATTCAGAGTAAAGTGGTAGAAATCCGTATCCCTTCGCTGGCCGCCAGTCGCATCCAGATAGGTGAACGCCACGCCGCACATCGTTTGAAACGGGTAAACCGTCTCCCACAGGATGTTTCCACTCTCGTTGTTGCAGGCTCCGTTGCAGTCATTCCACAGATTCTGTTCGCCCAGAACTTCCACACACTCCCGCGCATCCGCCGGCTGACACTCGACCACGCAGCTGTCCGAAATTTGCAGAGAATATGCACCCGCGTTCGTCGAGTAGCCGTCAATGATGATGTAATACGTTTGGAACGCGTTCAGCGTCAGACCCAAATAGGATTGCAGCCCGAGGGCGTCGTCGTTGCAGCCCACCTGCGTCGAACCCGGACAGGTTTCGCCCGCGTTCACGTAGAGATACGTATCGTAACTCGACCCCTCCAGTGAAATATGATAGGTTTGTGTTGCCAGCGGCACAAACTTGTAAATCACATCCGGCGCGTTGGTCTGATTGCAGGGCTGCAGCGGTGCGAAATTGTTCACTCTGCCCGTCGTCGTTCCCGAATCGTAATACGGCACACCTGTGACAACCGTGGCGGGACACGCATCGTTGCCTTGGTCAAGCGCATTCCGTTCCCGATTCTCCGGACGCTGTGCGTAAAGCTCGTTTAACTGCTCTTTCAGATTCGCGCGCGTCACTTCGTCCGGCAGCGACGTGCCTACTCCGCCGAGATACGCGAACTCCAGCTCATTGATTTGCGCTTCGAGCGGGGTCATCTCCCGTGGGAGAATAATCCGTTCTGCAATAAACGGCTCACGCTCGAGAGGCGTGCTGAACTCATCCGACTGCTTCGCCGATATATTACCGGATACAGATAGAAGCTCGTTCAATCGCGTCACCCATGCGGCATCGGGCGTCTGACCCGTGGCGCATGCCTCTGCGATACTCTTTTCAAGTTCAGCAATTTCAATTTGGGCCGAAGAAATAGTTGGAGACAATTTACCGGTTTTAGCGGCATAGACCCAGCACAAACACCCTAACACAACAAAGAATACGAATATGTTTTTCATTAGACACTCCTTCAATACCTTAAAGTTCAAGTTAGTGCACAATTTCACATTCTGCAAACCTCTGTGACATTCACACAAAATGAAAAGCGGCCCCATCGCTGGAGCCGCTCTGTATCGAATCGCTTCCGGTCTTTGCTATCTCTGCGCGGGCGCGGGCGGCCCAAACGGACTGCTGATGACTTGAATCGGAATGTCACCCTGCTCCTCAGGAGCGGTAAGCAACCGACCACACTGTAGGGTGACCCTGAAGATCATCTCATTGGCCGGGACGTCCGGCGAGTAGAACGAATAGCCCTGACTTCCTTCGCTCCGATAACCAAGCGCCACTGCACTATAAGTCTGTGGGAAAACCGCATTCGGATTGGTCGACCACCACACATTAACGAAGCCGGCGGGCTGCCACCAACGCATTATGTAGGCATCCGGAAAACCCGGATAGAGCTCAATTGTCACACTGTCCGGACTCCCGCACTTGGCGCCCAGACAGAATGCCAGCTCAGAGTTGGTCGGGGTCGGTGTAGCACCGTTAAATTCCAAGTAGCTGCCGGTCCCGTTGCCCAGAATCGTTGTGGACCAATAGAAGGAGCAGTTTGCCGAATTCATTTCTACAATACGTATCCAGCCGTCGGTGATGGTGCAGGGTGTGACCAGGAAGGTGAAGAACTCGACGATCTGATACGTCCCGAAGTAGAGCGGATTCAGAACGGTTCCGACCAAATTCACATTGGCGGTCTGCGTCACGTTGTTCACGCTGTCAATGAAGGTGATTTCGAAACTCCGCGGTCCGGTCACGCAAGCCTCGCCGCCCGTTATGACACCCCAGAATTTCACCGACACGATGTCGGCGGTCACTGAAAAGTCTTCATACCTTCTATATGCTGTGCCATTGTCGGACAGCCACGCGTCCCACGGTTCGTCGGGCAACGACGGCAATTGAGAAAAGAGCACATCGTCCTCGCTGCACGTCGGACGTGTATAGCAGGCTCCCGACGAACACGGCTCGGCAAGCGTGAACACACCTCCCAGTTGAGTACAGCTGCTGTTTGTTGTGTAAGAGCAGGACGGATTCGTGAGATCGCCGTAACAGCAGGAACCGATACATGTAGACACGTTTAGCTCAAATTCTCCGCAGTGGCTGACGGAGTAGCCTTCCACCGTCAAGTAGTGCACTCCCGCGGAAAGCGGCACACAGTTGATCACGGGCTCCAACGAGCCGCAGCCGTCATCATTCGTGCGGATGGGACTCGCGCAGCAGCTCTGCGTCAAATAGATAAACGGATCCCAGCCCGGAGCGGAACCGCACAGCGAGAATGTCCAGTCAGACGCGTAGGGAATAAACACGGCAAAGGTCAGCTCTTCGCTCGGGCGCAAGTTGCAGTCATTGCCTTCGTCGCAGGTATTGCCGGTCAACGACCCGGGAGCCGTCAGCAAGCCGTCCAGCACGCAGCCATTGCACGGCACCAGGTCCACGCGCAGCCGATAATCGTACATGGCAACAAGCCCGCTGTATACGGTAGGTACCACGACGACTCTGTACGTGCCGGGTTGCAGGCATTGCGAAATGTATGTGACCGTTGAACAGGCGTGGCTCCAGGCCGGAAAGAATTGAATGGAGTTCCACGGACATCCCATAGCCATCAGGAACACCTGCGTTCCAAACTCGGCGCGAACAGTGATAGACAGCGAGCAGGCTTCTGTCAGCGTAATCTGATAGGCATCCACATCACGAAAATTAGCGTTTGCGTGGTTAGTGTACGTGAACGAGCGGCCGCACACCGTCTGGAACGGCAGAATTGTCTGAAAGCTGTTGACTCCTCCGTAAAACGAGTTATCACAGCCCCCGTCGCAATCGGTCACTTCGTTGCCCGCACCGCGAAACTCTCCGGCACACTCCAGAAGATCGCCGGCCACACACTCCACGGCGCAGTCTCCTGAGATGTTCAAGACATACGCGCCGCTTTGGTTGTTATAGCCATCAATCACGATGTAATACGTCGTGCCGGCCAGCAGGGTCAACGTTAACGAGGATTGCAGACCGCAGGCGTCGTCGTTACAGGCAACCTGCGTGTTGCCCGGGCAGGCGCCGCCCGTGTTGACCCACATGTAGGTGTCGTAGGACGACCCGCACAGCGAAATCGTGAACGAGCCCGTGAACGGTGGCGAGAAAGAGTAGATCACATCCCGCGAGTTGACGTGGCCGCAGCAGCCGCAGGTGTCACCCAGCAGATCGTAGTTGTCGGACATTGTCGCCGTCGTGCCGGTATCGGTATAGGGAATTGCGGTCACCGCAGTCGCAGGGCAGGCATCCGCGCCTTGGTCGAGCGGATTGCGCTCGCGATTAATCGGACGCTGGGCGTAAAGCACACCCAACTGCTCTTTGACGCTGCGGAAAGTTTCATCGTCGGCCTGCGCGCCGAAACCGTTCATCAGCTGCATTTCCAGGTCTTGAATCCGCTGCTCGAGCGGCGACAGTTCCTGGGGGCGAATAATCGCACTCTGGCCGAAACCGTCGTCTTCGAGTGAACGATAGGTCACAGGGATATTTGCAGGATGTCCTTTGATGAGTGGAATCAATTCGTTAACGCGGGCGAGCCAAGTCGGGTCAATAGGGTTGCCTGCTTCTTTCGCTGAAGCAATCTGCGCTTCGATCCACGCAAGCTCTTCGCTTGGGGTCTTTTGGTTCGGACCAAGCAATCCCCCCGAATTCTCGGCCTGCACTATCGCAACACAAGCCATGACAATCAATAAGATCAACAACCTCTTCATACACCTGCTCCTCACTTGGACATCCCTTGCTTTCCCAGACTCTTCATCAATTTCGCTAAATCCTACCCAATTTGTCAAGTTTACAGGCATAGATATTTTCCATCACCGATGGCAAGCAAAAAGCGGCCATGATTGACCGCTTTGATGCGTGAATAAGAAGAATCTAATACTATTCGATGCGCCGGAACAGGCTTTCGTCCTGCGGCGTGCCGGACACCGGCGGCGGACCGCACTGATTCGTCATCACGTAGCGTTCCTGCGGATCAATTGAGTTGTGCTGAATCAGATAGTAGCCGGGCGGCAGATAGGCCCCTCCCACAGCTGTGTAGGTTGCGGGAAAGACCGCGTCAATGTTGGTTGAGTGCCAGAGCGTAGCGTAGCCCTGTTCCACCTGCCGGAAGTGAATCGGATAGAAATTCACCTGAAACATGTTGATGAACACGCTGTCGGGAGCCGCACAGCCGCGCCCCAGACAGAGCGACATATCGCGCTGCAGTTCAATCGTTCCGCCGGCATTGACCAGCACGACCGAGTTGTTTCCCTGCGGCGACGTCGCCCAGTGAAAGACACAGCCGTCGTTGTCGTTGCCCACGATGCGAATGCGTCCCGACAGAAGATTGCAGCTCGACGGCAGGTCCGCGTCATACATATACATCGCATAGTTCGCGCCGTAGAACAGCGGCACCGGATAACCCGTCACGGTGACGTTGTAACTTTGCACCGCCGGACCGCTCGCGCTGTCAATGAACGTGATGTGGAAATTGTGCGGCTGGTCCGCCGAGCACGCCTGGCCGGTGATGTAATTGATATGCATTCCCCAGAAGCGCACCGAGTTGATGAGTCCCGGAGCGGAGTAATCTTCATAGAGGCGGTTGGGCAGCCAGTAATCCGTCGCAAACGCGCTCCATGTCTCATCCGGCAGATGCGGCAGCTGCGAGAACTGCGAGCCGTCTTCACACACGGGCCGCGTGTAGCACAGTCCCGGCGTGCACGGCTGTCCTTCCGTGTATTGACCTCCCAGCGTCGCGCAGATGCTCGGCGTCGTGAATTGACAGGATGGATTCGCCGGGTCGCCGTAGCAGCAGGAACCGCGGCAGTTGGTAATGAGCAGTGTGTAGCTGCCGCAGTCGCCCGCCGCGTTGCCCTCAATGGTCAGATAGTAGTATCCCGCCTGCAGCGACACGCACTCCAGACTGGACAACCCCGAGCCATCGCAGCCGTCGTTGTTCTGCGCGATGATGTTTCCGCAGCAGGTCGATGTCAAATACATGTAGCTGTTCCATGCGGGCGAGGAACCGCACAGCGAGAACGTGTAATCCGAAGTCTGCGGAATCGTGATGCAGTAAGTCCGGTCCGCACTCGGACGCAGTCCGCAGTCGTTGCCCGCTCCGCAGGTGGAGTCTTGAATCCCAACGGGCGAGGTGAAGACCACAATGCCCGCGTCAATTTTGCAGCCGGAGCAGGGATAGTGGTCCAGCGAGAAGAAATACTCGCGCGGTGCAGGCATCCCCGCGACAAACGCCGGCATCACACCGAGTGCATACGTCCCGGGCGGAAAACAGACCGTCATAAAAGAATAGGACTGACAGGCGAGCGCCGACGCCGTGAAGTAGAAGTTGGGCTGACACGTCGAGACATCCGATATGAATACGCCCGCGTTGAATTCCGCAACGAACCCGATGCGCAGACTGCACGACTCAAAGAGCGTGAACCGATACCAATCCACGTCGCGCAAGTTCTGTCCCTGCGGTCCCAGATAGGTGAAGCCGCGACCGAACACAAACTGACACGGGCTGACTTCCTGCCAGCTCACACTCCCACCGTAATTCGTGTTGCCGCAGCCGCCGTTGCAGTCCTGACTGGCGTGCGCGGGCGAATTGGCCGTCTCGGCGCACTCTCCGAACGGTGGAGTGTTGGCCGTCCCGATATTGCAGTTGTTCTCGACATGCAGAACGTAGTTTCCTGCGGAGGTTCCCGCTCCGTCCACAATAATGAAATACTCCTGCCCGACGTTCAAGCTAACCTGCAACCGCGACTGCAGTGTGAACCACTCGTCATCGTTGCAGTCCACATGCGTGTTGCCCGGACAGGCGCCGCCCGTACGAATATACAGGTAGGTGTCAAAGTCCGAGCCGAACGTATCAATGAAATGAATCCCGGTGTAGGTGGGAATATAGCGGTAGATTTTGTCGGGCGCGTTGGTCGTCCCGCAGGGAGTCAAGGGAGAGAAATTGTTCGTGGCACCGAGCGTCGTGCCCGTGTCGGTATACGGCAGAAGCTGCGGAATCAGCGGTGCGGGACAGCTATTCGCACCGTCATCGAGCGGCGTGCGCACGCGCGGCCGCTGCGCATACAAGTCGGCGAGTTGCGCTTTCACCTGCGCAAAGGTCGCCTCGTCGAGCGGCTCCGGACGGCCAGAGTTCTGCAGCCTCCATTCCAGTTCCTGAATCTGCTGCTCCAGCGGAGACAGCTCCTGCTGCCGCACGACCTGCGCGGTGGCGAAGTCAATCGGCGACACAACCTCTGACTGCTGCGCATCCTCCCATATCGCCGGATTGTCCTGACCCACGGCAAGGCCATAAGCCAGACAGCCCAGCATCATCATAATGATTCCGGTTCTTTTCACGCGACACCTCGGGTAAATTTGGACTCCTAATGTAAGCCAAAACCGTCCGGCTGTCAACGCTTTCCGGGTGTTCAGAAAAAAAGAGCGGCCCGGGTCAATAACCCGAGCCGCCTGCGAAACCTTGCACGAAGCTTACTGCTGTCCGACTCTGAGAATCAATGGTCCTTGCTGCTGACTCGCAGCCGGCGGAGAGCAGTCGGCTCGTCCGAGGAAGGTCACAAAGTCAATTCCAATCGGAATAAAAACACTGCTTGCGTTGGGTCCGGCCCAAGCGGGAATGGTGCCTGCGGCGAGATAGTCCGCCGGGAATTGCGGATTGTTCACGAGCGAGTAGTAGAGCGTAAATGTTCCAGCATGACTCTGCCACCAATGCAACGGGTAATTCAAACTCGGATCCCAGAGAATCGTCAGGCTGTCAATCTCACAGCCGGAGCCGGACATACAAAATGCCAGGTCCACAGTCAGCGGATACGGCTCTGTGCCCAAATACGAGATGGCAGAGAGATCTCCGTCCTGGGATGACGCCCATGCGAAACTGCAGCCGGTTGGGTTTGTTCCGTATACGGACAACCAGCCTGTGGATATGGGACACGGCGGGACCAGCTGCAGGTTATACTCGTACATTTCGTAAACACCGGAGACGATTACTCCGGTCGGTGTGCCGATGAGTGCTACCGTATAGATCTGCGACTCGTTGCTGGCCGTATCCACGAACAAAACTTCAAACGACGCGGGCTGTTGCACACACACGTCTCCCCAGAAACCCCAGAACCGTAAAGCTTGAATGTTCCCGACGGTACTGTAGTTGTCATAGCAGCGCCAGCCGGTTTCAATGTCGCTGTAGAGGCCGGTCAAACCGTTTTCAACGGGCCGCGGACTGTGCGAAACTGATGAACCTGTAAGACAAAGCAGAGACGGGCAGGCATCGGTTGAGCACGGTTCAAACATTCTGAATCTGCCTCCCAGCGCCGCACATTCTGCCTGACCGATATAGGCACAAGTGGGATCGTACGGATCCCCGTAGCAGCAGGCCCCTTGACACTCGCTCACAGTCAGCACATGCGGACCGCAGTGCGTGGTGCTGAATCCTTCCACGGTCAGGTAATACACTCCGCGAGTCAAACTTCTGCAGTTGATGGTGGACAGACCGATACCGCCGCAACCGTCGTCGTTGCTCGCAATCACTCCGCCGCAACAGGAGCTGGTCAGATAGATGAAGCTGTCCCAAATGACGTCCGGCCCGCAGAGCGAAAAAGTCCAGTCTCCGTCGTGGGGAATCGTCACAGAATAGGTGACTTCCTGACTTACGCGCAGATTACAGTCATTGCCCGCATTGCACGTGTTTCGCGCGATGCTACCCGGCGCATTAAGCGCGGCATCAATCCGGCAGCCGTTACAGGGAATCAAATCCAACCTAACGCGATAGTCCCGCATGTCATTAATACCGGAAGTAGCTACCGACACCACACCCAATTCATAGGTCCCCGGCTGGAAGCAGGGGGAGATATAGGTTACTGTTGAACAGACAACATTCGTCGTCTGGAACAGATGCAGGATAGTCCATGGACAGGAGGCAGACATAATGACCATGTTCACGGCGAACTCGCTCGTGATTGTGACACTCAGCGAGCAGGCTTCCGTCAGCGTGAAGCGATAGAAGTCCGTGTCGCGGAAATTGCCGCCGTTCGGTCCGATATAGGTGAAACCACGTCCACAAATTGTTTGAAACGGCAAAATGTCCTGCGAAACCGGTGCACCTCCGTAGTTTATGAGGTTGCAGCTACCGTTGCAATCGGTGCCGGCATGCAGAGATTCGCGCACTTCGGGACACTCAATCACGTCACCGGGCTGGCAGGTGATATCGCAATTATCAGAGATGTTCAAGACGTAGTCGCCGAAACTGTCCGTACCGTATCCGTCTACGATGATGAAATACGTTTGTCCGGCCGACAGCGTCAACGTCACCTGAGACTGCAATCCGCCGAAGTCATCGTTGCAGGCCAACTGCAGAGCGCCCGGACAAGCGCCGGCTGTGTTCACATACAGATAGGTATCGTAACTCGACCCGAGCAGGCTGATGGTATACTGCATCGTCGATGACGGCTCAAATCTGTACACAACTTCCGGCGAGGCCGTAGGAGCACAGGGCGCAATCGGATTGTAGTAATTCCCCATGCCTGCGGTAGTCCCGGTGTCGGTATAGGGGATTCCCGTCACCAAGGTCCCCGGGCAGAAATCCGCTCCCTGATCCAGTGGATTCGCATTCTCCCGAGTGTTGCGCTGCATGTAGAGTTCATGAAGTTGCTCTTTCAAGGTCGCGCGGGTCACGGCGTCCGGCTCTTCACTGCCCAGCCCGCCAGTGAACTGGAATTCAAGTTCTCGAATCTGCTGCTCAAGCGGGGTCAGTTGTTGTGGGCGGATGACTGCGCCCGGCGCGAAGCCTCCATCTTCTGACTGAAAGGGAAACTCAAGCCGGGCATTTCCGGGATGGTCCGACACCAGCGGCAGCAGCTCCACCAGCCGCGCAGTCCACTCTGGGTCAACGGGGAATCCGGACTCCTTGGTCAACGCGATTTTTGCTTCAAGTTCCGCAATCTCAAGCGCCGGACTTAGTCCTATGGACAAACTCGACTGTTTCGCGGAGGTCCTGGTCGCGGCGACGACAACCCCTGCCAGCAGGACGATGCAAGACAAACGTAGGAACAATCTCATCCCAGTCTCCTTATTGGTGGTATATGACCAATTTAGTCCTATTCGCATCATCTGTCAACGCTTTCCACATGTCAAAAAAAGAAAAGAGCGGCCCACAAGGGGCCGCTCTAAGGGGCAGCATGACGCACAATCCGTATGATCAACTACTCGGTCTGCTTAACCAAGGTCAATCCGGTGGGCACGCCGCTCAAACTGGAAATTGTGCAGTCGTTCACCAGAATGAAGATTCGGGTCGGGTCAGGGATGTAAACACTGCCCCACGTGAAGTGTCCGGTCGGAAGCGTTCCCCAGGCAAACGGGTCGTAACCCGACGGAAAGACTGCATCAGGATTGAGCGTCGAATAGACCGTAACGAAGGAAGTCTGCGGCATCCACCAGTCAAATTGATAGAAGTCCGTGCTGAGCCACTTAATGGTGACACTATCCGGAGCGAAGCACGGCGATCCCAGACAGAATGCGAAATCAGCCTCAACCCCACCCGGCCATACTCCGTCGCCAAACGGAGACGTGCACCAGTACCAAGTGCAGCTCGGATCACCGACCTTGGCTACGCTAATCGTGCCGGAAGTCAAGGTGCACGGCGGATTGAGGGTTGCCGAATATTCAGAGAGCGGATACATCCCAAAGTACGTGAGCGGCAGTTGAGTTCCCGTCGAACTCACGTTATAAGTCTGGGTATCTGAGACTGAGGTAAAATGAACCCGGAAGTTTTCCGCATAACCGTTGCAAGACACCGGGAAACCCCAGAAGCGGATCGAGCCGATTGGACCATCGGTTGCGTAGTTGTCGTACTGCATGTAACCGTAGTCGATGTGTGACCAATATCCGTTGCCCGCTTCGTCAGGCAGGAATGGCAGTTGACCGAAAGCTGTTTGACCGTCGCAATTCGGGCGCGCATAGCAGGCTCCCGTGGAGCACGGTTCAAACAAGGTGAATACGCCTCCATAGTCGGCACAAACAGCCGACGATGTATACTCGCAGATAGGATAGTACGGGTCACCGTAGCAGCAGGAGCCAAAGCACTCCGTCACTATCAGAGTGAACGGTCCGCAATAGGTTGAGCTATATCCTTCGACGGTCAGATAATAGACACCGCGATTCAAAGAGAGACAGTTGATGACGGACAGACCGACACCGCCGCAGCCGTCGTCGTTGCTTGCAATCACTCCACTGCAGCAGGAACTGGTCAGATAGATGTAGCTGTCCCAGATGTTGTCGTTACAGAGTGAAAATGTCCAATCCCCCGCCCAAGGGATGGCAACGGCTATGGTCATATCTTCAGACGGCCGCAGCGAGCAGTTGTTCACCGAGCCGCAGGTCGAGCTGGTCACAGACGCCGGGGCCTGCACGCCCACGTCAATTCCACAGCCATTGCAGGGAAGCAACTCTATACTGACGCGGTATTCGCGAAAATCGTTGATGCCGGCATACACTGTCGGCCCGACCCAAAGCGTGTATTCTCCCGGTTGGAAGCACTGAGTGTAAAAATATCCCGTCGAGCACGGGTATTGCCATGCCGGAGGATCGTAGAGCAGCGACCACGGGCAACCGGAGGTCAAAATGAACAACTTGCTGACAAACTCGGCTGTCAGATTGATACGAAGCGAACAGGCCTCGGTCAGTGTGAACCGGTATATGTCCGTATCTCGAAATTGCGAACCCGATGGGCCGGGGTAGGTGAATGTGCGGCCGCACACCGTTTGAAACGGAAGGATGTCCTGCCATGTCGCAGTTCCCCCGTGAGTGATGTTGTTGCACGCGCCGTTGCAATCCAGATACGCATGGGCCGAGTCATTCAGTGTTTCGGGACATTCTAACAAATCGGAAGCTTCACAAGTGACTGTGCAGATGTCGTAAATCGCCAGTGTGTAGGCTCCCGTGTTCCCGCCGTAGCCATCCACGATAATGTAGTATGTTTGGCCCGCGTTCAACTGGAGAATCAGATAAGATTGCAGACCCCCGTAATCGTCGTTGCAGCCGACCTGAGTCGTGCCCGGGCAGGCTCCGCCCGTATTCACATAGAGATAGGTGTCGTATGACGATCCCTGCAGAGATATCACATATTGAAACGTAAACTGCGGGGTGAATTGATAGATGACGTCCGGTGCATTCGTCGTGTTGCACGGAGTGATCGGGTTGTAGTTGTTGACGCGTCCGACTGTTGTGCCGCTGTCGTAATACGGGATGCCGGAGACAACCGTTGCGGGACAGGCGTCATTGCCCTGGTCGAGCGGATTGCTGAGTCTGTTGATTTCGCGTTGCGCGTAGAGTCCGTTTAACTGCTCTTTCAGGTCGGCAAACAAAGACGGGTCAGGCTCACTATTGCCTAACCCGCCGGTAAGTTCAAACTCGAGCCGTCGAATCTGCGCCTCGAGCGGTGATAGAGATTCGGGAACTTTAACCACGCCCGTACCCCAACCGTTGTCGGGTTTCGCTTCAGGCGCGGGATACGAGGCATTCCCGGGGTGACCTTTGACCAGCGGCAGCAGTTCGCGAATTCGGGAGGTCCACGCCGGGTCGGCGGGGAATCCGGCCTCTTTCGTGGCCGCTATCAAAGTTTCGAGTCGAGCAATTTCATCTTTGGCATCAGTCCAACCGGAGAGTTCCTTCAACCCTCCGCTGCTCTGCGCTGCGGCAAACAAGGAAACCGTGCAGGCCAGCAGAAAACAAGCAATCAAGAGCTTTTTCATGGCCTTCTCCTTGAGGTGGATTGACGGAATATACCGCAGCCTCTCTTGAGATACAATAGCTATGCACGATGTGATATGATAAAGTGCGGCGTGTATTCATCGCGCAAAATAGTCCATCAACTGCCTCTATAAGAAGTACTGTTGTGCTCCGTTGACTAAAACAAGAGAGAGTAGCTTTGAAAGCTACTCTCAGATGGAAACTACGCTAAACAAATCGTTACTTCAGTAACACCGCTCTCTGTGTCGCACTGAAGGAGTGCGTTTCGAGCCGGACGAAATAGGTTCCGGTGGATAGGCGGTCGGCAGTCCATTGCATCTGATGATTCCCCGCCGCGAACGACCCTTCGAAGAGCGTCGCCGTCTGTCTGCCGAGCGCGTCATACACAACTAATCTTCCGGTGACATCGCGCGGCAAATCGAACGAGATATTCGCGGTGTTGTTGAACGGGTTCGGGTAGACAGGGTGCAGGGAAAATTCTCGCGAGAGTGGAGCGAAGCCGTCCGCACCCAGCGCGGGGTCCGGCCCCGTTCTGACCAACCACATATCCCAGTCCACCGCTCCGAAGGACAGCGTTCTGCCACCCAACACAAAGCCGCCGTCTGAAGTCACGGCAACGGATTCGCCGACCTCCGAGTTGGTGCCGCCGAACGTGCGGTTCCACAGCGAGTTTCCTGTTGAAGAGAGTCGCATAATCCAGAAGTCGCTTCCGCCCCAGCCGTACGAGTCCGACTTCCCGGCAATCACGTAGCCGCCATCAGAGGTTTGTCGAATGGAGTAGCAGATGTCATCGTACTGTCCACCGAAACTCTGAATCCACTGCACCGTGCCGTTGCCATCCGTCTTGACGACATACATGTCGCGCTCACCGTCACCGTCATTTTGTGTATACCCGGCCAGCGCGAAGCCACCATCAGACGTTTTGATCATATCATAGGCGACATCTTCGCCAGCGTAGCCGTAGGTACGACTCCACAACACTTGACCATTGGAGTTCGTTCTGACCAGCCAAGCGTCAACCGAACCTGCACCATACGATGACGTGTACCCTGCCAAGGCGTAGCCGCCGTCGGGAGTCTGCGTGATAGCATAACAAATATCGTAACCGGAACCGCCGTAATCCTGAGCCCATTGCAACGCTCCGGCCGCATCACACTTGACCAGCCACATATCGGACGCACCGCCGCCAAATGAGTTCGTCATGCCGCCGATGACAAAACCCCCATCGGAAGTCTGCTCAAGCGAATAGCCGTTGTCGTTCATGCTGCCGCCCCAGTAGCTGATGTTCTGCGGAACTCCTTCCGCTGAATAGGTGGCGAAATACACGTCGTCGTTGCCTGCGCCGAACGAGTGCGTTTCACCGACCATGGCATACCCGCCCTGCGAGCGAGTGACCACATCCCAGGCAACTTCGGTCATCGAGCCGCCCAGCATCCGTGTCCACTGAGAGTTTCCGTTGGCATCCGTCTTGACCAGCCACGCGTCCACGTCGTTCGAACTGAAATTTGTCCTTCCCGCCAGGATGAAACCGCCGTCGCCCGTCTGCTTGACCGCATTGCAGAGATCCATCCCCGTTCCTCCGTACATGCGGCTCCACAGGCTGTCCGGAGGCTGCGCCCAGCAGCAGCAACTCCAGCCGGTCAGCGCGATAGTCCAGAGCAATGTTTTCATTTCGAAACCTCCCCAATGGTGAACCGGACAAAACACTCCACTATTGAATTTGGGGATTGCCCTTTCGAAAGTCAAGCCATTTCCCAAACAAACTCAAATTCCCTGTCACTCCAACCCCTATCCTCATTATGTTCTCTTTTCTTCGCAAACGCACCCAAGACCTTCCCGCGCGCGTCAGCACGCAGCGCGCCACAACAGGCAACCCTGCGGCGTAGACCACGGCACCAGGAGGATAACCTATCAGGTCGTCGTCAGGCGCACCCACGAGACGTTGAAGATTGAGTTAGGGCACAATTTCACATTCCGCAAAACTCTGTGATAGTCGCGCAACAAAAGAGCGGCCGGGGTCTGTAACCCAAGCCGCCGAGTGCAGGATATCTATTCCGCTTTACTTCAGCAGCACAGCCTTCTGCACGACATTGAGCTCCGAAGATTCCAGCTTTACAAAGTAGACACCGCTGGAAAGCCCGCCACCGTCAAACTGTCTCAGATGCGTTCCCGCAGAAAGCTCTCCGTCAAACAACGTCTGCACGACACGTCCCAGCGCGTCATACACGACCAATCGTCCTGTCATATCGCGCAGCACATCAAACGAGATGTTCGTCGTGTTGTTGAACGGGTTCGGATAGATGTTCAAAACGTACTCGGTCGGAGTTTCAATTCTTAATTCCACGGCATCGCTCAGGAACAACGTGTCCGTGTGCCACGGGACGAAGGTTACGTTTCCGCCGACTTCATCGCCACGACCGAGTGGATTATTCACAGGATGAAAGGGGCCGGTCAAGTCACCCCACCAATTCAGGATTGCGTCTGCCCAACCAATACCGTAGCCATCCAGAACGCGTTGGTTTCCGTAAAACAAATTGTCGCGAAAGATGCCCGAACTCTCATGAACTTCGATAACCGATCGCGTTCGACCAATCATTTCTGTCACACGATTGTTGGTAAAGAGTGAAGGGCCTTGCATCTGTACCGCAAGGATTCCATTCTCTATCTGTCCATCCCGAAAAGTGTTATGCTCAAGCAGTACACCCGGGCAATCGGGTGATCCTCCTTCAGAGTAAATATAGGCCACGCACTTCCCTTGAAAGAAGTTCCAATCTTCGGGTGTGTAGTTACTTTCGAAGGTGCAGCCGCGTATGACGGCGGGCGAGTCACAGGGACATTCCAGTCCCAGAATTGAGTTGGTCGCTTCGTTGTCGCGAAAGACACAGTTTTCAATCACGCACGATTGACCGCGAATGTACAAATAGGAGGTTGTTCTTCTTCTAATCTGTTCGAACACGCAGCCGCGCAGAGTGACGTTGTGTGCGTTTACAAAGTAGATCGTATTCCCAAGTCCGTTATCGGAAACCGTGCAATTTTCAAGCAGAGTTTCGCTCCCTGCCTCAATCAATGCCCAGCCGCCGCCTCTTCCGCGAATGATACAATTTCGCGCAATCAGCTCAGCCTGATCCAAATCTATGCAAGCGTATACGCCATCCATGAAACGGCAGTTTTCCAGAATCGTCTTGACGCCTGACTTGACGCCGATGTAGACTGAATCAAAGACACAGTTTCGAACTACCAATCCAACTGTAAAATTCTCCACTCCTCCCGTCATCCCCTGTTGCAGGCGAGGAAACATCTGCGGACCATTGCGAAACGAGATATTCTCAATGACCGTGCCGCTTTGATTGGACACGACTGCAAGGCATCTTGCCGAGCATGAATTGGGAAGAGTTGAAGGATCAATAATTGGAAGAGAAACGTCGCCGGAATCCTGTCCCACTTCACCCATCAGCACAAAGGGCCGAGACGGCCCGGTGAGGGCTTCCGCATAGACGCCGAGGCTCACCAACACCGTATCGTTCGCGTTTGTCGCGTCAAGTGCAGCTTGAATCGTCGCAAATTCGGACGGTACCCGCAGGACCGCCCCGTGGCAGACGGTTGCAAACAGAATCATCAGGAGCCGTTTCATGACGGGTTACGGGTTGCAGGCAGGTATCGTATTACAATCGTTCCAGTTGATGTACGCATATCCGCGAGCAGTGCACAAACAATTCTCGCAATACTCGTCCTCCGGTCCGCAAGCGCGCAAACAGGTTACAAGCGTGTACGTGTGACCAACGACGAGCGCGTAGGCGGTTGGGTCGATTTGCACACAATCATCGGACTGGCAGGATGTGTGCGTACTCCCAATCAGCGTGCCGCCTTCGTAGAGCTGCACGCATGCGAAACAGAATTTGCAATTCTCCGTGCCATTTGCGCAGGTTAGTACCGCTCGCAAATGGTAGTTCGCAGAACACGATGCCGTAAAATTCACCGCGTTGCAATCCAGAGTCGTTGTCCCGTCGCATGTCCCCTCTTGAAATGAACAACTTCCGTCAGCGACGCAGACACATTGTGTGCAGCTTTCCGGTGATTCGCCTTGTGCCCAAAGAAGCGCGGGAAAGGCGAGTAAGGCAATGAATAACCTGCGCATGCTCAGACTCCTTGATACTTCGGATTCCGTCGAAGAACCGCTGCGGCACGCCTGCCGTCCCTGCATACCCGCTCAACGAAGAAAAGTTCTCTTTTCTAAGTTAACTCCAAATTCCTCGATTGTCAATGACTCCACTCCAACCCTCAGAAAGACCCCACCATGTTCTCCTTCCTTCGCAAGAAAACACAAGACCTTCCCGCGCGTGTCAGCACGCAGCGCGCCACCAACACGCAACCCGTCGTGATTCCCAGCGACGCGATTGCTCCGCCGCGCAGCGTGACGGGCAATCTATTCAGCGCGACGCTCGACGGCAATGAATTCATCTGGACCGGCACCAACCGAAGCGAGTTTTATCGCTACCTGCGTGACCATGTGCCTATCATCTCCTCCGCCGTCTGGGCGTGGGTGCATTTGTGCGCGACGCCGCAGAGCTACTCTCTGTCCGGCAGCGAGCGCGAGAAGCGGCGTGCCGATGCAATTCTCTCGGCACTCGAAAAACGCCTTCTCGAAAACCCGCTTGTCAGGCGGGACGGCATGGCACACCTGACGGAGCAGTTCTTTCTCGAATTGTTCACCACCGGAAGATTCTGCGGCGAACTGATTCCGCTGCCCGACGGCAAGGGAATAGATTACTTTCACACAATTGACGCCGACCTGATTCAGTGGGAACGTGACGGCCGATGGAAGGCATATCTGGAAGACGAGAAGGGCCGACGCACGTATCTGAATCCGCAACGCTTCTTCTACGCGTCGCTCGGCACAGACATCACCAATCCGCGCGGCATCGAACCGCTCGCCTCCATTCCGTTTGTCGCGCAGATTCAGGAAGCGATGCTCTCGGATATGGCGAGAAGCGCGCGGATGGCAGGCACGCCGCGGCTGCAGATCAAAGTTTCGCCGCCGAAAACCTTTCCGCATGAAACGGACCGTGAATATCAGGCGCGCGCCAACCGCTACTTTGACGACACCGTCGCGCAGTTTCGCAGACTCGCACCCGACGACAATATTTTCACGTGGGACGACGTCGAGATCACGCTGATCGGCGGCGACACGCACCGCAACTTCACATGGCGGCTGAATCGCGAGCAGGTGATTGAAGACGTGATTACGGGACTCAGGCTTTACCCGTGGGTCGTAGGCCGTTCGCACGGCACAACCAAGAACTGGGTCGAAGCACAGTTTAATCTGCTGATGCAGATTGTGGATTCGGTGCAGCATCTCGGCAAGAGCCTGGGGAATTTCCTGCGCAACACGGAGCTGCGCATGCAGGGCAATCTCTGCACGTGCGAGCACGTTTTCGCGCCGAATCAGGACCCGTTCCAACTCTCCAGAATGCAGGCCCGCAACATCGAGTTTGACACGATTGACAAGAAGGTCAAGCGCGGCTATATCTCGAAGGACGACGGCGCGCGCGAGTTGGGTTATTCGCGGGCGTATGCTGCGGACTAAAAGAAAAGGCGCCGCTTGCGCGACGCCTTGTCAGTATCGAAGTGCTGTGAGATATTAGTCTATTACTGCTTTTGCGTAGTATGACCGTTTTGTGACCGTTGCTGTGGAATCAATAAACAGGGTCGTGTCTGGTGGAACGGGTACGCCGATGGAATCCCAAATCAGGCTCTGCGGATCTTCGCTGCGATAGATGACATAGCGATCAACACTAATTGGCTGACCGTTCGTATCCAGTAATACAGGTGACCAATTCAGTCGTGCTATACTACTGGAATATCCGATGACGAGGCTATCCGGTGCGCGGGGGACAGGACACGGAGCCAGTAGAGAGATGTCGAACACTTCGAAATGCGAGTAGTCTCCGACGAAAGCTCGACAGTCTCGAACAGCTACTCCGATCGCCTGACCCGGCGTGTCATAGAAACCGACTTCAACAGGCTCGGCGAGATTTGAAATATTGAACACTCTCAGACCCGCATAACCTGCGGCAACGCAAGCAAGATTTCCTTTCGCCGTGACACCAAACGCGTTACTTGGCGTCGGAATAGAGCCGACTTCGAGAGGAACAACAGGGTTCGAAACATCAACAACACGGAGCCCGCTCGAGCCTGCCGCGACATAGGCATAGTTACCGGATACTGCGGTTTCGTAGGGTTCGCCTGAAAGCGGAAGGAAACCAACACGTGCAGGAAATGCGGGATTCGTGAGGTCAAAAATATGCAAAACGCCAGAAGAGTTGCTGGTCACATATGCGTAGTTTCCCGATACCGTAAGATCCTGGGCCAACCAGAAAAAGAAATTCGACATTCCGACTTGGACTGGCGCCGTGGGATTGCTGATACTCAGCACATAGAGTCTGCCGCCATCCACGTAAGAGAGATAATTGCCGGAGATTGCCAAGTAATAGACATCGCCGGGAGGGTCGTAGTTCGCCGCTTCAAACGGATTGTAGGGATCGGAAATATCAATAATCCGGATGGAAACAAAGTCCGAAACGTAGGCATAGTTGCCGGAGACTGCGATGTCGTATGCCCAGAGCGGTGTGTCGAGAAACCCTGCCCGATTTGGATTTGACAAGTCTGTGAGATCCATCACAGCAAGACCTACCTCGCCGGATGCATAAGCGAAGTCTCCTTGCACAATAAAGTCGCGGATGATGGCAACCGCTTCGTAAGAACCGACCTCTGCAGGTGCAACCGGGTCCGGGTGGGATATTTGAATCACCCGAAGGCCATTATTGTCGTCTGCGACGAAGGCATACAGACCTGAAACGACTACGGCATGTGATGAGTCACCCGGTGTGTCAAGATAGGCAGTCTCCACAGGCACGGCGGGATTTGAAACGTTGATTTTCATTAGCCCGTTTGAATTCGTGACATACGCGTAATCCCCCGCGACGGCCACGCTTTTCGCCCTGCCAAAGGTCGAGATAGTCCCCATCACGTACGGGCTGTCGGGGATTGAGATATCATGTATGCGCAGACCAACGGTCCCATCCGCCACGTAGGCAGTCGTGCCGGAAATGGCAATGCCATATGAAACTTCCGGGGTCTGGATAGTGCGAACACTTGACGGACTTGAAGGATTTGAGATGTCAATTACTCGCACTCCACGGTCACCATCCGCAACATATGCGAAGTTGCCAGATAAGGCTACACCATATGCGGTGCCCGACGTGTTGAACGATCCGGTCGCTATCGGAGCTGCGGGATTCGAAATGTTAACGATGCGCAATCCACTTTCACCGTCCGCCACATAAGCGTAGTTGCCAGCGATGGCAATACCAAACGCTTCGCCCGGTGAGTTGAACAAGCTCACTTCAGTTGGTGAAGCTGGGTTTGACACGTTTACGATTCGCATGCCGACGGTTCCGCACGCAAGATAGGCATAGTTTCCTGAAACCGTGACATTAAAGACAATTCCCGGAGGAATGTAGAATCCAATTTCCGACGGAGAGTTGCGATCTGTAATGTCGATGATACGCAGGCCGTTGTTCCCATATGCGATAAATGCCAGATTGCCCGATACCGCCACACCCAGAGCTTGACCCGGAGTGATGTAATATCCGACTTCGGCCAGATGCGGAGGATCAAAAATATTGATGACGCGCAAACTGGACTCATCCGCAACAAGAGCGTAGTCCCCTGCTATGGCTACACCGTGCGCCGAACCTGGCGTATCCACTATGCCTGTTTCTATAGGTGCTTCCGGATGACTGATGTTGAACACGCGCAGTCCATAGGTATCGTTGGCCACGTAGGCACGATTGCCCGAAATTGCAACATCAAACGTGTAGTATGGCAGCGACAGAAAGGTGGTCTCCGTCAGCAAATACGGATTTGAAACATTGATCACGCGTACACTGTTGCCAACGCAAACATAGGCGAAGCCGTTTGCAACGGCTATAGCGACGGCAGAGCCGGGGGTATCTATAGACCCCGTTAGCACCGGCGCGGCTGGATTGGCGATATTGACTACCTGTATGCCATTTGCATAGGCGCAAAGGTATGCGTAATCGCCTGCGATGGCAACGTCGTCAAATCCCTGGGCAGGAGCATAGTGGCCGACTTGCACCGGGAGCACCGGGTTGATGACATTGATGATTCGTAGGCCGGTGTTATCTGTGACATAGGCGAGGTTTCCGGATACCGCCACATTGCTTGCATAAGACGGCCACACAGAAAAGCCGACTTCCTCCGGAGAAGTTGGATTTGAGACATCTATTACCCGCAAGCCGCTGTATCCGTCTGCGACATAGGCATACGCGCCCGCTACCGCAACGCCATTTGCTTGGCCAGGAGTGTCAAACTCACCGAGCTCCACAGGACTTGACGGGTTGGAAAAATCTACAATATGCAGACCGGAACCAGCCGCCGCAACATAGGCAAGCGAGCCGACGGTCGCAACATCGTATGCATAGTCCCAAAAATTGAGCTGACCCAATTTGGAGACATTCAGGCTGTCTGCATGTGCACCAAGAGCGAGTGATAGCAGTAAAGAATACAGGACCAGTCGTTTCATAGATCTCCCCGGGTTTGATTACTCTTAATAACGAGCAATAAACTGTGATAGTCAATGAAATCGCAAGGTTAATAAATATTCTCAGAATTGGCGCATTTAAGAACCGTTCACTGGACAGTCAATAGACAGACAAGGCGCCGCTTGCGCGACGCCTTTCCGCTGAGTTCAACACACCTTACGGACAGGCTTTCAGGACGACGTAGTTGCGGTATCCGTCCGCGACATTGCTGTCCGTCCACAGCGCCTGTCCGGCGGGGAAGTTGGCCGTGTGGCGCAAAGACCATTGCGGATCTCCGCCGCGCGGATCACCGTCGTTGTTGGAAACAGTCGTGCTGTAGATTTCGTACGTCCCGCCGTCGGAGACAAAGCGAATTTCTGCGGTGCTTGCGGTCGTCCATCTGATGGTTACGCTGTCAGGCGGCAAGCACGGCTGAGTCGCCTCGCACTCGACCAGTAGATTCACGTCACCGCACGCACTGTTGGCCAGCGACACATGCAGATAGTAGGTTCCCGGGTCAAGGGCGACGCTGCCGGTTTCCGTCCAGCGCGGGCCGGTGGGATTCTGCAGCCAGTAGTTCTGGTCCTGCGAGAACACACAGGTCGTGCTCGGCAGGACACAGTCGGTGAAGATTGAGAACTGCACGTCGCTCGTCGTGTCCACAGCCGCCGCGGTAACCGTATAGTTTGCAGTAGCCGGCACGACCAATTCAAAGAACTTCTGCGGGCCGGTGTAGCCTCGGTCTCCGGCGCAGCCGTCGCGATACGTCCGGCAAAGCGGCGACTGACAGCCGTCACAGGTGTTGACGAGCGTCGGCACGTTGCACTCAATCGGCGGGGCGGTCTGACAAGCGATCGGATCGCAGTCGTCCACAGGAGCGGGCTGCACATCGATGATGATTTGATAGGGACCGGTGTAACAGTCGCCCAATCCGCCCACGCGAATACCTTGCGTCTCCGGTCCGCAGCCGATAATCCATCCGCAGCCGGCGCAGGGGCTGGTTTCTGCACAGCCGTCCGGATAGACGAAAGTATTCCCCAAGTCAAAGGCACCCGGCGAGCAATCCGGTCCGGCATTTACCCATGCGACATGCCACACATCTTCAGGCACGGTCACAAGAAAGTAGTCCGCATCGCCCGGTTCACAGATGTTGCCGGCCAGTGTGTCGCCGCCGGACAGTGTGCGCACGTCGAACTGTCCGCACGAGTTATTCGGTTCGGTTTCCACGATTGGCGCGGCGCATATCTGATTGATGTCGCAGGCTTCGATCTCGGTTTCATACATTTCCAGCAGGAACGGCCCGAAAGAATTGGACCACGCGCCGTCCAGGACGATGCAGTAGCTGTGTCCGACTTCAAATTCGACGCAATACATCGCGGCATTCCAATAGAACCCGTTGTAGAATGTGTAGCAGGGCCGGCTGCCGCAGTTCACGAACGGCCACGGGTTGCCGTCGCGGAAGATGTAGAGATTTGATTCGAACTGCGTGCCGCCGCAGGTGAGAATGTCTGCGAGGTGCGTGTGAGTCGGCGTGTAGGAAAAGACGATATCCGGCGCACCCGTTTCAAAGCCGCAGAAGTTGTAATTGTCGGCGTAGCCGGCCGTCGATGCGGAATAGGTATAGGGCAGGGAGAGGATATCGATCGCGTCTTCGCAGGTTTCGCCGCTGCCTCCGCCGCCTTCGCACGGCGGGTAGTAACAGCCGCCGCCTTCATAGACATTCAGCGTGTAGGTTCCGTTGCCGCCGCACTCATGGCCGTCCACCAGAATGTAGTAACGGAAGCCGACATTGACGTTCACTCCGGTGATGCAGCTGTTGCCGAATTCGTGGACGGTCGCACAGGCATGCAGGTAGCGGCCCTCGCAATCGGTCCACGACTCCCAGACTTCCACATGCGGCTGAAACTCCGTCGAGGTCACTGAGATTCCGAGGAACCGATTGGCCGTCGGCACATACTCATAAACCACGTCGCGCTCGCCGCAGGCAAAGCTGTTGCATTCGGGGAAGTAATCGTCCTGATAGCTTAAAGTGTTGCGGGTGTCGCAGTACGGCAATGCAGAAATTGTGAGCGGGTCATCACAGGTTTCGCCGCTGCCTCCGCCGCCGCAATCGGTGCTCGGGCAAGTGTAACCGTGAACGACATTCAGCAGGTAATCCCCGCTCTCGCCGTTTGCGCCGTCCACCACGATGATATATGTATAGCCATCGTACATGGTAACGCCTTCGATGCAGCTTTGGTTGCCCGAGAAGTCGTCGCTGCACTCGTAGTACCAATAGCTGTCGCAGCCGGAATCAGTTTCGTAGAGCGTCAGCTGCGTGTTGTAGGACGAGCCAAGCAGGGAAATCGAGACGACCTGATCGAACGGAGGCGAATAGAGATAGACGACGTCCGGTGACTCAAACGTCGCCGTGCACTCTTCGAAATAGTCGTCGTTGTAAAAGCTTGTCGAACCGGTGTCGCAGAAAGGGAGCGAACTAATCAAAGTGGCATCCCAGCAATCCTCGCCGCCTTGATCGAGCGGGTTGCGCGGGCGCTCCTGCCGGCTCCCTTCGGCTTGCTGCGGGACGAGTGCCTGCGCGCCGTCTTTCAGCGTCCGCAGGGGAGGCCGCAACTGTTCTGCTGTCGCCAGAGAACAGGCCGCAACTATCATCAGAAATATAAGTGTCTTTCGCATGTCGTGTCCTCAGGTTTTCCTGCTCAACGTGTCGCAAATGAAAACCGCGCGTCCACAAGGAACGTGCGGTCCAAACTCAATTTTACAAACCCATCACTGAATTGACTCATTAGACAATATAATATCTTAGAGTGCGTTCGTCAAGAGAATCAATCTATTCAAATAAACTCATGTCGAGTCGTTTTTTTTGAATGAACTTCTAATGCCATAGAAAACAAAGCGGCTCGACGCATGATACGCCGAGCCGCTGAACAGACGAGGAACGGGTGGGTTACTTCAGCAACAGCATCTTCTGCGTAGAGCTGAAGGAACCGCTGCGCAGCACGTAGAAGTAGATACCCGTCGGCAGACCGGCAGCGTCAAACTGCACGGTGTGCGAACCGGCTTCCACGCGGCCGTTCACGAGCGTCGCGACGGTTGCGCCGAGGGCATTGGAAATGCTCAGCGTCACCTGCGCGGCTTCGGGCACGTCAAACTGAATGCTCGTGCTGGGGTTGAACGGATTCGGATAGTTCTGATGGAGCGCGTATTCGGTGATGAGCGCGCTGTTGTTCAGCCCCGCTTCCACCGTGCGCGTACCGTGACTGCGACGGATACCGTTGAGGTCTTCCGTGAACAGTTCATAGCTGTAGGTGACACCGGCAATCACGTCGCGATCCGTCCACGAGTAGTTGGTGCGCGTTTCGCTGACTCCGGCACCGGCAATCTCCGCGACCTGCGAGCCGTTGCGGAAGATTTCGAAGTGGTCGTTGCCGTTTTCAGTGGCGGTCGCCCACGCGAGCTGAATCGCGCCGTTGGTCGCACCGGCCGTGAAGCTCAACATCTCGACGGCGAGCTGACGCTCAAAGAAGACGCAGAAGCAACCGTCTTCTTCAGCCTCAAAGATGGCGTGCCAGTAGCCGCCCGGAGCCTGACATTCAAGGCCCGTGGAGTCATAGCTTGCCACCCACGTCAAACCGGCGGGCATCAAAGCGCCCGGGCAATGATCCAGGACGAAGACCGGCTGTCCGTCCAGCGGGCAGCACCAGTAAACTTCGATGGGCGTGCCGCAATACTCGAGACAGAACGTGGAACCGATTTCCACCCACGTCGGCGGCATCGGCGGGCAGGGCTGCTCCGTAAAGCAATCCGGCGGAACAATCAAAACACCGAGATTCGAAGTGCAGTTATCGAAGTTACGATTGAGATAATCCACGATTGAATTCAAGTCGGAAACTCCGGTACCCGCAGGCAAGCCGCTCAGATCGCCACCGAGCACAGCATTGGCCAGTGCGAGAACTTGATCGACTGAATAGCCTTCAAACGGGCCAAAATCCACTAACAGCATTCCGAAGTCAGCAAAACCGCCAATACCGGCATTGCCAAATTCGACGTTAATCGCGAGCGCAGTCACCTGTCCCGCAAACACACCGGCGGTCGTATTGCCGGTCGGGTCAGTGTAGTTTTGCGTCAGGACATTCGGAGTTGAACCAGCCGGAAGGAAGTCACGTACCGCAGCCGAGCTGCTGAAGTGAATCGTGAACCCGCCGCCGATAGTCAGACCATTCGGGAAAACGGTCGCAAAATTATTCTGCAGTAGACAGCCGCCATTATTGCCGTTACAATTGTTGCCCCATCCGCCCTGGGTCAAGGTGCAATAATCACCGGGATCAATGGTACAGTCGTCGGGCTGTGCGCCCGCCACGGCAGCGAGCAAAAAGATTCCGCAAAAAAGTGTCAGGAGTTTCTTCATGTGTTCGTGCTCCCCAAGAGAGTTTTTTATCCAGAATTAGATGTGATTCGTCATATTTTCGTGTGCTGAGCAATATAGCGCAGTTCAAGCCGCATGTCAACTATCTATGTTTTTTAATTCATTATAACTTAAAGGGTCAGTTCCTGTCTTAAACTCAAACCGGATTTCAGCTTAGGTTGCCAATCAGCAACCTTTCAGGTGTTCAGACTTGAGAGATGATATATCTATGCCTCTTGACTAAATCAACTGACCCATATGGAGACGGCCCTCGCGAGGAGGGCCGTCTGAGACCGATGATGAGAGTTGGTGAAGTCTACTTGTTCGGAGGGGCTTGCTCGACAATTTCGTTGGTCATCAGGAACGCCGGATTCTCAACCAACGCGCCTTGCACGGCAGCATTCTTGGGCTGCAGGACAGCCAGTTCCACCTCGTCCTGCGGAGCAAGCTCACCCGCAACAGCAAGCACGGCTTCGGCAGTTACAGCAAAAAACATCTGCGCGGCCGGCTCATTCATACAGCCGGAACAGTCGAAGAAGTTCGCGCCCACCGTGGCAATCAGATTGGCGGGATTCACAATGTTGTTCTGATCGATTGAACGATACACGTAATACGTGTTGGCGTTCTGAACGGCGGACCAGCGCAGCTCGGCGGAGTCGGTCGTCGGCTCGATGCGAATGGTCAAGCTCTCGGGTGCAACCACCACAGGAGGCGGGCAGGGAACACCCGACATGTTGAGCACATAGTTTCCGCAGTTCGTGCTGAAACCGTGAATCAGAATCTGATAGTTGGTATTCGCTTGCGCGATGAAGCTTGCGGTGCTCTGCAGCGTGTAGTTTCCGCCGCAATAGTTATCGTCGTTGCAGACAATCAGCGGGGCGATGTTCGGACAGGTTCCGCCGTAGATACCGAGGCCGGTATCATAGCCCGAACCGCAGAGCGACACGGTGACGTTCTGACAGGAGGTCGAGTAGTAGTTATACACGACTTCTCGCGAGGTCGAACCGACACACGGGAGATAGTTGTTCACCATACAGCAGGTGTTGCCGAAATCGCTGAAGGGCAGCGAGGGAACTTGCAGAGCAGTGTTGCAGACGTCGCCTGCGGGCGCGCCCTGCTGAGCGCCGCCGGAGAAATAGACCATGAACTGCCCTTCACTCGTGCTGTAACCGCAGACGATGATGTAATAGGTGCGGTTGGCTTCGGCATTGAACAGCACGGAACTTTTCAGGCCATTATTGCCGCAGGCATCGTCGTTCCAAGCCACCACAGTTGAGCCAGGGCAGGGTCCTCCAGTGCGCACTTCAAGTCCGGTATCATAGAGCGTCAGATTGTTATCGCAGGTGTGCACCTGAATCGTCTGGCAGACCGGCGATGCATATTGGAAGAAGACTTCCTTTGAATTGGGGCCGACAATGGTCGCAAAATCGTCGCGGGCGGGACGCGTATCTCCCTGATAGTTGGCGGGAAGACTGGGGACGACAATCGGAGACGAACAATTGTCGTTGTAAACTTCCAATTCGAGCGAAGACATTCCCTGCGCGCCGTTGTAGCCGTCCATATGAATATAGTAGGTCGCATTGGCCGAAGCATTGAACACAACCGTGCTGGCCAAAGCATCGCTGCCGCAGAAGAAGTCGTCGTTGCAGCCGGCGCTGAACGAACCCGGACAGGCACCGCCGTAGCGCACCTCGAGAATCGTGTCGAAATTGATGAAGCAGGTCTTGGCGCGCATGGCCTGATTGTAGGGCGACACCCAATACCAGTGCACGTCCTGCCCGTCATTGAGCTGACAAGTGGGATTCACGTCATCATTGCCGCAGTAGTTCGCGCCGTAGGTGAAATAGGGAACTTCTGTGATTTGATAGCCCGGACACTGCGCGTTGCCCTGCGCACCCGCGGCGACGCCGGTGACGTTCAGCACGAAGTTGCCCCACGCCGTGGCGTAGCCTTCCAGCACAATGACGTATTGCACGCCGCCCAGCGCGTTGAACGTGACTTGGCTTTGCGTGCCGCAGAAGTCGTCGTTGCAGCCGGCGGTCGTGAACCACTGATTGCAGTTGCCCTGAAAGACAAACAGCTCTGTGTCGAAATTTGAACCGCACGTGGAAACTGTGACCTGATGGTCGCAAGGCAGCGTCAAGGTGTAAATGACTTCCGGCGAGTTGTTGGGGTAGCTGCAGGCAATTGTGTTGAAGTTATTCGAAGCGAACAGCGTGCTGCCCGAAGCGGAAAACGGCAGCGTGGAGATGTGCGTGAAGCCGGGTTGACCGCAGGAATCATTGGGCGGGCCTTGCGGCTGCCAATAGCCGGCGAAGTTCGCGCCGCTGTTGTTGGGGTCAAGCCAATCGCGCAGGCGACCGTTCTGCGTGCCGTCGCCGTTCCATGCGACGGAGAGCTTGCCGTATTTGGCGATGTTATTGGTATTGGGGTCGCAGTCCCACGTGCCGCCGTGCAGCGGACCGACGACGAAACCGCCGGAGTTAATCATCGGCGAGCCGGACGACCCCGGTTCCATCTGTCCATTGTCGAGAATCGTCTGCCAATGGGTGTTCGGTCCCTGACCGTTCCAATCGGTGCTGGTCGCTGGGTGATAATCTTCGTGCCCCTTCTTCACGTCGGCTCGCGGGTGATGGATTCCATAGGAGCTTGAAGCCGCGAGGTCGGGACGATACCAGCCCATGTAGGCGGGAATATAGGGGGTGTTGGGCCGCGGGCGCGACAGCCGCAGCAGGGCGTGATCCGTCGGCGCGTGCGACATCAGGAGTGTAGCATTGCTAACGACGAACGACGTGTTTCCGTCTTGATTCGGCGAGCAGTTGGGACTTTCGTAATTGAAGTAGAAGAGCCAGTTATTCTGATTGCCGGTCAGACAGTGGTTGGCAGTCAGAAAGAGCGGATCGCCGTTCTGCAGCGTGTTGTTCAGCATCGATCCTGAACAAGACCCGCCCATCGGATCGATGATCATGGCGACTGCGCGCTTCTCTTCCTGCATATAGGCGAAGCAGTTGACGTTGATGTGGCAGGCCATCGCATCGCCGAAGTTATCCAGCGCATCGCGGTCGCGGGCTTCGCGGTCGTGGAAGTGGCGGTAGCCGTGGAGCACGCGCATGACGGAGAGTTCGCCGATATCCTGTTGATCGGCGGGAACGACATACTCAAGTGTGACGGCTTCACCGGAAGTTATCGGCGTGACGTTGGTGCCATCCCAGTTGTCGATGTAGGTATAAGGGCCTAAGGTCATCGAGCGGTCGTCGTTATACAGATACAATTCGCAGGGTTTGACGATCCGCCACTGGTCGTAGACCAGCCAGAGGTCTGTGGCATTGGGCGACACGATGCGCAGCCGCCAGATGCGCGAGCCGTCGGGCAGGATTTCCCAAGTGCCTGAGTTATTCAGATTGAAACTGACTTCCTGCGGACGGGCGACCTGTGCGGGCGGAACAAGCTCCTGCTCAAGAGCGAGTTCGTAGTTTACTTCATCTTCCAGCAGGAAGCTGCGATTGTCCAGCGCAGGCAGCGTCACTGTGGCAGGCGCGGACACGGCGAACTGCGAGCTGGGCGGCAGCGGCGCCGAGACGGATTGAAATTGGGCCAAGGCGGCCGAGTTGCAGCACCATAGAAGCACAATCGAGCAAAACAACATATTCATTCTGTACATATCTGCTCCCTCTTTCCATGTGGACGATCAAACGCGCCGCCTGCAAAGAAACGACGCTCGAACACTGAGAACAACCGAAACATCATCATATTAGGATATTAAATTCCACAACACAAGGCTTGAACAGCCGGAATAAAAGTAATCGGCTTGATAGCAAAGTTTATAACCTCTTGAATTTCATACTTTGGAGTCCCACCTCATGATCCTGCAATCCCGATCCCACCCCATCTCCCTCTTGAGCAGTCCGGAGCCTGCCGCACAGCTTGACGAAATTAACGGACTGATTAATCCACCATTAGTGCCGATTTCGGCCGCAGATATTCACGTTCGCCGTTGCCGCTTGGCGGGAGATGCGATAGACAGCCACTTCGGCTGCTTTCGCACAAGCGATTTGACTCGTCTGCTGACGCTCACACACGGCGCGCCGGCGTTAATTGGCCATAACCGTTACTCGACGGCAGTCGCGAGGTTTTTCGGCGGCACACTCGAGTCTTATTTGAATCACCGCTATATCGTGCCGAACTTCTATTGGCCGAAAGCGCACAGCGGAGCCGAAGACTTCCGCGTGTTGCTGGACTGTGGAATAATCACGGAAGCATCGATTGCATTCACATTTGAAAAACCTGCCTGCTCGATCTGCGGCCACGACATTCGCGACTGCGAGCACGACCCGGGCGTGCAATACGGCAAGCAACTATGCCACTACTGGTACGACGGAGTAGACCGCGTGCTGGAAGGGAGCTTTGTCTATCGCGGGAGCGAACCGGGAACGGGGATACTGGCGGAGATGAAGAACGTCAGGCGCGGCGTAAAGCAGAAGCGGATGACGATGCGATTGGGCGGGAGGGTGTATGAAGTGATGGTATCGTAAAATCAGTCCCAGAAGTTTCATCAGCGAGCTATCGGGAGAAAGTCACTTCTTCCATCCGAACATTTTGAAGTCTACTTTATCGTTCTTTGAGAATACGACGCCCTCCTGTTCGAGGAGTTTGCGCTGAATTTTTGCGGCGAGCGGATTACTGCGAATCGAGATGTAACCCTGTGCATTGATGACTCGATGCCAGGGGACACTCTCGATGTCGTCTTCGCTGAGTGCGTGCAGGGCATAGCCGACCATGCGGGCATGGCGCTCGAGTCCGGCGATGCGGGCAATTTGTCCGTAGCTTGCCACTTTGCCGCGCGGCACGCGCTTGACGACAGCATAGATGCGTTTGTAGAGCGACTCAGACGTCATAGTTCAGGAGCTTGTAAATCATCAGTGCGCGGACGGTGAGTTCGCGGTCCTGTGCGTCTTCTTCGAGCGGATAATACCACGACAGGAAGGCGGGAGCTTCCTCGAGCGTGAAGTGCCACAGGCCGTCGGCGTCCTGCGCGACTTCCAGTTCATCATAGAGCCACTGCAGGTGAGAAACATTACCGACGACTCCGGCGCGTGCGCCGAGTTCGAGGTCGTGCAGCATGCGCACAGGTTCGGCAAGATAAGTTTGCTTGTCGGGAATCAACAGCCGCGACGCATCGGGCAGGAGAATTTCCGGCTGCTGTTCGACTTCGCTTAAGAGTGCGGTCAACAGGTCGCGCTTGGCAGGCTGTAGTTCAGCGGGCGGTTGCCACCAGACCATCGCGGAATAGGCAGGGACGGTGGGCGGAGCGGCACTGTGGTCGGCCAGCCAGCGCTGCCATTCTAACTTGATGATTTCAAGATAGCTTTCGAGCAGAAGATGTGTCCCGCGCGTGGCACGGGCGAGCAGATGGAGACAAACATCGCGCACGAGCGGACGCTGCTGCGGGGAGAGTTCCCAAGTGACATTTTCCTGTGCGAGCGTGGGCAGCACGACAAAGTCGAGCGCGCGCTGCACGGCAGGATGGTCTTCCGCGCCTGCTTCACACAGCCAGAGCACGGCGGCGGCGGTGGGGCCGAGTCCGTTTCCGAAGGAGCCGTTTTCGAGCTGTTGTTCGGCGAGTTGCTGCACACGCGGATGTTTGAAAACCGCAACTTTGGCGTTCGCGGTTTCGATCCACGATTCATCGCGGCCCAGCACGTCGCGCAGAATGCGGAAGCGCAGAATCGGGCCACTCTGTTTATATAGCTCCTGAAACGAAGGTGGCAGGTCGGGAATCACGGTAATATTGTAATTGAAGTGTAGATGGCGTATGAGTGACGGCACGCGCAGCAGCGAGCGGAAAGGCACAGAAGAATATGCGAACTGCGGGTCGAAAAAGCAACTGGCCCGCTTTAGCATAAAACAGGTCAACTTCTCGGAGCGGTTCAGCGCGGCGTGTTTCTTGCAGAGACGGCATTACTGCATTTAACAAGCAACGGGATCGTATGGAAAGCGGACAATCGCAGCCGTTCAAGGTCTGCACAAAATGCGCTTACGAGTGGAACACGCTGGAAGACTTAGTGGCCGATATGAGCTTGCGGGTTGACGGCTATCAGGTGTGTTTTGAGCGTGCCGAGGAAGGTCTGTTCATGCTCACGCACGAATGTCCGAACTGTCAGACGACACTGTCCATTCCGGCGGCGGAATTCGCACATTGGAAAACCGGGCCGGATTATTATGCACTGAAGCTGTTGACCGACGAGTGTGCAGGCCATTGTCTGAATCCGACGAATCTTGAGCCGTGCAACGCGCAATGTTTTGTGCGCTGGGTGCGGGATGTTTTGCAGTTTCTCAGAACACATCAGGTCCCGCAGCACGTCGACAATGCCGAAAGCACGACCGTGCAACCTTAATCACCGAATCAGGACTGTCCAATTGCAAACAGCCGCCTGAGTGGGCGGCTGTTTACGTAAGCGAAGAGTGTGAAGCTTAGACGCCGGCTTGCGAACGCGGGACGATACGGACGGACTTCATCACGACTTTGGACGTCGGCGTGGAACCTTGAACAGGAGTTTCAGCAATTTTGTTGATGATGTCCATGCCCTTAATGGTCTTGCCGAAAACGGTATACTGGTTGTCCAGATGCGGAGTGGCGACGTGGCAGATGAAGAACTGCGAGCCTGCGCTGTTCGGGTCGGGCGTGCGGGCCATCGAGAGCGTGCCAGGTTCGTGCTTGCGGTCGTTGAACTCGGCGTTGACCGACCAGCCTGGGCCACCCGTACCGGTACCGGTGGGATCGCCGCCCTGAATCATGAAATTCTTAATGACACGGTGGAAGATGCTGCCGTCATAGAACTTATTGTTGGCGAGGTATTTGAAGTTGCGCACATGATTAGGCGCTTTGTCTGGATAGAACTCGATGACGATGGTTCCCTTGATGGCACCGCCTTCCTGCTCGATTTCCACAACGGCGACGCTATCTCCGTCCACCGGATAGTCGGCGGGCCACTTTTCGAGTTTGGGTGTATTATCGGACACTGGTTTCGCTTGCTCCTGTTCGTTCTTGACTTCGGTCTTTTTCTCTTCCTGCTTGGCGGCGGCTTTGTCGTCCACCTTTTCCGCCTTGCCGCATCCGGCCAAGACGAGGCCTGCGCAGGTCAGCAGAATCCAAAACGCTTTCATGGGCACTCCTTTGGGGGTTATCTTGAAAAATGATCTTTGATGTTACGAGAGCAGCAGACCTTCGCGCCGCGCCTTGAATTCACAGCGTCAGCAGAGGTCCGAAGGTTCTTTGTGCCGTGAGATGCACGGCAATTTCGGGATTATCGAGCGCCGTGCGTGCGCTGTCACGGGCGAGGTCGGGATGATTGTTCTCTTCGGACAGGTGAGCGAGCACGACGTGTTTCAGCGCGTTGTTCCGGCAATCACAGAGCACATCTGCAGTCTGTCGGTTGGACAGATGTCCGGTGCTGGACGCGATGCGCTGTTTGAGAACTTCTGGATACGAGCCGGTACGGAGCAGTTCTTCGTCGTGATTGCTTTCGATAACGGCGACGGTAGACTCGCAAAAGGCCTTGTGCAGCTTGGGCGAAACTTCGCCGAGATCGGTCGCGACGGTCACGGTTTCGTGACCGCAATGAATCTGGTAAGCGACGGGTTCGGCGGCGTCATGCGAAATATCGAGCGCGCGCACAGTGAACGGGCCGACGTCGACGGCGACGCCGTTCATCGGGAAGGCTTTTTGTTTGCGCATGAAGCCCGGGGAAATTGCGGCGAGCGTTCCGGCCGTTGCGTAAACGGGAATCGAAACTTTCTTAAGCAGACCGTCTAACCCGCGCGTATGGTCGCTGTGCTCGTGCGTCAGGAATACGGCGTGGATGTTCTGCGGGTATTCTCCGGCGTGCTGCAGCGCGGCCAGCAAGCCGCGAATGCCGAGGCCGGCATCGACAAGAATCCGCGTGCCGTTGTCACGCAGAAGCAGGGCATTAGCCTTGGAACCGGAAGCGAGGACGATGACTTGCAAATCTTGGATGAGTTACTTTTGCACGACTATCGTGTCGGCGAGGATGTCGTGCAGACCTTGTTTCTTTTGAGTGAAAGCGGCCATCAGGAATCCGATGCCCAGAATAACCGCCGAAAGATACTTTCCGAAGTAGCGGCCCGTTGCGCGGGCGAAGCTGATGCGCCGCAGCTGTTCATCGGTGACGACGATGCCGATAATCATTTTGCCGACGGTGGCTTGACGATATGAACTCTCCAGCAGTGCGAAATAGAGCCAAGGGACAATCAGGCCGAGCGCGTTGCTGAAGGTAAAATCAAAGGGGTCGATATCCCACGAGAACGGCACGCTGACGATGGCGAGCAGAATGCTGTCAATGGCAACGGCGATGACGCGCCGCCAGAAACCTGCATACTGCACGGGCATGACGTTGAGGGATCCGGACGCAGTTGCCTGCGTTTGCGGAGAAATAATCTCTCTGCCGCAGCTGGTGCAGAATTTGGCGCCGTCAGGATTCTCTCTCGAGCAGTTCGGACAGATCATGTAGGACTCCTTCTGGAGTTTAACGGCTTCCCCGCTTGGCAAGAGGCACACCCTTGCTGCAGAGGGGACAGTCGGCGGGTTCCCAGGAATCGAGCGCAAGTCTGACGACCGCGCAGGGAGACGGAGAAAGCGTGGTTTCGCCGCGCTGGATGAGCGCCGCGATGCCTACGACGATACCTTCTTCGCGTTCGACAGCTTCCTTGACTTCTCCGATGGAGAGTCCGGTGGTGAGCACGTCTTCGCAGAGCAGAACACGTTGCCCGGGGACAATCTTGAAACCTCGGCGCCACTCCATTTTTCCGTCAACGCGCTCGGGAAAGGCCAGCGGCACACCGAGCGCTTTGGCGACTTCGTGTGCGACGAGCACGCCACCGGTCAAGGGTCCGACAACGAGGTTGGGAGTGGCAATCCGGAACTGCTCGACCATCGCGCGGGCAAATTGTTCAGTCAGTTCCGGTCGTTCGAGCAGGCGGAATTTTTCGATATAGACGTCGCTGTGACGGCCGCTGGAGAGCAGAAAATGTCCTTCGAGGAAGGCACCGCAGTTGCGCAGCAGTTGCAGGGCGATGTCTTTGGTCATATTGCGTAATCGCTGGATCGGCCACGGACGACTAAGGTGCCGGCGAGCAGATCGTGAAGCGCCTGTTTGTTTTGGGTGAAGCCTGCCATGATGTAGCCAATCATCAGAAGCAGACCTGAGAGAATTTTGCCGAAGTGACGTCCGGTCGCGCGGGCGAAGGAGACTCGCTCGCCCTGCAGGTCGGTCACGCGCAGACTCAGGGCCAGTTTACCGAGCGTGGCCTGCTGCGATGAGCTTTCCATGAGAGCGTAATACAGCCATTGGGCCACAACCAGGATGATTGAGATAATCACCCAGCCGCCGACAAGTCCGGCCAGGACGGCGGGGTCGGGGTCTTCGAGGTCCGGCATAGCGGCAAGACCTCCAACACCGAACACCAGCCCGATGAGAAAGAGCACGACGCTGACCATTGAGATGACGAGCTGGTCAATCATGTGTGCGACAAAGCGCAGCCAGAAGCCCGCAAACCTGCGCGTCTCAGCGGAGGCCGCAGAGGGCGAGGTTGTGGGTGTGGAAGGTTTCAGGGGGACGCCGCACTGACTGCAAAATTGAGCGTCGTCGTCATTGGGTTGACCGCATTTCCAACAGAACATTGTCTTGCCTCCGTAGAAAGGTGGCGAAATTACTTTTTGTGGCTAAGCAGCGCTGGCGGCAGTCCGCAGCTTGTCAACTTCCTTGACTGCAGCCTCGATACAATCGTCACCGCGCGACGCATAGAGCACGGAGCGGGAGACGTTGAGCAGAGCGGCGCCGTTGTGCTCGCGGACTTTGTTTAGAACATCGAGGCTTCCCCCCTGCGCGCCGCTTCCCGGGAGAAGCAGGGGAAGTTCGGGAGCGATTTTCAGCACACTGTCCAGCGCTTCGGGTTTGGTGGTGCCAACGACCAGCCCCATGTTGCCGTTCTGGTTCGCGGCCTTGACCTGCTGTGCAATTTCCTGATAAAGGGTGCGTTCACCGATGCTCAGTCCTTGAATTAGAGACGCGCTCGCGTTTGAAGTTGCACAGAGCACGAACACGCCTTTGGCCTTGTGCCGCCAGAAGGGTTCGAGGGCTGCCATCCCGAGATAGGGCTGGACGGTAACCGCGTCCGCTCCAAGCACGTCGAAGAGTGCCCGCGCGTAGGCTTCGTTAGTGTGTTCAATATCACCGCGCTTGGCATCAATGAGGAAAAGGACTTCTTGCGGGCAGGCGATGCGGAGGCGTTCGAGGGCCAGCCAGCCGCCGGAGCCGTAGGCTTCAAAGAAGGCGGTATTGGGCTTGAAGGCCGCAACTTTCTCCCACAGCGCAATGATAATCTCTTCGAGGAACTTCTGGGCGGCCTCCGCTCCATAGCCGAATTTAGCCGGAATTTGAGCCGGGTCGGGGTCAAGCCCCACGCAGAGCGGGGAACCGGCACGGTCAATCGAGGCTTTAAGGCGAGAGAGGAAGGGAGACACGGACGGCGTTCGGTTTTATGGAATATCTATAAAATATACCGATTTCTTGCCTGAAGTGCAACCCTAATGACCTGCAAGTAACTGACAGGTGTTGAATTTACGCAAGGTGTTTACTACCTTGGAAGGCATGTCCGGCTACAGAATCGGTAGCAGACAAGCAAAATTTAGACAAGATGGGAAGTAAAGAGTGATTGCTAACTACTTTGGTGAAACGTGGGCTTTGTATTTAGAGATGGCCCCCTACCTGTTGCTCGGGTTCACACTGGCGGGCGTGTTACACGCATTTGTGCCACGGAAATCGGTGGGCAAACACCTCGGCGGAGAGAATCTGATGTCGTCATTCAAGGCGGCGGTGCTGGGTGTGCCGATGCCGCTCTGTTCGTGCGGCGTGATTCCGACGGGCGTGGGACTGCGGAAGCGCGGCGCCTCACGGGCGGCGACGGTGTCTTTCTTGATTTCCACGCCACAGACGGGGGTGGATTCGATACTGGTGACGTATGGATTTTTCGGATGGGCATTGGCGATATTTCGTCCGCTGGCGGCTTTCATCAGCGGCGTGCTGGGCGGTCTGGCTGTGATTCTGGTGAAACCCGGAGCACGGGAAGAAGAGTGGATGAAGCATCACCTGCACAGCGAAGACGCGCTGGCCGAAGCGGATGCTCAGAAGAGCACGAACGAGAAGCTGCGCGATTCCTACCACTTCGCGTTTAAGGAGCTGCTGGGAGACATCGCTTTCTGGCTGATCATCGGGATTCTGGTTGCGGGAGCGATTTCGCTGGCGGTGCCGGACGATTTTTTTGCCGGAAGTTTGGGAAACGGTTTCGGCGCGATGCTCATTATGATGCTGTTCGGACTGCCGCTGTATGTGTGCTCGACCGCCAGCGTGCCGATTGCTGCGGTGTTGATGACGAAGGGTATTTCGGCGGGGGCAGCCTTCGTGTTTTTAATGGTGGGTCCGGCAACAAACGCGGCGACGATGCTGGTGATAGCGCGGGCGTTAGGTTCAAAGGTGCTGGGTGTGTATCTGGCGGCCATTGCGGGATTCGCGCTGTTGTTTGGACTGGGACTCGACTTTTTGCTGGCGAACACGCCGCTGACGGTGACGCTGCCGCATCATCTGCACGAACACGGGACCGCGTGGTGGCAGCTCGGTTCGGGACTGCTGCTCGGATACTTCCTGTTAAGACATTTCTACTATAAACTCAGAAGGCGGTGGGGAGCCGCACCGGTGACTATGAGCGACAAATTACAGTTGCAGATTGAGGGCATGAGCTGCTCGCACTGCGTGAAGAACGTGAAGGACTCGCTGGAGAAGGTGTCGGGTGTGACGAACGCGGAAGTTAATCTCGATGCGGGAACCGCGACGGTGGACGGCGACAAACTGAATCGCGCGCAATTGGCGGCGGCGGTCGAGGGTGCGGGCTACAAGGTGAAGGGATAGAGAAACCGCTTGACAAACATGCTGCTCCTCTATCTGGCGTCGTCGTTATACATGGTGGGCCTAATCTGGTTTGTGCAGATTGTCCACTATCCGTTGTTCGAGGCGGTTAAGGACGCAAGCGGAGAGTATTACCGGATGCACGCGGCAAAGACGGGGCTGGTCGTGGCGCTGCCGATGCTGGTGCAGATGGGATGTGCAATTTTTTTCGCACTCAAGCCCGGAGCGGAAAACGCGTGGACGATGCGGGGCTTGCTGGTGGTGCTGGCAGCAGTCTGGCTGACGACGTTCTTGCTCTCCGTTCCGCAACACACAATTCTGGCGAACGGCTACGATGCCCACGCGGTGCGCAGGCTGGTGAATACAAATTGGATACGGACGGTGTTATGGAGTGCGCATGCGGCGGGGCTGCTGTGGATTTGGGCGGAGCGAATGAAGGATAAGCTATGAACAGGCTTTTCATCGTCGGTTTATTTCTGTTTACGGTCAGCCTTTGGGCACAACCGTATGCCATAGGTCATCGCGACATTTCCTATGTGGATTCCGCGCGCGGAGCACGGAGTATCCCGACAGATGTTTACTATCCCGCGACAATCGCGGGCGACAATACTCCGGTGGCTGCGGCTCCTGCAGGCGGATTTCCTGTCATTAGTTTTGGTCACGGATTTTTGCTGCCGGTCAGTGCCTATCAGTATTTGTGGCAGTCTCTTGTTCCGGAGGGCTATATTGTGGCCTTGCCGCGTACGGAGGGGAACTTCTCGCCGCAGCATTTGCAGCTTGGATACGACTTGGCGTTCCTGATCCGCAGATTGCAACTGGAGGGCGTTACACCAGCCTCGCCGTTTTTTGGAGCCATCGGGAGCACGTCGTGCGTGATGGGACACTCCATGGGGGGAGGAGCAAGCTTTCTGGCGGCGCAATCCGCAGCGGAGATAACGGCGCTGGCGAATTTCGCGGCGGCGGAAACCACTCCTTCGGCGATAGGCGCGGCGGAGGAGATTGCCATTCCTGCGCTCGTGTTTGCGGCGTCTGACGATTGCGTGACACCGCCGGCGGCACATCAGATACCGATGTATTCCGCGCTGGCGAGCGACTGCAAGACCTACGTGAACATCACGGGCGGGAGTCACTGCAAATTCGGGGAGAACAACTTCACCTGCAATTTAGGGGAGTTGACGTGCACGGGCAGCATTTCGCGCGCGACGCAGCATCAGTTGGTGCTGTTTCATTTGCTTCCATTCCTGAACTACTATCTTAAAGGCAGCGCGCCGGAGAACTGTCTGTTTCAGGAGCGGCTCGCAGCCGGCAACGGCATTACCTACACGCGTGCGTGCGCATTGCCCGCGCCGCAGAATCTGTCTATCAGCACCAATGGAACGATGGTGACATTGCGTTGGATGCCGGTCGCCGGTGCGTGCGGCTATGAGTTATTGCGCGGCACAGAGGCGGGATTCGACTACGACATCAGCCGCCGCATCTATGACGGGACGGCAACAAATTATACAGAGACACCGCCTGTGGAACAAGCGGTGTATCAGGTGTGGGCGAAGTAGAAGACGCAGGCGTTAGAAGTTTGAGAAATTCCGTTCGACTTTCGGACTCAGCCACGTGGTCAATTCATAGGGGAGCGCTTCGATGAGGGGCGAGAGTTCGTGAAGATAGATGGTTTCCTTGTCTTGTCGGCCCCAAAAGACGATTTCCTCGCCGACGGAGGGTTTGTCACCTGAGATGAAGGCGTAGGAGCGGTCGCGCGCCATGACACCAATAAGGGGAACTCTGCGACCGTTGTAGAGGACGTGGGCATGGCCGACCATCGTACGGGGATAGCCTGTGCTGAAACCTAAATCTATTTCCGCACCCCAGCCGTCAAAAGGGGCTTGCCAGAAATGCGGCGAAGGGAATCCATGGCCGCGTTTCAACTTGCGCACAGCGATGATTTTTCCGGAAAGCGTCATGACCGGTTCGAGCGGAAGCAACTCTGCTACGGTGGGCGAGGGAGGCTGGCCGTAGAGTGCGATACCTGTGCGGACGAGGTCACCCGGAACTTCCGGCAAGGCGAGCGCCGCAGCGGAATTTGCAAGATGCGTCACCGCCGGACTGAATCCGGCGGTTCTTGCGTTGCGAATAATCTCGGAGAAGATGGTGATTTGCTGCAAGCCGCGTTCGCGATCCTGCGGTCCGGAATACGCAAGGTGGGAATAGACAGCGTCAAGCTTCAGGTGTTTCAGCTTGGCAAGTTTCGCGAGCGTGTCTTTGTGCTGCGAGTGATGAATTCCGACGCGGCCCAGACCCGTATCGAATTTCAAGTGAGTGGAAATCGCGCAGCCGCTTGCTTTTGAGAGCGATTCGAGATACTCGACTTTATACCAAGAGGTCGCGGCGAAGGACAACTCATAGTCTGTGAAATAGCGAGCGGGTTTCCCGACCCAATCGGTCATGACGAGAATCGGTTTGGCAATGCCTGCCTTGCGCAGTTTCGCACCATCGGCAGGCGAACTGACTCCGAAGCCCCACGCGCCGGCTTGATTCAACACGCGGGCGCATTCGAGCAAACCGTGACCGTAGGCGTCCCACTTCACCACAGCGAGCACACCTTTGGGTGCGACACGCGCGGCCAGAGCCGAAAAGTTGCCGCTCAGAGCGGATAAGTTAATGCGAGCGAGGGGCACGATGAAGCAGTCGGGAGTGTTCCGTCACGATTCGGGAGGCAATGGACATTTGAAAAAAAGGCGACCCGCAGAGGTCGCCTTTGTCGTGTCGTGAAGCTTCCTCAGTAGTTGCCGGGAATGGCAAGTCCGTCAAGCTTTGCGAGTTCGGTCTGTGCGTTGATGTGCGCAGAGGTGCCGGTAAACATCGGATTAACGATGAAGCCTTCGAGCAGCTTACGACGCTCGCTTTTGTCTTTGAAAGTCTGAATGCGGTCGAATTCTGCGCGGGCGAGTTCATTGCGTGCGGTTTGTCCGGCAGCGGTTTGCGGATAGTCGCGCGCGGCTTCGGTCACTCGGCCGGCATCATAGAGCATCTGTGCGGCCCGCTCACGGGCGCGCATGGCGGCGGGTGTGTCCGCGTAGTTGTTGAGGACGTCGTCAATCTTGTCCTCTTCAAGGAGCTGCTCTGCCATGCGGACACGAGCCTCGTGAAACATCGGCGTGTCCTGAAACTCGGCGATGACGCGCTGCAGATTGCCTTCCTTCATGAGTCGTGCGGCGAGAGCTTCCTTGGCTTTGATCGCAGCCGGTTCGTTCGGATAGCGTTCCAGAACTTCTTCATATTGTCCGTCTTTGTAGAGCGATTCGGCGCGGTCGGCGGGTGAAGCGCAACCGAGCGACCAGAGCAGCACGAAAGAGACGGCGAGAATGGTAAGGCAGCGAATCATGTGAAACGCCTTCCGATGCTATTTCTTCGTATTCCGCGCTTCGCTGAGCATAGTAGCGGCTTCTTTGTAGGCCGCGGTCTGATTATAGGAGCGCGCGATTTCCTCGAGCTTGTCAATCCGTTTCTGACCGGAAAGTTTTTTGGCTTCATTGAGGAGCGCGACCGCACGGGTTTCTTTGACCTCTTTGGCGCGCGCGGCATTGGGATAGCTCGTAATCAGGGAATCGAACAGGCCCTGATTGTAGAGCTCATCGGCAAGAATGCGCTCAGCGTCGGCGGCCAACGGCGAGTGCGGGTATTGCCGGATGACTTCCCGATACTGTTTGTCATCGAACAGCATCTTAGCCTTACTCTGCAGGGCGAGATAAGCCGCTCGGGTCTTGGGGAATTTTTCGAGGACTTCGTCGTGCTTGCCGGCCTCAAGGAGGTCTTCGGCCATCAGCGCCTCGGCCCTTCGGGCAAACTGGGTGTCAGGGAATTTCTGAATGACCTCTTGATACTTGCGGTCTGCAAGGAGTTTCTGCGCGGAGGCTGCTTCGCTTTGGCATCCTGCGAGGATCCCGAGCAAGAGGGCAGCGGTCAGCATGGGGAGCACAATTTTCCGAAAATTCATCGTTCTGGCGCGGTTTTGTTGGAGCTTTGTCTTTTGAACTCAGGAAGTTAAGGATTCCCTTAGCGATTGTCAAGCAGATTTGGTGATTGTAGTGCGAAGATTAAGCCATAACAAGAGGTTGCGAGTCCGCAACGCGGGGAAGCGCGGCACGGCACCTGCTCAGAGAGTGCAATTAGGCTCTTCAGATTGTTGACAGTTCCTCGATTGGATGCTATATTACTTGTTATATCAAAGATTTACCCTACTCCACCTCCACCAACCTTTTCAGGAAGAAACGGATGAAAACCTTGCACCGGATGAATAAGCCCGTCCTCGGCTCCGTGTTGTTGGCCGCACTGGTAATGACTGCAGTCTATTCCATGCTCGCCTATGGCCAGCCGATCAGTGAACGGGAAGTGACGATGAGTGAGAAGATTGGCGCCATAGTAGTTTTATATCGGGCATTCGACAGCCTAATCTACTTTTTGCAGGGGTTGCTGCTGTTTATCGGCCTCGGGATCACGATTTACTATTACATGAAGTTCAAGCGCGGCGGGTTCCAGACGGATCTGAAGAAGCGCGTGCACGAGATGGCCGAAGAGGTGCCACTGCAGACGGCCATCGACTTTGAGATCGAGAGTTTGCAGAACAAGTATATTTTTCTGGACCTGATGATCGCCGCCGCGCCGATGTCGGGGCTACTGGGCACGGTTGTGGGTCTGGTTCACGTGTTCAGCGAGCAGACGTTCGTGCAGCAGATATCGATGCAGACGATCGCCGGCGGCATGTACGTGGCGATGGTGACGACCGTTTGCGGGCTGATCGTGGCACTGATCGGCGTGATCGGGCGTCACATGCTGAACAGCGTGCTGGCACAGATGCGCGAGTCGCTGGCGGGAGGCAAGTGAGATGCGCAAAAAAGATCCGTTTGCCGAGGCGACCACGTCGCTCATTGATATTGCGTTTATCGTCATTTTGTTCCTGATCATCACGACGGTAATCGCGCCGGAGGACGTGGTTCCGCTGAAGCTGCCGAACAATTTTGACGACGGTTCGCCGTATTTACAGATTGAGAAGGAACTGATTATCCATGTGAAGCGTTCGGGCGTGGTGGAGGTATCGGGCGAGCTGCTGGCAGATTCGCTGGAAGCGGATTCGACGCTGTTTCGTTTGACGGACGCGTTCATCGAGCGTTACATCGCGGCCCAGCCGGACGGGAAGGTAATCTTGCGCGCGGACAGCGGAGCGGTATGGGATCGTCCGGTGCAGATCATGCAGGCGTGCGGCAAGCACGGCGTGCCGCTGTCGATCGCGTTGGAGCCCGCGCAACTCGCGGAGGACGTTCTGCCGTGACGGAGCGCCAAGTTCACATAGGCATACGTGCGCTGGCGTTCGTGCTGACGAGCGTGGTTCTGCTGAATCTGCCGGGAGTGCCGTTGCGCGCGCTGGCGGAGCGGTTCGACTGGCTGATGTATATCAATCTCGAAGAGATCTTAATCATGCGCGAACCGCCGAAGCCGAAACCGATTCCGATCCCGATCTCGCAGGCGAAGATTGCACCTCGGGCGACGCCTTCGCCGGTGGTTGCGCCGACGGAAGTAACTTCGAAGCCGTCGCAGATCGTGGTGGAAGAGCCGTCGCTCGAGAAGCCGGTCTTCGGGATGGTGCACGAGCTGTTCGACACGCCGCCGGAAGATCGTCCTCAGACGAAGCTGTCGCCAAACGCATCGCCGCTGCCGGATATTATCACGCAACGCGCCGATGCGGGAGAATCACGTCCGCAAGCAGCGATGCCCGCACCGATTGAGCAGAGCGGAAGGGTTTATAAGGGCGCGGGTGCGCCGAATCTTGAACCGGCAATCACGCCCGGCTATACGGGACCGAGTCTGGATTTGCCGCAGGCGACACAGCCGACGGTGGGCTTGTCGCGCGGCGACGAGCTGGCAGTTTCGAAAACTCCCGGAATTGCGCGCGGGGAAATGGATTATCAATCGTCGGTAGGCAAGCAGGCGGGACCGGGGAACAGCGAATCGATATCGCTGGGAACGGACCTGATCGGCGAGAGTGAACTTTCTGGATTGCTGGACTGGCTGCGGGCGAATCCCGGGTCATTTTCTCCGGTGCTGATGGCCTATATGGAAACGGGTGCGGGTGATCTGAAGGGAGTCACGAGCTACGGCGGCTGGGACATCTTCATTCAGTTTTCACCGGACGACGGGCAGTTGAAGATATTTCTGTCACGCGGTGATCAGGGTATTTTGCTGGCGGATTCAGACTTCAAGCGGCGGTCGCAGATGTTCGGCTTGGGCAGCGTCTCGCGGACGGGTCGGGATGTGACTTCGATCACGGCACAGCGCGAGCGTCCCACAGTACAGAATACGACCGAGTTCTATTCGGTGTTTCAAGGGTGGATGCAGAGCAAGGGGATTCAGTTGGCGGGACGATGACTGTTTCGCCAAATGGGAAGAGTAACGACCGCGGAAGGAGTTCATTGCTAAGATTGACACATCGATAGATGACTTCCTTGCGCCAGCACTGCCGAAGAATTGGATTTCGAGGAGCGAAGATGGGTGAATCAGGTATTGAACATACATGACAATGATTAGAGGAATGATGATTTTCATTTGGCTCGCGGTCTTTCTGTCGAGCACGTTCTCATTCGCGCAGGGCCAGACGCAGCAGGAGGCGGATTCGCTGGCGAAGCTGTTGTTCGGCGAGGAGAAGACCGAAGAGCAGGCGACGACGCTGTTCGAGCGCGGCAAAGAAGAGTTCAACGCAGGCGAAGGATTTCTGAAGGAAGCCAACGCGATGCGGGCGAGCGGTCAGGATACGACGTTGCGGTCGCGCGGCGGAGTGTTCGGATTGCTTGGTCAGGCGATTGGGGACACGACCAAGAGTTCGAAGGAGCTGGACACGCGCAAGCGCGCGGCGGCGGCATTCAAGAACGCGGCCAAGAATTTCGAGAAAGCGCTGGAGAAGCAACCCGCGATGAAGGAGATTCAGCTCTGGCTGGTGGCGACATACGACCGGTTGGAAAACTGGGAGAAGTCGTTGCCGCTCTATCGGGAGATACTTAACGAACGACAGGGCGAGGATAATCTGTGGTTCGCGTATGGATATGCGGCCTATCGTGCGAAGCAATACGACAAGGCTGTGACGGGATTCGATCAGGCTATGCGCATCCGCGAGCTGGTGACGGGCACGCAGGATTCGGTACCGAACAGCTATCGGTTGTATCTGGGTGAAGCATACCTGAAGACCTATCAGGACCAGAACGCGCTGAAGATGTATGCCGCGGCGATGCGCTACGCGACGCCCGAGGACTCCGCCGAGATTCAAAAGACCATTGACTGGATCAACTGGGACAGCGGCGGAATTGCGGCGGCAGAATATCGCGACGCGGCCTATCAGGCGGAGCACGAGGAGCGCTGGAACGACGCGCGCGAGGCCTATCTGGGCGGTATCGGTTCGGCACGCACGATCAAGGCGAGAGACTTTCTGACGTGGCGGCTCGCTTTGGTGACGTTCAATCATGGCAACAAGACTGAAGGGATCTCGCGGCTGGGTGAAGTGATTAACCGTCTGGGCGAGGAGTGCCCAAAGGATTACAGCGAGAGCTACGGGCGCATGCTGTATGCTTATGGACAGGAGCTTGTGGCGAACGGGGACCGGCGCGGTGCGCTCGAGTATTTTTTGAACAGCACCAAAGTCGCGTGGGAAGGTCAAGGCGGGGGGTATGTGGCGATTGCGCAGATTGCCTCGAACGATCTCGGGCAGTCCATCGAGAACGCCGAGCGTGCACTGCGCTATCCGCTGACGGCTGACCAGCGCAAGATTGCCTACGAGTTGTTAGTGAACTCCTACCGCTCGAAGGGGCAGTGGGACGAGATGAAGAAATACCAAGCCCTTTTGCAAGGGGAGACTCCGTGAAGCAAATGAGATGGTTTATCGCCGCAGGTGCGGCACTGATGATGACGATGGCTGTGTATGCCGACGTGGACTTCAAACTGGTGACGCAGCAAAGCGTCACGGACTCGCGCCAGATTCAGGTTCTGCGCGAAGAGTTGTTTCTGGGTAACGAGACTATCGAGCGGGTGTTGATCAGCGATCTGCTGAACGACGGGTTTGATCAGAATGACGCGGTGGTGCTTTATCCGACGGGGCGGGTGCTGCGGCTGGAGCCGATCAGCGAGCGGCTGGATTCGCTGCTGCGCTCATTCAGACTGCCACCGAACGTAGAGATTTATGAGAGCCGTCAGTATCACAGCGTGTTTGACTCGGTATCGATTATCAGTCGGGGCGGGAAGGCGCTGGGCTACGGCCTGCTCGGCGGCCTGCAGGAGCGGCTCGCGCGCGGCTATCGCGGGAACGAAATCGAAGGGTATTTCAAATTCAGCGGAAGCGGAGCGCAAATCAGGGTGTGGAATTTTGACTCAACGCGAGTGAGTTTCCCGCGTCCCGAACCTTCGAGCTATGATACGGTGGTGGTTTACTTGCGCGACACGGTGTACGTGCCGGAGATTGTAACGGTAGAGAAGGATCCGGTAGTGATTCGCGACACGGTATATTTGCCGAGCGAACTCTTGCGGGCGCCGCGCGGTTTGTATTATCGGGAAGCGCTCGGCATGCTGGGCGGCGGGTATTCGATGTCGAAGCGGGAATCGTCGCGTGGACATTTAGCCTTTGCTGCGGGCAACGAGTGGGAGTTTGGGGTTTGGGACCGCTGGATAGCCGGCAGGCAGGAGATCAATTCGCGGATTGGATTGCGCTTCGCCGCCGAGCTTGCGCCGTGGAAGAGCGATACACTCTCGGCGCGATTCTTGAGCACGGCGGGGGAAATCATGTATATCCCGGCGTGGGACAGGTCGCTGTTCGCGTTCGCAGGAGTCCGCACATATTTTCAGGATAATCTCTTCTGGGATCGCGTGCGAGCGGGTTGGGAAGATGATTTATATGAAGAGCCGTCTGAGCAGGAGTTGGGGCACTATGAGCTTGCGGTGAAAGCCGGACTCGACAAACTTGCACCGTACGGAGCGGCCAAGCGGATCGGTCTGTGGATGCGTGCGGCGGCCACGTGGCCGGGTTCGGACAACTCGCGCTACGTCTTCTGGCAGGATGTGCTTACGCAGAGCGGGCAGCCGAGGCGAGAAGAGTGGGAGTGGACCATGAAGTCCATCTACGACCTTGATGGCAACCTGAACATTAAGATTACAGAACAGACGCAGTTGACGGCGGGAGCAGGAATGCAAATTCTTCCCGAACTGGTTGCCAACTATCAGACGCAGGCCGGGACGGCAGGAGGAGACAACAATACGTTCAGTGCGAACGTGTTTCATCAGTCGGTTGCCTTGCGCTGGACACTGCTGAGTGCTCCGACGTATCGAATGAGAATCGAGGGCGGCGCGCGGAACAACATCTTAAGCACATCATTTGACGCACCGAAGAATGCCGAAGAACGTGCGCTGCAGGATTTGATTGAAGAGCAGTTTTTCCCATTTATGGAAGCACCGCAACTCGACGGTTCATTGCAGGTCGACATTGACATCGTACAGGTGAGTCTGGGAGTGAAGGCGTATCTGCCGGAAGGTGAGGACGCGCAGATCAGGCCGTGGGGCGGACTCTACTTCCTGTTCAAGTAGGAGAGAGACATAGACTTGAAAACGGGCGGCCCCAAAGGCCGCCCGTTTCCGTACTGTTCGATGTGAGCTTGCGAGCCTACTCATTCAGCTCGCTGGCCGCTTCTTCATCAAGAATCCAGATCAAACGGCCTTCGTGAGGATTGACCCGCGTAGCGGGAAGCCGGTGATCCAAATCCACCAGAACTTCGCGGACGCGCATAGCCTTGGCGGCTCCGGTGACGAGGAAGATAGCGGCATGCGCGCTATTGAGCACGCGCAGCGTCAACGTCAGCCGCTTCGGAATCGGATTGTTCTTTGCCTCCACGGCTTCCACCAGCGCACCGGATTCGATGGCGGACGAGTTGGGAAACAACGACGCGGTATGTCCGTCTTCGCCCATTCCGAGCAGGATAGCATCAAAGGCAACAGACTCCGGCATGAAACGACCCTTGAGCGTGCGCGCGTAGGCGTCGGCTGCTTCGGAGTTGTTTGCATGTTCACCACACATGCGAAAGACTTCACCGATTTGAACACGGCTCAAGAAGTGATCAAAGGCCAAACGGAAGTTTGACTCGGAGTGGGAAGGGTCCACGCAGCGCTCGTCGGCCCAGAAGACCTCCCACTTGTCATATTCCATCTCCTGCCTCCATTCGTCTGTGGCGAGCAGCGCAAAGAGCAGCTTGGGTGTGGAGCCGCCCGAGAGTGCAATGCGAAAGACATCGCGCGCAGCGATTGCTTCATCCTGAAGTTCTTTCAAGAGAGCCGCAGCGGCTTCCGCGACGTCGTCGGGGTATTCACAGTAGATAACTTCGGGATTCATGCGAAAAGTAACTCCGGCAGCCAGTCATGGGCCATGCGCACGCTTTTGTCCATGCGCGGATCACGGCCCCAGGCATGCAGTTCGTGAGTGAGTAAGCTGAGCATATCGGCATGCCGGATGTGTCCGACGTGCGTATGTGCGCCACAGGTAAGCGAGTAGTGTTCTCCGTTGCGGATAGCGGCGGCGGCGAAATCATGGTCAAAGAGAAACTCTATGCCGGGCGGAGCGGAAGAGCCCTCAGGGTAGAAGATGATGCGGCGATTGTCCGTGCAGTCTATCGCGGGTCGGCGACCGTGCAACGAGACACTTTGCAGCTTCCAGTCGAGGGTCGAGGCGACCCATGCCGCGACGAGCAACGCACCGCAGGTAAGTTTATCGCCTTGCGAGTGAATCCGGACTTCGCGAAGCTGCTCAGCGGGAGGGCACTCGTCAAAGAGTTCCGCGACCGCGCCGCGAAATCCTGATAGCTCGGCCCACAACAAATCGGTTACCACGCATTCCGGCGGAACGCTCTCGTACAACTCAAACCACGGCTTCAGCGTGGACGCCGGAGCAAGATGGTCGGCAGCGCAGGTGATGACCCGTTCACATGTTCTGGCCAGCGCGCGCAGCAGCGGATGAGCGAGCGGCAGTGAATCATGCCAGACGACGGCGGTGGCCAGACTGCCTAAGGAGAGTGAGTGAATAAGTGACAGCGTGCGCAGTTCAGATTCGCCGTCAATTTCAAGCATGATGGCTTCGGAACAGATTTGACGATTTTCGCCCTCGAGTTTACGGCAGTGTGCCGTCACCCAGGCGCGCTGAGCGGCAGGGGCGGTTTCGTTGAGCACGACGAGAATCGTGCGAGTGGGATGGACGAGTGCGAGTTCCGGAATCAACTCGCGCGCGGAGTCTTGAGCATCATGCCTGCAAATCAGGACAAGGTTGAACGCAGTTGCGCGTGTCAACAGCTGATTTTCGGACTCCGCATTTCGCCACAGTGTTTCAAGCTCCTGCTCGATTTTGGAGACATCAACTTCCTGCGGCGGAGCCAGCGGTGCTAAACTATGGTCGGGACTCACAGCTTTCTCCAGCGATGATTCTCGGCCGCGAGCAGGACGTCGGCTTCTGTTGGTCCCCAAGAACCTGCCACATACTGCGGCAAGGACTCTGAGGTGTCTTTGGCCCATGCGTCCAGCACGGGCTGCACAATGCGCCAGCCTTCTTCGACGGAATCACGCCTTGCAAACAGCGTTTGGTCGCCCACCATCGCGTCCAGCAGGAGCCGCTCGTAGGCATCTGAAAGGCGTTCGCCGAACGACGTTCCATAGCGAAAGTCCATTTCGACGGGCCGCACGTGCAGCGCATGTCCGGGGAGTTTGGCTTCAAACTTCAAGCTGATGCCTTCGTTGGGCTGAATACGGATGGCCAGCACGTTTTGTTCAAGACGGTCGACAGGGGATTGCGAGAATACCATGAGCGGCACTTTGCGAAAGACGATTGCCACTTCGGTGACGCGCTTTGCCAATCGTTTTCCGGTCCGCAGATAGAACGGCACTCCACTCCAGCGCCAGTTGTCAATGTAGAGCTTCAATGCGGCATAGGTATCGGTGCGGGAGGTGGATTTGACTCCCTTTTCATCGAGATACCCCGGCACGGCTTTTCCGGCGACAGCGCCGGCAGCGTATTGCGCACGCACAGCGACATTGGCGACATCCTGCTGAGTGATTGGCCGCACGGCTTCAAGCACTTTGCGCTTCTCGTCGCGGATAGCCTCAGCAGCCAAACTCGCGGGTCGCTCCATGGCAACCATCGAAAGAATTTGCAGCAGGTGATTTTGGATCATATCGCGCAGCGCACCGGACTCTTCGTAGTATTCCGCGCGTTCTTCGACTCCCAGCGCTTCTGCGGCGGTAATTTGAACGTGGTCTACGTAGCGCAGGTTCCAGATCGGTTCAAAGAGCGTATTGGCGAGTCGCAGCACCAGAATATTCTGAACCGTTTCTTTGCCGAGATAGTGGTCGATGCGGTAGATTTGCTCTTCACGAAAAACTTGGGCGGCGGCTTCATTCAAGTCCCGAGCACTTTCCAAATCGCGGCCGAAGGGTTTCTCGATGATGATTCTGCTCCACGCACCGTGTTCCGGATTGGAAATGCCGACGGCACCCAGCTTGGCAATCGTGGGCTGATAACCCGTGGGGGGGATGGAGAGGTAGATGAGATGATTGTGCGGTCCGCCCGCGCCGGCCATTTCCCCTAAGCGCCAGCGCAGCTTGTCGAAACGTCCGTCGTCGCCTGCATCGGAAACCACAAAGATGCGCTCGGCGAATTTTCGCGCGAACTCTTCATCCGGAATGGAATGAGGCGCGAGCGTGCGTGCATTATCGATCACCGTCTGGCGGAAAGCGGACTCGTCAAGGTCGCCGCGCGAAACACACAAGAACTGCGTTTGCTCGGAAATCCGGCCTTCGCGCACAAGATGCGCCAGCGAAGGAAAGAGTTTTCGCTGCGCGAGGTCGCCTGTCGCGCCGAAAATGATGAGGACGCACGGGTCGGCGGGACGTTCACTGAGCATCCCGCTGCGGAAAGGATTGGGATCGCTCATTGATCTGTCTTTATCGCGTGACCGCCAAACTGATTACGCAGCGCGGCAAGCAGGCGCAGCCCGAAGCCCTGCTCATCGCGCGAGGCGAATCTGGCAAACAGCGCGGCGGCAATTGTGGGTGCCGGCACGGCGTAGTCCACACATTCGTGTACCGTCCAGCGTCCCTCGCCTGAATCGGCGACCCACGGCTTGACCTTGTCGAGTTTGGGATCATCCTGCAAGGCGCGCGTTGCAAGTTCCAGCAGCCAAGAACGCACCACGCTGCCATTCTCCCAGAGCGCGGAAATCGCGGGCAGGTTCAAGTCGAAGGGTCCGCGATGCATGAGTTCGAAGCCTTCAGCGTAAGCCTGCATCATGGCGTATTCCACGCCGTTGTGCACCATCTTCACGAAGTGTCCTGAGCCGGTCGGACCGCAATGCAGGTAACCATTTTCCGGTGCAAGAGTTCTTAGTGCGGGTTCAAGCAGTTTAAAGGCATCTTCACTTCCGCCGACCATCAGACAGTAGCCGACCTGCAATCCCCACACACCGCCGGAAGTGCCCGCATCCACGAAGTGTATGCCGCTGGAAGCAAGGTCAGCGCCGCGCCGCATGGAATCCCGAAAATTGGAGTTACCTCCATCCACGATGACATCGCCGCGACTCAGCAGTGGCTTCAACATAGAGATAGTATCATCGACCGGAGGTCCCGCCGGAATCATCAACCAGACCACTTTTCTGCCATCAAGTTTTGCCACAACATCGGCAACGCTTGCGGCACCAACAGCTCCTTTGGCAACTGCAGCAGCAACTGGTTCTGGCGACCGATTTGTGACCACACACTGATGACCGCCGCGTAACAGCCGCTCGACCATATTTGCGCCCATTTTGCCCAGTCCGACAAACCCGAGTTTCATATTAATCCTATAAATTATAAACGTTTGTGCGTCGATACGCCGCAAATCACGTAAGACTCTCAGACAAGACAATTAACCAATTTTCTATTGGGATTGCAATTTAACTAAGCACTGTCCTTGAGATTCTGCGCTGTAACATGTATTATGAACTAATATGTGGCAAAAGCGATTCAGACAGCTTGGGGAGAGGTCGTGCTGAGGGCTGACGCACAGCGTTCGCGCTGGATTTGGCTAATCGCATTATTGGGATTCGCGCTTCGAATCTACGGTCTAGGTGACGAAAGCTTTTGGCTTGACGAAGTCACGACGGCCAACCGCGTGTATGAGCCGCTCGGGCAACTTTTGTTCGGGTGGGACTCGGAGACGCAGGGGCCGCTTTACTACGTGTTCATCAAAGGCTGGGGGTTACTGTTCGGCAACGGGGAGTGGACATTGCGGTTCTGGTCGGTGATATTCGGAACACTGACCATTCCTGCGGTCTATTATCTTGGACGGCACTTGTTCAGCGGCACAGGGGCAATGCTGGCGGCGTTGTTCACGGCGGTGCATCCGTTTGCCATCCACTACTCACAGGAAGCTCGGCCTTACGCACTCTTCCTGCTGCTGGCGACGGTTTCCTTTTATTTGGTGATGAAACTGCTTCGGCAGTTTCGTTGGCCTGTCGCGTGGTCTTACCTGCTGATCACGAGTGCCGCGTTTTACACCCATGCGTTCGGTGCCTTTCTGATTCTCAGCCACGTCCTCATGTTTCTGTGGTTTAGACGGGCTGATCGATTCCGGGGTGCGGCACGTTATCCCCGCCCGTTCTTTTACACGTTATTGCTGCTGTCGCTGTTTTGCCTGCCGGAGCTTGCCCAGAATGTGCTGGCAGCCTTGTCTAAATTGAATGGCACCAGTCCTGCCGGCTGGATTCCAAAGCCCACGGTATTGGATTTGTTCAAGCTGCCGGCGGAATATTTCATGGATACCCGTGTCGGTTACGTTATTCTGCCGATTGTGTTTCTGCTGGCAGCATTCAGAGCGTTAAGCGAGCCGCAGTTACGATTTGGTATTCAATGGCTTGTGCTCATGGCCATCAGTTTCTGGGTGTTGCCGTGGTTAATCTCGGTCACGGTTACGCCGCTTTTTGTACTCCGCTACGCGTCGCCGGGATTGCTGATTATTCTGTGTCTGATGGCTACGGCTTCCGCGAGTCTGCAAGCGCTGCCGCGCAGGATGTTTGTGGTGGCATTGCTGGTCTTGATGATGTCGCCGCTTTTGAATTACTACAATAAGGTAGACAAAGATCCATGGCGGCAGACGGCGGAGCACCTGAGTGCCCGCGTAAAACCCGGCGACGTTGTGCTAACCTATCCCGGTTTTACGACCGCCGCCTGTCTGTTCTACCTGCAGGAGTCGGTGAAGAGTCAAGTTCTTCGTTTCGACGATCTGCCAACGTTTGCCAAAGCTCTATCCGGCGCGGAACGCATCTGGCAGGTGGAGTCTTATGACGTTAAGAGACCGCGCGACATTTCACAATTGGAATACCTGAAACGCTGGAGCACCGAAATCCGGCGGGTCGGGATGAACGACATACTGCCGATGAACCCGCATCGATTCTGGAGCGCACCGATTAAGATCACGCTTAGTGCGCACAACAGGCCTGTCTTCGGGCCTCCTCTTCCACTCACTCCCAATTCATGACTTTCTCGATTGGCTTGTATGCTGCGATCGTGCTGCTCACGCTCGCCGCATTGATACTATTGGGTTACAAACCGCGCGCGGAAATAAACGCGGTGTTTGATAAGTACCTGCGGACACCGGCGTTGCGCCGCACCGTCACGGCGTGGTTTTTCGTCATGGCGTTGGTCTTTCTGTTTGTGCAGGGGCTGCGAATCCCGTTCGTCAAGTATGTGATGACCAAAGTTGCAGAGACAGCGACGCTTAACGCAACAGGCTGGGAGCCGGTCCACGCAATCGGCATGCTGCTGCTGCTCACATGCGAACTATTGATTCTCTCGCATTGGATGATCTACATTTACTACTGCTGGCGTGCGACGCATCACTATAAGCTGCCGCAAATTCTGCCTCTGGGCGAGACCCCTCCGGAAGTCTTAGTGCTGGTCGTATGCTGTGACGAAGACCCGGAGATTCTTGAACGCAGCGTTTCCACGGTTACGAAGCTTGACTATCCGAATTACCGGGCCGTTCTAGTGGAGAACTCGCGCTCGCCGGAGAAGAAGGTCATTTGTACTGAAGTGGCGGAACGTTACGGAATGCAGGTGCATCATGTAACGAATCGCGGTCACAAGGCAGGCGCGATGAATGACGCATTGCCCGCTCTGAAGGAGGAGGCGAAGTATTTGTGCGTCATTGACGTGGACCACGCGGTCGTTCCCGAGATGCTGCGGGAATTGGTTCCGCTGTTGGAGGCAGACGCCAAGCTCGCGTTCGTGCAGACTCCGCAGCTATACGCGAACGCCGAGCGGACATGGACGACGCGGGCGGCGGCAATGCAGGAAATGCTATTGTATGACTCTGTAATGGAAGCCAAGGGCGCGAGCGAGAAGGCGCTCTGCTGCGGCTCCAACTATGTGATGCGTCTGCAGGCACTCGAGAGTGTCGGAGGATGGGACGAACGCTCGGTGTCCGAGGACTTGCTAACGTCGTTCTGGCTGCACGCGAAGGGCTGGACATCGCTCTACTTCCGCAAGACATTCGCTGTCGGGATGGGTCCGGTAACGGTTTACGGCTATTGGAAGCAGCAGCGTCGTTGGGCTATGGGCAATACGTCGGTGGCAAAAATCGTTGGGCGCGCGATGTGGGGCCGCAACCGTGTGCCTTTCAGACTGGGCATAGATTATCTGTGGTCGTCCGGTTACTATATCATCACGCTTGCGCTTGCGTATCTTGCCACCGTGCCGATGCTGCTGTTGTTGTTTGTCCGGTTTGGCGCGGGAGGTGCGGACTGGTATTTACAGCAAACCATGCGGCCGATTGATTACGTTTACGTCTCGGTCTATCCGCTGTATGTCGCTGTCGCGCTGTTTCCCTACGTGCACATGCGGCTGCGCGGCTACTCGCTGCGCAATTTGGTGCTGCTTCAGGGGCTGCTTGCCAACACGATTCCGGTGTATGTCGCTTCGGTGATCAAGGGTCTATGGAAGGATCTGCGCATTTTCGAAATTGCTCCGAAGAAGGCGATGAACATACACCGGGCCTTCTGGAAGACGCCGCAATCTTACATCTTCGCAGCACTGATTGCCGCAGGCGGCTTGCTGTTTCACATGGCCCGTACGGAGTCCGTTGCTCTTTTTGTGTACATTTTGCTGTTCTGGACATTTATGTACACGCTTTCGTTTGCGCACTTTTTTATATTCACAATTGAGAGCCGCCGAGTCGTGCAACAGGAATTGCGCGAGGCCGATGAGCAGTTGAAACATGTCCAAGCGCAGCGCGCGAAGAGCTGAGTCTCCGCAGCAACAGCCGGAACCGAAAGAGAGAGTCCCGGGCGGCAGCGCAATCGCAGCCGGACTCTGGTGGCTGAGTGCTGCGACGCTCGCGCTGTCGATTGCCGGCATAATGGCACCTGAACAGAGGCTATGGGCGGTGCATCAGTTCGCATTTCTCGAACTTGTCGTGGTAATTCCCATTCTGCTCGTGGCGGGACTCCTGCTGACACCTGCCGGAGTGAGACTTGCAGACATACTGCTCTCGAGAATTCCGAAGTATCCTGCCATTGGTTGGGCGGGTGCCGCTTTTGCCATCTTTATGCTGTTCAGCGTTTATGGCTCTTTGCTGGGTGACGGGCAGCTTTCGATTACGCGGCTTGCACATGTTGGAGATATGCTGGAGTCCGGCAAATCCATTCCACGTGGGAGATTCCTGTCGCAGAAAGAGCCGGGCACGATGATCCTGCATGAAGGCGCATTCCGCGTGGCAATGAAGGTCGCAGGACCGGACATGCACGTAGCGCCGGGCATCGGGGGACAGCAGGCACGCGTCGAGCGGCAGTTAATCTATCGCGGGTTGGCGCAATGGAGCTATCGGATTCTCTCTGCGCTGGCCGGCGCGCTGCTCGTGCTGCTGCTGCTCCGATTCATCCGCACACGGGAAGATGTTGATCCAACGCTCTTCTGGGCAGTAATACTCAGCAGCGGAGCTTGGCTGACATTCTTCGGGTATGTCGAGAATTACGCGTGGGTGACGCTCTGCATACTGTCATTCCTGATTGCAGGACTCAAGGCCGCAGAACCGCCGCGCAAAATTCCGATTTTACCGATTGCTCTCTTCGTCCTGGCCTGTGCGATGCACTTCATGGCCATCACTCTGCTTCCTGCCTTGATTTACCTGCTTTGGACATTGCACTTTGAGCCGCGTGATCGGGAGCGGAGCGACTCCGCTGCTCCATTGCGGCGCGGAAAACTGCTGATTGCGGGATGTGCCGCGCTCGGTTTGGCCGGCTACGTATTTGTGAAGGGGTGGAAAGGCTGGGTGTCCGTGATTCCGCTATTGCCGCAGTGGGTAAAGGACGGTTACGCATTGCTCTCGTGGAAGCACGGTGCGGACTTGCTTAATCTACTGTTGTGGGCTGGCTCTGCAGCGTTGCTTGTACTATTGCTGACCAAGCGTGTCGGCAGCGAACTTCGCGCAAGAAATCAAGAGATGTTTCTCCTCATCGCGGCAGGTGCCAGCGCGTTTTTTGCATGCGTATTCAGCCCGAACCTCGGCATGGCGCGAGACTGGGACATTGTGACGACCGCGTTGTGGCCGCTGTTGTTCTGGGGGGCATTTCGCCTGTCCCGTCTCGATTTTTCGGAAGCACTACGTGCGAAGCTGCGGGCACGGTGTCTTGCACTGACGATTCTGATATTAGTTCCCGCCGTACTGGTACAAACCGGCGAAGCAAGCACTATCGAACGCTTCCGGACGCTTCTGAGACTGGACCGCTCCCGTTCCGCGTACGGCTGGGAAAATCTGGCGTTGTATTACCAGCGCACAGGGGAACTGCAGAAGCGGATTGAGGCGTGGAGAGAAGCTGTGGCCGTTGAGCGAAATCCACGCTATCTGTTCAATCTTGCTGAAGCGCTCCGGCTAAATGAGCAGATAAGTGAAGCGGACACTCTTGCGATCACCGCAGCCAGCCTGAAGACGGACTTTGTTCCCAATCTGTTCTTTTACGCGGCGGCGCAAGCAAAAGCGGGCCGCTACGACCGCGCAAAAGTCTTAGTGGATACTGCGCTGGTTTTGAAGCCGGACGTACAGTACGGCAAAGGGATGCAGACTTGGGTGAATCGTCTCGTCTTTGCGGACTCGATTGCCGCAAGCGGTGATACGACGCTGGCGCTGGAGTATGTCAGTGAGTTCATGCGGGCGGACACCTCCAATACTTTCTGGATAGAGTACGCACAGCGGCTGAGAAAGTAGTGCAGCAATAAAGTAGGTGAGCAAAGCGCCCTTCCCGTCTGGGAAGGGCGCTCGCTGTTTGAGTGCCGAAGTCTACTTACTTCAGCAGCATCATCTTACGGACGGCCGTGAATTCACCGGCCTTCAATTGATAGAAGTAGAGTCCTGCGGAGAGATTGTCCGCGCCGAAGGACACATCATGTGTGCCCGCGCCGAGGGTTCCGGTCATCAGCGTGGCCACTTGACGGCCCAGCGCATCAAACACAACTATGGAGACCTCCGCGGCATCGGGCAGCGAAAAGCTGATTGTTGTGCTGGGGTTAAAGGGATTTGGGTAGTTTTGCAGCAGTGCAAACTCCGCGGGCATAGCTGTCGGAGCACCGGCTTCGACCGTCACCGTCTGTGCCAGCGTGCGGCGCGAGCCGTCCAGTGCGACTTCAATGAGTCGATACACATACGTCTCGCCTGCGGAAACTTGCGTGTCCACGAATCGATACGAATGACCGATCGGGCTGTCTCCCAGACCATGCACACCGCCGATGATTCCGTTTCCACTATTTGCTGAGCGTTCAATCTCAAAGCGCTCCACGTTGCTCTCGGATGCCGTCGTCCAGAACAGCTCAATCGTTCCGTTGCGGGCAACACCGCTGAACGATGCGAGTTCAACGGGTAGACCGAAGTCGCAATCACCGGTCACCAAATTGCCGTGGTTCTGCGTGCCGTCGACAAAGTTCTCGTTTATGTCGGTAATCACGTCATTCAGATCGGAGATTGATGTGCCGAACGGCAAGCCGGAGACATCGCCGCCGAGCACATCGTTCGCCAGGGCAAACAGTTCTTGAACGGTCATACCGGCGAACGGATTGTCATCCAATTGGTAGGCGCTCAGATAGTAAAGCGCGCCGAGGTTACAGAATCCGGTGACTCCCTCATTGGAGAAGCCGAGCGATACGGCCAGCGCCGTCACCTGTCCGGCAAACACACCAGCGGAGGTGGACGTGGGATTGTTATAGTTCTGGGTCAGAACTCCGCCTGTACCTCCTGCGGGCAGGAAGTTACGGACAGCGGCAGAAGTCGTAAACAAGATTGTATAGTCACCACCCACCGTCAATCCGTTGGGAAATACAGCCGCGAAATTCGCATCGCGCAGACATCCCGGATTGTTGCCGTTGCAGTTACCACCCCAGCCACCTTGGGTCTGAGTGCGGCACCCTTCCGGCATACAGGGATCTCCGATCTGCGAGTGTGCAAGCGAAGCTGCGGCCAACATTACCATCAAAATAATCCGAAACATCATCATTGTGCTCCTTTGCGCTATTTCAACTCTTCGCATTCATCCAATGAACTTCGCAACAAGATAACGCGCAACTTTGGTCAGCAGCAATCATTGTGACGGGTATGCTGTATTTTTTTGATGCTTGATGTATGATTAGGATAGCGCATAGCAATGACAAGTTTCTTTATAAGTCACAAATTCTGTCAATACAGTTGTTCACGCTTGACGGCCAGCCAGAATGTTCGAAATCGAAGTGCGAAAGGTTATCAATCGAGCGGGAAGAAGAACTGTCTGTTGGAGGAAAAGAGAGGAGTATGTTGCATTTTGCGACGCAAAAAGCCCCCGCCGAAGCAGGGGCTAATTGAGTGCATCCGGCTGGGAGGTAACCGGATGACAGGGAGAAATCTCTCATGCGTTGCAAAGCCGCAACGGGCTAAATATACGCTCGGAATTTGCTGTCCGCAAGTTCTTGCTTGGTGCGAAGCTGAGTGATTCTTGTCATTAATGGATGATTTCGCACACTTTGATTAAGCCGAGTGAAACGCCGAGAGGCACAGAGGGTCAGTGTTGCTAAATTGTCCCAGTAGCTTAGACAAAGAAACGGCGGCTCTTTCGAGCCGCCGTTAGTCAACTGCTAAATCCGACAGGATTGAGAATCCTGCTTGGGATCTCCTTGCCGTTACTTCATCAACACGAGCTTTTGAGTCGATGTGAAGCTACCCGCGCGGAACTGCGCAAAGTAGAGACCTGAAGGCAGGTTATAAGCCGTGAAATACACCGTGTGCATTCCGGCGACCACTTGACCGTCGATCAACGTCGCAACTTCCTGACCGAGCGAATTGAAGATCTTCATCGTGGCATTCGTCGTATTCGGCACGCTGAAGCTGATCTGTGTGCTCGGGTTGAACGGATTCGGGTAAGCGGCGCCGACGCTGAATTCGCTCGGGACGCTGCCCGGCGCATCGTCCGCCGAGGTTCCGGCATGCGTGACGTGAATCGTGAAGTTATTGATCGTGCCAACGTCCGCCTGCTCATTGTCCACTGCGCGCAGTCCCCACGTACCCATGGTCGTGAAACCGTCAAACGCACTCAGCTGCTGGAAAGGACGGAAGCTGCCCGTATACGGCGCGCCGCTGCTGTTGTACGCGAAGGGGTTGGCGGCTTCGTCGTCAAAGCGGGTGTTCGTCATGTTCGCTCCCGGGGGAAAATCGGTCGGATCTTCGGCAAGCTGCACGGAATCGGCCCACGGGGCGACAAGGTAGAGATCGAGGTCAGAGACCCACGTGTGCGTGATGTTTACCGTCACATCCACATCTTCGATCAGCACGTCGTCATTGATAACCAGCGTCTTGACTGCGCCGGCAGGATTCTGATCGGGGATGTTCACGACACCGCCGGTTGACGCGTAGTCGGTGACGACGAGATTGAGGAAGATCATTTCGACATCCACGACTGTGGTGCCGTCTTCGGTCACATCAACGCCGGTCACTGTTTCCGGCTCATAGCCCATCTTCGTGAAGTTCATGGTGTACGTGCCGACCGGAACATCCACGAACGTGTACTGTCCGCTGGCATCTGTCGTGGTCGTGGCGCCGCCTTGAATGGCAACCGTGACGTTCTGAATCGGGGTGCCGGCACCAAACTCGGTGACCGTGCCTACGATCGAACCCTGCGGACCGGCTTCACCGGCTTCCAACAACACGTCGTCAATCTTCAGCACGAACTCGTCTATTGAGTTGTAGTGAATCGCAACATAGAACGGCGCACCCGCATACTGCGAAAGGTCATAGGTATACTGCTGCCACGTTGTCGGAACGTTCGTGTACGTGCCGAGCGTGACCGTGAAGTTGGCCGGCTGATTGCCGGTTGTGGACAGCTTTACTGCGAAGCTCTCGAGGTAGTTCGGGTCCTGCGAAGCGGCCCAGAACGAGAACATGATCTGCCCGCCGAGATTCTGCTGCGGGAGAATCAGCCAGTCATTATTCGGCAGAGCCGCGTCATTGTAGTGGCACATCGCGACTTTTGCGCCGCCGTGTGCGTTCGCGCCATAGTTGAACGCCTGCCACGTGGAGTTCCGGTTGAACTGCGCACAGAAGCCATTGTCCACGCTGACCTGCGTCCAGCCTACGGGCAATGCGCCGTCGGCAACCGCTTCAAAGTCTTCACTGATGATGACTTCGTCAAGTGTTCCGCGCACATGACGCGGCATTTCCATAGCAGAGCGTTGCTCGCTCAGATTGATTGAGCCGACGCCATACTTCGTGTCGAGTGAGACCTGCGGCCCTTTCGCGCCGTTTGCCCACAACGCGCCGACTAGCGTAAGGCACATAGCCAGCACAAAAAGTTTTGCAAGATTTCTCATGCGTTCCTCTCCTATTGGTTTGCTCCCACCCGTCCGGGGAATCGGGGTTGGGAAAAAAAGAATGAAAAATGAAAATATGAAATCAACAATATGGGATCTGCAAATAGATTTGCGCGTAAGTCGTCGGACAGGCGCCTGTCAAAACATACAGATTACTTCAACAGAATGAGTTTTTGCGTTTGCGAAAGTTCGGTCGAATAGGCGCGCACGAAGTAGACGCCGCTCGCCTGCGTTATCGGCTGCCAGTAGAAATGGTGTGAACCGGCATTCAGTGTTCCGCTGTGCAGCGTCTCAACCAGACGGCCAGAAATGTCAAAGACCTGTAACGCGATGTCTTGAGTGCGGGTGACGTCAAGCATCAGATTTGCTGTCGGGTTGAACGGATTCGGATAAGCCGGATGCAGTTTGAACTGCTCCGGAACGCCATTCCCGCGGTGGTCGTCCGCCGCCAGTGGAAACTCGAAGTGCAGAATGTAGCTGTGCAGCGTGCCGAGGTCGTCCGGACCGAAATCTTCCACATGCAGGCTCCACGACCCTGCCGCCTGTTGTGTGTCAAATCTTGAAAGCGGCGAATAAGGACGATAGCTGCCGTTGAACGGCCCCGTTCCCGCGTTGATGGAAATGGCCGCCTCGTCATCATACCGGCAATTGGCCATGTTCGCGCCCAGACTCGGAGAGATCGGCGGATTAAACAGGGTGACCGTATCGCCACTGGGAGCAGCCAGTGAAATCGTCAAATCCGCAATGTAGGTGTGCGTGATGTTGACAGTGACGTCCACATCACGAATCGTCTGCGCTGCATCCACCACTATCTCGGCTTCCGCGCGACCCAAACCGAAGTCGGGAATCGGAACCGACGCGCCGGTGTAAGGGAAGTCGCTGAACGAGACTTGCGGCATCAGTTCGGCGTTCTGCGTTGTCGTCTCGCCTTCGGAGACTGCGACTCCGTCCACAGTAAGAGAGTCGTAGTTGTTCGCCGCGAAGATAACGCGGTAGATTCCTTCGGGAACCCTCGTGAAGCGATAGACCCCGACGTTGTTCGTCGTAGTGCGTCCCAAGGTGTCGGCAAGTTCGGAACTCACGACGGTAACCGATGCGCCAACGACCGGAGTTCCAACGATGGCGTTGCTGACCATGCCTTGCAGCTGCACAACGCCGTTAATTTCTATTCGGAAATCATCGAGCGTTCCGGAATCACGCAAGAACTGGTCGCGCACACGGAGCCGCCAGCGGCCAATCGCATCCTGACCATCGAACCGATTGAGCGTGCTGACCGAATCGATAGGTCGAAATGCGCCAGTAAAGGGCGGTGCACCGTCGTAGATGCTCTGTCCCGCGTCCTGGTCAAACCAACAATCGGTCATGTTTTCGATATCCGCGCCCGGAAAGAGGTCAAGCAGGATGACTCTTACGAACGTGTCGATCTGCACATAACGGAACGTCGTATCGCGCACCCAGACCGAGTCCTGTTCGTTGAATGTCGAGTCAATATCTTCGATCAGCGTGTCGATAATCGTGGTGTCCCGTTCGAGTGTGATTCGCAGATCGCGCACCCACGTGTGCGTCAGCGACACTCCGACATCGATATCTTCGATGATAATGGACTGCTCGATGTCAATGATCGCGACGGCTTGACCCAAATCGGGAATCGGCACCGGAGTGCTGGTTGAAACAAACACGTCATCCAGCGAGCGCGCCGGAACACGCACGGGTCCCCTCGGAGCTACCGTACGGTCGTAATGCTTCTGCGGCTCACTTGCGGGATAAGCGGCAAGCCAGCTCGCACAGAGCAGAACGAACAGGAGTACGAAGAGCTTAGTCTTTGGTAAGGTCAATCGAATACTGGACACGGCCGGTCGAATCGGCGCGGTAATAGTCAAAGAGGTACTGAGCGACCATGTTCATGTTTTCGACGGTGCAGTCCATTCGAGTGTACTTCTGCTGCTTGCACCAGCGAATCGCATGGTCGAAAAGTTGTCGGCCGAAGCCCTTTTCCCGCTGACTAGGCCTGATGAACAGGTCCAGCAGGTTGGGAATGCGTTCGGCTTCCAACGTTGAGGGAGTCAGATAGATAAGCAAGAACCCGACGGGTATTCCGCTGGATGTCTTCCCCAAAAAGATAGTGCCAAGACGGTCGTTCTCAAGAATCTCCTTTAGATACGATTCATTGATGTCATCCGGCAATGCCTCGAATTCTTCGCCTTCTCCCTGATACTCGGCGACCAGCTCGAGGAGCTGTGTGAGGTCCGCAGTCGTTGCGGTGCTAACAATCATCAGTTTGGTGAATGAAAAGGTAAAAGTGCCTGAATGTTCGTCACTCCCAGTCTCCTGCGCGGCCGGTGCCGCTGGAAGGAGAAGAACCACAAATATACACAGCGAACATTATGCCAACTTACGGTAAATTTAGCAATTATGCCAGATCTTGGTTAATTGCTGTTTTCCAATAAGATAGCCTGTCCTTGCCCCACTCCGACACAGAGGGAGGCGATTCCCCACCTCGTTCCGGCATCCCGCATGGAGCGTGCAAGGGTGCCTAAAATGCGCGCACCGGACATTCCGAGGGGGTGGCCGATGGCAATGGCACCTCCCTTGGGGTTCACGCGGTCAATGGGGGGATCGAGTTCTGCCAGCACGGCCAGCACCTGCACGGCGAACGCCTCATTGACTTCCCAGAGACCAATTTCAAAACGTGTGAGGCCCGTTCGCTTGAGCAGTTTTTCGACGGCGTTGACCGGCCCGATGCCCATAATTCGCGGATCAACGCCCGCCGATGCCGTTCCGGCAATCCGAGCGAGCGGTTTCAACTTGCGCTCCTTGACAAACTGCTCGGAACAAATCAACAGTGCGGCTGCGCCATCGTTCAGCGAGGAGGAATTTCCCGCCGTAACCGTCCCGCCTTTACGGAAGGCCGGCTTCAGAGCGGCAAGTTTTTCCAGAGTTGTGTCACCTCGGGGGCCTTCATCGCGGTCGACAAGCACTGCCTCGCCCTTCTTCTGCGGAAGTTCTACGGGAATGATTTCCTCTTTGAACAACCCGCGCTCGTGAGCTATGACGGACTTTTGATGTGACTCCAGCGCGAATTGATCCTGAAGTTCGCGCGAGATGTTCCATTTTTCATAGATATTCTCTGCGGTCTCGCCCATAGACTCGAGCGGAAACAGCTCTTTCATCCGCGGATTGGGATAACGCCAGCCAAGGGTGGTGTCCCATGCCGTCAGATTGCCGAAGGAAAAACCGTTCTCGAGCTTGGGCACACTGAACGGCGCGCGGGTCATGGACTCCACGCCGCCTGCAATGTAACAATGTCCCTCACCTGATGCAATGGCTCGATAGGCACAAGCTGCGGCTTCCATGCCGGAGGCGCAGAGGCGATTGACGGTCACGGCGGGGACGGAGTCTGGAAATCCGGCCAACAGCACGGCCATGCGAGCGACGTTGCGGTTGTCCTCGCCGGCCTGATTCGCGCAGCCCATATAGACTTCGTCTACAAGGCTGGGGTCAACGCCGGTGCGTTCGACGAGTTTCTTCAGAACGAGTGCCGCCATGTCGTCGGGCCGCACCGATTTCAAGATACCGTTATGTTTGCCCACCGGTGTACGAAGAGCATCAACGAGGAATACTTGGGTCATACAGAATATCTAAGAGGGTGAATTTGAATGAATGGTGTAACTCGTCTACGACTTGCCGTCTGCCTTCTGAAACGCCTTGGTGGCCGCAGCAACCGTACCCGCAAGATCGGCGAGGTTTGTAGGAATAATCATGGTATTGTTCGTCTTTGCAAGGTTGCCGAACTCTGCCACATACTGCTCGGCGACGCGCAAATTCAACGCGTCCATGCCACCCGGCGCCTGCAGTGCTTGAGCGACTTCGCGAAGTCCGTTGGCCGTTGCTTTGGCGACCAGCTCGATTTGCTGCGCGCGGCCCAAGGCTTCATTGATTAGCTTGGCCTTCTCGCCCTCGGACTCATTGATGAGCTTCATGCGGATTCCCTCTGAAACCGCAATGGCTTCCTGCCTGTTTCCTTCGGCGATGTTGATTGTTGACTGGCGCTCGCCTTCAGATTTCGCAATCGTTGCGCGCTTTTCGCGCTCTGCCCGCATCTGCTTTTCCATCGCATCTTGAATGGGCGCAGGTAAACGAATGTCCTTTATCTCATAGCGGGTTACCTTAATTCCCCACGGTTCGGCCGCCTTGTCCAGAGCATCTACCACTCCCGCGTTAATCGATTCACGTTCCTCGAACGTCCTGTCAAGTTCCAGTTTTCCGATTAGACTGCGGAGCGTCGTCTGCGCAAGCTGCTGCGTTGCGTAACCGTAGTTGTTGATTCCGTACGAAGCCTTAACCGGATCCACGACCTGTAGATACAGGATTCCGTCAACCGCCACGACTACGTTGTCGCGGGTTATGCAGTTCTGTTCCGGAACGTCCAGCGCCACTTCTTTCAGACTGTGGCGATAGCGAATGACGTCCACAAACGGAACCAGGATGTGAAATCCTGCTTCAAGAGTTTGCGCGTACTTCCCCAGCCGCTCAACGATAAAGGCACTCCGCTGCGGCACGACCACCGCAGTCTTAATGACCAAAATTAACGCCAAGAGGGCGATGCTTCCGAACACAATTAATAACGCCATGTTTGCTTCGACGAATGTCGCGCCAAGTACGTAAGATGATATCATTTCTAACTCCTACACGCGCTCAACGCGCAAGGTTAAGTTCTCCCTGCCCACGATCCTCACCGATGCCCCTTTTTCAATCACTTCGCTCGCCGCAGCATGCCATTGTACGCCGCGAAACTCGATTTTCCCGCCTTCTCTCTTTGGGTCAATCTCTTCGCAGACGGTTGCAAGCCTGCCGATGAACTCCCGTTCTTCGTTTTCCAATCCTTCGCCCGATTTGCGGCCTTTGAATGTCCGGACCACGTACTTTCTCAACAGCAGCAATGAAAGTAACGATGCCGCCGTAAAGACCGCCAGCGATGCCGCAAGTGAATCAATAACCCCGGCCCATAACAGCGCCGCCGCCAGCCAGGCGCCTATGCCAAAGAACAGCAACACCACACCGGGTAACATCAACTCTCCCAAAACGAACGCCAGACCCAAGAGAAACCAAAGTAACGGAGCATACTCGCTCATACAAGCCTCCCTTTATTTTTGCAGTCGGAAACTATTCTACCTCGGCAGCCTGGGCACGTCGTCTTTGAAGAGGACAACTTCGAGCAGATAGTCTTGCTTGTGTTTCAGAAAGTCTGCCATGCGGCGGCGGCCAAGCTTGATGCCTTCGCGCACCGCCTCGCGCGTGAAACTGCGGGCGGAAGTGGAGAATTCTCCCATTTCGGATTTTGACGGACCGATGACGTATGTGTCAATCACTGCGTAGCGGCGATGCAGATCGGCGAACTGCTCGCAAACTTTTCGGTCGGAGGAGCGCGAAGCGAGGTCAAATTTCGCGGCAAGCTCGTTAATAAAAGCCGCACGTTCATAGTCTTCGCGATCCGTGTTGTCTACGAACAACTCCAGGGTGCGCTCGAGAATCGGCACCACTCGATTGAAAGGTCCGGTTCCGGGCTGCGGGAACGCAGTCGCACGCAGAATGTGTAACTCCTGCTCCTGAACGGGCAATCTCGCGAGAGCCTGCTCTTCCCGTGCCTTGCGGAATTGCGCAAAGACCTCGCGCAATGGGGTGACGTCTGTAACGCCTCCGTCCACGTAGCCTTTAACCGGCGGAAACACGATCGGAATGGCCGCAGAAGCCATGATCGCATCGATTGCCGTCATGCCCGGCAAAGGTTGATTCAGCGCAACTTCGTCAAAACGCCCGAACTGCAGGTTGACCATACCCACTTTGACTGCATCCGGCCACTTCTTGTTGCCAAGATGTTTTTCCAACAGCCTGCGCAGCGGTTTGGTGTCATAGACCGAGTCCGCTTTGCGTAAGATAGCAACGGCCAAGTCGCCCGGCAAGTTCCTGCCTAACAGACGGCGCGCACCTTCCGTCAGCACACCGGTAGTTTTGAGGGGGACATAGACGGACGCATTGTTGGAGATTTCCGCGTCCCATAATTCGGCCAGACGAACCGCGTTCTGCGGTTGCTGCTTTCGGCTGCTGGCCGGATGCCCATCCGACGTGCCGAAAAGTTGGGCGACATTCAGCCCTCCAACCGATACCCCGTATCCTCCGTCATAGGGCTGCCCGCCGCGGGCAAAATATTCGGCGAGCATTCCGGCTTGATAGGCTCCGAACGCTCCGCCTCCCTGCATGGCGAGCAGTAGATAAGGGGATGTCATGGGAAAGGAAGGGAGTTTAGCGGCAAGCGCGGCTGATATGAGAACGTTGTGTCGTGTCTAACGTATCGGTCGGTGGACCGCGTCGAGCGCAAACGTCATGGGAAGTTCCGGCTCGGATTCCGGCAGGCGGAACATGTCCGGTCCGGCTTCCACCATGTGCGGATAAGGCTTGTAGCAGCAGGTCGGGTATTCTTCAAACTGTTCGACCAGCAGACCTGCTCGAGTCAGCGCGCGGAACACGTCAGCGAGACTCCACTGCCATTCTCGCGTCGGGGCCTGCGGAACATAGCTTTGGTCGGCATAGTCCGGCATCGGCGGCATAACCACGCCCTCCTCGCAATGGAAGTATCCGAACTTCCGCTCCAGTTTGCCGTTTTCCCAGTCGAACATCATCAGCGCGGGATGAATTTCCACGATGACAAAGCGGCCATGAGTCGCGAGATGTTTGGCGATGACACTAGCCCAAGTATAGAGATTCGAGAGCCAGGTAATCACGCCGTAGCTCGTAAAAATGACATCGAACTGCTCATTAAGAACTTGATCGGCAAGCAGGACGTCGCACTCTACAAATTGGACTCGTTCCGCAACACCGGCTTTTGCAGCCAGTTCGCGCGCAGTGGCAATCGCGACCGGAGAGAAATCGAGGCCCACGACCCGCATGGCGCCACGGCGGGCGATTTCAATGGTGGATTTGCCAAAATGACACTGCAAATGCAGGACGCGTTTCCCTGCAACATCGCCCAGCCAATCCTGCTCCAATCTGTCAAGCGCCGGTTTGCCGTTCAGAAAGCCCGAGACATCGTAGAAGTCGCTGGCCGCATGAATCGGCGTGACCTCGTCCCACCACGTGCGGTTGAGCAAATGAGCGGGGTGCGTCTTCTCGCCTGATGATCCTGCTAAATGATTATCTATGGTCATCTTAGGGTCTTGCATGGACATAGAATGTACGCTTTTTCCGGCAGGGGTGCAAGTGGGGATGGGGTATGACGGCTTGCGAAACAGAGCGATTTTGAGTAATTTGTCACATACAATCCGAGGAACATAACCACAGGAGATTCTCACTTAGATGTACGATCCTCGACACAAAAAACTTGCTGAAGTGCTGGTGAAGCACTCCACCAAAGTGAAGCCCGGCGACAAAGTGCTGATCGAGTGCTTTGACATTCCGCTTGAGTTCATCAGAGTGCTCTTGCAGGAAGTCTGCGATGCCGGGGGCCTGCCGGTGCTGGAATACAAGCACCAGTCCGTAATGCGCACTCTGATGCGTAACGCCACCGAAGAGCGGATGAAACTGATAGCCGACAGCGAACTCTACCGGATGAAGCAAATGGACTGCTACATCGCGGTTCGCGGTATTTTCAATGCCAAGGAGTTGATTGACGTGCCCGGCGATCAGATGTCTCTGTATGAGAAGCATTGGTTGAAGCCTGTGCATCTCAAGCAGCGTGTCGAGAACACCCGCTGGGTGATTCTCAAGTACCCGTCGCCGCAGATGGCGCAGATGGCCAAGATGAGCCACGAGGTATTTGAGGACTTCTTCTACCGCGTGTGCTGCGATGTGGATTGGAAGAAAGCCAGCGACGCGATGATTCCCGCGAAAGCCTTCATGGAGAAGACCGACAAGGTGCATATCAAGGGACCGGGAACCGATCTGCAGTTCTCCATTAAGGGCATTCCGGCAGTGCCTTGTGGCGGAAGCTTTAACATCCCCGACTTAGAGATATTCACAGCGCCGGTGCGTAATTCGGTGAACGGCAGGATCAGCTATAACTCACCGTCCACCTACCGCGGTTTCACGTTTGAGAACGTCGTGCTTGAATTTAAGGACGGCAAGGTCGTCAATGCGACGTCCAACGACACGAAACGAATCAACGAGATTTTCGACACGGATGAAGGTGCCCGTTACGTGGGCGAGTTCGCGCTTGGTTTTCATCCGTATGTGCTCGAACCGATGGACGACATTCTGTTTGACGAGAAGATCGCCGGTTCATTCCACTTCACGCCCGGCCAGGCCTACGAGAAGGAAGCCGACAACGGTAACCGCAGCCAAATTCACTGGGATCTTGTATGTATCCAGCGTCCCGAGAAGGGCGGCGGCGAAATTTGGATGGATGGGAAACTCATTCGCAAGGATGGCATATTCGTGCATGAAGCGTTCCTCGCGATGAATCCGGAGAATCTGGTGAAGTAACTTCTTCACGAACGATTATAAGAGAAAGCCCCGCTAAGTAGCGGGGCTTTCTGGTAAGTGGAATCTCGCTTACTTCAACAGCAGCAGCTTTGTGACAACGTGTGTTGTGGGGGACGAAAGTTTTGCAAAATACGTTCCGCTTGCGACATTGTCGGCACTGATTGGCAGGGTCTTGATGGACTGAATGCGGCCCGTGTATAACAACTTGACCAAGCGGCCATGCAGGTCGAAGAGTGTAACGCGGTACTCCCCGGGTTCTGGAACATGGATCGTCAGTGTCGTCGTTGCGTTAAACGGATTGGGAAAAACGGACAGCGAAAGTTCGATCGGCAACTCGATTCGCTCTCCAACATTTGTTCCTGAAGTATCCGGAATTGAATCCGGCGGCACAGTCAGCCACGGAATGAACTCCACGCCGTTCCCGACTTCAGTTCCCTGACCTTCGGGATTGAAGGCCGCGTGATACGGTCCCGTCGAATCCCCCCACCAGTTCTCACGCGCGTCAAAATAGGGTCCGGCCGAGAACGCAGCGATTCCGGGTGGTAGGAATTGATTGTCCCGGGCGAATACCGTGTCCAGAGGCGTGCTGAGCGCGCGAACATCGGGAGAAGTCGCAGGCTGCAAATCGATGAACTTATTGTCTACTAGATCTACCGATCCTGAAATTTCAATACCCGGTGCTGCACCTCCTGTTGTCGTTCCGCCAACAAACTTGTTGCCGTAGACCTGTCCGAAGTAACCCGGCTGAGGGTCTTGGCAAATGAACTTTATCGCTGACGGTCCGGAGGCAATCCCTTCGCCTTGGTAGTTGTCAAATATATTTCCCCGAATACTTATCGGCGAACCGTCTTCACTTGGACAGCCCATGGCGACCTCCAGCAGCGCAGGACACCGGCCTATGTCTTCAAAGGTATTACTGTCAATCCTGCAATTGCTTACCGGATTGATGTTCACCAACGAGAATCCTCTGCCAGACGGGCCAAATCGACAAGTGCTAACTTCAATGTCGCTGCCGTGTAACTGGAGCAGATGTGTTCCTCCATCTGTATCACGGCGAAACGAGCTGTTACGGACAGTTGAACCAGTGGAACAGAAAATTAGCCACCAACCCGATCCGCTAAATTCGCACTTGTTAACTCGAACCGTACCGAACGCGCTCGGATACAGACAGAACCACAGGCATCCGTTAAAGCGACAGTGCTCCGCTTCGATAAGTTGCGCGGCAAGGACCGCTTGAGAGACTGAATCAAACACACAGTTGCGCAAGTGCAAAGCCGATCCGGTATGATGCACTCCACCGACTCGCGTCGGCCAATCCGGTTGACGCATTTCGGGCCGGTTGTAAAAGACGAAATTCTCAATATGGACAGTATCGCCCAGAAAAACCGCAACGGATGGTGTATCCGAGCCTCCGGGAATGGGATCAAGAACTGTTCTCAGCTCGGCAAGAGTGTCCGCCGAGTACCAACCCGTCAAAGTCAACGAGTGGGCGGGAGCGACGAGAAACTCATGGTAAACTCCGGGACTCACCCGCACTGTGTCGCCAGTTTGCGTCACACTCAGTGCAGCTTGTATTGTCGCGTATTCTGAAGGGACTCCCAGGGTCGCGGCTTGAACCAAGCCAGAAGTTGTCCAGATCACGATCAACAAGTTGGCCGCAACCACCAGATTTCGCACGAATCCGTCAGGGTGTGCAAGTTGTGACAGCATAGGAAAGGCACGCATAGGCCGTGCAGTTTTCTTCACATGATTCACAGGATTGGACGGCGGGACAAGGAACCTTGCATACATACATGACGTATGTGGCGGTCGCCGACAAGCTTATCGAATTGGTGCAGACATAGTTGCAATTCCCAATATTACACTCGGCTGTATGGCAGTTCTCCAGAAAGGTTTCGTTGCTGCCTTCAAGCTTATACAAGTTTGCGCAGGATTGACACTTGCTGCAATCTCCCGTGCCGCCTGAACATGTTGTGTAGGTTGTGAAGGTGTAATTGCCATCGCACGAAGGCGAGAACTCAGTGCGCGTGCAATTAGCCGTTAGGCTCTCGCTGCAACCGGCAGTTGAGCACGTTGCATCGCTGAAACAAATGCACTCTGTGCAGGCCCCAACTCTTATCGGCTTTCCCAAACACAAAAACACAGTAAGAATCATCATTGCGAAAGTCGTAATAGGTGTTTCCTTCACGGCTATCCTCCAAGTCATGCTGATTCCCCTGATGCCCTCTCCCATTTGGTGCACTACTCCTGATTTACAGCTTCAGGGTTTGCCGAGCATACGTAACAATCTCGCGAACTACTTGCAACCAAATTAATTTCAATGCGTTGTCAAAGTCTTCCAACAACTACTTCAGCAGGAGCAGTTTGACTGTTTGTGATGCTTGTGGCGTCGAGAGCTTCGCAAGATAGACTCCGCTTGCGTGGTTGACGCCGTTGAACTGAACTTCGTGAAGACCAGCCGTGAACATGTCGTCAGCAAGTGTTACGACCAATCGGCCCAAAATGTCGAACAATTCAAGTCGCGCAATCTCGGACTTCTTAAGAGTGAATGAAATTGTCGTCGCAGGATTGAACGGATTGGGGAACACAGACAACGAGAGCTCGCTCGGCAACTCGCTGCGTTCATCTGCGTTTGTGCCTGATGTATCCGGAACCGAATCCGGCGGGGCAGTCAGCCACGGAATAAACTCCACGCCGTTCCCGACTTCAGTTCCCTGACCTTCGGGATTGAACACCAAGTGATATGGCCCCGTCGAATCTCCCCACCAGTTTTCACGCGCGTCGAAATATGAACCCTGCGAACTAGCGGCGACCCCAGGCCCAAGAAACAGGTTGTCACGTGCAACAATCGTATCATTTGGACGGGGTCCTGCCCAAATGTTTGACCACCCAATGTTCACCAAACGCTCAAAACGGTTGCCGTCTATTGTCGCCGAGCCACCGACACCGATTGCGGCTGGCGCTTGCAACGCTTCACAGTCGATAAAAATGTTTTCACGGGCAACGCCGAAGTAACCAGGGGTCGCAGTCTGACAACTCAGACCAATTGCTTTTGTTCCTCCGTATGGAGTTTCGCTTCGACAGTTTAGAAACGTGTTGTTGGCGATCACAATCGGAGTGTCCGCTACTGCCGGGCAATTCATCGCAACTTCGATGATATGCGGTGTGCCGGTAATATCATAAAATACGCAATCCGTAATCCTGCAATTCGCGTCAGGTAGGGCAACGATGATCGAAAAACCATGGCCGCTTGGACCGAATGAGCAGTTTCGCACGACGATGTCTTCTCCAACAATCTTCAGCGGATTTGTTCCACCGTTCACACTGCGTCGAAATGAACAATTCTCGATGGTGGACGCTGAACCGGCCGTTACAAGTGTTGCTCCGCTGCCATCAAATTCGCAGTTTTCTGCTTTAATTACACCAAGCATTGTCGCGTAGACGCATGGCCACTTGCAACCAATAAACTTGCTGTCTTTAAGTGTGACGCGATAAGCGGCTTCAATCGAATACGAAACAGAATCAAACCGGCAATCTCGCACTTCGAGCTCTTCGCCCGTGAACAAGATCCCTCCCGTTCGAGTCGGCAAATTCGTTTCACGCATTTCCGGTCGATTGAAGAAAGCGAAGTTTAGGACCTTTGCCGTATCCCCAAACAGCTGCAGAACTGAGGGTGTGTCAATACCAAACGGCACAGGATCAAGAAGTGTTCGCAGCTCCGCCAAGGTGTCTCCGGGATACCATCCCAGCAAGACTATGGAGTTCGTGGAGCAAGACAAGAATTCGTGATATGTCCCGGGAGCAACGCGCACGGTGTCTCCCGCCAGGGTAGCCGCGAGCGCCTCCTGAATAGTGGCGTAATCCTGCGGAACCTCAAGAGTCATCGCGTGAGTGCTCGCGAAGCGCAGAGCAAACATAATTGCAAGGCCTAAGGCACGCATGATCCACTACTCAATCCAATCGACAAACAAGCATAGACTTTGCAGTCCTCCGGGCAATCTTCACACGAGCTTCCGAAGCAATGCAGCTTGCTGACATACATGACGTATGTCTTTGTAGCATCGAGGTTCACATAACTGCCAGATGCGCTGCAATCGTAACGGCACTCCTGCCCGCAGTTTACGTTGTGACAGTTACCATTAGTGACAAAGTCTTCATTTACTCCGTCGAGTTGGAAGAGATTCGCGCACACGCGACATTGCTTGCAATCTCCACTTCCTTCACATACTGCCGAGGTCGCGAAACTATAGTACCCGGTGCACGACGGCGAGAAGATGGTTCGTGCGTAGTTGCCATTCGGCGTCACATCACAATCATCATTTGCGCAGGATTCGTCCGTAAAACACATGCACTCCGTGCAGGCCCAGATCCTTGCCGGCAGTCCCAAACACAACAGAACCGTAAGAATCGTCATTGCGAAAGTCGTAATAGGTGTTCTTTTCACGGCTATCCTCCAAGTCATTCTGATTCCCCTGATGCCCTCTCCCATTTGGTGCACTGATCCTGATTTACAGCTTCAGGGTTTTCCGTCAAGCGTTTGTCGAGTCTACGTGGCAATCTCGCGAACTTACTGCAACCAGGTGGATTTCAATGCGTTGTCAAAGTCTTCCAACAGCTACTTCAGTAGGAGCAGTTTGGTTGCTTGTGATGCGCGCGACGTCGTGAGCTTCGCAAGATAGACTCCGCTTGCGTGGTTGATGCCATTGAACGGAACTTCGTGAAGACCAGCCGTGAACATGTCGTCAGCAAGTGTTACGACCAATCGACCCAAAATGTCGAACAATTCAAGTCGCGCAATCTCGGACTTCTTAAGAGTGAACGAAATCGTCGTCGCAGAATTGAACGGATTGGGGAACACAGACAACGAGAGCTCGCTCGGTAACTCGCTGCGTTCATCTGCGCTTGTGCCTGATGTATCCGGAATTGAATCCGGCGGCGATGTCAGCCACGGAATAAACTCCACGCCGTTCCCGACTTCAGTTCCCTGACCTTCCGGATTGAACACCACGTGATACGGTCCTGTCGAATCCCCCCACCAGTTCTCACGCGCGTCGAACGGCATCCCATCAGTCTGCGCAGCCAGACCCGGCGGAAGGAAAGAGTTGTTGCGTGCGAATGCAGTAACCGCAAATACTCCGCGCAAGCGCACGTCCGGCACACTCAACGGCAACAGATCCGCGAAACGATTTCCGATCAAGTTGAAGGAGCCGTCCGACTCGACACCAGTTGCAGTATTCGAGCTGCCATCCTGAAAGTCATTGTGCTCGATCGTCGCGACTTGCTGCACTCCGCCACCCTGACAGATGATACTGATTGCCCTTGTGCCGGTGGCCGGAGAAATCCCGTGATAGTTCACGAACCTGTTGCCACGAACCGTCAGGGGAGTAACGTCAGAAGTTTCGCCGCAATCCACAAATACCGCAATCAGCGACGAGGCGTGATCAATCCCCTCAAACTCGCAACTTTCGATCAGACAGTTCTCAAGAGGCGCTGCGTCGACGACCGGGAAAGAGGTATAACATGGTCCAAACCGACAAGCAGAGATTACAATGTCGCTACCATAGAATGTCAGGAACTCCGACTGCTGGCGATTGCAGAGAAATGAGCAGTTGCGCACCTCCGAATTGCTGTAGCATCTCAGGAGGTGAGGTCCTTCGCCGTCAAAGGAACAATCGCGGCAGTCCACCATGCCATAAACACTGGGCGTCACGCAATCACGATAACATCCTTCAAATATACAGTTCCTCAAGTAAAGTCTCGCACCACCCCGCACTCCGCGCGAAACGGAATCAAAGCGGCAGTTCTCAAGAGAGAGCGCTGTTCCCATAAACCGCACTCCACCGGTTCGGGTCGCCGCACCATACTGACGATATTCGTGGCGATTGAAGAACGCAAAGTTCCTGATTGCAACGGAGTCACCGCTGAACACCGCTGCGGATGGTGTGTCCACTCCGGATGGAATCGGATCGAGCGTGGAGCGCAGAACGGCAAGTGTGTCCCCGGGATACCAGCCCGTGAGTGTCAAAGAGTGAGATGGGGCCAACAGGAACTCATGATAGACCCCCGGTGCCACGCGAATTGTGTCGCTCGCCTGCGAAGAGTCAAGCGCAATCTGGATCGTCGAATAGTATGCGGGAACTTCCAGTACGCGACCCAAAGAGTCTGTAGTCAGGAACGCAACCCAAATGAGTAGCGGTAAATAGCTTACGTGCTTCATGGCGTGCACGGCATGGTTGAAAGCCCATACGATAAGCAGCCGACCGCTACGCAGGACGCATCACAATCCCCACAGTCCTCCACACCTTCGTAGTCCGCACAGTACAGCTTGCAGACGTAAAGCACATAGGTGCTGCTCGAAGTAAGTGATACGGAACTGCAAGTTGTTCCACATTCGTCAACTGAACAGAGATTCGTGTGGCAGTTAGCAACCCAGATTTCGTTTCCACCGCTCACTTTGAAGAGGTTAACGCAACTGTAACACTTTCCGCAGAGCGTTTCACACGAGTTCACTGCTGCATAAAAGGCATACTCCCCGTCACACTCTGGCGAGAACTCAAGTCTCGTGCAATTTGCAGTCAGGTCGATGCCACATTCGTCGTTCGAGCAGGTGTTGTCCGTGACACAGATGCACTTTGTGCAGGCCCAGATCCTTGCCGGCAGTCCCAGACACAAAAAAACCGCAAGAGTCGTCATTGCGGCTGTTGTGGAAAGTGCTTTCTCCATGGCAAACCTCCGAGTCTTCTTGTTTCCCCCGCTGCGCGCGGCCTCTTTGGTGCACGACCCTAATGTACTGCTTCAGGATTCCCTTGTCAAGGGTTCGCAGAGCAGAAGAAGATGGAGATGTTTTAACCTTTCCTATTGGTCTGATTCTTCGCAAGTTAACGTCTGATTGTTGTCTCCCCGCGAATGAGCTTTTTCACGTGTTCCGATTGAAGCATTGAATGAGGGAATCCGAGTTCGGGTGTCGTCGCATCATTCAAACGCTGTATCACCTCAATGGGTATTGTTACGTCCAGCGCACCTAAATTGTCTTCTAACTGGGCGATCGTGCGCGCTCCGAGGATTGGACAAGTCACACCCTCTTGCTCCATGTTCCAGCGGATCGCAAACTGTGACGGCGTGCAGCCAATCTCCAAAGCGCATTCCGTAACGACTTGTGCAATTCTAAGGCTGCGTTCATTCTCCTTTTGTGCGCCGATGTTGGGCCGCAATCCGCTCTCGTTGTTTTGGTACTTTCCCGTGAGCCAGCCGCCGCCCAGCACAGACCACGTCGTAACTCCGATGCGAAATTCGCGCGCCATTGGAAGTAGCTCACGTTCAAGCGAGCGATCCATCAGACTGTATTTCAATTGCAGCGTGGTAATTGGAGCAAAATTCCGAAACTCCGCAATGACTTTCGCCTGTGCGATTTTCCATGCGGGCGTATCTGATATTCCGATATAAATTATCTTTCCCTGCGAGACCAGATCATCGAATCCGCGCAGCACTTCTTCAATCGGAATGTTGCCTTCCCAAACATGCAGATAGTATACATCGATGTGGTCCGTTCGCAGCCGCTTCAGACTCTTCTCGACGGAGCGCATCATGTTTTTGCGGGAGTTTCCGCCGGCGTTGGGATCTTTGGGATCGGACGAAAGCGAGTATTTCGTCGCAACCACCAACTCGTCACGGCGGCCCTCCATGAATTCGCCGAGATACGACTCGCTCGTGCCGTCCGTATAGTTGATGGCTGTG
>JAANMT010000106.1_pt1 | contig 80177 bp, 62 predicted proteins | sample 7279711 | NCBI WGS metagenome assembly JAANMT01 (sample SAMN14094538, study PRJNA606508) | bioreactor metagenome | isolation source: A lab-scale SPAN reactor treating ammonium-rich wastewater day 1 | place: Ireland: Galway | collected 2017-01-16
TAGGTTAGAAAATTGTCAGCATAAGCATTATTGACCCCACGTGCTCCTTCAAAGCCGGGGATGGTTATCTCGCTACCATCGGACAACTTCCGCTTGAAAGTCTGGCTTGCGGGACGGTATTCGTGGCGCTTGCTGAAATCAGGACCTTCAAACCAAAACGGTCCGTAAACGATGTCCGCTTGGCCATCGCGATTGAAGTCGGCGAGGTACGCACCTTCGGCCCAGAATTCATCAGTTAGTTGCTGCTTGGTGAAGGAATGAACCTGCCATTCATTGGCAACGCTCAGAGTATTGCCAACTGCCCATATCAGCAGAAACACAAGACTGGCGCCGGGATGCTTACGTATCATTTGTGGAGGGCTCTTAAGGATCGAGTCTTTATTCATAAGTGTTTATTTTATAGCCATTAACACAATCTACAATTTCGATGTAACTATGCAGTCTCTGAGGAAGATCCTCCTCTAGCGTCCCCATTCTCTCGTAACGCTTGGCGTTTAAGCCAAACCAGCAGCAAACTGATGTCTGCTGGTGAAACGCCGGAAATTCGAGACGCTTGGCCAATCGTAACTGGCCGGATCTTGGCAAGTTTCTGCCGAGCCTCCAATCGCAGACTAGGAACAAGTGTGTAGTCGAACTGCGGCGGGATTCCTTTCTCCTCCAAGCTCTTGAGTTTTTCTACCTCTGACTGCTGCCGAGCAACATAGCCAGCATACTTAATTGAGATTTCAACCTGTTGAGCAACATCTTTGCTCAGAGTGTGGTTTCGTTGTGGCAACATCTCGTAAGTGACTTCTGGGCGACGCAACAACTGAGCAAGTGTTTCTGTTCCCAACCGGGTCGTTTCTAGTCGGGCCAACTCATCCTCAATAGCTTGCCTCTTCTTCGCGAACGCTGTGTGATTTCGATCCGACAAGAGCCCGATTTGGTGACCGAGCGGTGACAATCTCAAATCCGCGTTGTCTTGGCGCAGCATCAGCCGGTATTCAGCTCTGGATGTAAACATTCGGTAAGGTTCAACAGCGCCTTTCGTGACAAGATCGTCAATCAACACTCCGATGTAGGCTTGGTTGCGCATCAAGACCACAGGAGACTGATTGTGAACTCGCCTAGCCGCATTTATCCCAGCAATCAAGCCTTGTGCGGCTGCCTCCTCGTAACCAGATGTGCCGTTGATTTGTCCCGCAAGGAACAGATTCCTGCAAACCTTTGCTTCCAAGCTCGGCAACAACTGAGTTGGAAACACATAATCATACTCCACGGCATAGGCTGGTCGCGCGATTTCCGCGCTTTCACAGCCAGCAATGCTCTGCACGAGCTTCACCTGTATCTCGAACGGAAGACTTGTGGACAAGCCATTTACGTAAATCTCATCAGTACCAATACCCTCTGGCTCCAAGAACACCTGATGCCGACTCTTGTCGGCGAATCTGACTATCTTGTCTTCAATGGACGGGCAGTAGCGCGGTCCAACGCCTTCGATCATTCCAGCATACAATGGAGAAAGATGGATGTTCTCACGGATGAGTTTGGCAGTGGCTTCTGTTGTATGGGTTATGTAACAAGCGAGTTGACCACCAATACGTTCCAGAATTGAACCGCACGGAAACTGACAGTCATCAGAGTTGGAGACTGAACTTTTGCCATCCTCGTGTTCCACGTGGAACAAACCCTCCTTCCAGAATGTTAAATACGGAATAGGATTGTCTCCATTCTGAATCTCAGTCCTTCCGAAATCTATGGAACGTTTGAGCAGCCTTGGTGGCGTGCCGGTCTTCAATCGGCCGAGCTCAAGACCCAAATCGATCAACGAGGCGGACAAGGCATTAGCAGCCGCCTCTCCTGCTCGACCTCCAGCCTGCTGGTCACTCCCGATATGCATCAATCCACGCAGAAATGTCCCAGTAGTCACGACCACTGTACGACCAAGAAACTGAACGCCAAGTGTTGTTTCGACACCTAGCACTGTGCCTTCCTGGTACAGAATCTTCATGGATTGTCCCTGCTTGACATCCAGGTTTGGCTCGCGTTCGCAAACCCACTTCAAGCGGAATTGATAAGCCTTCTTGTCACATTGAACCCGTGGAGACCAGACGGCTGGGCCCTTCTTCAAGTTCAGCATCCTGAATTGGATGCCGGTCATGTCCGCAGTCCTGCCCATCTCGCCACCAAGTGCATCAATTTCACGGACCAAGTGGCCCTTGGCAGAACCTCCGATGGCTGGATTACAGGACATTTGGCCTATAGTATCCAAGTTGATGGTTAACAGTAACACTTGACAACCCATTCGAGCACTGGCAAGTGCAGCCTCGACGCCGGCGTGACCGGCGCCTATAACGATTACGTCATACTGCTTGGGATAAACGAACATCGGGTATCGGTTAAACCTTGCTGTATCTACACTCTAATGGGCCGGGAGACGGGAACCTCGCTACACCTCGTGATGCATTCGCCGATAGGTGCTCAAGGATCTTAAATGTATGAACACAGTCTTGCTCCGCACCAATTGACTTGGCAATTTCACTGACGGAATGTGGTGTCCCAAGTGATTGGCCAAGGAAGTCCAAGATTCTGCCTTCCAAGGCGATTATCTCTCCAGCGGCTCGCTTACCGGCCTCCACCCCAGGTTGATTATAGGCGTTGATATGCACAAGTGAGGCGTACAATCCGACCGTTCTTTCAAACAGCGCAATCAAAGCCCCGATACTAAAAGCCGAAATGTCTCGGACTGTAATCGTCAGGGATTCGCGATCGCCCTCGGCAAGTGCATGTCTGGTTCCCAAGTAGAAACCATGCAAGTAATCTCCAGACGTCGTATTTGGTTCAACGAAGATTGGTGAGTGTGATTCATCGTGATCCTTGAGCACTTCAATAAAGGATACAAAAAAGTCATTGAGTCCATCTCTAAGCTGTTGGATATAGGAATGTTGGTCAGTCGCTCCTTTATTGCCAAATACGCTGATTCCTTGGTTCACAGTCTTGCCATCCAAGTCACTTTCTTTTCCTAACGACTCCATGATGAGCTGTTGCAGGTAGCGGGAGAACAAGTCGAGTCGGTCCTTGTATGGTATTACAACCATGTTCTTTTCACCGCAGCCATTCCCGGCTTGAAACCACGCCAGTGCCAGCATGGCTGAAGGATTCTTCCGCGTGATTGAAAGCCGTGTGACCTCGTCACATGCCTTCGCTCCCAAGAGCAACTCGTCAATCTTAATCCCTTGCAATGCAGCAGGTAACAATCCAACTGCTGAAAGCACGCTGGTTCTTCCACCCACCCAGTCCCACATTGGAAAACGCCGAATCCAACCTTTCGCAGTGGCGTAATCATCAAGACCGCTTCCTTGTCGAGTGATGGCAACCGAGTGCTTCCCGAAATCAAGACCCGCAGCTTCGTAGGCGGTCTTGGCTTCAAGCATTCCGTTTCTCGTTTCCTTTGTGCCACCGGACTTTGAGATTACGAGACACAGAGTCTGCCCTAATTCCTCACGAATATTATCCAATGTTCTTAACATCCCGTCGGGGTCTGTGTTGTCGAAAAAGTACGGTTTGATTTTGTCTTTCAACGGATGGCCAAGCGCATCAGTCACGAATTGGGGACCCAACGCCGAACCACCAATCCCAATCAACAGGAGATTCTTGAACTTGCCATTGAAGCCGCAGATCCTGGCTGAATGTACGTCATTAGCGAACATTTTGATCTGCGTTATCGTATCCTCGATTCCTTGTCGAATCTCCGGTGTCGGTGCCATAGAAGGATTGCGCAACCAGTAGTGTCCGACCATCCGCTTTTCGTCAGGATTCGCGATGCCGCCACCCTCCAGTGCGGCCATGTCAGCAAAGGCCCTTTGCATGCGAGCCTCCATCTGCAAGAAGAACTCCTCGGATACGCTCATTTGGCTAAGGTCCAGAGCCAACCCAAGAGATGGGAATTCCGTGTAATACTGTCTGAATCGCTCCCAAGACTGCTGTTTAAGTTTGTGCATAGAACGGGCGCAGTGTAGCGAGGTGTGTGGTGCGGGTCAGGGTACTTTTTCACAATTTTTGGCACGCGAGATACCAGACGTCCATCCCGGTTACTTGAATCAAACCGGGAATCTCGAACCCCACAAGGACAGAAAAAAGCCCGCGTGACGCGGGCTTTTCGACACGAACTGGCTGTTTTAATCCACCATCAGGCGCGCTCCATGTACTTCCCCGTGCGGGTGTCAATCTTGATCTTCTCGCCCGTCTTGATGAACAGTGGCGCCTGGACGGTGATACCAGTTTCCACGGTGATGGCTTTCTGCACGTTGTTAGCGGAATCGCCACGGACTCCTTCGGGAGCATCCGTTACTGTGAGCACCACGCTGGGTGGAATTTCAACCGTCACCGCTTTCTCCTCAACAAAGGTGACCGTCACCGAGCCGTTTTCAACCAGGTAATTCTTTGCATCGCCCACGAGTTCCGGCGTTAGGGTCACGGTTTCGTACGTTTCCGGATCGGTGAAAACAAAGTCCTGACCGTCCTTGTAGCTGAACTCCATTTTCTTGGTCAGCATGGGCACGGTCTCAACCTTTTCCGTGGAACTGAAGCGCACGTCGGAAGATTTGCCGGTGCGGACACTGCGGAGCGTGGCCTGCACGAATGCGCGCAGATTACCTGGGGTGCGATGTTGCACGTCCAGAACCACACAAATGTCGCCATTGTAATCAATTGCCATGCCTCGGCGGAGGTCGTTTGCTGCTGCTGCCATAGAATCTAAACTAGTCTCGTTATCTTGATCTTGCTGACCTGAATCAGGGGCGTGGAAGTTAATGGACTCCGGCTTGAAAGCAAGTCTCGATTCCTTGCGGATTAACGCCATAACGCCAAGGTTTTGGCTGTTCGCCAATCGGCGGATACGGATCAAATCAGCGCCAAAGGTTCAAATTTACGGCCCAGAACGGTTTCACTTCGCGTCTTGAGCCAGTGTTCGAGCACGCCGGCGTACACGCTGCGGAAGTCCACCGTGAACTGAAGGTCTCCCCGCGATAAGTCCGACAGAGCGAGACTGGGATATTTGCCGAGCAAGCCTGCTTTGACTTTGTGGCCGACGATGAACATCGGTGCCGCGGCACCGTGATCCGTGCCCTGGCTGGCGTTCTCTCCGACACGACGGCCGAATTCGCTAAAGGTCACCACCATCACCCGCTGCAGATTGCCCTGCGCCTTGAGATCGTCCACGAACGCCTTGACCGCCCCGCCGAGGTCGGCCAGTAATCGCTCGTGCGCTCCGGGTTGATTGGTGTGCGTGTCGTAGCCGCCTTGCGAAACATAGAACACGCGCGTGGGCAATCCGCCACCTATAAGTTTGGCCACCATCTTGAGCGAGTTCGCCAGTTGCGAATTTGGATAGCTGGCCTGATTCTGCACGCGGCTGGCAATCGCGCGAATCTGATCGGAACTGACCTGGGCATCGAGCGCAGTGCGTTCGATGAAATCGAGTGGCGAATCACCGCGCATGGCGGCACCGGCAATCGCGCCAATGCTGCCACCGGAATTCTCTATCAACGGTTCGTCCGGTTCGTTGAGCTTGCGAAACGATTCTTCCGTGACGGCCATTTCGCTGCGGTCAGCCCGGACGGATTGCATGAACCGATAATTCGCCGGGTTGTCGAAACAGATGCCGGTGGGTTTTTTCGCAGCCAGTGCCTGCGGCATCTGTCGGCCGAGTGTGACCGCCACAGTGGGATCACAACCATTGCAAGTGTTGTCAAAGAAACGGCCCAGCCAGCCGTATTTCTCGAACCGCTCCGCGTCGCTGGCGGTCTGCCAGATTTCCGTCGAGCGGAAATGCGAGCGGTTCGGATTCGGATAGCCGACGCCTTGGACAATCGCCAGTTGCCCGGCGTCGTAAATCTCCTTGAATCCGCTCAACGCCTTGTGAAAGCCAAGCCCATCGTTGATCCGTAGAATGTCCTTTTCCGCCAGCGCCAGCCGGGGCCGTGCTTGGTGATAATGATCATTCGCGTAAGGAACAACGGTGTTCAAGCCGTCGTTACCGCCCGCCATTTGTAGCACCACGAGGATGGTCGAATCCTTGCCGGTCGCAATTTGCGTGGCCGAGTTTGCGACTGCAGCCTGGAGTGAGGAAAATGTGTTCGCCAGAAAGGTTGGCACCGTCCACGACAGCGCACCACCGAGGATGGTGCTGCGTAAAAACTCGCGTCGGGTTCTGAGAGTGGGAAGGGTATTCATGGGTTTTGATGCACCGGTTTGGTTTGGGACTGGGTTCGTTTTGCTGGGAGCGGTTCATTCAGGAACGGAAGAACCATCCACTGTTTGAATTCTGGAATCACTACTGGCCTGACCGTGCGCCCCGGCAACGGCCCGGCGACCCCGAGACCGCTCCCGCGGCCGGAATGGTCGCGTGGCGTCGCGTGCGAGTGGCGCAACGAGGCCAAACTCAAGTGCAAGGATGGCAGACGGAGTTTCATGTCAGTTGATACTCCGGGGTCGACATGACCAGCCGAATGGCGCCCAGAATGTCGCTCTCGTCCAATTCGCCCCGGTCGTCGAGATAATCGCGCAAAGCCTGAGCTTGCCTGGGTTTCAGAGCGGACTGTAACAGCCGCTTTTCCAGCGCGGCAATCAACGCCGCTTTGTCCGCGCGCTGCTCTACGGTAAGAATTCGCTCTACGTCCACCCGCGACCGCGGGTTGTTTTGGAGGCGATTGCCCACCCGCCGGGCCATGTTCGGATTGTTGCCTCGAACGGCCCCGGCAACCATGGACATGTCCCCTTGCACGAGCGTTGCCGCTTGATTGTAGCGCGAGAGCAGATTGTTGGTGGTGATCCAACTCAGCCCCCCATCCCAACCCTTGACGTTCGGCGGCGCAAACAAATCCTGACCGAGATTGCGCGTCAACGCCCAGCACGCCAAGGGCGGCGGCAACTCGCTTTCGAGCATCCGCACCGTGCCCACGAGCCATTGAACCGGGCTCTTGACCTGATTGCGAATGAGCGACGGCGCATAGAATTCTTCGCTGCGGAACATGGCGCGCAGCACCGGTTTGAACTGGTTGCCACCTTGGCGAAATACTGTGGCCAGCGCCTGATTCAACTCGGGCGACGGCATCTCGCCCGCAAAATAATGCCAAAGCCGTGCCGTAATGAACCTGGCCGCCTGTGGTTGTGCCACAATGATTCTGAGCGCGTCCTCGCCGTCGAAATTGCCGGTTTGGCCGAACATCGTTTTGCTGCCAGCATCGTGGAGGTTGGCGCGAAAAACAAATCTCTGGCGCGTCGGATCAAGGGTCCAGCCGGTGAAAGCCCGCGCCGCTTCCGTGATGTCCCGTTCCGTGTAGTGGCCCTCGCCCAGTGCAAACAGTTCCATGACCTCGCGGGCGAAATTCTCATTGGGCTTTTGCCGGCGGCTCTGCGCCTGATCCAGCCAGATTAGCATGGCGGGATCCTTGCCGGCTTCGATCAGCAGTTGCAGCCAGTTGCCGGCGGCGAGCCGGCGAAAAAGTTCATTCTGCCGCCACATCAGGTAGGCATCGCGCACCTTCTCCGTGCTGGTGGCAAAGTGACCGTGCCAGAACAGCGTCAGCTTTTCCTGCAACGGACGCGGTCCCTGCGCCATGCGTTGCAGCCACCAGCCGCGTAATTCGGTGATTTGTTGGCGCTGCATTTGTTGCTGCTCGCGCTGGAAGCGGCGGCGCTCCTCTTCGCCCGCCTGCCGCGCCGCGCGTTGCTTTTCCAGGCGCTCAGGGTCGGGCTTGGCCCAATCAGGATCCTTGGAGTCATCGGGCATCTTTTCAAAGTCCACCAAAGTCGAAACCGCTTTGTCCGGCCCCAACTCCACCAATCGCTCAATCTCCGCCGGTGGCCCGCCGAAGCCGGCGCGGTTCAGCAGATGCGCGGCAGCGGTCCAATCCCATTGACGGGCAGTAATCGGCTCGAGCATACAATCAGACGGACGCCAGATGATACGGAAAGGTTTCATGGCATGGAAAACCACCGCTGGCAACCCTCCATTGAGACGGTTTACCAGGTCCGGCTGGCCGCGAACTTCAGAGAAGTTTTTCCTTGTCATTTCGGAGGTGAAACCTAGCTTCCAATTTCGTCGCAATTAAACCAACTCTTACTCAAAAACATGCTATGAAAAGAACCATCGCCCTCCTATCGGTCCTCGCGGTTTCCGCAGTGCTCTCCGCCCGCGCGGACATCCTTGCTCAATGGACCTTCGAGTCAGACCCTCCGGCTGACTTGACCGATTCAGCCACGATTTCCAGCATCGCGGCTGATGTTGGCAGCGGAACCGCCTCTGGGGTGCATGCCAGCAGCTTGACGGATTGGACCACGCCCGTTGGTAACGGTTCGGCGAATTCTCTCAACGCCAATAATTGGGAGATTGGTGACTTCTATCAGTTCCAGTTCAGCACCATAGGATTCACGGGAATCGGAATTTCGTTCGACGCGACCAGTAGCAACACCGGCCCTCGCGATTTCGGGCTGTATTACAGTGTCAACGACAGCCCCTTCCTCGCAATTGCCGGTGCCGAATACTCGGTCCTTGCCAACGCCACGCCCAATACCCCTTGGACTGGTGGGACCTATAATCCCGACTATAATTTCGTGTTCGACTTGAGCACGATCACGGCATTGGATAACGCGGCGAGCGTCGAGATTCGGCTGGTCAATCTCTCCACTACCAGCGCCAATGGTGGCACGGTGGCGGCGACCGGCACGAGCCGTGTGGACAATTTCACCGCATTCTCTCCCGTGCCTGAACCCTCGACGGCGGTGTTGGCGATTCTGGGTGGCTTGCTGGGCTTTGCCTTCCTCCGCCGCCAGCGCCAAGCCTGATCAAGTTCGAGGTTGTGCTTCGTCAAGAGCCTGGAAAGCCAGGCTCTTTTTTCCTTTGGCGACTTGAGTCTTCCAGTTGTCAGCGGATGCCGTCGTCTTTCCTCCCGGCCTGCCTGGCAGACCGTATGGCTCCTCCAAGGCTTGGCCATCCGCTTCGGCCACGAGCGAGAGGCTCAGGGCGTCGGCGGCCCGCAACGCTTGAATGATGAATTGCTCCGTGTGGAGGCTGATGGCCAGCGTCTTGAATGCCGTGACCGTGATCTCCGCGATGGCAATAATATCCACCTCTGTCTCGTCCCGAATGGTGATCGCCGGTTTCATGCGATCCTGTTCCCCTTCTTCATTGCCAATGACCAGATACAACGATCCTGAGGCCTCGCGGAAACGCCCGGTCGGATGCTGCCCGTTGCGAAACGCGCCACCAGAGTTCCTGCTGCTGATTGATCCGGGTCTTTCCGCAACTCCCCAGTGACCAAGAGGCGCCCGCTTTGCGGGATGACTTGCCGGGTGTTGTTCCAATGGAAGCCAAGCTCTGACAACTGGCTCGTGACGGTCCGCGGTTGCTTGTCCGCAAACTGAATCCAAACCCACTTGCCAACCACTTCCGCCATGCCGAAAAGCTCCGGGGTCCGGCTGCGGTGCAGGTTCAACCATGGAAACGTGTCGAGTGAACGGTTCACCCGTCTCCGTGCAAAATTGATTCGGGCCAAACCGGTTTGCCGTGTGCTCAACTGTTCGGATCGGCTCTTGAGCTCTGAACTAATTGAATTGGTTTTCATGGTCTTTCTTTTGTGCTCTGCTTTTCGTCTTCGGTCTGTCGCCCTTCAACCGGGAGTGAACGGCCCGACTGCGGCGCGCGGGAGTAGTCTTCAGAGGGCACCGCGCTCAGTGCCCAGACGGGGAAAGCGAACGTGAAGGGCGACAGACCGAAGACAACACGCGAAGGGAGTGCAGCGGAAAAAAGACCTGAAATGTGGCAGCGCCACCGGCACATCAACCAACCATCTCCGCGCCGCGGGCGAGACGGGCAGGCGGGCTGCATTTGGAGTCTTGAGCCGCCGGCATGACGGTCGAGCGTCTTCCGGCCTGTCTCCGGCGGTTCAAGTTGTGGAACGAAGCGAAACGGAGCCGCTGGCGGGCGGGCGAAGGTCGTTTGCGGCGGTGCAGTGGAGAGGAGTGGAGCGGCTTGAACCGTCGGAGTCAGGCAATGTCCCCCGGCGTCAGTCTGCGCGCTGGCCCGGGCTGGGCGCGAAGGTCCAGACGCACAAGGATGAGCATCGTCACCGGAGCGGCCAGGCCCGGACCAGATAGCGCAGTCTGACGCCGGGCAGCTTGATTCTTTCTTCAGTAATGCTAGTCTTACCGCATGATTGCGAAAGTATCAGTGAAGGGGCAAACGGTGATTCCGGAAGCCATCCGCGAACAGGCGCGGATCAAAGCGGGGGATGAACTCGACGTTGGTTATGCCAACGGCCTGATCGTCATGCGCAAACGCAAGGCGTTGACGCCCTCCCGGGTTCGTTCCCTGATTCTGGCCGGACGGGAACTGCCCGAGTTGACTGCCACCGATGAAACTGCCGTTTCTCAGGCCATTGAACGCGTCCGCAGCCGGCGCCGGCAATGAGAGTCGTTTTCGATACCAATGTCGTGACGAGCGCGAGTTTCTGGCGAGGGAAGCCCTTTGATTGCCTGTCGGCTTGGGCCCAAGGCGAATGTGAAGCCGCCGTCAGTCCCGCCGTCCTTGCCGAATACCATGAAACACTTGAGGAACTTTGTGTGCGGTACGCCGACCGGAAGCCCGTTGACTGGGCGGACGCCCTGGCGGAATCCGCCCTGCTAGTATTCCCTAGCGACCGTGCAACCGGGGCCACGGATGATCCGGACGATGAGATGATCCTGGAATGCGCGTTGGCCGCCGAAGCGGACTACATCGTCAGTGGCGACAAAAAGCATCTTTTGTCATTGGGCGAGTATCAGGGTATTCGGATTGTGAGCCCAGCCGAGTTCACGCGCATCATCGCGATTGAAGAGTGAGAAAACTCGCGTGCGGGTTTGGCTGCGAGGGTCGTGTGCGGTTGCGAAGCAGGAGTGGAGAAGAAGCACTGTTGATTCGCTGGAGTCAGGCGCTGCAGCGCACTTGTTAGGCGATGTCATTCTGTCTTCCCCAATCCAAATGCTCTGCCAATCCTGCCAGCAAGTGTGGAGGTCAAAGGAGGCGCACTCTTGCCACCAGATGTCTCTGAGGAAATGCCAATGGCGACGTAGTCGCACTTCTTCAAATCCAACTTGGCGTCGTCAAGGAGTGTGGAATCCATGACGAACGCAATGCCGACAGGCAACTGCTCCGCGCCGGGTGAAATCTGTGTGCCAGCCCATCTCGCAGCCAAAATCAGGTGTGTGATGCTCCGCTCGTGATTGTTCTTGATGTAGCGAATCGGACGCTGAACCGTGCCGAGCCAATAATCTGGCCGGTCATCACCTGGAATCTGGCGCATCAAATCCACAACAATCGGAGTCTGCTCGTAAAGCTCCTCCGGTGCGTAATCAATGCTGGAAATGGTGAGCTGCAGCGCTCTATGCCGGGGTGTGGCTGCCGGAGGCGTTGGCGCGGAAGTATCCCGAGGCACCGAAGGACTGGCCGTGGCAATGGGTGTTTCCGGGGTGGTCGCTGACCAAAGGGCAAGTGCGACCGGATGCACCCGCGCCCGGGTTGGGGCGGTGGCGGCATCATCAAACGCCGGAGAATTTGCAGCGGGCGATGAGGCAGGCGTGCGCACGGGCCCGGGTGAACAAGCGGGCGACGCCACACACCTTGAGACATTCATTCGCCACGCATTTGTTGGAGGGCGGAACGGATATCCGCACCGTGCAGGATTTGCTGGGTCACCGTCATGTGGCGACGACGCAGCTTTACACGCATGTGATGCAGAAGCCGGGGCTGGGGGTGCGGAGTCCGCTGGATGGGTGAGATTTTTCCCAACCCAAGTTCGCGCTGTGAACCCCCGAACGGTAGCCGCCGACGTGAGGAGGTGAATTCGACTCGCGCTCCAGCCCTTCCGCCTCCTCACGTCGGCGGCTACGAGCGCAGGGTTCGTGGGGACCTCCAACAGTGGCCGCGCATCGGAGCCATGAACCGCGGACAGCCTTGTCCGCGAGTTCCGGCACACTGGTTCGCGCGGACAAAACTGTCGGCGCTCCGAGCGGCGGTTCCGGGGCAGGGGTTCAGCGGCTGGTCCGGCTACCCAATCGCCGTTGGAGTTGCGCCGCGTGCAGGTTTTGTGGCTGCAGTTGCACGGGCGGGATGGCTTCGAACCATTTGCCTTCCAGATTCGTTTCCGTCGGTTGAGTGGTTTCCAGCCCAACGAGGTTCATCGAGGGCGGCCCGAACGCGGCGGGTGGATAGCTCAAAGGTTTGGCCGAACGAATGTTCCAGAAAGTCCCACGCGCGCCGCAATGTTTGCCCAGGGCCGCGCCGCCGCCGCATTTCCAGAGCCGCGTGCCGGCGCCCGCATCGAGGTCGGTGAACAAGTTCTCGTTTGGCGCATAGCGATGATGATCCAGGCTCAGGTCCGCGCCGCGGCCCCGCGAGATCACGTTGCCGGAGCAGAAGCCGCTGACGGTGATGTCATGGATGAAACGGGTGCGGAGATCAAAGTTGGTGAGCAGGTTGTCCGTGCCGCCGAGGGAGACGCCATGATGGCCGTCGCAATCCTGGTTGTCGCGCGGGCGGGCGGATTCCAACACGAGACCATCCACGGTGTTGAACGCGCCGCTGACGAACGGTCCACTGTCCGCATTGACGACGCGCACGTTCCGCACCCAGCAATGCGCAACGCCGCTCAACGCCACGGGGTTGAAGCCCAGTTCCGTGAAGTGCCCCTTGTAAGGCGTCAGCGGATACTCGAACGCGAGATTCTCCACGCCGCTTTCGGTAACGGTCGGCGCGAAGGCGCGCAATTGCGGCTGCCATTCCGGCTGCAGATCGCAACGCAATGGCCGGTCCAATGTCACGCGGTTGCCGGTGATCGCGGTGATGCGGCTGACCAAGGACACCCGCGCGCGACCTTTGAGGTTTTGCACCGGCCCGGCATCACCGCCATACAGATGCACCGCCAGCGTGTTGTCCGGCGTGTCGGATTGATAGACCTCGATCTCCTGTCCCACGCGCAGTCCGGCGGCCGATGCGACGGTGACCACTTGATCGCCGCGCTTCGCCGTGCCGGTGATGTCCGTCAGTTTCTTTGATTGAAAACTACCCCGCACGGTGATGAAACCGCCGGACCACGAGTAGTTCGAGGTTTTCTGACCCGTGGTCGTAGCGCCCCAGTTCGGCTTGATGTCGTTTAAGGGCGTGGGAAAGAACAGCACCGTCTGGTCCGGCCCCGCGCCGCGCAGGACGACATTGGGCCGGATGATTTCGAGCAATCCCGTGATGCGATAACGACCAGGCGGCACTTCAATGGCGCCCGACTTCACTTCGGCCAAAGCTTTAAGGAAGGCGGCGGTGTCGTCCGTCTCGCCGTCGCCCTTGGCGCCGAAATCTTTGACGTTCACGCCGCGCGGCACGGCGGGCAGCGGCTTTTCGCCGCGTTGGTAGCCGGCAAAGGAGAAATCCGGCAACCGGCTTTGCGGCGTCCAACTGGCGCCGCGCTCGCCCCACAGTTGCGAGTGTTGGGCTGAAGCCGAAATGACCGTGACCCAGAGCAGACTGAACGCAGCGAGGAGCGGAACGCTGTTGGTATGGCGAGGTGTTTTCATTGGTTGATGCGTTAACATGTACTTCATCCCGATTTCAATCAGACACCGCCATCCAACCACAAGGGTCGGAAGTCTCATGCACCGTAACAACCATGGAGCGCCTCGCGTGGCGCACGGTTGCTAAAGCACCGGCTCACTGCCATCAATCATCTTCACCTGGTTGTGGGTGAAGTATTCCTTGGTGAGCGCCTTCATCATCTTGCCGCGTTGATCGTACAGCCGCTTGAGCTTGCGCGGCTTGTGTTTGGCCAGGGCGTAGTGCGTGAAAATCGGCATGGCGATGGTGCTGTCCGTGTAGCAAACGACGGCGTCGGGAAGTTTCGTTGGGTCCACCTTGCCCCAGCTTACGGCTTCACTCGGCGTGGCGCCGGAGAGACCGCCGGTGTCCGGTCGCGCATCCGTGACCTGGATGAAGAAGTCCTGGCCGAATTCTTTGATGCGCAGCACTTCCTGGATTTGCGGCTCGGTCTGGAGCATGAAATTCTTCGGACTGCCGCCACCCCACAGCACCACGCCGCTGCGTCCGCCGCCGCGCTTGGCGGCCAGCACGAAGGCGGTGGTTTCATTCACGTCAATGCTCGGATTGACGCGCAGTTTGCAGCCGCGCAATTCCACGCCCGCGACGTTCATGCCGATGGTCGAGTCGCCCGGCGAGCTGGTGTAGCACGGCACGCCGGCGCGATAGGCCGCCGCCATCACGGACACGTCTTTGAGCTTGTTCTTCCGTTCCCATTCGGCGGCGTACTTGCCAATGAGGTGATGTAGTTCCGCGGTGCCCATTTCCTTCTGAAATTCCGGCTGGCAGAAAAGCTCGCGCAGCAGGTCGTCCGTGGTCATCAAGCCGTCGGAGTAGGGAATCACCACGTCGTAGATGCGCACAAGGTCGTTGTCGCGCAAGTCGGTGTCGTCGAATTTGAAACTGCCGGCGTGAACCGGGTAGTTCAGCGCGAAGTGCAGATCGTGATACAGGTTCGCCCCGGTGGAGACGATCCAGTCCACGAAACCGGCCTTGATGAGCGGAATGATGGAAGAGCAACCGAGACCCGCCGGCGTGAGCGCGCCGGAGATGCTCATGCCAATGGTCACGTCCTTGTCGAGCATCCGACCGGTGAACAACTGGCAGGCTTCCTTCAGGCGGGCGGAGTTGTAGGCGAGAAACACCTCGTCCACGATGTAGGTAAGCTTCTCCTTGCCGTTTAGGTTCCGGGGCTGGATGCGTTTGCCCGCCATGTATTTCTTTTTGTGCGGGCATTGCTTTGCCTTCATCCATTCGGGCATTTCGGAGAGGTCTTCGCGGTTGCGGATGTGGGTGCGTTCGGTTCTGGCCATAAATGAATATCGTAAAACTTTGTACGACTCACGATACGGAGGTTTGCCGGCTTGCCAATCCTTTAATTGAGGTTCGCTCTACGCCTCCCAGAAAATGGTGATCAAACAACCGGCTGGCGCGGGAAGTTTCAGTCCGCAGACTCGCGCTCCAGTCGCGTCAGCACCTCGGGATCGCGCACATCCACCCAGCGGCCCTGGATTTCCAGGCCGGCGATTCTATGCCTGGCGCCGATCATGGCGATGACGGCATCGGTCAATTCATACTCACCGCGAGGCGATTTCTCCAGTCTTGCGGTGAACTCGAACACCGACGGACGGAACAGGTAAATGCCGGCGTTGTACCAAACCGGATCTCCCGGTTTGAGCCAACCGTCGTGTCGCAGTTGTTCCAGTTGCTCGTGCGAGGGTTTCTCGATCAACCGTTTCAGGCAGAATTGTTCGTCAAAGAAATTCAGCCCGCCGTGGGTCACGTCCTCCCCGCGCGTGACGGTGATAACGCCAGAGTTATTGGCTTCCGCGAACCGCTGCACCATTTGCAGATATGTCTCCGGCTTCACAAGGATGTCGCCATAGGTCAGCAGGAACGGCGAATCGCCGACAAACGCCTTGGCGACTTCTGGCGCTTTACCCGTGCCATTCTGGACTTTCTGCCGGCCAAAGGAGATTCTGGCGTTCCACTTCGCGCCGTCGCCAAAGTAATTCTCGATCACCTCCGCGCGGAAGCCCGTGACCATAAAAATCTCCCGCACGCCCGCACTGATAATGCCCGCGACGATGTGTTCCAGAATGGGCCGGCCCTGCACCTTTAGCATCGGTTTGGGAAGCTCATTGGTGAGTTCCTTCATGCGCGTGCCTTTGCCGGCGGCCAGAATAACTGCTTTCATCTTTCGCCAAGGATGGACGAGGTTTCCCCGGGAGGGAAAAGGAAAAATCTTCTCGCCGTGAGAATCAGGACTTGCACAATGCGGACCAGTAATCCCGATGAAACCGAGTCACTTTCCCATCACCATGGCCGAGACATTCTCTCCCGGAGCGCGCACAGCCATGTCCGCGCGAACTGTCAATGCGGAACACGCGGACAAGGCGATCCGCGCTCCTGTCGTTTTCCACATGTGGCAACGCGTATTTCCAATTGCCATGCTGGTGGCAAGCTGCTGTCACACCGTCGCCGCCGGCAAACAACTGACCGGTGTTTATACTCCGGCGCCCACGCCCGCTCTCGCCCCGGCCGAGGCTGAGAAGAAATTCGTGCTGCACGAGGGATTTGAAGCGCGCATTTTCGCCGCGGAACCGGACGTGGTCAATCCCGTCGCCATGACCTGGGACGAGCGCGGACGTTTGTGGGTGTTGGAGTTGCACGAGTATCCGATGGGCGCGAAGCCCGGTGAAAAACCGCGCGACCGCATCAAGATTCTGGAGGACACGGACAACGATGGCCGCGCGGACAAAGTCACCGTGTTCGCCGACGGCTTGAATCTCGCCACCGGTCTCTTGCTCGGCAACGGCGGCGTCTATGTCGGGCAAGCGCCGCATCTCCTCTTTTTGCAGGACACGAATCACGACGACCGCGTGGACACGCGCGAGATTTTACTCACGGGCTTTGGCCTGGAAGACCGGCACGAGTTGCTCAACGGATTCACCTGGGGACCGGACGGCTGGCTTTACATGACGCATGGCGTGTTCACTCATTCCAAAGTGAAAATTCCCGAAGCCACCGAGCCGGGCGTGATCATGAACGCCGCCGTCGCGCGTTTTCATCCGCGCACGAAGAAATTCGAGGTGTTCGCCGAGGGCACGAGCAATCCGTGGGGCGTGGACTTCGACCGCTATGGGAATGCGTTCATCAGCGCGTGCGTGATTGATCATCTGTTTCATATCGCGCCGGGTGGTTCGTATCAACGCCAGGCGGGCGCACCGTCGAATCCTTACACCTACGAACTGCTGCCCAGCATCGTGGACCACAAACATCACATGGCGGCCTACTGCGGCATCTGCATTTACGAGGGCAACCAGTTCCCGGAGGAATACCGGGGGCGCGTGTTCATGGGCAACATCCACCAGAACGCCATCAACCACGACCGCCTGATCCCGAACGGATCAAGTTTCAAGGCGGTTGCGGAAAAGGATTTTCTCACGACGAGCGACGGCTGGTTTCGTCCAGTGAGCCAGCAAGTCGGCCCGGACGGCGCGCTGTGGATTGCGGATTGGTATGACAAATATCCGTGCTACCAAAACGCGATGGCGGATCCCGAAGGCGTGGACCGTGAACATGGACGGATTTGGCGGGTGGTCTATGTGGGGAAGGAGGCGGGAAAACCAATCGGCAGTAGGCCGGAAAGGCAAATGGACTTCGGCAAATTGAGTGGCACAAACCTGGTGGAATTGTTCGATCATCCGAATGTGTGGCAGCGGCGCATGGCGCAGCGGATTCTCCAGCAGCGATTGTCCGCCCGGCGAGGCCGTGGCGGGCCAACCGAACCTGGCGTTCATCCTGCATTGCTGAACACACTGGATGGCAATAAATCGCTGGAGGCAAGTCTGGCGGCGTTTTGGACCATGCAGGAATACGGCTCAGGAGTTCCACGTTGGATTTACTGGTCTGAAAGTGTTGTCGTGCCGGAAATGTGGCTGAGAAAATGGATGGCCGCCTGGCACATTGTTGCGTTGGAAGATTATTCGGCGGAGGCGATTTCCACCCTCGAGCAGCTGGCTGCGGATGCTGACCCGCGCGTACGGCTTGCGGTCGCCACGGCTGTGCGCCGATTCGTTGCCGGCGCGTTGACGGTGAACGATGGCGTTTATGCCGAGGCGCCGGTTGGCGGAGTGCTGGCCACGCTCATCAAATCCTCCGCCGACGCGAAAGACCCGCTGCTGCCCTACATGATCTGGCACGCGAGCGAGCCGCTGTTGGCGCACAATCCGCAGCCAGGCTTGGAGTGGCTGGCCGAGAACGGTGCGGCCACGTTGCCCTTGAGCGGCATCCTCACGCGCAAAGCCATGCGCCGGATTTGCGACACGCGGGACGCCGCCAAGCTTGATCTGGCCATGAATTTTCTTGCGCGGGTTGCGGACAGCAGCGCCGAACTGACGACCGCCGCGCTCGATGGTTTGCTCGAAGGTCAGAAAGGCCAGGCGTTCCTGCCCACGGTGGACACGTCCGCGCTTTTGAACAAACTCGCGGCGAGCGCGCAGCAGACCATCGTCGAGCGCGCCCGGCAACTCGGCGCGCTGTGGGGCGAGGCGGGCGCGATCCAGCAGATGTTCGCCGTGGTCAATGACCGCAACGCCGGCCTCAACGAACGCGCCAGGGCGATTCAAACCCTCGCGAAACTCAAGTCGCCCGCCGCGCGCGACGCCGCCCTCAAACTGGTCACGCCCCAGAATCCGGATACTCTTGTCATCGAAGCCCTTCGCGCCTTGAGTGAGATTGGTGGCGACACAGTGGGCCAGGACCTCATCGAACGCTGGAAGACCTTCAGCCCCGGCGTGCGGCAGGTGGCGGGCGAAACGCTCACCTCACGCTCGCGCTGGGCCGCCAATCTTCTTTCCGCGGTGGAACGCCAGGTCATCTCCGCCAGCGAGCTTTCCGCAACCACGATTCGCGCGCTGGCCGGGTTTGTGCGCGCTGATGACGAAGGGTTGCGCCGCCGCTTTGAGCAGAGCATCGGCCGCGTCCGGTCCACCGATGCCGACAAACAGAAGATCATCGAGGCGAGGAAGCAAATGATTTTGAGCGGCGGCGAACCAGACTTGCAGGCCGGGCGCGAATTGACGAAGCAACATTGCCTGGTCTGCCACAAGCTGAATGGCGAAGGCGCGGACGTGGGACCGGACCTGACCGGTTCGGGCCGCTCGACGCTCGACGCGTTGCTGGCCAACGTGATTGATCCGAATCAAGTGATCGGCAAAGGATTTGAGAACGTGGAGATCGAAACCCACGATGGCCGGATTGTGAGCGGGCGTTTGGTCGAGGACAGCGCCGCGCACGTGAAGCTGCTGGCGTCAGGTCCCAAAGAAGAGATCGTTGCCCGCTCTGACATCGCGCAAATGCGCGTGAGCGAATTGTCCGTGATGCCCGAAGGTTTGGAGCAGATGCCGGACGAAGATTTCCGGAACATGATTCTCTTCCTCCTGAATCCGCCGCCGGAGAAATAGCGCGTCCCACTTCCATCACCAACCGGGCGGCGCCCGGGACGCGCGGCGGTTGTTCGGCACGGGGTTCCATTTCGCGTCAGCGCGCGTCCGCCAACCCGTCCGACTTCTGCTGGATGATCTTGTCGCGCGTGAGTTCAAAATTGCCCCGGATGCGCAGCGCTGGTGCATGGTCGCTGGTGCGGGCACGCACTTCAACCTTGTAGCTGCCCAGCGGCAAATCCCGTTTGAACTCCGGTCCTTGTCCAAACAACAGGACGGAGCCGTCCGTGCGTTGCACCTGCCATTCGTAGGACGAGAAGGCCGGACTGCTGCTGCTGACGGATTTCAATCTCAAGCTGATTTCCACCTGGTCATTAGCCGGCGCTTTGGCGGTGCGGCTGGCTTCCAGCGTAAAGCCGCCGCCAACGGCTACCGTCACCATCGTCGGGTCTGCGCTTGCAGGCGGCGGCGATTCGGGCCGACGCGCCGACACATCCACCTGAACCTCGTTCGTAGCCGGCTGTGTGATCCAGTTGGTCTTGAACACCAGCACGGGCTCCCAGTTGGTTAGGGTCAGGGTTTGCAGGTTGGTGTGATAGCGGGTCACCCGATTGGTTTGCGTCAGAGCCACGACGACGGTGTTTGTCAACGTCTGCGTCAACAGATTGGTTTGGAAAACCACGATCACATTGGTGCGATAGGCCGGATACACATTGGTGCGATAAACACTGATGAAAGTATTCGTGGGTACATACACCTCGATGCGATTGGTGATCACTTGGGGCACCGGCACGGCATGAACCGTCGTCACCACCTCGATTCCGGGTGGTGTGAGCGCAGGGTTGCTGTCGGCGTAGCCGGACCTCGGGATCGCGAGCCAGCAGGCCAGGCCAAGCAGGCCGACGACTGCATGGCTGCATCGGAATGAATTCTCCGTATTCATGATAACTGTTCAGCAAACTTTGCCGGCGGACGGCATCGGGGTTGTGCCGCCGTCGCTTGAAAGCGAGTGATCCCACCAGTCGGGTGGTTAACATCGCCGCCAAACCCGGATGCCTCCGTTCAAGCCAATCTTCATAGCAGCTTTTTGGCCATGGAATTCTCCAGTACCGAACGGGTGAAAGGTTGGGCCCGCCAGTCCTGTTAGGCTTCGATCCCTGCCAGATTCTTGGGCATCGGATGCTCATTTCTGGCCGGAGATGCTGCGGAAGGCGTTAGGTGTCCACATCGGCGACCGTGTTGCCCGGCATGAGTCACTGGCGTTGATTCTGCTGACTTGCGGCCAGAATTACTTTTGGCGATGAAGAAGCAAGGATGGTGGTTGGCGGCAATGGCGTTGATGCTGGTGGCAGGGCGGGCGGACGCCCAGCGCATCAACCACGAAGGTCGAATCCTTGGCAACCTGCTACTCGTGACCAACGCCGTGCTGTTCAACAATTCGGAGGCCGATGCCATCGTTGCGGCCATGCAAATCCTCCCGACAACCAACCCTTGGAACGAAGACATTTCCCGTCGGCCGGTGTTGTCCAACTCCGACGCGATGATCGCCCAAATCGTTGCGGATCTGGCGGCGGACCGGCGGACCTTGCGCGCTTTCTTTGAAATGAACTACGTGTTGGTGCCGGATTCGCAACCGCTGGTGCCGATCAGTTTTCTGCTCTATGGCAATGAATCCGATCCCAGTCCCTACCCCATTCCGTCCAACCTGCCGGTGGAAACCTGGCCGCGGTTGACCGGCTCATTGACGCTGTCGCAATGGCAGGAGGACATAAACGGCACGGGCGGTGACCGGCACGCGATCATCGTGCAGCCGGGCAGTGGGTTGATTTGGGAAACCTGGCAGGCCAAACGCGTGGGAGCGAACTGGCAGGCCAGTAACGGCGCCCGGTTCAATCTGAACACCAACGGCCTGCGGCCGCTTTACTGGACGTCCGCTGATGCCGCCGGTTTGCCTATGTTCCCTGCGTTGGTGCGGTTCGATGAGGGGGAGCGCGGCGTGATCGAACATGCCTGCCGCATCGTAGTCAAGCGCTCCCGGCGTGAATTCATTTATCCCGCGACGCATTATGCCTCCAGCACTCCGGCCACGGAAACCAATGTGCCCGCAATGGGCCAGCGCCTGCGGTTGAAGTCATCGTTCGTCATTCCCCCCACCTGGACCAGGCAGGAAAAAGCCGTGTTGACGGCGCTCAAGAAATACGGCGCGTTGGTGGCGGACAACGGCAATTTCTTTTCCATCTCCGTCACGCCGGACGACCGCTGGCCGGCCAACGCGTTCAGCCATCTCTCCAGCGTCAGCATCACCAACTTTGAAGTCATTCAGACGACAGGGCCGAGTGAAGGTCCGCGGTCACCGGGAGCACCGCAGGCTCACGCGGGCGTGGATCGCACCGTGCCGCTGGGGCAGCCCGTGACGCTGGCGGGCCACATAGCATCCACGGGGACGCCACCGGTGGTGCAGTGGAAGCTCTATTCGGGCCCGGGCCCGGTGGCGTTTGATGATGCCAGCCGCACGAACGCCACCGCCACCTTCAGCGCACCCGGCGTTTACACGCTGATGCTCTGTGCCAGCAATGGGGTCCACGCGGTGGCGTATGATGCCGTGGTGTTGACGGTAATCCCGGCCCTGACGCTGGCGATCACGCACCAGGGAACGGAGGTGAATTTGACATGGAGCGGCGGCGCTCCGCCGTATGTGGTGGAGCGTGCCGACGTTCTGCCCGCGGCCGTCTGGAGCGGAATTGTCACAACCGAGGTTCAGAACGTGACACTGCCCATCACCGGGTCGCAAGGATTTCTCCGGGTGCGTGGAAACTGATGCCGGGTGCGCACCGATTGCTGGCGCAGTTCTCCTACTGGCGGAGCGCCGATTTGTAATCGGCTCGCCTCGCTCGAAAACGTGCATGTTGCTCACGCTTTCAGTATCCCAAGCCGGCTGCAAGCCGGCGCTCCAATCCCAAGATGAGAATTGCTGTGTTTTCTGGCGGTTGAATTCAACTCCAGCAGACGTCATAATCGCCACGATGAAAATCCTGGAGCTCAATCACGTGGCGTTGCATGTCGCCGATCTCGAGAAAAGCAGCGCGTTCTATCGCGACGTGCTGCAACTGGCCCCGATCCCGCGTCCGGCTTTCACCTTCGAGGGCGCATGGTTTCGGTTGGTCGCCAACCAGGAACTGCATCTCATCGGTGAACGTTTCGGTCCTGTGCTTTCCCGCCGGCGTGGCAACCATTTTGCCTTGCGGGTGGACGATCTGAGTTCGTGGGAGGCGCACTTTAGGATAGTCGGCGTCGAATTCCGCCCTCGCAAACAGCGGCCGGATGGCGCCTGGCAGGTTTTTCTATCCGATCCGGACGGGCACGTGGTTGAATTGTTTACTCCACCGGCCGCAACGGAAGCATAGAAGCCGATGGCGCCCTGCCGCCTCCACGCCGGCACGGCCGAGGGCTTCAGAACCCCATCCGTGCCAACTCCGTCTGGAGCGCCACTTGAAATTGTTGCACATCCCCGGCGGAGGGTTTGTAGCCTTGTTGCTTCGGAATCACGCCCAAACGCCCGGTCTGATCCAGATACCAATCCGCCTGGTTGCCGTCGCTGAACGTGACCTTGCCACTGACCAACGCGCCTGGGCGCGCGAGATGGTCCACCGTCACCGCAACGCGGGCGGTGCCCGGCGGCGGCAACGCCGGTTCGGCAGCCGGCATCCCGACGGTGGCTTCCGGCGGATTGGGTTTCGCGGCTGCGTCACTTGGCGAGCCAATGGTGGCCGGGGGTTTGGGCGGATCGGGATCCTTGAGCGTCAGTTTCAGGTCGTCCACCAGCAGGCGCACTTCCATGTAGGTGAGCCGGAGTCCCAGTTCGGCGGCAAGCCGCGTCTGGATGTCGGAAAGCTTCAATCCTTCCGCCACCCATGCGGTGACGGTTTGCCGTTGTGTCAGGTCCAAGTTCATAGGTTGACTGGCTGCTATTCTGCGGGCTTCCGGCCGGATGGAAATGAAATTCTAACTTTATACAGACAGCCGCGCGCGGTTTTGCCAGATTCGCCGACGAGATTATGCGAACAAAGAACGACATTTTGCGCCAGTTGGTTGATCCCGGAGTGATCGCGGTGGTGCGCGCCCGGAAGGCCTCCCAAGCTTGGCCCATTGCCGAGGCCCTGCTGGCGGGCGGTGTGATCGCCGTCGAAATCACCATGACGACGCCCGACGCGATTGCCGCCATTCGCGAGGTGAGCGACAAACTGGGGGACCGCGCGTTGATCGGCGTGGGCACGGTGTTGGACGTCACGACCTGCCGCACGGCGATTGCCGCGGGCGCGCAATTCGTCGTCAGCCCGATCTGCCGGCCGGAACTGGCGCACATTGCCAACGCGGCGCAACGAGCCGTGATGCTCGGCGCCTACTCGCCCACCGAGGCGCAACTGGCTCATGAAGTTGGCGCCGACTTTGTGAAGATATTTCCCGCCGACGGTCTGGGAGCAAATTACATTAAAGCTCTGCGCGCACCGTTGCCCCACTTGAAAATAGTCCCAACGGGCGGGGTGGACCTGGATACGATTGGCGACTTCTTCAAAGCCGGCTGCGCGGCAGTAGGCGCGGGCTCATCGCTGATCACGAAAGAGATTCTGGAGAAGGAAGACTGGGCGGATTTGACGCGCCGCGCGGCGGAGTTTGTGAAGGCCGCTCGGGCGGCACGCAGCCGGTTGCCGGCTTGATTCGCAACGACGGCTTCCGAACAATAGTCGAGCCTCGGTCGTTTTCGCGCATCTTGTCTCCGGTTCGCGGTGCGCTTTTGCTTTGAACGCACTTTCTCCTTCGTTCGGGGAGTCACTGGTGAAACAATATGTGCAGCGGTGCGGGCGCCGTGGCCGCACCATGCATGGATTCAGGCTTATGCAGCATTTTTCAAAGAGCTTCTTCGCAATCATTGCCGCCGGCCTGGGTCTGTTCCCTTGCCACGCCGGCAGTCTGGTGGGTTATCTCCGCGACCCAAACTGGTTCGCCCAGTATCAGAGCAATCCGCCTGGTGTGGGCCATTATGAATTCGCACTGAACGCCAATGCCCACGGCAGCAGCGCCATGGGCGGCTTTGCCGCGACCGATGTGTTTGGGCGCTTTCAAATGGACAACCTCCCGGCCGGCAATTACACGCTCGCTTCGTGGGACGTGTGGTGGCGCTCCGCGTTCGCGTTCAATGTGCCCGTGCCCGCGGTCGGATCGTCGCCCACTGTTGACCTGCGCCTCAGGGCCACGATGTGGGGTTATCCCGCCTTCTGGGATGACACGGGCTATTACGAATTCGGCCAGACCTTCGAGGCCGGCGGACCGGTGACGATGATTTATCTGCGCGATCCGCTGAGCACGGCGTTCGCGCGCACATTGACGGTTCACGAAAACGGCCCGGGCGGAACGCAAGTGGGTGTGGCCCGCAGTTACGGCAATGGAGGCGATCAACGATTAATCTACGGTTACGGGCAGATGCCGACGGTAGCGGGGCAGACTTACTACCTGCGGTTGCGCACGCCCGCGGTGGCCACCAAGGCGGTGATCATGCAGATGGACCCGCGCCCGGATTTTTCCGATCCCATGCCCGGCGGCTGCCTCTGGCTCGGCAACGGCGGCACGCCCACGCCGTTTCCTGACCGCGACCTCGGCGTGATCATCATGTCAGACGACGATGGACTGATCACCGGCTTGTTTGCGCGGCCCGGCGGAACGACTTGGAACAGCGCAACGAGTGTCGGCCAGACGTTTGTCGCGCGCGGCGTGAACCTCGTCAGCGCGGCGTTTTGGCTGGCGGACCCGGCGGTGTCGGCCTACGTCGTGCGCCTGCTGGCAGGCGGGCCGGGCGGCGCTCAAGTGGGAACAACCAAACGCGGCAAACCCGCCCGCGTCACCGCCGATCCACAGATGATCGTGGTCTGGCCGCCGGGTGAATGTCCGCTTACTCCGGGCGAGACTTATTATCTGGAGGTCACACGCGATGGCGGCGGGACTTTCAATTCCGTGTATGCAAATCCCTCGAACCCTTTCGCCTTCGGCCAGGCGTATCTGAACGGCAACCCGGCCGCCGCGAACGTTGACCTCGCCGGTACGATCATGGAGGAGGCCAGCCCGGGCAGCGCCACCCAACCGCAAGTGCGCATCACCAGCGATCCGGTCGTGCCGGAAGCGTTCCGCGGCTCGAATACGCTCACGATCCGCTGGAACACGGATGTCCCGGCGGACAGCGTCGTGGAATACGCCGTAAACCACCCGCCGTACACGCTGGGTTGGACGAACAGCGAATTGCGGCTGGTGCATGAGGCGACGCTGACCAACCTGCTGCCGCACACGCTCTATCATTTCCGCGTGCAATCGCGCCGGGCTGACCATCGGCCGGCGGTGTCGCGTGACTTTGTAATCTGCACACATCCGACCGGGACCAATCTTTTAGCGAATCCAGGATTCGAAATCGGCTCGGGCAGTGGTCCGGCGCGCGCCGCGGTGAACTGGACGACGGGCGGCTCGGTGGACATCAAAGCGGCAGATGGCGGCTGGTTCTGGGGACTCACACCGCGCAGCGGCAGATGGTTGCTGCAAGGCGCGGTCAACGGCTCTGCCTCCGATGGCCACATCTACCAACGTGTCACCGGCCTGACGCCCGGACGCGATTACACGTTCAGCGCGTGGGTGCAGACCGCGATGCGCGAGAACGACGCCTGGAAATACGACGTGTGGAACAACCGCGACCGATTGATCCACATTCGCCTGGGCATTGACCCGACCGGCGGCACGAATCCCAATGCCACCAGCGTCGTGTGGACCCCGCGCCTGTACAGCCATCGGCGCTACACCCAACTCGCCACCACCGCCATTGCCCAAGGCGCCGCGCTGACGGTATTCGTGCGGATGCAGGGCACGGGCGGTCAATGGCATCTGTACGCCGTGGACGATTGCGCTCTCACCCACGAGCAGAATCCGTTGCGGTTCAAGGCCGTTGACTGGAGCGACGGCGCGTTCCGCTTCACGCTCGCCGGCAAGCCGCATCGCACAAACGTCGTGGAACGCACCACCAACTTCCAAACCTGGACCGTGGTGACCAATGTCGTCAACCTGACCGGTGAAGTGACGCTGGAAGATCGTCCGCCCGGTGGCGCCGCCGCCCAATTCTATCGCGCCAGGCAGTTGCCGTGACCTGTGGCCCGGCGGAGAGCCGGCCCCCACAGACCGCAGTTCATTTTGGCAACGGACCGTCGGCTGGCAGCCGGCTTTGGATACTGAAATCGCGAGAAACGTCCACTTTTTCAGGCGATGTAAGCCGATTACAAATCGGCGCTCCGCCAAAATCAGAACTGCCCCATTACAGACCGCACGATCAGAGGATGAGCGCCGGTCGCAGGACAGGTTGACGATCCGTTTTTTGACTTTCAACAGCATCCGAGCCACTGTTGCTTCACTCATGAATTCAGTCACAAGCCGTCTTGTTGTTGTTTGCTCCCTGCTGGCTTTGGGTTGCTCGACCATTCTGGCGAACGGCCCCCTGGAACGGGTGCCCAATCACACCCTCACCAATCTCCCCGCGCAACCGCCGCAGTTTGGCTACAGCGTGACCAATGCCTTTCCCGGATTGCCGCTCACCCAACCGGTCGGCATGGCTTCGCCTCCAGGGGAAACCAATCGCCTGTTCCTTCTCGAGAAGGGCGGAAACATCGTCGTGCTCACCAACCTCGCGAGTCCCAATCGCACGGTGTTCATGACTCTGCCTGTGGTCACGAGCAGTGAATCCGGACTACTGGGGCTGGCCTTTCATCCGAACTACGCCGCCAACGGATACTTCTACGTTTTCTATTCGCGCAACCTGACCACTTCGCAGGGCAGCGGACTGCATCAGTGCATTTCGCGCTTCGAGGTTTCGCCCGCCAATCCGAATCAAGGCCTGGCGGCCACCGAGCAATTCCTGATCCGCCAGCGCGATACGGCGGCCAACCACAATGGCGGCGACCTGCATTTCGGCCCGGATGGCTACCTTTACGCCTCTGTCGGCGATGAAGGACCGCAATACAACGGCGCTGGCCATGCCGGCATCATCACCAATCATTTCTTCTCCGCGATTCTGCGCCTGGACGTGGACAGGCGTCCGGAGAACCCACTGCCCAATCCGCATCCGGCCAACAGCACCAATTACCATGTACCCGCGGACAATCCCTACCTCGGCCTGACCGAGTTCAACGGCGCGCCGGTCAACCCGGCGGACATCCGCACCGAATTTTATTCCATCGGCTATCGCAATCCCTGGCGGATGTCCTTCGATCGTGCGACCGGATTCCTTTACGTGGCTGACGTGGGGCAGGACCTCTATGAGGAGGTGAGCGTCATCACCAACGGCGCCCATGCCGGCTGGCCCTACTACGAGGGCAATATGTTGGCCCGCAGCCTTTATCCAACCCGCCCCCTCCTCTACACCAACCCGCCGCCGGGTCTTACTTTCCCCATCCAGGCTTACGGCCACGGCAGCGGACCGTTGCAGGGCAACTCCGTCAGCGGTGGTATCGTTTATCGCGGCGATCGCATTTCGCAGCTCTATGGCGCTTACGTCTTCGGAGACTACACGAGCGGCAACATCTGGTTTCTGCGCCATGACGGCACCAACACCGTTCCGTTCCAACGCATCGCGGGGGCTTCGGGACCGGTGGCCTTCGGCGCCGACCCGGGCAATGGCGACGTGCTGATCGCGCAGATCAACAACGGCCAGATCGGGCGGCTCATTTACAGCGCCACCTCATCCGGCGCGCCGCTGCCACCGACCCTGGCCGACACCGGCGCGTTCAGTGATCTGGTTTCACTCACCCCGAATCCGGGGATCGTGCCGTACGATTTGAACGTTTCATTTTGGTCCGACAACGCGATCAAATCGCGCTGGTTCTCCGTGCCGAACACCGACCTTGCGATCACGTTCAACCCCACGGCCAATTGGTCGTTTCCCACCGGCACGGTTTGGGTCAAACACTTTGAACTGGAACTGACCAATGGCGTGGCTGAATCCCACCAGCGGCTCGAGACGCGCTTCCTCGTGCGCAATACCACCGGCGTTTATGGCATGACCTATCGTTGGGATGCCACAGACAACGCGACGCTGGTGCCCGAAGCCGGCTGGGACGAAGCGTTCACAATCAATGACGGTGGCACGTTGCGCACGCAAGTGTGGCGCTATCCCAGCCGCTCGGAGTGCCTTGCCTGTCACACGCCCCAAGGTGGCTTCGCGCTCGGGTTCAACACGGCGCAACTGAATCGTGACTTCGATTATCATGGCACAGTCACCAACCAGATCGAAGCCTTCCGGTTGGCGGGCTATTTCAGCAATGATGTGACGAACCGTCACCTGTTGCCGGCGCTCGCGCCTGCCACCAGGCAGGACGTGAGCCTCGAATTCCGCGCCCGCTCTTATCTGGCGGCCAACTGTGTGTCCTGCCATCAGCCCGGCGGCCTGGTTTCTTCGCGCTGGGACGCGCGCCTCAGCACGCCTGGTCCCCAAACCGGGATCATCAATGGCTTACTGCACAATGATTTTGGCGATCCCAACAACCGCGTCATCGCGCCGGGTTCGCTCGCCAATTCAATCCTGTTCCAACGCATCGCCAATCTCGGGCCTGGCCACATGCCGCCGCTGGCCACAACCCTGGTTGACCCGGAGGCGGTTAATCTGTTGGCAGCGTGGATTACCAACGACCTTTCCGGTTACCGGACCTTTGCCGACTGGCAAATTGCTTACTTCGGTTCGACCAACGCCCCCAACGGCGGTCCCGACGATGACTGGGACAACAACGGCGCGAGCAACTACCTTGAATTCCTGACCGGCACGAACCCGACCAACGCGCTCGATGGCTGGAGAATTTCCATCGCCCTCAGCAACGACACCGCGCAAATCATGTTTCCGCAACTCGCCAATCGCGGATTTGAGGTTCAGAGCACGATGAGTTTGTTTGGGGCGGGAAATTGGTCACCCCTGAACACGCCGGCCAACGCGCCTTTCTTTGCCTTGTCGAATCGCACGGCAGTTGTGGCAGACCCGTTGAGCAGCGGGTCGAACATCTTCTATCGGGTGCGGGTGTTTGCGCCGTAACCCCGCTGGCCACTGACGCCAAGCCAACCCGAGTTGCTGAATCTCGTGGCAGCGCATCTGAGTTTCCTGCAACACGCATTCTTGGGGAGCGCCCGCGCCCGCGCGGTTGACGCGGGCGTCAACCGCCGCATGCGAGGGCTCGTGTACTCCCCATGCAGGATGCTGAGACGCGGCGTATTGGGGAGTTGACGAGAGATTTCTTGTTGGCCGCAGGATTCGATCTCGACTACAGAATCAACATTCCGAGAGGCAGTGCGGCTCCCCGAATAATCAGATGATGCGTGCACGACCTCCACATTGGCTTTGTTTCGCCAGCAGCAATCAGGTCAACAGTTCCATCATCGCCCGCCCAAATCAGTTCTGCCTGCGGCAGTCCATTCTCCAGGAACCCTTTGGTAGGGCGCGTCACTCCGTGCGCGCCTTCTCGCGGATTTCCAACCGCAGCTCGCAGGGGACTGCCGCGCCCTACCAGAGGCGGGTTCATGACCCCAATGCGTGTCCATTGTTGGAGGTCGAAGCATTCCATGACCCGGTCGGTCGCAGGGCAGACATTCTTGTCTGCCGGTTCGGGCGACATTCCGGTCGCCCGTCGGGACACCGGACTGGAAAGTCCGCTGAACCGGCAGGCTGGAAAGCCTGCCCCACGGTTCATAGCCCGCAGGCCCATCCAAGGTTGGAGGCCGCAGCCCCCCACTTCAGAGTTTCCAGCACACACCTATTCGATTCCTGACCCACCGGTTGAGATTTGACTGAAACAAACTGCGTCTCCCACAACAACCCAACCCCATGCAACCAGACTCCAACGCAACAGGAAGAAACCTTGTGAACCTCTTTGCCAGTCGCTTGCGGGAGTGGCGCCGTCACCGGCAAATCCCGCTCAAGCAGATGGCGGCTGATTTGGGCGTATCCATCGCGGTGGTGTCTGCCTGGGAAAACGGAAACCGATTTCCGACTGCGGAACATTTCGAGCAGCTTGCCAAATACACCGGCGTTCCGGCCTGGCAATTGATTTACGATGGTCCTGACAATTGCTCTGGCGACCCACGTTAACGGGAGTAAGCAGAGCGATTTCCACGCATTGTAGAAAAAAATCCCGCCGCTGCCGGCGAATCTGCTTGGCGATTCCCCGGCAATTGTGATGGAGTTGCCCATGGCAACACAAAGGGCATTGCCAATGAACTCAGACGGGCGACCAAAACCAGACAAGCACGTGGCAAGGACATTGGTTGGTTCTCATTTGGCTACGGACTTCCTTGCCCGTCGCGCTGGCCCCGGTGCTGACTCCAAACTGCTGCCGAACCAACCCGAGGCACTGAATCCGTTCTCTGCCGCATTCCCATAATCCTCCAAGCACGCTCCAAAGCATCCCCATCCATGCATTCACAACTCAAACTCATCATAACCGCACTCGCTGCAGCCTTCGTGGCAGGCTGCGCCTCGGTGGGAAACAACTTCGACGAATCCCAAGTCTCGCAGATCAAGAAAGGAGAAACGACTGAAAGCCAACTGCTGGAGATGTTCGGAGCGCCACAAAACCGGACCGTAGATTCCGAAGGGATGACCACCCTCACCTGGATTTATCAGGAGTCGGCAGTTAAAGGCGAATCCTTCATACCGTACGCGGGCGCCTTTTTGGGCGGCAACCGATCCAACCACAAAAACCTGAACGTCGTCTTGCTGGACGGCAAGGTGCAGAACTACAACATGACGGGTGGCGGCATGGAATCCCGCGGCATGACGCAAGGCGTCCCCAAGAAATAAGCCTCACCCCTGAGAATCTCGAACTTGAAACGTATGCAATACCTGGACCCAGCCTTGGCCGCCATGAGAGCCCAAGCTGACTTGCCGATGAACCTTCTCCGCGCCCGAGGTCGCAACCGGGACCGATGACCGCCGGAAACCAATCACAACCAATCAGACAACCGAAAAAACAAAAGCCATGAAGCAAAGACAAGGTCAGATCGGTTTGGGTGTGGCGGTACTTGCCGCCAGCCTGCTGCCACTCGCGGCGCAAAACTATCCGTCACCTGAGGCGCCATGGGTCCAGTCAAAGTCCCAAGCCTGGTTCACTCTCGGCCCGGTCATCCGCGGCGGCATGAAGATGCGCGTCTCCGGCTCGTCTTACGCCCACACGAGCGGACTTACTGGCCTTGGCGAGCCAGACGTTTACGGCAACCGCAACTATGACAATGGCTATGTGCGCGCTGACTCCAGTGAAGGCGGCGGCGTTGAACCCAACACCACCTGGAACTGGGGCTATAACGAGGCCAGCACCGCCGGCCAATACGATGCGACCGCCGGCACCCTGGCGTTTCAAAGCCAGGACGTTCCTCACTACTCCGCATTTGCCAGCGGCCGCCGCGTCAAGGAAGACCTGACAGGGGCCGGACTCCAAATTCAAGGAGGCGTGCCCATGGTGGAAAGCGGCCGATGGTCATTGGACCTGGTGGCGGGATTCTCGGCCTTCTGGAATCTCGATTCCCGGCACCGAATCAACGCCTCGATGGTGAACGTGGCGGACACTTACGACGTGGCCGGGATCAATTCCCCGGCGTTCGCCAACCTCGGCCATCGCGGCACCCACGACGGTCCTTTTGATCCGGTGGCCACGCCGCCTTACTACACCACCATCCCCAATCTGCCCTCCCGCGCCCTCAGCCCTTCGGCGGTTGTTCCGGCCACGCGCAGCAGCATCAGTCTGGACGTGGACCAGAACCTGTATCAACTCAAGCTCGGCCCCCAGCTTGGCCTCCAGGCAGGGCCGCGCTTGGCTCTGGTCTTGTCCCCGGCGTTCTCGCTCACCCTCGCTGATGTGGACATCAAGCGCTCCGAAGTGTTTGCCTATCGCGGCACCGTCACCCGCTGGTCTGACCGTGCGGATGAAACCAAGCTGATGGTGGGTTTGGGCATTACGGCCGGCGCGAATTTAGACTTGGGCAAGGGCTGGTTCGCCGGCGTCTTTGGCGGCTACGAATGGGTGCCGGACGAAACCAAAATCAACGTCGGCCCGAACACCGTGACGCTGGATGCCAGCGGGTGGGTGGCGGGGTTGACACTGGGCAAACAGTTTTGACGCCAGAAATGCGACCGCATGAAGTCCTTCACCTGAAAATTGGACGCCGGCAATGGGAGTCAGATGAGCACAGTTTCTCTTGTAAAATGAGAGCACACAACACCCGCCGATGGTTAGCGTGGAGCATGGTAGGGATCACGCTCGTGGTCACGGTTGTTTTCGTGTTCAGAGAGAGGATACCGCAACCCGGTGCAGTCCAAGAGCCTGTCCAAGACTCCGTGTTGAACGAGACGGCTGCTGCCAACTACCATAGTCAAACGACATCGGTCGCATCTCACGCTGAAAACGACGCCGTCCGGCAAGGAAACAAGACCTTCCTGGAGATTGCCAAGAGCTTTTTGCCCGAATTTGAATTTCGGGACTGGGCCGACGGGCTTAATGACATCGAACCGTTTCCCCAAGACATCCTTTCTTTCTCGATGGCAGTTGCGCCTTTGATTCAGGGACTCATCCAGTCCGGCAAAGCAACGGAATACGCCGCCGCCCTTGAACACTCGTTAAAGGGAACATCTGAGGATGCCGACAAGCTGCGCATGTTGGCAGTGCTCTACGGGCATCCGGAAATAAACGATGCCGAAAGAGAGCGACAATTCCTCACAGCATATACTGCGTTGAACAAAGACGTTCAGGCCATGCTGCGGCTTGTTGAATTGACAGCCGCAACGGACGGGGATGCAGCCTATGGAATCGTTTCCGCTGCAGCCCTGGCGGACGCCCACCAGCGGGTATCCACCCTCGTGGATGGTGTGCGCATCTTTAACCGCGTTGGTGACAGAGAGCGGTCCTTGAAGTTGTGTCAAGAGGTGGTTGCGTCCAGTGAAGCAGGACCATACAGCCTCTTGTTCGTGGGCAACAGGTTTCTTGAATCGGGCAAGCTCCCAGAGGCGATTCAAGCCTTTGGTGCGGGCCGCCTAAAAGCCACCGAGCCGTTTATTGCAGAACATTGCCTGTTGGGTGAATTCGAGGCAGCGCTAATTCAAGGGCAGGGTGCCCGCGTTTTCTCTGAATTAACGCGCATGTCCAATGAAGGATCAACGACAGTTGTCCGCAACAAATCCAAAACACTCCTGGCCCGCTATGCAGAGCCTCCACAAACTGACCCATAACCTGTTCCATTTATGAAAAGAATAGTGAGTTCGGTGAACCTGATTAAGTTTGCTGTGCTGCTTTTTGCCTGCACGGCCATCGAAATAACTTGTTGCGCCCAGGAACGCAATCCGGTCGTGTTCCTTCATGGTCACAACTCCGACCGCAGCATATGGGAAAACATGGAACGATTGATGACAAACAGTAATCCCGCATGGAATCCCGATGACCTGTTGCGGTTGGATTATTACGGAGATGGCCGAACCATCGGAACACCGATCGAAGAGATCGCGGGATACGTGGCTGGGAAAATCAATAAACATTATCAGGATCGGGGCAATAGGCCCGTGGACATCATTTCGCACAGTTTGGGGGGGATTGTCATGCGAACGATACTGGCAAACATGACACAGGGAGAGACGCCGGAGAAGCTGGAGAAGGAACAAATCAGGCGCTGGATTGCCATCGCCTCGCCTCACTATGGCCAAGGCGAAACCCTGACTTTCCAAGCGAAGCAAATGTTTTATGGCTCTCGTTTTTTATGGGATTTGGCAGAGGCGTGGACTGACCCGGCCAAGTCATTGGCTGGCGAACAAGTTCTTTGCATCGCGGGAATAGCTAACAACGGTTCTCACGGGGACGATGGCTTAGTTAAATACTGGTCAGCGGCACTTGGCAACACACCGATTCGTTATGTCGACCGCGGGCACGGCTTCTTTTTTAATCGAGGCAGACCATATATTTATAGGTGCTGGGGGGCCAACGAAAAACCAGATACCGAAACCGAAGAGGACGATGACGAACGGGACGCTGTTTTCCAGCTTGTTACCACCTTCCTCACTGAAGGTAGTAGCGGTGTGCCAAGCCAAAGCAATCCAAGCTTCGTTGACAATGGGGGTATCAGAACTCTATCAACGCCTCACGGCGCGCTTTTCCTTAGGGTGGTAGATTCCACTTTGGAGGGCATCAGCTACGATTCGTTGTTCGGGGATATCGTGAAGACGACGGATCCGGCGCAGTGGGTAAGTGGAGTTTTTGATCCTTTAGAGCGATTCCATGGATCCGGCTCGAAAACTTCCGGGGGAAGCGCAAATGATACTGGGATTGAGCTATTGTTGTCAGGAATTACTCCTGGAAATAGCAGGCCTGACAAGGGCTTGCTCGCGGCCACCTACACCCTTTCGATTAACAAATCCAAGGGGATCAATCCCGACACCGGAAAGCCGTATCCGGCTTTCAACAAAACCGGGGTGGTGGTTGAGGGTGGCCGCACCACGGTCCAACTGATCACACCTATCACAAGTTTGGATTTGGTGTTCTGCATAGACTCGACGGGGAGCATGGACGACGACATTGACAACGTGAAGGCCGCTGCCACCCGCATAGTTGACCGGGCCAATGCTTTGTTTTCCGACCTTCGCATGGCGGTAGTGGATTATCGGGATTTTCCGGTTTCACCTTACGGCGATCCGGGCGATTACACATTCAATGCCCGTACGCCGTTCACGACGTCTGCCAGCACGGTGGTATCGGCGATTCAAAGCATTCGGGTCGGCGGCGGTGCGGATTGGGATGAGGCTGTTTATTCGGCTCTGGCGGAATGCATAAACGGCTCACAGCTCGGCGGGTGGCGAGAGGATTTGGTGGCTCGTGCGATTATCATCATGGGTGATGCGCCTCCGCACGATCCCGAACCGTTCACGGGGTATCGGAAAGCGGACATCATCGCCATGGCCGGCATAGGCGGCGTGGTTTATACAGGGCCGTCAGTGCCAATCGCGCCCCTTCCCCCCCCTTCTGCAAGCGCATCTGCCGTCTATGGCGAAGGGGACGGTAGTTCAGCGACCGAGGAGGTTTTGAGCGGTCCAATAGCCATTTATTCAATCGTGGTAGGTGACGATGAGGATGCGGCGGCAGTTTTTGCCAACCTAGCCAATGCCACGGGCGGCGCGGCATTTTCGGCGGAAGGTGCTGACGATGTCGTTGAGAAGATTCTCGAGGCTTTGGGCGTGATCGCGGAAGGGGACGTCAAAGTTGTGGATGTGACGGCCGATGTTGCCACGATCTTCGATTCCTGGACATTGGACCGGGCCTCGGGCGCGTTGATTGCCTCGATCACCTTGAGCAACGCGTTTGGCAAGGACGGTGTCCCGCTGGAAAAAGCATTCTGGTACGCCATCACCGAAACGACCAACGTGCGACTGGCAACCGTGAGCGGTTACACAAATGGTTTCGCTTATTACGACGTGACCACCCAAGTCGAGACGGCCCTCCCGACGATAGGAAACGGAGATTTGAAACTTGATTCAGGCGAGTCGGTTTCCTTCACCGTGCCTGTCTATTCGCGCGATCGTTCGATTCCGGTAGGGCATGTTTTTAGTATTTGGGCGGACCCGCCACCGTCCGCGCCACTTCTTTTTGCGCCCTCGGAACCGCGCCTGTCCGTTGCCCGTAGTTCACCCGGAACGATGACCCTTTTCTGGCCAGCGCCCCGCGCGAGGTATGTCGTGGAAGAGGCCGACCATCCGGCCAGCGATCAATGGCGGGAGTTGTCGGCAATCCCAATTGCGGTCGGTCAAGGTTACACCCTGGCCGTGCCTATTGGGTCGGGCGCGAAATTCTATAGATTGAAGCAGAAGTAAGCGCGTCGCGCCTCGCGTCGTTGCTTTGTGACGGTTCGCATCTGTGCCGGTGTTGGCGTCGGCTGGGGGATTCCAGCCGGCGCACCCGTCACCGGCACAGGCTGGGAAGCGACTCCTTGGCGGAAATTGCACAGATCCAACGCCGGGTGTGGGCACCCGGCCTACGAGTCAACCTGTAGCGGGCTGATACATTGACAGGGTTATCAGACGAGGCAGAGGCGGGTTCGTTTTCAGGCCAATCTCCGTCGCGTCTTTGCGAGCAACTGCTCACGTTTGTTTTCAGTGGCGAAGCCGGCGGCCGCTGTTTCAGTTTAACTCCAGTTTGGGCAAGTCCATGGTCCCGTAGATGACGCGGTGCAAAATCAAGACGTCGTCCCGCACGCCGTAGAGAATCACCCAGCGTTTGAACTTCTTCACGCGCCAGGAGCGGATGCCGGGATGCTTCAAGTCCGTCCGCTCGCGGCCGATCAGGGGGTGGGATTGCAGGAACTCGATGGTTTGGAGCAAGGCGGTGCGCCAAGCCTCGGCAATCTCAGAACCGGCGCGCTCCAACAGCCAAAGCTGCCCGCTGACAATCCCGGTAAAATCCCGGCCGGGTATGCAGCGTCAATGGGCTTTGCCCCGTGAAGCGAATTGCCGGCGGGCTGAAGCAATTGCGGCGTCGAATTTGGTCCGCGAAAACTTTTCCTCCGGACCGCTGGCCAAGGACTCGTCAAGCAACCGGTTCACGGTTTCCGTGCTCAACTGGTCGTCGAACGCGAAACTGCGTTTAATCCGGGCCAAGACCTCCTGGCTCACGGAGCGGTAGTTCGCCTCCGCCTCGATTTTCAACTGCGCGTGGACGTCCTGCGGAATGTCCTTCAACGTGATGCTTGCCATACGGCTTCACGATAACGCAACCGGACCGGAGCGCAAGCTTCCGGGATGGTCTCGGCATGGTTTCCGAGAGGCGGGCCTACCACGCTTGAGTTCCGGGGCAAGAACGCATACGGTTTGCGCATGAAATCCGCCGCTTTGCCGAGACACGGCTGCGGCAGTAAAACCTGCTGGCGGGCGGTGGTTGGCAGAACGCGGATGCTCTGGTTGGCGATTATGGCCTGTCAAACTGATCGCCGTTGTGCGTCGGCAAGCAATTGGGCGCGCTTATATTCCTTGTAGCGACCGCGGAGGGCGGAAAGCAAATCGTGCCGGGTTAGCGAGGTGCCGGCGGTGACTTGGTCCACAAGCAAGTGCAGTCGGCGCAACCGCTCTTCCAAAACATCCGGCTCAGCGTATTCCAGATCAAATTGGGCCTGGAGGATGGCTTCCAGTTCTTCACACCGCGCCACGAAAAGCCTCCCGCAGAATGGCAGCTTGCCGTTCCGGCTTCAATTCCGTGTGCCATTGCGCGAACGTGATGCGCAGAGATTCGAGTTTGGCCGCAAGGGCTTCCGGCGTCAGGCGCAGCGGCTTGAGGGGTTCGGCGTCGTCACATTCCAGCAGCAAGCTTTCGCCACTGGCAATCGCGGTGGAGAGCAAGGCGCGATGCAGTTGAGAGTCCTCCTGGACCGTCCCGGGGGCGAGCAGCATCTGCTCCTCCAAGTCCTGGCAGAGGCGGCACAGGTTAGACCAGGAAACCACCCGGGCGGTGAGAGGATTCCGCCGCGTCTTCACCTCGGCTTCCAACACGTCGGCGAAACGCCCCGCCGTGCGCCAGCGTTCTTTCACGGTATCAGGCATCGCAGCAGTCATGGGGAAAGAGTATTTGTTGAGGCTGGATACTTCAAGTGGCTTTTCCGGGCTTTTCCGGCTCTGTCCCGGCGTGTCAGCGCAGTCAGAAGGCTTGAGCCCGGGCGCAAGAAAGCCTACGATTTCGCGCGTGAAATCTGGCGCTCTGCCAAGATGGAGTTGCAGCATCACAGCTTGTTGGCGCGGGGTGCTTGGCGCTTGGCTCGTTTTCTGGCTGCCGGACGTGGCCGCCGCCGAGCTGTGGCCGCAGCAGTCGCCTCGCTGGTTAGGTGAGCGGGGGGCGCCGGAATTGGCAGAAAGATGGGAGACTGCGTCCAGGACGAACTCCGAGCGTTTGGTGCTATGGTTCGGAGTTCCGGGCTTGGCGGCTTCGGCGGTGGGGAGCGCGGGAGGCGGGTTCACCCGTTTGTTGCTGCCAAACGCGGGCGTGAGCCAGACAATCGGGCAGCCTGAACTGCCGGTTTATCGCAAGCTGCTTTTCTTCGAGTCCAATGCCCGGTTGTCGTGCAACGCTTCAGTCACATCGGGACGTGAATTCGTTCTCCGCAAACACGACCTGCCGCCACGGGCATTTCCGTCGCAACGGCCCATTCCGAAAATCCCGGGTGCGCTGGAAGCTACTGAATTGGGTCAATTAGCGGCTGCATCCGAGCCGCAGGCGGATCGAAGCGCCGGTTTGCACCCGGCTTTGGGCGAGCGAGAGGTCGAAAGCCGACTGCCAGTCAGCGCTCCGTCGGCGAGTGAGGAAGTCCCGGTTGCCCGTTTGGTTGACCTTGGTATCGCGCGCGGGCGACGGGTCGTGTTGCTGGAGGTTTTCCCCGTCTCCTATGATGCGGAGACGGGGAGTGTCATTCTCCGTGAATCCGTCGAAGTGGAGATTCTTGCGGAAGGTTCCCCAGATGCGGCCAAAAACGACCCTACCCGTGAACCCGGCTCCCGTAGCGGTGTCTTGGCAGAACGCCGCAAACTTCTCCTTCCCCCATGGCGGCGCTCTGCCGAGCCGCCGCTACGCCAAGGTTCGGAGATTGAAAGCGCGAATGCTGCGGCGGAATCACCCCCATCGGATGGGGCGAGGGGAAAAGTGACGGTGACGAGCCTTCCGTCTCGCGCCTTCTGATCATCGCAACAAACCAGTTTGTGGATACGCTGGGTGGTTTTGTTGCTCATAAACAGGCACGCGGTTGGACGGTGGAGGTGTTGGATACAAGCATCTCAGGAGGAGATGCCTCAGCGATTCGTTCCCACATTCAAGCGCGTTACACAAACGAGATTTCGCGTCCTACTCATCTGCTCCTGGTGGGCGGCACGGACACGATTCCAGCTTGGGGCGGGAAAGGTGCTTACCTGCCCGCCACTGATCTTTATTACGCCTGCATGGACGGGGCCAATGATTGGCTGCCGGACATGGCTTACGGGCGTTTCCCGGCCCGGACAGCAGCGCAGTTGACCAACATGATTGCCAAGACGATTGCCTACGAAAACCTGATCACGAGCCAGACGCCTTTCGTGCGTAATGCGGTCTTCATTACCTCTCAGGATAACCACGCCATCACCGAAGGGACCCATAATCTGGTGGTGACACAGCACCTGTCCCCGCTGGGTTATGTCTCGCAGAAGCTGTATCGGCACAGCTACGGCGCGACCACTGCGCTTGTGACTAACACCATCAATGCCGGGTGCAGCCTGGTGGCTTTTTCCGGTCACGGTCTGCATCAGAAATGGCTCGATCCGTTGGTCCTCAACTCCGACGTGCTGGCGTTGACCAATGAATTGCGGCTGCCGTTTGTGATGAGCTTCGCCTGCGATACCGGCGCCTACCGGGATTACGATGAGAGCTTTGCCGAGGCATGGCTGCGGACAGCCGGATCAGGTGCCGTGGCTGTGCTGGCGTCGTCGGAGGACAGCTACTGGTATGAGGATGATGTTTTTGAGGAGGCAGTGTTCGCGGCGATGTTTGAAGATCGGGAAACGGCTATCGGCGAAATCCTCCTGGGCGCGAAGGAGCGCTATCTGGCGCACTACGGTCCCGGGAGTGAAACGCTCCAGTATTTTGAACAATACAACTTGTTCGGGGATCCGACGTTGCAGTTGGCGGTTTTGGGCGACACCAAGACGAGCCCTCTGGTGCTGGGAACGCCCGCGTTTTTGCCCGATGGTTCACTTCAATTCACCATGACTGGAAACCCTGGCCAGATGCTCGAAGTGCAAGTTTCCACAAATCTGGTGCAGTGGACGTCGTTGGCGACCTTGGTGAGCACCATCGCCGTGATGCCATTCCGCGACGCAACGGCGGTGGATCAGGGGCGGCGATTCTACCGGGTGCGAGTTTTTGAACCCTGAACTCTGCGAGGAGCATTGTCTCCGCGAGCAGCCCGCCAGCATCACGAGCCGACGCAAGCATTCCCAATGCTATGGCAACTTGGCAGAGAACATGAGCAATGCCCACGGGCGCTTTGCCGGGCATGGACAGCGCGACCCGTTGGGTACAGACTGCCAGTGAGCATGACCAGCGAGATCACCATCAATTCCGACTCGCCGATGAGCGACGTGTTGGCGGCTTTTCCCGGCGCGCAGCGGGCGTTGTTCCGCCGCTATCACATCGGTGGGTGCAGTAGTTGCGGCTTTCGTTCCGACGAAACGCTGGCGCAAGTGTGCGAGCGCAACGGTGGATTGGACGCCGCCGAGGTGCTGGCGCACATCCAGACCAGCCATGAGCAGGACGCCAAACTCTTGATCACGCCGCGCGAACTGGCCGAGTGGCGCCAGCAGGATGCGTTGGTGCGTTTGCTCGACGTGCGATCACGCGAGGAATTTGAAGCCGTGCATATCGTGGGCTCGTTGTTGATGTCGCAGGAAACGATGCGGCAGATCATGGGTGAAGGCACCAACACCCGCCCGCTGGTGATTGTGGATCATCAGGGCAAGACTGCATTGGATGCGGCGGCGTATTTCCTCGGGCATGGGTTGCGGAACGTGCGCTGCCTGCGCGGCGGGATTGATGCTTGGGCGCAGGAGGTGGAAACGGGGATGAGGAGATACAAGCTCGGATGACTTCATTCGGACACGGACCTCGAGTTAATCCGCCTTTATGAGCCTGTGGTTCGCAAGTTCATCGCTGAAGACGACGGCTGAACCCGGATGCGACTGGAAACGAATGAAGGTGGTCGCGAGTTACCTGAGCAGTTGGGAATGTTGCTTGAGCCACTGCTCGGCTGCCTGGAAATCCGGGCAGACCCGCTCCACTTCCCGCCAAAACCGGACGGAGTGATTCATCTCCCGCAGGTGACAAAATTCGTGGAGCACGATGTAGTCCTGGACCTGGGGCGGAGTCTGGATGAGCCGCCAGTTCAAGGAGATCGTTCCGCGGCGCGAGCAGGAGCCCCAACGCGATTTCTGGTTGCGCACGGTGACGCGGCGTACCGGCAGTTGGTGCATCGCGCCATAGTGCAGGACTCGCGGCGGCAGTTCCATGGCGGCCACCCGCCACAAGTGCCGCTCGATCGCCGGGCGAAGGTCAGCCTCGGAGTCGGTGACGCAGACAATTTCTCCGCCCAATTGGACGAGGCCGCGCTCCCCGTTCGTTGCCGCCTCGAGGCTGACCGGCAGACCGCGAAACAGAATCTGTGTGCCGATCAGCCATTCCTTTGGGCGGCTGGAACGCGTGGCCAGGCGCTGAAGTTGTCGTTCCAGCCAGGCGGTGTTGCGTTCGGCAAATCTTCTCGCTTCCGCGACTGAACCACCGCGCGGAATGGTCACGCTGGCCGAACCGTCCGGCCGGAGGCGGAGCACGTATCGGTGCGCACGCGGATTCCGCACCAGCGCCAGCGGAATCCGGCGTCCACTCACAACCAGAGCCTCCGCTGGAGCGGCTGGTCGGTTTGGGCTGAGGCTGAACTCACACTGCACGCCCGCAGTAAACGACGGTTGTTGAAGTGCGGCAAGCCGTTCGCAACGGCTTGGCGGGAATTCCTGGAACTCCAATCTATTTATCCTCGTGCCGGGTGGAACACCGCTCACGAACAGCCCGGCCTTCACCCCAAACGCATTTATGAAGCTGGCTTTTTCGCCGGCGGCTCGGCGGGTTTGGATTTGGCCAGCACCCAGCCCTTGAGGGCAAAGCCCAGGCCGCACCCTACCGCGAACACCAGCCAGAAGAACACGGGGCGCCGGTCGTCGAAACCGTGCGCGAGGTTCATGCCAAAGAGACTGGCGACGGCGGTAAGCGGAAAGAACAGCGCGGCAAGGATGTTCAACCGATGGCTTGCGTGGAGCGCCTGCTCGCTGAGCCGGGCCTGCTCCTCGGCCTTTCGCGCCGTGCGATAGTGAATGGCATTGCGCACGTCTTCGTTGAGCAGATCAAAGCTGCGCTGTAATTCGTAGGTCTGATCGCGCATTTCAATGAGGAACGCGTCGCCCTTGACGGCCTCGCGCGCGGTCTGGAGCGCCTGATGCAGGTTGCGGACGGCGCGCACCAACGGCGTCAGCCGTTCCAACAGATCGAACAGCGTGCCGACGTCCGCCGCCTGTTCATACTCGGCGGTGAGTTTCGCTTCGATCTCCGCGTAAGACTGAACGTGCCGTTTCAAGCCGCCCGGCCCGGGGCCGCCGCGATTGAACTGCCATTCGCCGGCGGGGTTGCGCCAGAACAGGACGCCTTCGCGGGCACGGTCGTCTGGGCCGGGGGCTTTGTGCAGCACCAGAACCAAATGTCCTTCTTCCACGATGGCGCGTTGGCGGCCATAGCTGCTTTGACCCAATCGGAGGCGGACGGCTTCGGGAACGGTCCAAGTTGGAGGAATGATCATAGGGTGTTTCCGGTTTCGAGTTTGCCGGGACCATGTCCGGCGCTTCCCGCTCGGTCAACCTTGAAATGGACATCTTCAGAACACCGCTTACCAAACGAGCCAGTAACAGCCGATCAGCATCGCGGCCACGGCGCAGGTGCTCATCAATCCGCGATAGATCTTTGCGCTGTGCGTCGCGAAGCGACCCGCCACCGCGCCCATGATCCAGGAAAACGCCGCCATGGAAGCAATGGTCCCCATCGCGTAGGCAATCAGGTAGGCCGCCGCCTGCGTTCGGGTGGGCAGCGCCAGCACGGGCAGCACTCCAAGGAAATGCGAACTCCCCGCCAGGCCGTGCAACACCCCGATGCCAAAGGCCGCGTGCCGATGTTGATGCGATTCCGGGCGCTTGTGGTTGTCCGAATGTGGATGGGCGTGGGTGTGGATATGAACGTGCCGGTCACCATCGTGTTCATGCTCGTGGGTATGGACGGAGTGCTTCAAAGCCAGGCGCAAGGCCCAAAAGCCGATACCGAACAACACCACGCCGACGAGGCGTTCCCCCCACGCGGAGAGCAAATCCACTGGCAACAAGTCCCGCAGCCAGAGAGACAACAGACCCACGAGCGCCACCCCGGCTGAATGGCCAAAGCCCCAGCGCGCGCCCGCCACCCAACTGCGTTTCCGCTGGCGCACTGCCAGGGGCGCAATGGCCGCCAAATGGTCCGGCCCAGACCACACATGCACGGCCCCGGCGATCAATCCAGAAATTGCTGCGATCATAAGTCTGCCATCCTGTCCGGGGTTGACTGTGCGGAATTCTCAACCCCAGCGCAAAACAAACCTCACTCCCCGCGCCCTCCGGCGCCGAGATGGATTTGCCCAAGCCGACCAGCGTCACCACACGCTGGTTGTTGAGAGCAACGCACTTCTTGCCGTGCAAAGGCGCAACGAAGGCGGACGACCGGCCGCAAATCTCACTGACCGGCGGCGGTTCTCGGCAAGCGGCTCTTGATCAGATGGGTCACGGCTTTGACGGCCAATTCGATGGGGAACACCGGTTTGGCGATCAAGTCTTGACCCCCCGAGATCACACTGGTGGCGCGACTGGCAAAATCGTTGTGGGCGGTAACATAAACGACTGGCGTTTGGGCGTATCCCGGGAGGGTGCGCAGTTTCCGGCACAGGTCGAAGCCGGTCATGTGCGGCATTTCAACGTCCAGCAAGATCAGGTCGAACTGATGTTGTTTCAACAACTCCAGACCGATCAATGGATTATCCGCCGCGCGAGCGTTGAGATGGGCCCGACGCAACGCCGCCACCGCCAGATGATTGGAGAGCGGATCGTCATCCACCACCAGCACGTGTCCCACCAGCGGCCGCTCCGGCACCGCTTCGCGTTCGTGGCCGAACAACAGTTCCAGAAAATCGAGTGTTCGGGTGATGGTGTTGAGCGTGGACGCATCAATATGAGTGGGTCGCTCCAGCAAGCCAAACAGCAGGGCCACCAGTGCGCCGCTCAACATCGCTATCCGGTGGCAGCCTGCCAAACCCGCCAGCGTGGTCACATAGTGAGCCTTCCGGCCGAAGGTACCGAGTCGGATGGCTTGTTGGGCGGGATCGGCGCTTTCCGTGAACTCCAAGTACAGTTGGCGCAACGCGCGCACGGTGGCCGGGCCGGACTCCAGGAATTGCTGCCGGACGCGAGCGCTGGACTCCGCCGCGCTGTCGGGCGATGCCACCGGCTCGGTGGGGATGACGGCGGGCACGGACGTGGAGGGTGGCTCGCTGGCCACCCGGCCAGTCAGAATCTCGCGAACGGCATGCACGAGAATTTCCGGCGTACACTCGGATTTAACCAGCGCCCGTTGAATACCGTGACTGCAGGCCGCGTCCGCCAAATCGGTCATGAACGAATTTGTGAAGATGGCCACCGGGAGCGACTTCAAATCCGATTCTGAGCGGATGAACTTAAGCACTTCGATCCCGGAAAGTTTGGGCATCAACAAATCCAGAACCACCAAATCTGGCCGGCTGGCACGCAGCGCCTGGGTGGCCGCCAAACCGTCGGCGGCGGTTTCAACGGCAAAACCCTCGCGGAGAAATCTCTGGCGGTAGATTTCGAGCACTGTCAAGTCGTCATCCACCATTAGAATGTTTGTCATAGTTCGGTTCCAAGGACGCTGAGATAATTTTTTGCTCTCACCTAACCCAGTACGGCGCCACTTGCAAGGCTCATTCCGTTTGTAGCCACGTAAAGCTGTCCCATCAAAAGACACGCGGCCGTGGCTTGACGGACGCTTTGGGTCAGCGCGATGCTGGCCAGGAAAATGAAAATCATTCGCCACACTTGGGGTGTGGTCTGCGGACTTGCGTTGGGAGGCTCTCCCGCCGCTGCCACTGCGCCGGACCCTGCCACGGTCTATGCGTGGTTCAAGGGAGATTACGGACTGGGGATTGCCGCCGACCAGTATTCGATCACGACGTGGACGAATCTTGGCACTGCGGGCACGAACGCCACCGCCACCCAGGCCCGGCGTAATTTGAACCGGCTCACCCGCAATCCGCAGAAGCTGCATCTCCTTACCCCGGCGGGCAGCCAGGCTGGCGCCATCCGCTTCCGCGGCACCGATGGCATCTGGTCGGCCAAGGCGGATTTTGGCATCCTCTCCACCAATCGTACCCTCGCTCTGTCTGCCCGGATTCTGAACGCGGAGGACCAGGGGTTTCTGTTCGACGCCACCTCCTTCACTCCGGGGTTGATGCGCGCCCAGGTCAAGACGGGTTATTGGCATCTCGGCACATCGGGAGGGACCAACAGCAGTTATGGCCCGGCTTTGGGCAGTCCTACCAGTGTCGCTCTCACCAATGTTTGGCAGGTCCACACCTTCATGGTGGTGACCAATGGCAGCGCGGCGAAATTCCAGCATTTCGTTGACGGCGTCGAAGTAGGCGATGTGGCGGTGGCCACAAACGGTTCGCTCAGCGGCTTGATGCTTGGCGCGAACGCGGCGCAACAGTTCGGCCTTCGGGCTGACGTGGCGGAAGTACTCGTGTTTGACCGCGCCTTGGACCACGCCGTCCGCGCGAGTGTGGAGACTTATTTGTCCAACCGATGGACGGGAGTGATCGAGGACCCCAAGGCGCCGCCGCCACCCGCTCAGGACTTCGTCCCGGTCTTTGTCGCCGGGGAATCAGGTTACAATTGTTTCCGTATTCCGGCGCTGGTCACGACTGCGAAGGGCACGGTGATCGCCGTGGCCGATGGCCGCCTTTCCGGCTGCGGCGACATCCCGAACCCCCTCGACCTGGTGGCCAAGCGGAGTTTCGATAATGGCCAGACTTGGGGACCGTTGCAGATCATTGCCAATTACGGCAGCGATCCCCATGATCGCGACTCGTATCCGCAGAACGGGCTGACCAACATTGCACGCGTGGCCGGGGGCGACGCGGCGCTGTTGCTGGACCGTACCAATGGCCGCGTGTGGGTCCTTTACGACAACGGCGCTTACGCCGCCGGCCAGCCCTACAACCGGGTCATCAAACTGGAAATGCGCTACAGCGACGATGACGGCGCCACATGGTCGCCCGGGATTGATATTGAGGCCTTGAATCCAGGACTGCGACCGGCCGGATCTGAATTTCTTGCGGGGCCGGGCAACGGCATTCAATTGGAACGTGGGCCGCACGCAGGTCGTTTGATCTTTCCTACCTACATGCACGGAACCGGCGGGTTCGCGACGCTGATCTACAGCGATGATCACGGGCAAACGTGGCAATTAGGTGGCAACGCGGGCACGGGCGGCGGCGAGATTCAAATCGCCGAAACCGCCGACGGCGGACTCCTCGCCAGCATGCGCGACAATGGTTTTCCCGGCAGCGGTATGCGCTGGTTCAATCGCAGCACCGATGGTGGCATCACCTGGGTCACCCCTTACACCCAGACCGCCAATCAATCAGCCCTTCCCGATCCGGCCTGTCAGGGCAACGTCTTCCGCCTGACGACCACCAACGAAAGCAACGCCAACCGCCTGCTCCATGCGAACGCCGCCCATGCCTCGTCGCGCGTGAACATGACGTTGCGGCTCAGTTATGACGACGGTCAGACCTGGTCGGTGAGCCATTTGGTGTATGCTGGCGGCTCGGCGTATTCCTCGGTAACACGGTTGGCGACCGGCGAGGTCGGGCTGTTCTTTGAGAAAGACCCCTACGGCAGTCTCGACTTCACGCGCCGGTCGGTGGCGCAGATCAGTGACGGCGCGGATACGTTGCCACCTTACACTGTCTGGGCCAGTGAGCGCTTCAGCCCGGCGCAATTGATGGATCCGGCCATTTCCGGCCCTGATGCGGATCCGGATGGTGACGGGTTCAGCAATCACGCGGAGTTTGTCGCTGGTACTGATCCACTGGACGGTGAACATTTTCCCCAAGTCAAGCTGCAGTCCTCCGGCCCTAACGCGCGCCGCCTGAGCTTCACGGTCGCCTCTAACAGGATTACACCGTGCAATTTCGCGACGCGCTCGCCGCGGGGGCTTGGGAGCGTTATTCGGACATTCCAGCCCAGCCAACCGGTTCGTGGATGGAGATTCCCGTCAGCGCGACGAACGCAGCCGGGTTCTTCCGGCTGGCCATCCCGCACTTACCGTGAGTGAAAACATCATTCAATTGGCCGGAGTCTATCGCGTTGCTCTACTGGACGACGTGATCCCCTTCTGGCTGCGCCACGGTATGGACCAGGAACACGGCGGCATCATCACGTCGCTCGACCGGGATGGCGCGATCCTTGACACGGACAAGTCGGTCTGGTTTCAGGGCCGCGCCGCGTGGATGTTCGCCACGCTCCACAACACAATCGAACGGCGCCCGGAATGGCTGGAAGCGGCGCGCAGTTGCCTCGAGTTCAGTCGCAAACACTGCTTTGCGCCGGAAGGGAAAATGTACTTCACCGTCACGCGTGATGGCCAACCGCTGCGGATGCGCCGCTACGTGTTCAGTGAAAGTTTTGCGGCCATCGCCAACGCCGCCTACGCCAAAGCCACCGGCGACGCCCGCGCCGCGGAGGATGCCGTGAAGATTTTCGCGACTTATCTGCGCTACAGTTTCACCCCCGGGGTGATGGCCCCAAAATATGAAACGACCCGGCCCCTGCAGGCCATCGGCCCGCACATGATTGGCATCGTCACCGCCCAGGAATTGCGAGCCAATCTGGGCGATGTCACCGTCGCCGACCGCACCTGCACGGAGTGGATTGATTACTGCATAGCGGCCATTGAACGTGATTTCGTCAAACCGGAGCTTGAAGTTGTGATGGAAACCGTGGGCGCCAGCGGCGAAATCCTTGACCACTTCGATGGCCGCACCCTGAATCCCGGACACGCCCTCGAGGCCGCGTGGTTCATCCTGCACGAAGGCAAACTGCGCGATGACCAGCGGTTGATCCGGCTCGGACTGACCATGCTCGACTGGATGTGGAAACGGGGGTGGGATGAGGAATACGGAGGATTATTCTACTTTCGCGATCTGCGCGGGCTGCCGGTGCAGGAGTACTGGCATGACATGAAGTTTTGGTGGCCGCACAACGAAGCCATTATCGCCACGTTGCTCGCCTGGCAACTGACGGGCGACGAAAAATACGAGCGCTGGCATCAACAGGTTCACGACTGGAGTTTCAAGTACTTTGCCGACTCGGAGTTCGGCGAGTGGTATGGTTACCTGCATCGCAACGGACGCATCTCGGTCCGGTTGAAGGGCAACCTCTGGAAAGGTCCGTTTCATCTGCCGCGCATGTTGTGGTATTGCGGGTGGCTTTGCAGTGAAGACCCGGCCAATTGAATTGATATTGCAGCAGAAGGTTCAGGTCCGCGGGCGAGGCGTTGCCCCAGCGTGCGTATGCCTCGTGGGCCGCTCGCTCCAAGCCGGCTTCGTCAGAATCCGCTATGCTTTCTGGCGGGTGCGAGCTTCCGACCGCTGCCGCCTCCAGAACCTCGTGGTAAAGCGTGACTGACGATTCTGCTTCGCTCAGACGCGTGTGGATGAGCCGGCGAAGCTCCCGCCAACGATTCGCGTTTGGGCAACCGCCTCGCGCTCCAAGGCATCCAGCAAAGGTCTCTCGGCGAACCCAACGGCTTTGATGATAAACCCGCAGTGAAGCCGAAGATCAACGAATTGGCCGAGGTCAATCATCCTCATCCTCGACCTTGGTGATCGCCCATTCGGGATAGGGGACTTGCGAGCCTTTCATCGCGTGCCAGAGGATGCGGTTGAACTGGTCCTCGGGGCAGGCGTCAACCTTGTGCAACGGGAGTCGCGCCGAGGCGTAGGCATTTCTGCGGAGCAATGGATCATGAATGGCCTTGGGGTCCGGATTCATTTCGTCGAGCGGCACGCTGTTGGGCACCGACTTGAACGGCGTGAAATCCGGCGTCGCCGTGAAGCAATCCGTCATCGGCGTGGCGGTCGCATCGAACTGGTTCATGGGCGGCAGGCCCAGCATGAGCTCCATCGTGCGCAACAGACTGGTTTGATTGTATTGCGTGCTGACCACGGCGCCGCGTTTGGTGTAAGGGCTGATGACGTAAGCGGTCGTCCGGTAACCGCTGACGTGATCCCAGCCGGCCTGTGGATCGTCTTCGATCGCGAAGATGCACATCTCCTTCCAGAACGGACTGTGGCTGAGGGCCTCGACAATCTGCCCAAAGGCGAGATCGTTGTCCGCGACCTGCGCGGCGGGTGTGGGCGCGCCGGCTTTCGTGCCGCTGGTGTGATCGTTGGGCAGGCAGATGACGATGAAGTTCGGCAGGCTGCCGGCCTTTTCGTATTCGCGCAGTTCCTTGATGAACTCGCGCGCGCGGAACACATCAGGGATGTCCATGTCCCAACCGACCGTGTTGGTGCAGAGATACGGGCGGATGGATTCGATCATGGGCCGGCTCCAGATGGTGATTTCGCCCACCCCGGTCGTGAAGTCCCTCCAGTGGTCGGCGAACTTGATCGGCCCCTTGCGTTTCGGATCGGTCCAGCGTTTTTCCGTGCCGGCGAACTCGCCGTAGATGCGCAGGGTTTTGCCGTGCGCGAGCACGTTGTCCCAGATGAAACCCGCGGGCGAGTAAGCCAGCGCGTCCACATCGTCGTCTTCCATGCCATCGGGATAACTGCGCGGGAATCCGGCGAACGATTTCTCCATGTAATCGGTGGCGATGCCGGTGTCCGACCATTGGTGGCCGTCGGCGCTCAGGATGCCCGAGCAATAGGTGTTATCGAGCAGGACAAAATCACGAACCATTTTGTGCTGGTTGGGGGTGATGCGTTCGCCAAAGGTGCAGAGCGCCGGCTCGCCGTTGCCCTCCGGAACGTCGCCCAAGACCTGATCATAAGTGCGGTTCTCCTTGATGATGTAAACCACGTGCTTGAAGACGCTGGGTTCGCCGACGCGCTCGGGGACCGGGCGAAGTGGCTGGTTGGGTCGCGGCGGCAGCTTGGCTTCCTGCAACAGGCCATAACGCATGTTGGCGAGCGAAACCTGCGTCATGCCGGCCAGGTCGCGTTTGGCTGGAACACTCACCAGTGACAGCGTGCCGAAGTAATTGTGCGAGTTGAACTCAACCTTGTCGCCGGGTTTGAGCCGCCGGGTCGAGCCAATGCCTTTGATGTTGGCCACGCAAAGCTGGTTGAGCGAAGGATGAAATGCGATGGCGCCCGGGAACCAACCGACCGGAATCAGGCCGCGCGGCTTGGAACTGCCCGGCTTGAAATCCACCACGGCCACGGCGTTTTGCGAACCGTTGCCCACGAAGAGCTGCTTGCCAGACTTGTCGAACGCCAGCGCGTTGGGCTGCGCGCCGAACAAGTCCGCCGGGTGCTGGCGCATCCAGACCGTTTCCACGATCTTCTCCGTGCGTGTGTCGAGCACGCTGAGGGTATCGCTGCCGGCATTGGCAACGACGAGCCACTGGCCGTTGGGCGAGAGCGCCAGCGCGGAAGCGTGCAGGCCGGTCAGGATTTCGGTTGTGGGTTTTGGGTTTTCGGCTCTGGGTTCCAACTCAATCACCGAGACCGAGCCTTCGCTGGCAATGTGGCGCACCGGATCCACGCGCACCAACGTGCCGCGACCCGCCGGGCCGGTGACGCTCTGCGCGTCGGGTCGGCGTCCGCCCCAGTTGCTCACGTAAGCCTTGCCTCGCACGAGCACGACATCGTAAGGCGCCACGCCCACGTCCCATTTTCGCAGCACTGCGCCTGTGGTTGCGTCCAATTCGAGCAGGCGATTGGAAAGATTGCCACACACGTAGAGCCGCTTCCCATCCGGCGAGACGGCGAGGCCGGAAGGAATCTCGGCCTTGCGTCCCGGCGCCTCAGCCGCCGGTAACGGCATCGTAAACAATCCAACGACATTCGTGCCGTGCTCGACGCCAAACACCTTGACGCTGCCATTCACGTTGGCCAGGTACACTCGCGAACCTTCCGGCGAAAAGGCCAAGCCCGTGTAACTGACCTGTCCTTCTTTGTCCGGTTCGAGGATATGCGTGGACACGGCGTCGGGCGCGGGGTCCTGGTCTTTCTCAGACGGCAGCAGCACGCGCTGGCGTATCTCGCCCGTGGCAGGATTCACGACCACGAGTTCTTTCGTCTTGCCGGCGGTGACCAGCAGCTTGCCATCCGGACTCAGCGCAATGGCCTGGGGCCGCAGGCCGGGCAATTCAACCTGTGTGCCGGCGGGTGTGAGGATTTGGTTGGCCGGGGTGTACCAGCGGTTGGTGCTGATCTGGCCGACGGTTGCGGTGGTGGAGAGCTCGCCGCGCGGTTTGTCCGCCGAACGACAACCCAGCATTGTGAGGAGAGCGAGTGAAACCCAAAGCGACGCTCGGGCCGAGGAAATCCAAAGAGTGCCCATGGCCGAAGCATGTCACTCGCCCCTTGGGCTGGCAACCTCGCTTTTGATCAGTTTCCCGTTGCCAGCGGCAGCGGCGCAAAACGCGAAGGATCGAGCAGCGGCTCAAGGCCAAATGGCGCGGCGTTGATGGAAGCGAGGTTCAGTCTGCCTTCGTGGATTTGCAGGCAGGCGAAGCCTTGAGCGTGGCGCGCATAAACATCATTGTGCGCTGACACCACGCCCGCCTGCCAGTCGGCGGGCCACATCTCCAAGCCGCGATAGTAGTGATGCCCGTTGCGCTCGACATGTTCGATGCCGAGCAAGGCCATCAGCGCCAGGTCTTGCAGCAGCGCCACCGGGCCGAGATTGCACAAGTCTTCTCCGGTCAAAACCACGCGCTGGCCGGCGCGGCGGAGATTTTGCAGCAGGCACGCATTGGCCATGCCCTTCACAATGCCTTTGCAGTTTTTGTGACTCGTTCCGGCGTAGCCGAGCGAAAGCGCGCGCGGCAAATCACCGATTTCGCCGTCGGACTCGTCAATGATCAGCGGCGGACGCTCCGGCCAGGCGGCCAACGCGGTCCCGGCCTCGTCGCTCAAGGCGTGGTCGCGATGCACCGGCTGCTCGACCACCATGATCCGTTGCCACAGGCCGCGCAGGGTCGCGTCGGCCGACGCCTGCTGCCAGAACTCACGAAACGCGGCGAAGCTCTTGAAATTTTCCTTGCCGTCGAGGGTGACGAAAAAGTCCGCGCCAGTTTCGCGTTCCAGCAAGCGGCTCAAGGCGCGCAGCCGGGCAAAGTCGCGCTCCGCATCGGCGAACAGTTTGACTTTGAAATAACGCAAGTTGTAGGCGCGGATGGAGCTTTCCAAATCTTGCGGCAGACCGTCGTCCACCCGCTCGTCGGCGGGAATGTCCGCGGGCGAGAGCGCATCGCCGAGGCCGATCGTGTGACGCACGAAGCAGGAGTCCAGCGGATTGGCGGGCAGCAGGTCTCGCGGCGGCGCATCGCCGAGTTCCGGGTAAACCTCGCTCAATCGCAGCCCCAGCCGGCTCGCGGCGATCATCTGATGCAGCGGTTGGCCGGCGACGCGGCACAAGCCATCCAGCACCGCGCGCTCGACCAGGGCCACACCGAGATTGGCCAGCAACGGCGCGAGTTTGCGGGATTCTGCCCAAGCACTTTGCTGGCGGTACAACTCGCGCCAGAAGTCGAAGAACGAAATGGGCGCGTGCGCAATTTGCTCCCCAAGCCGGGCGGCGTGCCCGATGACTTCGAGCATCTCGGGCAGGTCCTCTTCAAAGGTGGTGGTCGGATTCTTTGTGAACCACTTGGGCGGCAATCCCTCGCTGGTGAGGCCAAAGGAGGATTGGTTGCCCGCCGTGACGCGCGTGCGGACGAACAGGTGCGGCACCTCCGTCATGCTCGCGATGCCGTAGCGAAACGGAAACCGCGTCCGCGTGTGTTGAACGAAAAACTCGAAAGGTGAGAGGGTGAAGTGGTTGGTCATCGGGTGTATTTGTTACGTCAGCCGGGAGTTTGTCTGCCGCCGGTGAGTAGCGTGCGTTTGCCAATCAAGCTTCCTCTAATGTTGGAACGCAGTTTGTCACGGAGTAGCAATGATCAGGCTCGGAAACACCGCCCTGAAATCGCCCTCGTTGCGCGTCAAAAGCCCGTCGAACCGCGACGCAAATGCACCGATCAGAACATCCGCGAGCGGACGCTTGGGGATTCTCGCGGTGCGGCGGGCGGCGACGTAACGGTGCCAGCCACGGTGAGCTTCCTCGGTGTCTCCAAACTGCCAGGCTTCAGGCCACGTCACGCCAAGGTTGAAGAGAAACTCGTTCTGAGCGGTTTGGTCGCCATTGAACACCGGCGCAAGTTCAACATAAGTGGCGGGACAAATGGCGAGGCCGTTCGCTCGTTTGCCGTCGAGCAGCCGGGCCGACGCGACCCCAAACGTCGGATCGGCTTCGGCAACGTCAATCAACAGGCAGGTGTCCACCACCCAGGCCATTATTCACGCTCCCCGGCACGGAGTTCGTCCATCCAATCGGCGGTGGCGCGCGGGGCGGGCCGAAAGCGGCGGGCGAAACCCAGCATGGCCATGGCCCCCGCCGGTGGCCGGGCCGGCGCCGCCGCGCGCTCCTGCTTTTGCAGCCAGGTCAGCAACTGGCGCGCGTGCAACTCGTCCAGTTGTTTCACTTTCTCAATGACCATTTCGACTGCGCTCATGCCGGAAGTTTAGCATGGGTGGCACGTGAGGCAATTGCCTTCTTCGCCCCGGTCAACCCCAAGCGCGCGTTTGCCTTTCGAGTTTCCTGTAATCTTGGAGCGCACAGTTTCTCAGGCGCTTTCGGATTGTTCACGTCGCCCGGCAACGTCACCACATCATCGCGCTCCACGCCGCCGCCTTTGGTCACGATGAAGCTTGGAGTACCCCGCTGCCTTTCACTGCATAGACGCCCGATAGAATCGCGCTGGTTGGTCCGCACGGGCAGGATCAAGGAACTGATAGGGGCTGGCCGACAAATTCGTCACGGAATGAAGGTGTACCCAGTTTGTGTTGGTCAGATTTGTGGTGTACTGGACAACGAAGCTGTTGCTCAACATGCCATAAACACTCACCAATGGAGCCCCTGACGAGAATTGCAGCGTCAACTTCGGCGGCTCGACTCTTGGAATTGACAAGCGGAAAACTGTTCCTTGATTCTGATTGCCTCCGTGGTAAGTCGTGCCGTAGAGGTTGCCATCGTTGCCCAGCGTAAGGCTGGCATAAGGATTTGCGCCGTTAGCGCCGCCACTGAATGAGTAGAGGGTTGTCATTGAACCATTCGTCGTGACTTTGAAGGCCATACCCTGATCGTTGTCGCCGAGGTAATAGGTCGTTCCATAGAAATTGCCATCCTCCCCGAGCGTCAACCCAGCAGTCGTCATCGCGAGGCCAGGCCGATTGGCACCTCCTGTGAAGGAGTAAAGGGTGGTCAAGAGGCCGTTTGTGGTTGCTCGAAAAATCGTACCGCGATCGTGAGCGCCGCCGCGGCCTGTTGTGCCGTAGAAATTGCCATCATTACCGAGCCGGAGCCTGCCGACTGGAAACGCGCCATTCGTGGTATAGAAAGTAGCCAGCAGGGTAAAGGAACCAGTGGTCGTCACTTTGAAAAACGTTCCATTCACACCGCTGATCCCTGAGCTCGTACCGTAAAAATCGCCGTCATTACCCAGCGCGAGGTCGTTCGGATACCTCACATTGCAGCAGGGGAAGAAAAGCGGTGATGTCAGGGTGCCATTGCTCGTCACTTTGAACACGTTTCCATTTCCGTTAAGGGGATCTGTGCCCAAAGTCGTGCCGTAGAAATTGCCGTCATTGCCGAGCGTGAGGCCTCCCGGACGCGCCCCATTGGCAGCCGAGAATTTCACCAGTGAAGTCAACGTGCCATCGGGCATCACTTGGAACACCGACCCACGGCGAGTAAACTCATCTGTCCCCAAAGTGGTGCCGTAGAAATTGCCATCATTGCCGAGCGTAAGCTCACCAGGACGCGCGCCGTTTGTGGCAGCAAAGTTTGCCGGCGAGGTCAATGTACCGTCGGTACTCAGTTGGAAAAGCGTTCCCATCCCTTTGGGGTATGTGGAATTTGTGATCCCACCGTTTTCAGTCGTGCCGTAAAAATTGCCATCATTGCCCAGCGTCAAGGCGGTTCTCGGGTGTGCGCCATTGGTGCCGTTGAAAGAGCTAAGGGTTTGCAGGTCTGCGCACTGACAAATGATGCGGATGCCATGAGCACGGATGTGCTTTGACCGCCATTCGGAGGTTGGCTCTTACAACCTCGCGCACCCGAAGGGTCGGAAATTCACCCCTTCGGAACTGAAAGGACATCGTGGCCGCTGGTATCAACTTGTTAAGGAAGGCAAACATTTTGAAGTGGGCAAATCCCTTCCGAACGAGAGGGTGTTACTTAAGGCCGACCTGAAGTGTGTCGATCCGGGCGGTCATCTGGCTGTTGCTTTGGAGTTGGTCAATTCAGGAGATTGCCCATTGTATATCAAAGAGGTATCCCTCGGATGGCACTTTCTTGGAGAACCCAAAACCACATACAGCATCGTTCACTTTACGTCAGGCGAGCACTGGAAATGTCCACTGCCTGTTGGAATGAACAGGGAATATCAAGCCTCCATAGGCCCTATTCTATTTCTCCGCAGGACGAAGTCAGTGGATTTCGACGATGTTTGGATAAGCGTGGTGACGCCAAAGGGTGAAATTCAAAGAATGGTTGAACTCCAAGATCTGATAGTTTCTTCCTCCATGCTTTTACGCCACGCAACAATGCACGGGACCGGCCGGCACTTATATCCGACGTAATCTGATCGCTCGGGGAAGAGGCCACCCAATCAACTCGGATTTGACCGCCCCAAATACAAATCCCGCCCCTTGACCAGCGCGGCAACTTTCCGATCCGCCACACTGCGCTTCAGCATCCAGAAACCGCAATCCGGATGCACGTAACGCACGCGGTTCGGCCCAAGGATCATCTCCGCACGTTCGATGGCCCGGGCGATTTCCTCCGGCGTTTCAATGTGGTTCGCCTTGATGTTCACCACGCCCAACCCGATGCCGATGCGCGCCTCCACGTCTTTGAGCGCCTCCAGATCAGACGGCGGACGATGCGCCAGTTCCAGCACCAGATGATCCGTGTGGAGGCTGTTGAGAAAGGAAATCAGCGCCGCCCACGTGCCCCTCTGAATGGTCTGGCCGCCGTAATTGCCGAAGCAAAAATGCACCGCCTTTTCCACCCGCACGGCGTCAAGCACGCGATTGATGGCCTCGGCGGCCAGCGGTCCATCGGCGGGATTGCCCGGAATGTTCGCCTCGTCCACCTGCACACAGGCGCAGTTCAACTCGCCCACTTGCGCCGCCAGTGCGTCCGCGATGGCGAGGGTCAGTTTTGTAAAATCGTGGTAATGCTCGTCCAGCAACGTCCGCGCGAGCATGTAAGGACTGGTGAGCGTGAACTTGAACGGCCCGCCGGCCACACTGGCGGCCCGGGCGCAGTCCTCCGGCAGGTTCAACACGCCTTCGGTGATCGCGCCGGTGACGACCGCCGCGGGTTTCAGCCGGAAACGCATTTCACTCTTCGCGCGAAACGCCGCCGTGTCCTGTCTGCCGACTTCCTTCCGGATGCCGCCGAGCTGGTGAACGAAATACTCGATCATTCCATTCGTGTCAGGGTGGTTCACATCGAAGCGATAAAGTTCGCCATCGGTGGGCAGGTCAATGCCGGCCTGGCGTTGGAGATTGAACACCACGCGCGTGGCATCGAGCAACGCCTGCTCGCTGGGCAACGCCGCCAGCCAGTCGGGAACAGGATACGAACCGACGGTGGTCGTGAGAATGCGGGGTGTGGTGCTCGCGGTCATGCGCAGAGCATAGCGGGCGCTTCCGGCGTGGCAAGTTTGACCGGACAACATTCAGAGCGCAGTCAGAATCAGATTGGCCAGCGCGTTCGGCCCCGGGAACCTCTTGCTGGCATGAACAAGGAGCGTCCCGAATTCGCGGATGGGAGCTGCCACGGCGCGTAACCTTCCAGGCGCTCCTCTGCAACCCGCGCAATGGCGAGAAGATCGTGCAACGCCTGCGTCAGTGTAGCTAAAGAAAAGAAACTCTTAGTTCAAAGCCCCACTTCGGCTTCGTCACAATGGCGGCCCGGGCGAACGAACTCCTGCGGCATCAACAATTGGACCTTCCGCTGCCAGCCGCGTCAGTCCTCACCCGCCGCGTTGTTCCTACGTAGCCGGTTTTGCGTGTACACTCGTATTCTCAGACCGTTGGAATCTTGAGTTAAATGCAGCCTGCAAATGCAAAAGATTCTCATCGCCGACGACGACGCCCGGATGCGCCGGGTGATCCGAGAAATCATAGCCGGCCTGGGCATGACGGTTTGCGAGGCCCACAGCGGCGCTGAAGCCTTCGGCGTTTATATGATCGAGCGGCCGGACTGGGTGCTCATGGATTTGCGGATGAAGCCAGGGGATGGCCTGCAAGCCACCGCCCAGATTAAAGCCCAAGCTCCGGCAGCCCGAGTGGTCATCGTCTCCCAGCATGATGACCCAGAACTGCGCAAGGCGGCGGCGCAAGCCGGTGCCTGCGCCTATGTCCTCAAGGACAATCTTTACGAACTGCCGGGGATTCTCACCGGAATGTCACCCGCAATTATAGCCAAGCAAGCGAGTGTGGCGGAATCAGGAACACTCAGCCCGTCTTGAAACAGAACTTGGGGAAATACCGTGCAAGCCAGGCCAACCATAAAGACGCAATCTGCGAGCCGCGCACGCGACGCAACAGGGACGTGTGTAACGAGCGACCGGTTGTGCCGGCTTTCCTCGCTGGGCCGTTGGGTCATTTTGTGTTTGTTGGCCCTGTGCCGCTCGTCGCACGTCGCCGCTGCGACGAGTTATTCGCTGGACTGGGACGCCTTCGCCGGCGGTGGCGGCGTGAGCACGGCGGGCGACTACACGCTGGTGGATGTCGTGGGCCAGCCGGACGCCGGCACCGCCACAAATGAGGCGCTACGCTGGGAAGCCGGCTTTCTCCCCGGACTCAACCTGCAGCCCGCGGGGAATGTGACAATCTGGGTCTTTGACGAGGACACCTTGTTAAAAGGCGCGCTCACCGGTTCGGACTGGGACGGTGATCGGCTGACCTTCACCTTGGTCAACCGGCCCACTCACGGGGAACTCAAGCTGTCAGCCGACGGCACGTTCACCTTCACGCCCGAGAACAACTACAACGGCGCCGACGGTTTCACCTTCAAAGTCAGTGACGGCGAATTCGACAGCCCATCCGCCACCGCCACGCTCACCATCAATCCCGTGAACGACTCCCCGACCGTGGTTTGCACTCTGGCAGAACAAACCGTGCAATACACCGACGTGATCATGGACGTGACCATCACAGCCACCGACGTGGATTCTCCTGGCTCCCTCCTGGCGGGAGCCGCCGAATGGAAAAAGGACAGCGGCTCGTTCACAGCCGGACTGCCCGACGGCCTGGCACTGGCCTTGACCACCACGACAGACGATGGCCGGACTTGGACCCTGTCCGGATCGGCGCGAGTGGCGCCCGGAAGGTATTTGATCCGTTTCACCGTGACGGACGATCAAAACGGTGTCGTCACCACGAGCGTTACCCTGACGGTGACGCCGGAGGAGGCGCGGGCCAACTACACCGGCGCTCTCTTCGCCTCAACCACCTCTCCATCGAGCGGCGCCGCCATTGTGACGTTGAGTGCGACGATCCAGGACATCGCGGCCGTGCCGGACGATCCAGCTTACGATCCCAACGCCGGCGACATTCGCAACGCCACCGTGACTTTCTTAAACCTCGACAACAACACAATCATCGCGAGGGACGTGCCGGTTGGTCTCGTCAACCTCTCCGACCCAACAACCGGCACTGCGACTTACAACTGGAGGGTTGATATCGGGGCTGCCGACTCGATGTCCTTCACCATTGGCATCGTGGTGAGCGGGTGGTACACCCGTGATACCTCGGAGGACGACACCGTCGTCACGGTATCCAGACCCCTTGCCAGCGATTTCATCACGGGTGGCGGCTACCTCCGGCTGGAGCGGTCGGCGGGCTTATGCGCCGGGGATCCCGGAAGCAAGGCCAATTTTGGGTTCAACGTGAAGTTCAACAAATCGGGCAAGAGCCTCCAGGGTAACATCAATATTATCGTGCGGCGCGCCGGACGGGTCTATCAAGCCAAGGGCAACGCGATGAGTTCGCTCTCCGTTGCGGGCAATCGAGCCACTTTCAATGGCAAGGCCAGCATTATGGACATCACCGATCGGTTGAACCCGATCTCCATTGACGGTAATGCGACACTGCAAGTGGTGATGACCGACCAAGGTGAGCCGGGCACGTCTGACTCGATTGCCATCACCGTCTGGAACAAGAAAGGCGGCCTGTGGTTCGCGAGTAACTGGAATGGGACCGCGACCACGGAGCAGTTCCTGGCGGGCGGCAACCTCGTGGTTCGGTCGGGCGCCAAGGTGAGTCTGGCGGGCCTCCCGGTGCTTGAAACCAAGGACGAGCCGCTTCGGCTGATGATTGAGCGATTCACGGACCCGCCGGTGGTTGACGCCCCATATCCTTTCGTGCTCCGTTTTTCGGTCACTCCCAATACCGATTACGCAATCGAACGCTCCTTCGACCTCGCGACTTGGTTACACCTCACAACCGTGATGAGTTTCAGTGACGTAGTAGAGTACTTCGACGAAGCCGATTCTGCGGCAGGCTGCCAGTTCTACCGCGTGCGCGCCGCCAACCACAACCCAGGCCAATTTCCGACCCTAAATCCCAGTGCGCCATGAAGTCTTTGAAGCCAGCCAGTCTTGTTTTGGCCGCTGTGCTCGCCAGCGGAATCGTCCCGGTCCGAGCCCAAAGCACTGCCTTCACCTACCAGGGCCGGCTGCGCGATAACACCATCCCGGCCGTGGGGGTATTCGATCTGCGCTTCGCTCTCTACGACGCCGCCTCCGACGGGAACAAGGTCGGTGCAGATGTCACGACAAACAACGTGCCCGTTACCAATGGGCTTTTCTGTGTCCTGTTGGACTTCGGCGTAAACGCCTTCACTGGCGCGCCGCGCTGGTTGGAAACATCCCTGCGCCCAAGCGGTGCGACGGGAGATTACATCCCGCTCATCCCGCGACGCGCGCTCACGGCCACCCCCTACGCGCTATACGCGCCCAACGCCGGCACCGCTACCACGGCAACCAGCGTGCCCGCGCCGAACCTCACCGGCACCATCCCCCTGGCCCGGCTGCCGGATGAAGTGGTCACCAACAACGAAGCTGGCTTGACCCTGAGCGGCACCTTCACTGGCAACGGCGCAGGTTTGACGGATGTGGATGCCGACCTTCTCGATGGACAACACGGTGTCTTCTACCAAGATGCCGGGAATCTCCTCGCCGGAACCCTCGCCGAGGAGCGGCTTTCCGCTAACGTCCCCCTCCTCAACGCCAACCAAGTCTTCAGCGGATCGAACATGTTTGCCGGAGACAGCCTGTTCGCTGGTGTGGCCCAGATGACGAATGCCGGCAATCTCATCATCGGTACTCACGTTGGAGACGGGGCCAGCCTGTCAAACCTCAACGCTGCCCTCCTGACCGGGACAGCCCCCAAAGCCACCGACTTCACCGGCATACTGGCTGGGGACGTAAACGGAACCCAAGGCAGCACGGTGGTGGCGATGGTGGGAGGTGTGACAGCAGTTGATGTGGCTTCCGGTGCTTACGCGGCGAACAGCGCGACTGCTGCCAATGTGTCGGGTACCATCGTTAAGCGAGACACCACGGGCAGCTTCTCAGGGAACGTGACGGGCGCTTTTTCCGGTGATGGCTCCGGGCTAACCAACATTCCGGCTTCAAGCATCGTGGGCACTGGCGGGAGTGGCGGCACACTGTTGCTGCCCGCCGGCATCACACTCGTTTCGCTGCTGCCGAACGATACATGTCTGCTCGCCAGTGGTTGTGCATTGATGATGACCGTCCCGGCACCGCCTTGGGTCACCAGCGCGGCTGCGGGCAGTGCTTCCGCCCGCTTCGGACACTCCGCCGTCTGGGACGGGAAACGCCTGATTATTTGGGGCGGGCGGCCGCTGTTGGGCTCTGCTTATCTCGATACCGGAGCCGCGTATTGTGCGGATTCAGACCAGTGGGAAGCAGTGTCCACGATCGACGCTCCCGTCCCTCGTTGGGGACATACGGCCGTCTGGACCGGGACTGAGATGCTCATCTGGGGTGGTAATGCTGCGAGCGGACCGCAGAACACGGGCGGACAATTCCAGCCTGACCGTCAACTTTGGCGGTCCATTCCGGTGGGCGACGCGCCAAGCGCCAGGACTGACCATCTCGCGGTCTGGACCGGCGGGCAGATGTTCATCTGGGGCGGCCAGAATGTTTCCGGGTTGCTAGGCGACGGTGGATTCTATGCCCCGGACACCGGGCAATGGTCGGCTGTCACTACCGACGGCGCGCCGGCGGCAAGGATCGGAGCAACCGCAGTTTGGGCCAATAACCGGGTGCTGATCTGGGGAGGAGAAGGCGAACAAGGGTTCTTGAACAGCGGCGCGCAACTGCGCTTCGACACCAGCACTCCCTACTGGTTTGGCCTGACCTCGGATAACGCTCCGTCGCCTCGGCGCGGACACTCGGCGATCTGGACGGGGGACAAGATGATCGTCTGGGGTGGCCACCGAGCCGGCGTTCCTTGCGGGGATGGCGCCGCTTACGACCCGGCAACGGATTCATGGGAATCGCTTCCCACCACCGGCTCACCGACCGCCAGATTCAATCATGCGGCGGTGTGGACCGGTCAGGAGATGCTCATTCTGGGAGGCAGTAACGGCGCACGCGAATTCGCGACCGGCGCCGCTTACAACCCGCTGACTGGCGTTTGGCGGTCATTGAGCAGTTCGGGCAATCCGCTCGCGCGCACGGAAGCGACCGCAATCTGGGCAGGCACAGAAGTGTTGGTTTTTGGCGGTCGAGCCCAGGGTATGGCCGTTGCGTCCATGCAGCGGTTGGTCCCACAACCTGTTTGGTACTTCTATCGCAAGCTATGAAAAACACAGACCACAGTGAAAAGCCTGACACCCAAGGTCCGCGATCCGGAGCACGGACCGGGGGTGCCCGCTGGCTGATCTTCGGCGCGTTGTTGCTTACGCTTTCCGCCCCGGCCCAGTGGATCACCCAGTCAATCAGTTTGAAAGCGGGCTGGAATGCAGTCTATCTGCACGTTGACGTGTCGTATGACACGCTGGACGAGTTGATAGCCTTCGATGTCAGTAATCCCATACAAGAAATCTGGCTCTGGACGCCCACCCCGACCACGATGCAATTCGTTCAGAGTCCCCAGGAGCCGGTGGATTCGGGCAGCCAGTGGGCCAGTTGGAAGCGGTCCGCCGCGGGTGGCGCCTCGCTATTGCAGCGGCTGATCGGCAACGCGGCTTACCTGGTGTACGTGGACACAAATACCGTCTCCTACACTTGGAGCGTCAAAGGTAAACCCGTCGCGCCTCTGTACCAATGGACCACCACGGGACTGAACTTTCTGGGTTTCCCCACGGTGCCAGCCGGGCCACCCAGCTTCGAGACGTTCCTAAGCCTCTGCCCGGAACTGCAGCAGAATGCAGAAATCTATCAGTACCCCGGAGGCCAATTGGGGCCCAACAACCCGGCGCGCGTCTTTGCGTTGCGCACCACGCCGGTGACGCGCGGCCAGGCTTTCTGGATCCGCTCGGGCAACCTGTTCAATCGCTACTTCAGCCCCTTTGAAATCGTCTGGTCAGGCAACAACGGGATTGATTTCGGCCAGAAGCTCGGGGTGCGGAGCTTCCGCTTGCGGAATCTTACTGCTGGCGCGCTAACCGTCACCGTCCACCTGTTGCCGTCGGAGTCGCCGCCGACGGGTCAAACCAGCATCATGGGGACGCCTCCGCTGCTGGTCCGCGGCAGTTTGAGCATGGTTGATCTGACCTACGCCTTCACCCAGCTTGCAACGACGAACTCCCATAGTTGGACGCTGCCAGCAAGAGGCCAGAACGGGAGCGAAATCGAAGTTGTCCTCGGCTTGGATCGCTCCATGATCACGAGCGCCCCCGGGGAACTGCTGGCCGGGGTGCTCCGGTTCACCGATTCGCTGGGCATCGCACAAGTGGACGCACCGGTGACAGCTACGGCCGGTTCGAGTGCCGGATTGTGGGTTGGGGGCGTCACGGTGCATCAGGTCGGCGAGTATCTCAAAACCTATGCGCGCACGGGCACGGGCATAGCCGTTGACACCAACGGACAGTACATCGTCACGGGAATAAACACCAACCTCGGCACGGTCGGCCGCCCCTTCCCACTGCGGCTGATACTTCACAATCCGGAAGCCAGCGGAAACGCCGTTCTGCTACAGCGGGTCTATTGTGGAATGGGCGCCAACACCAACCCGGTGGTCGCCACGAGCGAATCGGCGCTCAATGCGTATTACCTGGCCCAGGCCCGGCGTATCAGCGCCTCGCACCTACCGTGGTCCCGCGATAACACCCCGTGGTCATTTGATGGGCCGTTGGCCCTGAGCAGCACCATTACCGCTACCGTGCCACTGGATTACAACGACCAGGCCGCCAATCCCTTTGTGCATACATATCATCCGGATCACGACAACCTCGACTCAAAGTTCGCCGCACCGCTGGCTCCGGGCGCAGAATCCTACTCTGTCCAGCGCGTGATTCAATTGGAGGTCGTAATGCCCGGGGAGGATTTTGCCAGCCGGACAGAGACCGGCCAGATGCTGTCTGGCAATTACTCCGAAACCATTACCGTCCTGGGCCTGCCTCGCGCGGGGAACACCAACGATACCCGGGTGTTCGAGACGCGCGGGACTTTTGGCCTGAACCGGATTGCCGAAACCCCAACCCTGACCACCGTGCCATGAATAGTAACCGCTTGAGCCGTTGCCAATCCTCGACCTATGACGATTTAACCACCGTGCCTATGAAAACCACCGCTTGTCTCCCGCATTATCACTCAAAATCCCCATCGCTGAACCGCGCTATGAAATCCATCAAACCTGTGTTCTGGCTGTGCTGGGCCGGCGTCGCGCTGGCCCTGGCCCTCACGTCCATTCCCGTTCGGGCCGCCAACAGTTCTCCGCCCAACCTGATGACCTACCAAGGCTATCTGGTGGACAACAACGGCACGCCGCTCGGGAATGTCGCGCCCAAAAACTATGACGTGGTCTTCCGCATCTGGAAGGACCAACTCTCCACCGCTGCGGGCGATCGCCTCTGGGCAGAGCAGCAGACCATCACCATTGACAAGGGCTACTTCAGCGTGCTGCTGGGAGAGGGTGCCGTGTGCTCCGGGGAGCCGCGACCGGCGCTCTCAACCCTCTTCACGGCCGGCGATGCCTCGGATCGGTTCATCGAAATCATGGTCAAGGGAATTGGCACGGGCGGCACCGATGTAACGATCACTCCGCGACTGCGCTTCCTGACCTCACCCTACGCCTTCCTGGCGCAGACGGCGGTCAACGCGCAAAACCTGGTCAATAGCTCCTACGGTCAGGTCGTCAACGTCTCGGGCAGCAATGTCGGAATCAACAAGGCTTCCCCAACATCCGCGCTGGATGTCAATGGCACCGTGACGGCCACCACGTTTTCGGGCAGCGGCAGCAGTTTGACTTCCCTCAATGCGAACAATCTGAGCAGCGGCACTGTGGCCGACGCGCGGCTCTCCGCCAACGTGGCGAAACTCAACGCCGCCCAGACCTTCACCGCCAACAATACCTTCGCGGGCAATGTCACCATGAACGAGGACGTGCAGATCGGCACCAGCTCCGGCGACTATCAACACTTGCAGATCGGGGGCGGCAACTCCTGGGGGTTTCTCTACGGCGCTTATACCCCGCTCGGCGACGGCATCCACCTGGGCTACAACTATTACTTTGATAAGAATGGCATCGGCCAATGCATCAGGCCCGCTGGCGCGACGTCACGCCTGACTGTGGGATATGGTGGAATCGCGCTGGCCACCGGCGCCGCCAACACGGCCCCGGCCACACGACTCTCTGTGGATGCCGCCGGCAATGTCGGAATCGGCACGACCACACCGGGGTTTCCGTTGACGTTCGCCAACGCCCTGGGTGATAAGATCAGCTTTTACGGCCAGTCTGGCGCCCATTACGGCATCGGTATTTCAAACTCAACCCTGCAGATCCACACCTCTGCGACCAACAATGATATTGTGTTCGGCTCCGGCCAGAGCACCAACCTCACCGAGACGTTTCGGTTCAAAGGCACCGGCGAACTGCAGGTCGCCGGAGACGCGCCGATCCACATCAAGAGTTTCAAGCTACCCGACATCCCGGCTGGTGACACCGATAGTGCCACTGCAGTGAATACCGGTTATCCAACGAACGCCTGGTCGGCGGCCGTTATCGGTTGGAACCTCATTGGAGACGTTAAAGAAGGCACCGCAGGCTGGTACCAGGTCAGGGCAGTCAAAGGGTTTCCCGTGCCGTCTCTGGCGACCAACTGGGTGGTTATGGTCAGCTTTCACCACCAAGGTACGCCCGTGAACACCATCCATGTGGACGTGATGTTCATCAGGAAGCAGTTGGTCAACGACATGCGTCCAGCCTATCCCGCGAATTATCAGTAACAAACCGGCGCGGACCTCAGCATGAATAGGAACTTTATGCGAAACGTCTGGAAAATCCCTTTGCTGTTAGGCTTGACCCTCACCTGCCACCAAGCCAAGGGCTACACGTCGCTGGAACTGCGACAGGAACTCACGCCCTACAATTTTCTCTCGCAGTCGGGCGTGCCGATTTCGACCACCGTTGGGAATCCGCCAGGCTCGAACGGTCAAATGCCCACCGGAGATGCCGGCAATGAGAGCGAAGGCTCTACCGCAGAACCGCTCAACACCCAGCATCTCTTCCGGGGCTTTATCTCTTTTGGCGCAGTTCCGGGGCTGCGCTTGGCCGACTGGCAGGCGGTCAGCAATTCGGTGCCGCTCCGCAATGGGGATGCTGTTTTTTCCGGCAGCGTCGCTGAATTGATGCGGTTGCCGGTGGCGAAGTCAGGTTCCACCGTACTGATGGTCCTGCGCCGCGCTCAAGTGGGAGCACCCTACTTTACGCGTCAGTTGAGCTTTGCTTTCGGCAGCGTGGTCTCGGTGCCGATCACCGATTACAGCGGCATCGCTTTGCCCGCTGACACCGACCCGGACAGCTACTGGCTGGCCGAACCTTACACCACGAACAATCACCAGAACACGGGTTATTATTGGAGTCCCAACGCCCGGCAGGTCTTCGCGGTTCAGGCCGGACCCATCAGCATCACCTGGCGCAAGGCGGCGGCGTACACCGCATCTACGGTGCCGACGTCTTATCAAAACCCTGGCGGCCCCAGTTTCCAAACCAACGGGTTGAGCATTTACCTGCTGTACACTGCCCGCTACGTGGTCTCTGGGAGTGCGGTCAAACCTCCGCGCATGATGTTCTGGACTGAACGCGAATTTCGCGACCTCGGCAAACCCATCGCGGTGCCCGCCGCGCGCGTGGGCGGAGTGACCGTGGTCTATAATGACAATTTCCCCAGGACAGTTGCGGAGGAATACCGGGGTCCGGGTTACACGGCACCCACCGATGGCGGCACGAACCAACTCCTGCAAGAGTTGCGCACGTTGTGGTACGACCAGCAACAGCGCTATATCTACGCCTATAATGCCGAAGGCCGCGTTTTCATGGAGTTGCTGGGAGATCTACGTTCGGATGGGCAGACACGCGTGCATCTGGGCTTCGAGATTGTGGACGTATTCAAAGCGCCTTATCCCATGGACGTTGACGCTGATTTGGGGGAGCGGCTCCGGCCGCCGCCACCCGGAACGGTGGAGGATTTTCACCCCGAGCCCGTGTTGCAGTATTCAGGTCAGTCGTTCGCGTATCAACACAGCAAAGCCGGCATGGCCACCCTCGAGCTGTACGGCACTCGTGAAACGCAGAACCTGAATGATTACCTTGTGCATTGGATGGAGGAGGGTGACCAGGGTCTCCGCTGGCCGCGCTATCTGGCGCGCTACCATCTCGGCTGGCCGGCCGACATCTCCCGCTACAGCCTCTACCTGCGTCCGCTGGTCAACCGCGAGGACGAAGCCAAGGCTACCGCCGTCCGACTGGACACCGCCAATGTGCCCATCATTGAGTATCAGGATCCTTTGGATCAACCGCGGGCGAAACTGACCCCGGAATTCAAGTTCTACACCTGGCTCACGACCAATTATCCAGCCCACCGGACCCTGCTGCGGTTCAGTTCCGGAGCGGACATCGCATTCGAGCGGGTCTTCTCCTTTCTCAGTCCCAGTCTCAAGACGGCGGATTTTGCCGGCAGCGTCGCCACGTCCCTCAACGCGTGGGATCCTACCAATTCGGTCTTCCACTGGCCCGACCCGTTGACCGCACCCCGCGTCGAAAATCTGACCGCCAATGTGGGCCAGCGTCTCGGCCCGCCCAGCGGCGAACCCAATACGGCGGGGTTTTACCTGGCCGGCCATATCAACCAGAGCGTGGGCACTTCTTTTGACGTCAACGTTTACTTGGATCCCTTCGTTGTGGGATTTGCCGCTGCGAGCCTGGGCGCCATCATTCCCGTCAACGCCATTCCTGGTGCAAACACGCTCGAGGTCTGGTGGTTCCGTTCCAACACCGTCAGCGCCGGACCGAATGCGGGCAATAATCTGCTGGGATTCACCACCGTTTATTGGCCGTCGGTGCTGGCAAGTTATACGCTCCAATGGCCGTCGGACTCTCCAAAGATCGTCCTCGCAAGCAAGCTGGGCAGTGGGACCCTCACCTCACTCCAAGCCCTGGGAAGGATTTACCATCAGAATGACTCCGCGTTGCCCGGCTACAACCCGAACGAGGAACATGCGATCATGTCTGGCGGCACCGCCTTCGCCACTCGGGATGACCTGAACCTCACCAACAGCGCCAACTACTCCTCCGCCCCGTTCGTCCTGTTGGAATACCATGCCGAAGATGGCCGCCCAGCCATCCAGGCCTTCCACGTTGTCCGCGAGAATCCGTCGCTTGGTTACGTTTTCGATTACATCGTTCCCGCAGGCCAGATTCTCCAGCCGCCGCCCCCACTGATGTTCCTGGGGAAACCTGTGGTTGGCACTGGCGACAATGCCATCAACTGGAACCAAGAGCCTACGCAGCAGGACGGAGACCTGCCGGGAAATTGGGACAGTAATCGCGATGAGTCGGGACCTTATCAACATTACAAACGGTTCACCTACCGCGACCGAAACGAGAACTACTGGGTCTATCGCGGTCCTCACGCCGGCCTCCCCGCCCTGCAATTCGGGAGGTACGATACCAACACCGGCACGTTTGCGGCATTGCCAGGGGCGACGGCAGTCGTCAATCAGTCTTTCGAGTACTATGTCCATGCCTCCCGTCAGGCTGAATTCCTGATCCTGTCAGTCAGCGGATCAGACGCCTCTTGGCTCAACCCCTCTGGCTTGTGCCTCCGAGGTACCCCAACAAATGCCGCCAGCCACACCGTGACCCTCATCCTGACGGATCGGTATGAACAGACCAGCGTCACAAACACCTTGTCGCTCAACGTGGTTAACAGCGGCAGCGTCGTCGCCCAGGGGCCATTGGCAATAACCTGCACCAACACCTATTCGGGTTCAGTGGTGGTTCATTCGAATCGGCCACCGTTCCTGGCCGTCTCGCCCACAACCTCGAACAGCTTCACGATGCGGTACTACTACAAGACGGAACCCAGCTTCGCCTGGCCCGGCATGGCGAGTCCCCCACCCGCTGGCACGATTGTGCCCTATCTCCGTGCAGTGGATACCGGCACGGGTCAATTCACCGGCGGCGACGGTTCCTCGACGGATACCGCCGCACTGGACATTGTGTATCGTCCGATTTGGCCGGAACACGAGGCCAGCGGGCAACCCGTGCCAACCCTCAATTACGGTGCCACCCTGACCAAGCCGGCGAACGGGTTGCCGGGCGTACGCGACATGGCGACAGCCTATCTGTACTACCAACAATCCATCGCCGCCGATATCACCAACGCCGCTGTCAGCGCGGTGCTCCATGATCCTACTCGCGCAAAATACTCCACTCTCGCCCCAGCCCTTACGAAATTGCCCGGCGGGGTCAACACCGAGTATTACCAGGGCAAGTATTATTTCCCGAACCTCCCGCCGCACCTGGCTTCGCGCGTGTACTATGATCCCAACCGGGGCGCGAATGGCAGCTTGATTCTGAAAGGCGAATTCAAGGACGAAGTGATGGGGGACAGCTATCTCCTGCTCAACGTGCTGCGCGATTCGGATCTGGAGGCGGTTGAGGCGTTGTGCCCCGCCGGCGATCCGGATTACGACAATTGGGTGGCTCTCGTGGCTCGCCTGGCGACGGACGTGGAGACCTTCTACGAAGACCCCGGCAAACCGGGTGCTTACGTTCCAAATCCTGGACGGACTGTCTCCGTGCCGGTTGATAGGCTGGCGGAAGTGACCAGTGACAATGTGGCGGTTGATTCCTATGCGTTGAGCCCGACGGGCCCCGGCAGCGGCTACATCACCCTGCTCGAAGCCAGTGGCGCCGCGTTCACGCAGCCGGGCGACCCGGTGGCAATGCACGTGTTTAAGGTGGGCGGTTTGCTTGACCCCGGCGAGCTGAAGGTGATCGCCGCCGCCAATCCGCTGAGTGAGTTGATCACGTTCCAGCACACCGCCGATCTGGCGGGGCGCTTTGAGGAATACGCTTATGAATGGAAGATCGCCGCGCCGGTGGATGGAGTGCCACCTGCGCGCGATGACACCATGTCCAATTACTCGTCCTTGGCCGACATCCAAACCAACCTGCCACGCTACATTCTGGGCGGCGCCGGGGTGCAGGCCCTGGGCGATAACTACGTCGTCATGCGCTATTGCGCCACGAACATCAGCCACCCGCTGTACGGCGTCTGGTCGGCGTGGACAGCACCTGTGCTGGCCGAGGGGTGGATCAAGCGGGTGTTGGCCGGGCTGAACCCCTTCAATCAGCGAATCCGGGATCTCTACAATAACCAGGTCAACACGGAAGTCAGCATGCTGGCCCAGGCCGGCCATCGCTGGGAAGGCGACATCGCGCTCAACCTGGATACGATGAACGATTATGGGTTGATCGAGATTTATGAAACTGTCCTCCGCCGGGGGCGCATGTTGAGCATTGACTCCGGCTATAACTACGGCCCAGCCAATGATGCCCTGTTGCTGGCCGCCGGTTATCTCAACGATCTCTACATGATGGTCGGCCATGAAGCCTGGGCCGACGCCGCCAACCCGACCATCGGGATTGGCACCAAGGACAACACTTACGGAGATATCGCCACGGCGCTCTTTGCCTTCAGAGGACAGGAATCTTCCCTACTGGAGGAGGAACTGGCCCTGTTGCGCGGTCGTGACGACTTCCTGCAGCCGGGCGTGGAAGTGTCCCCAGTTTACAACCGGCTGGTCTGGAATTACACCCGCGGTATTGATGCCGGCGAGGTGATCTACGCGCTGAACTACAACATCCTGGACCAGAACACGGATGGCGCGGTTGACGCGCTCGATGCGGCCGTGCTCTACCCGCAAGGTCACGGCGATGCTTACGGCCATTACCTGACGGCCCTCAAGGGCTATTACTCGCTCTTGATGAACTCGTGTTTCGACTGGGTGCCACGCACCGAGGCGGTAAATGTGCTTGGACAGGCAGTCCAGGTGGATTACCTGGACGAGCGCAAGTTTGCGGCGGCCGCAGCGGCCCTGGCGCGCGCCGGCCAGCAGGTGTTCGATCTAACCTGGCGCCGCGACTACCAACCCGTTCGGAGCGTCGGCTGGCAACATTTTGCCACCTCGAGGACCAATACGCAGCGCGCGGTAACCAGCGCCCGCTATTGGGGCATGGATCATTGGGCATCCCGCACCGGCCAGGGAGCTTATCTCAACTGGGTTATCGGCAATGCCATCCTGCCGGACGTGGATCCCAACCCCCTCCACGAAGGGATCCAAAAGATTGATCGCACCACCGTCACCGAATTACTGGAAATCCCAGCCACGGCCCAAGCCGTGCAATTCGCCCTGGATAACGCCGAAGGCGGTCTGTCGCCCTTGGGACTGCCGGAAGGCGGCCTGGCGTTTGACCTCAATCCCTCCGCCGTGGTCGGCACCGACAACGGCACGCACTTCGAGCAGATTTACCAGCGGGCCAAGGTAGCCTTGAACAACGCGGTCGCGGCCTTCGACGATGCCAAGGACGTGACGCGCTTGATGCGTTCGGAGCAGGATTCCCTTGAAGACTTTCAAACCGCGGTCGAGAAACAGGAGACCGCCTACAACAACGCACTCATTGAGCTGTATGGCACGCCTTATCCCGAGGACGTGGGGCCGGGCAAAACCTACCAACAGGACTACAATGGGCCGGATATTGTTCACTACATGTACGTTGAGTTGCCGGAGGCGGCGTTCCCACCGCTTTGGAATTACACCACTCAGCAAGTCTTCAAAGTAGATATCCAGGACCTGCCCGGGGATTGGGTGACGAATCATCGCACGGATTTCGATTTCTACCTCACCCGGGCAAATCCCAACTACACCAACGAGGTGCGGTATCTCGAGTTCAATATCGGCACGCATGGATTCTATGACAAGCCAGCGCAGTGGACCAGCAGACGGTACTCGCCTGGTCAAATCCAGCAGGCTATCTCCCAGTGCATTGCGGCTCACGCCGCGCTGCGGCAGGCCATGTGGGACTCGGATGGTGCCAAAGACGATTTGGACAAGGAGATTCAACTCTTTTACGCCGGAATCGAAAACCATGATAAGATTCGAGATTACAAACTGGGCTTGGAGATTGCGGAGGAAACCTTGCACGCTGCCAAATTCGCGGACGAACTGTTCCAAAAGAGCCGCGAAATTGCCGAGAAAATAGAGGCGAAATGGTCGGACGCAATCAAGGAGTCCCTGCCGGGGGTGATCATCACGGGTCTGGCGTTCGGGGGCGATCTCGCCGCGCCCGCTCGCGGTGCTCTCGAAAGCATTGAGGCGGGCGCCGTCTCCGCCTCTGAACTCGCCGGTTATATCTCTACCTTCGCGGTGAAGTCATTGGAATTCGCGACTGACACGACCAAGCGCTGGATTGAGTTCGGAGCGATTCAGCCGCTGGAATGGCAGAAGGAGTTGCAGTCGAAAGTCCTGGAGCTTGGCAACAAACTCGGCAACTTGCAGGGCAACCTGTGGAAGATCAACCAGCAGTTGCGGGCGCTCGAGGACGCGCAGCGGAATTACCGGGCGTTGGTGGCCCAAGGCGACCGTATCCAGGCCGAACGTGAGACGTTCCGCCAGCGCGCGGCCGCAGTAATCCAGGGATACCGCACGCGCGACGCGGCCTTCCGCATTTTCCGCAACGAAAAGCTCGAACGTTACAAGACTCTCTTTGACCTGTCGGCGAGATATTCATTGCTGGCCGCCAATGCCTATGATTATGAAACTGGCCTGCTCCACACGGATGCCGGACGAGCTTTCGTAAATCGCATTGTCAACTCGCGTTCGCTCGGCGTGGTCCGCAATGGCGAACCTCAATATGCCGGCGGCAACGCCGGAGACCCCGGCTTGTCAAGCGCGCTGGCGGAGATGAAAGCGGATTGGGATGTGCTGCGCGGGCGTTTGGGCTTCAACAATCCTGACGCCTATGGCACCACCGTTTCGCTGCGGACCGAGTGCCTTCGCATCCTCCCGACCTCGGACGGGGATGCGAACTGGCGGGATGTGCTCCACCTGGCGCGGATGGCGAATATCCTCGACGACCGGGATGTGCGCCGCTACTGCATGCAGATTAACAACGGCGACGGCTTGCCGGTGCCGGGGATCGTCCTGACCTTTGGCACCACAATTTCCGACGGGAACAACTTGTTCGGCCAGCAGTTGGCCGCCGGTGATCACGCCTTTAGTCCGAGTTCATTCGCGACCAAAATCTTCGGTGTGGGCGTTGCGCTTGATGGTTATCGCGGCATGGATGAGCCTGGCCTTTATTCACCGCCCGACCCATCGGATTGGTTCCTGGATCCACTGGGGCTTTCCGCCACCCCTTACATCTATTTGGTGCCAGTGGGCGTGGACTCCATGCGCAGCCCACCGTTGGGAGATGTCAGCACCATTCGCACGTGGGCGGTGGATGATCTGGCCATACCGATGCCCTTCAATATCGGACAGTCAGGCTTTTCCACCGCGCCGCTCTGGCAATCCAGCGATTCACTCAGCGAGCCGCTGTTCGCCATCCGCAAGCACCAGGCTTTCCGCCCAGTGTCCAGCGCCTCGTTCTTCAGCCCCAATCTCTATGGCAGTAACGGCACCCTGCAGCGGTCCCAGTTTACGAATAACCGGTTGGTGGGGCGCTCGGTCTGGAATAGCCAGTGGAAATTGGTCATCCCCGGCCGCACCCTGCTCAATGATCCGAATGAGGGGCTGGACCGATTCCTCCAAACCGTCACCGACATCAAACTTCATTTCGTGACCTATTCTTACTCGGGCAACTAACTCACTTCTTTATATGAAAGCGCTTCGTTTGCTCTGCTGGCATTGCGGCCTTTTGCTCGCCGTGTGCTTCCTTGTCAGTCCTGGTACCACCTCACTGAAGGCCTATCCGCCCGCCCCTTACCACACGCTCTACGGCACAGTTCGGGATGAGTTGGGCGATCCGCTCATAGTGACCAACGCTGAGGTTGTCCTGGAGACATTTGCGGGAGTCCGGCTCAACACCATGGTTGTTCCCCGGCTCAGGCCGGACGCGAACTATCGGCTGCAAGTTCCCATGGACGCCGGCCTGACGGCCGACGCGTACAAACCCACCGCGCTTAGGCCGACCGTGGCTTTCCGGCTAAAAGTCAAAATCGGTTCGACCATCTATTGTCCGATTGAAGTGGTCGCGAACTACTCCAATTTGGGCAAACCAGCTCAAAGCACACGTTTGGATTTGACCCTGGGTGAGGACCTCGATGGCGACGGTTTGCCTGACGCGTGGGAACGAGCGCTCATCGCGGCTTTGGGCGCTGACTTGACCATTCACGACATCCGACCGGAGGCCGATGATGACGGCGATGGCCTGAGCAACCTCCAGGAGTATCTGGCGGGAACCTACGCGTTTGACCCCCAGGACGGCTTTTGGCTCGACATCGTTGGCGAAGCAAACGGGAATCCCGTCCTGGAATTCCTGGCGATTCGCGGTCGAGCTTACGCCTTGGAAACCTCGCCGGATTTGCAGACCTGGAGCCCGGCGCAATTCCGCCTTTTGACGGACGGTCTCGATGGTCCGAGGCGGGATTGTTATCAGGCAACCGCCGTTTGCTTCCAGCGCATTGAGGCCCTCCCGCCCGAAGGGCAAGCCGTCCAGCATCTTTTCTACAGAGCTAAAATCCTGCCTGGTGACCTATGACCAAGAAACCGGCTCTCATTATGTTGGCGCTGGTTCTCGGGACCGGCCTGCTCCTGACACTTTCGCGGCCTCACAAGACCTCACCCCCCGAGGTGCCGCAGAGCCAGTTGGTCCTCCGCGAGGGCTCGTGGTATCGCCAAGGGGAGGACATACCGTTCACTGGCGTACTGGTCGAAACCTACGAGACCGGCGAGCGGAAATCGCGGTCGGAGATCGCCGAAGGACGGCTTGCGGGCCTGTCTGAAAGTTGGTACACGAATGGGCAACCGCAGCGCGTCGAGCATTTTCACGCCGGGGTTTCCCACGGGTTACGAACCAAGTGGCACCCCAACGGCCGCAAACTGTCCGAAGTGCAGATTGTTCAGGGTCAACTTCAAGGCACGTTCCGGCGCTGGTACGAGGACGGCAACTTGCATGAGGAAATCCAACTCGAAGACGGCAAGCCGGAGGGTGTTTCGCGCGCCTATTATCCCAGCGGTTTTCTCCGGGCAGAGGCCCGCCTTAACCACGGGGAACTGATCAGTCAAGAATTCTGGAAGGATGGGGAGCAAAGCGGCATTGCGCCGGCCACCATCGCCCGGCAATGACGGGCTGAAGCGTGCCGCGCCATCCGATTTGGAATTCGGAAGTCGGAACGACCACGACTACAACTGCGCTTTGTGATCGAACGCGAAACGGAGGAGACTATGGGTTCCGCTCAAATTCAGTTTGTGGGAGATGTTCTGGCGGTGCGTCTCTACCGTGCGAACACGGCTGTGCAGGATTTCGGCGATCTCCTTGCTGGTGCGGTCTTCGGAGATCAGTTTGAGAATCTGGCGTTCAGTGGGAGAGAGCTTGGCCAGGCCGACCTTCTGTTCATTCAGGGCCTTCCAAGCCGCGTTGCGCTGCACCAGCGCCGTCGAGAGCGCGGGGCAGATGTAACAATCTCCACCGGCCACGCGCTGGATGGCCTGGAGCAGTTCGGCGATGGCGTTCTCCTTGAGTAGATAACCCTTGACGCCCAGGTTCAACGCTTCGTGGAGCAAGCCTTCCTCGGCGTCCATCGTGAGGATGATCAACTCGACGGGCAATCGCCGCTCCGACACCAGGCGACCCAACTCGATCCCGCTGCGCCGGGGCATGTGGATGTCCAGCACGGCCACGGCGGGCCGCAGTTCCTGGATCAACCGCCAGGCTTCCTCGCCGTCACTCGCTTCACCGACGAGATGCAACCCGGGGTCGCTGGCGAGAATGTCGCACAAGCCGCGCCGGAAGATGGGGTGGTCATCGGCGATAACCACGGTGATGGGATTTGGTGGGCGCATGGTGACATTCCGTTCTTGCTCTTGATCAAGTTCTTCCTCCTGCGCCAGCGCTCAACTTCGTCTTGCCCATGGCCAGGGAGTAAGAGCAGGAGCGAGAGCAAGATCAAGAAGTTTTCAACGGCACTTCGATTGTTAATCGTGTGCCTTGACCGGGTCGCGACCGGAGAACAACGCGCCCCCGCATCATCTTTACGCGTTCGGCGATTTCGTGGAGACCCAGGCCGCGTTGATCTGGCGCGAGGGATTCCACATGCTGGGGATCAAAACCGCGGCCATTGTCCTCCACGATCAGGTGCAGATGGGCCCGCTCCCTGGTCAGTGTGACTTGAACCTGCGACGCGCCGGCGTGCTTGAGGACGTTGTTCAGGGTTTCCTGCAGAATCCGGAAAAGGTTGACCTCGAACTCGGGCGACAGCAGACCGTCCACGTCCGTTAGCTTGAAGTCCATGGACAGGCCGGAGGCTTTCGCGGCCTTGTCGGCGCAGGCTTGGATCGCTTTGGTGAAGCCCAATTCCTCCAGCAGCCCGGGGCGGAGATCGTGCGCCATTTGCCGGGTTTGTTGAATGGCTTGCCTGGCCGTGTCGGCAATCTCTTTGAGCCGTGTCACTGTCCCCGGCGGGTTCTCCGGCTGGTTGAGGCTCAACTGGGCCTGGCTGGCGATGACCAACAAGTCCTGACCCAGCCCATCGTGCAATTTACCGGCGATGTCCCGGCGTTCGTTCTCCTGGACGGCGACCAACCGACCGGCGAGTTCGTACGCGGAAGTTTCGGCGGTGCGGCGTCGGGTGCGCTGCACGATCAAACCCAAAATGGTCACCGCCTGCGCGATCATGATCCCCAAGGCGCTCAAGATGTACCAGCGGTAGCGCTGCCATACGGAGGGCTGCCGGAAGCGCACCATGCTGCCAGGGGGCAACCGGTGCTCGCTCACCTGCCAGCGCTGCAGTTGGCGCCAGTCGAATTTCGGCGGGCCGGCGCGGATCACCAGAGGAGCGATGCTGCCCGGCGGCTCACCACGCAGAATGCGCGCGGCCAGCCGGGCCGTTTCCACGCCCAGCGCCTTGCCGGAAGTCAGGGTTCCTCCGATGATCCCGTGGCCGAGTTGCTCTTCCTCGGTGCCGAACACGGGCGCATTGGCGACGGCACACAGCCGCTCCAACGCCTTCAATTGTTCGTGAGGCAGCCCGGCGGCATCCACCAGCAACGACCCGTAGGCGATGGCGGAGCGGGGCGGCAAGCTGGCGACGTGCCGGCACATTTCCGGGAAGGACAACTCGTTGAGCCAGCTAATCTGCAGGCGGTTGGTGTAAGGTTGAAACGCTTGCCGGCACTCAGCCACCCAGAGCCTTTCGAGGGGTGAGTCGCCCATCACCATCGCGAGGTTGGTTGTTGCTGGGAACAACTGCGACAAGATCTCGAAGCACGCTGCCACGTCGAGCTGCGCCACGACCGCTGTGTCGTTCGAGCCGAGCGACAAAGTCGGTAACATCCGTTGATCAATCCCGCCGATCAGGACCGGCGTCTCGGGGAACAAACCGGCGCGATGCCGCCACCAAAACTGCGCCGCAGGCGCCGCGACCGGCACCACCAAATCCGGAGGGCGTCCTGCGTACAACGCCCGCAGATACTCCGCAAACGCCGTTTCCGCCTGGGGTTGGTCAGTCCGCGCGGTTTCCAGTGCCGCCTCGTGGAATTCAATCGGCCAGGGGAACAGTTGGGCTAACTCCTGCTTGAAGGCCGGCGGGACGGCGTCCCACACCGCAAAGTCCCGCCCAAACGATTCCAGGATCAACACGCGCTTCGGATCGCTCGGCGGGCCGTTCTCCTCGGCAAATGCCGCAGCCGAGAGCAACACTGTCAACCCAGCCACCAGCCCCGCCCACTGGGTCGGCCTCCCCGATGGCGCTTGCCCCTTTGCCCTCAGCTTCATCGATCCGAGCTTACGCGTTTCTACAAACCCCTCAATCGGAATCGCCGACTCGCACAGACCATAAAAGCGGTGCCTTGGGTAAATTGGCCCGTGACCTTTCCAACCACCTGGACATGCGTGCGTTCCCAGTGCTCACCTACGACGCGCACTGAGGCGAGAGGTTCGCGCAGCCCGCAGTTACTGGTTCACATGCACCACCTTGGCCGGCGGGAAGCCGTTGAACCAGGTGGCCGAGGCGTTGCTGTAAGCGCCGATGTTCTCGGCGTAAACCAGGTCTTCGATTTCCAGTTCCGGCAGCAATTCCGACTGCGAGATGCAGTCCAGCCCGTCGCACGTTTGACCAAACACAGCGGAAACCTCGGTCTTGCCCTTGCGGAATGACTTCAGGTGGTATTGGCAGTGATCGAAGATGATGCCGCTAAAGGTGTGATAGACGCTGTCGTCAATGTAGTAACACGGTTTACCCTCGCGCACGGCCTTGCCAATGACCCGCGCCACGGAGGTCGCGGCGGTGGCCACGAGAAATCGGCCCGGCTCGGCCAGAATCTGGATGTCCGGCGCGAACAAGCGGTCAATTTCGGCGTTGATGACCCGGGCCAGTTCGCGGAACGGTTTGACGTGCCGGTTGTAGGGCGCGGGGAAGCCGCCGCCGATGTCGAGAATCTTGATTTCATGTCCGCGCTCGCGGCTTTCCTTCATCACGGCCGCGGCGGCGTTGAGCGCCTGGACAAAGTTCTGAAAGTTCGTGCATTGGCTGCCGACGTGGAAGCTCAAACCTTCGACCACGAGGCCGAGCCGAAACGCTTCGAGAATCAAATCCACGGCCTCGCCGGTCTGGCAGCCGAACTTGTTGGACAGCTCGCACTGCGAGCCGGTGTTCGCCACGCCCAGCCGCAAAACCACCCCCGCGTGCGGGGCGTATTGTTTGATCTTCTTCAACTCGGCCAGGTTGTCATAGGTGACGAGCGGTTTGTATTGATCCAGCGCGAGCAGCGTCTCCTTCGGCTTCGTCGGGTTCGCGTAAATGATTTTGTCCCAGATGAAATCCTGCTGCTGCCTGGCGGGGAGCTTTTTGATGTTTTCATAGACCATCATGAACTCCGGCATCGAGGCCACGTCGAAGCTTGCCCCGGCCTTGTAAAGCGTGCGAATGATGGCCGGCTCGGCATTGGCCTTGACGGCGAAATAGCATTGGACCTTGGGCAGGTGGCGGCGGAACTCGGCGTAGTTCCTCCGGATGACATCGTGGTCAATGATCACGAGCGGCGTGCCGTGCCGTTTCGCCAGCGACTGAAGTTGTTTCTGCGTCATGTGCGCGCGGATTGTTGACCGTCCCCCTGGCCGCGTCAATCCAAGGGACTACCACCTCAATCGCCTGATTGAACCGCGGTCACCTCCGGCGGCTTGATCTCCGCGACTTGGGCTGAGGGCCAGCATGCGCCGGGCGATCCTGCCTCAACGCTCCGCCTTGAACTCATTGTAGCCCATGAGCCGGATGCCTTTCTTCCGGATGGCCGCTTTCACTTCTGGACTGGTGAAAACCCTGGTCACCGCCGCGCGATCCGCGGCCACGTCTTCGTAGCCTTTGTGGCCGATGGCCTGCATTTCAGGGACATCCAGTCCGGGATGTTCCACGAACAAGTAGGTGCCGGGTTCAAGCGTTTCAAGATTCTGGACGAACTGCGCGATGCGGGCTTCCGCCGTCCTGGCTTTGCCCCAACCGGGAAAACGCTTCAACGGCTGCGAACCACTCTCGGTCTTGAGGCGATACTCCCGGGCCAGTTGGTTGACGAGCGCCGCAACGGCGGGATCGAGGCTCGTGAAGCCCATGTGGGCGCTCAGGTGCGAGATGCGGGGCAGGTGACGGATCGCAGTTTCAATCTGCGCGCGCAACTCGGCTTCCACTTCGGCAAGTTTCCAGGCTGATTCCTTCAATGAGCTTTTCGGCGGCAGCTCTGGATTCGGCCACACCATGGGAAAGAAATAACCATCCGGGCCCACCAAGCTTGGCGCGGGCGTGAGCGGCCGCCACTTGAGGTTTTCCCATTCACTGGTGAGGACCAGGTGAATGCCAACGTCCAGGCCGGGATTCTCGTTGAGCAAGCGCACGGCTTCGGGAAACCAAGGGCACGGCACCATGAGTTCCACCGACCGCACGATGCCCTCGCGGTAGGATTGGATGCAGGCCAGATTGGCGGCGTGGGTTGAGCCAATGTCATCCCCACGCACAATCAGCCGAATGCCGTCAGCGGCGGGCACGCGCAAGGCGAACAGGAGCAAACCTACAACACAGGGCGTGCTCCAGCGAAATTTCCGGGAAGCACTCTTCATAGAAAAGATCTCGTACGACCGGATCGAGGATCAGTCGAGCCAAAAAGATTCCCGACGGGCAATCTTCTCACCCATGCATTGCGATGACGAACGAACTATTACGCCGCCGTGGACTTGGAGTGCCACGCCACGCTGGCCATGCCGAACGACGCCGTTCGTCAGCCAGACCTTCTCCCTCACGCCGTTGCGCCAGACGTAATGTGTGGCGGATCTTTCGTGCGACGCGGTGTAGCTTTCGAGAA
>JAANMT010000107.1_pt1 | contig 80165 bp, 80 predicted proteins | sample 7279711 | NCBI WGS metagenome assembly JAANMT01 (sample SAMN14094538, study PRJNA606508) | bioreactor metagenome | isolation source: A lab-scale SPAN reactor treating ammonium-rich wastewater day 1 | place: Ireland: Galway | collected 2017-01-16
TGAGCGGCGCGGCCAAGGGCAGGGTTGACGGACAGCCGGCGTACGTCCTGCACACCCATCCCTTCAAGGAAACCAGCCTGATCGTCGAGGCCTTCAGCCGGGATCACGGCCGCGTGGCCCTGGTGGCGCGCGGCGCGCGCCGGCCGCGCTCGGCGATGCGCGGGCTGCTGATGGCCTTCCAACCGCTCGAATTGGGCTGGTTCGGGCAGGCGGAAATGCGTACCCTCGCCAAGGTGGAGTGGGTCGGCGGCCAGCCGCTGCTGCAGGCGCAGGCGCTGCTGCTCGGCTACTACATGAACGAGTTGCTGCTCAAGCTGCTGCCGCGCGAGGATGCGCATCCGGCGCTGTTCCAGGCCTATGCCGGAGCGGTGCATGCCCTCGCGCTCGGGGAGCCGAGCCAGGCTTCGCTGCGGCGCTTCGAGAAGACGCTGCTGAAGGAACTGGGCTACGGCCTGACGCTGGACCGCGAGGCGGACAGCGGCGGTCCGGTGGAGCCGCAAAAGCGCTACGCTTACGTCCTGGAGCGGGGGCCGGTGTCCCTGGGCGGGGAGGCGGGCGCAACCGATGCGTTCTCCGGACGGGCGTTGCTGGCCATCGCCCGCGACGACTTCAGCGACGCGGAAACGCTCGCGCAGTGCAAGCAGCTGATGCGCATGCTGATACACCACTACCTCGGCGGCCAGCGACTGAGCTCGCGCCGCGTTTTCATGGAGCTGCAGGAACTGTGATTGAACTGGGCGTCAACATCGACCACGTGGCGACGCTGCGCCAGGCGCGCGGCACCGCCTATCCCGATCCCGTCCGCGCCGCCCTGCTGGCCGAGGAGTGCGGGGCGGACCTCATCACCCTGCACCTGCGCGAGGACCGCCGCCACATCCAGGACCGCGACGTCGAGATCCTGCGCGGCAGGCTGAAGACGCGTATGAACCTGGAGGCCGCCGTCACCGACGAGATGGTGGCCTTCGCCCTGCGCATCCGCCCGCACGACGTCTGCTACGTGCCGGAGCGGCGCCAGGAACTCACCACCGAGGGCGGCCTCGACGTGGCCGGCGGTTTCGAGCGCGTGAGCGCCGCCTGCCGCGCCGCCGCCGAGGCCGGCATCCGCGTCTCGCTCTTCATCGATGCCGACGCGCGGCAGATCGATGCCGCCCGCGAATGCGGGGTGCCGGCCATCGAGATCCACACCGGCCGCTATGCCGAAGCGGTCGAGCCCGGGGTCATCCGCGAGGAACTCGAGCGCGTCGCCGAGGCGGCGCGTTATGCCCACAAGCTTGGCTTCAAGGTGAATGCCGGCCACGGCCTGCACTACGGGAATGTCCAGCCGATGGCCGCCATTCCCGAGATCGTGGAACTCAACATCGGCCATGCCATCGTCGCCGAGGCCATTTTTCTCGGCTGGCAGGAAGCCGTCCGGCGCATGAAGCAACTGATGCGGGAGGCGCGACGGTGATCCACGGCGTCGGCACCGACATCGTCGCCATCGTCCGCATCGAGCGAATGCTGGCCGAGCACGGCGAGCGCGCCGCCGCCAAGCTGCTGGCGGCCGCCGAGATGGAACGCTATCGCCAGGCGTCCAGGCCGGCCGCCTTCCTTGCCAAGCGCTTCGCCGCCAAGGAGGCGCTGGGCAAGGCCCTCGGCCTCGGCCTGCGCGATCCGGCGACGCTGCACAACATCGCGGTGGCGAGCGACGGCATCGGCCGCCCGCGCTTCGAATACGCGCCGCCGCTGGCCGACTGGATGCAGGCGCGGCGGCTGCGCGCCCATCTCAGCCTGAGCGACGAAACCGACACCGCCATGGCCTTCGTCGTCGTGGAACAGGAAGATACGCCATGACCGTTTCCCTGCCGCTCGGCCCGCTGATGCTCGACCTATCAGGGCCGCGCCTCACGGACGAGGAACGCGAGCTCCTGCAGCATCCGCTGGTCGGCGGCGTCATCCTGTTCAAGCGCAATTTCGAATCCATCGCCGTGCTGCAGGAACTGACTTTTCAGATTCATTCCCTGCGCCACCCGCCGCTGCTGATCGCCATCGACCACGAGGGCGGTCGCGTGCAGCGCTTCCGTCACGGCTTCACGGTGCTGCCGCCGATGCGGGCGCTGGGCGTGCTGTGGGACGCGGAGCCCGCCCGCGCCATCGCGGCGGCCGAGGCGGCCGGATATGTGCTCGCCGCAGAGTTGCGCGCCTGCAGCATCGACTTGAGCTTCACGCCGGTGCTCGACCTCGACCACGGCACCAGCGAGATCATCGGCAACCGCGCCTTCCATGGCGACCCGGAGGCCGTGACGGCGCTCGCCGGCGTCCTCATTGCCGGCCTGCGCCGCGCCGGCATGGCCAATGTCGGCAAGCATTTCCCCGGCCACGGCTTCGTTGCGGCAGATTCCCACGTGGCGATTCCGGTCGACTCCCGGCCGGTGTCGGCGCTGTATCCGGACCTCGCGCCCTACCGCGCCCATCGCAAGATGGATCTGGCCGCCGTCATGCCGGCGCATGTCATCTACGAGAGCCTCGATCCCCAGCCAGCCGGTTTCTCGTCCTACTGGCTGCGCTACGTGCTGCGCGGCGAACTCGGCTTCGAGGGCGTGATCTTCAGCGACGACTTGTCGATGGAAGGCGCCAGCGTGGCCGGCGGTTTCGTCGAGCGGGCGGACGCCGCCCTCGATGCGGGCTGCGACATGGTGCTGGTATGCAACAGCCCGGTGGCGGCGCGGCAGTTGCTGCGCGAATGGCGGCCGCGGCACGATCCGGTTTCCGCGCGGCGGCTGGAGCGACTGCTGCCTGCCGCGCCGGCGTCGTCCCTCGAGGCCCTGCAGGACGAGCCCGCCTACCGGCAGGCGCTGGCGACGCTCGCGGCGCTCAACGAGTAGGGCATGCCGGCGACCGCGACGACGCTGCTCGAATGTCGCGCCTGCCCGCGCCTGGCGGACTTCCTGGCGGATTGCCGTGCCGCGCAGACTGACTATTTCGCGCGGCCGGTGCCGCCGTTCGGCGACCCGCAAGCAAGCCTGCTCATCGTCGGCCTGGCGCCCGGCTACCACGGCGCCAACCGCACGGGGCGTCCGTTCACCGGCGACCATGCCGGCGTGCTGCTGTATTCGACGCTGCATCGCTACGGCTTCGCCAGCCGGCCGGAATCCGTCTCGGCGGGCGACGGCCTGCAGTTGAGCGGCTGTCGCATCACCAACGCCGTGAAGTGCGTGCCGCCGGAGAACAAGCCTGAAACGGGCGAAATCAGGACCTGCAACCGCTACCTGGCCGGCGAGCTGGCCGCTTCGCCGGAGGCGCGCATTCTCCTGGCGCTGGGTCTGGTGGCGCACAACGCCGTGCTGCAGGCACTGACTTTGCGGCGCAGCGCCTGGAAGTTCGCCCATGGCGCGCGCCATGTCCTGCCGGACGGACGCATCCTGCACGACAGCTACCACTGCAGCCGCTACAACACCCAGACCGGCCGGCTGACCGAGGCGGGTTTCCACGCCGTCTTCGACGCCATCCGAGCCGATCTCTGAGCATGTTCGACAGCAAGGCCCTGATCCGTTCCCTGCCCGAGGAACCCGGGGTCTACCGCATGCTGGACGAGGAGGGCAGGGTGCTCTATGTCGGCAAGGCCAAGGCCCTGAAGAAGCGCGTCGCCTCCTATTTCCAGAAATCCGACCTCAGCCCGCGCATCCGTCTCATGGTGGGGCAAGTGACCGGTGTCGAGGTCACGGTGACGCGTTCCGAAGCCGAGGCGCTGATCCTCGAGAACAATCTCATCAAGAGCCTGGCGCCGAAGTACAACATCCTCTTTCGCGACGACAAGTCCTATCCCTACATCGAGCTGTCGGCGGATGCCTGCCCGCGCATCGCCTTCCACCGCGGCGCCTTCGAGAAGGGCGCGCGCTACTTCGGTCCCTTCCCGAACGCGCAGGCCGTGCGGGAGAGCATTCACCTCCTGCAACGCATCTTCCTGCTGCGCACCTGCGAGAACGCGGTTTACCAGAACCGCTCGCGGCCCTGCCTGCTGCACCAGATCGGGCGCTGCAGCGCGCCCTGCGTCGGGCTGATCTCCGAGTCCGACTACGTCGCCGATGTGCGCCTCGCCGAGATGTTCCTCAAGGGCCGGCACGGCGAAGTCGTCGAGCGGCTCACCGAGGCCATGCAGGCGGAGGCGGAGCGGCTGCATTTCGAGAAGGCGGCGGCGCTGCGCGACCAGATCCGCTCGCTGCAGAGGGTGCTGCACCGTCAGTACGTCGAGAGCGCGCGCGAGGAGGATGTCGACATCGTCGCCGCCGTCGCCGAGCGGGGCATGCTGGCGATCGACCATGCCATGGTGCGCGGCGGGCGTCATCTCGGCGACCGGGTGCACTTTCCCCGGAACGCGCAGGACTGTTCGCCCGAGGAAACCCTGGCCGCCTTCCTCGAGCAGCATTACGCCGACCATCCGGCGCCGCAGCGCATTCTCGTCAACCTCGACGTCGACGCGGAGTGCGTAGCCATCCTGGCCGGCATGACGGATCATGCCGTCGCCTTGCAGCGTCCGCGCCATGAAATGGAGCGCGCCTGGCTGGCGATGGCCGAGCGCAACGCCCGTCATGCCATCGAGGCCCAGGCGACATCAACCGCGAATGCCGAAGGACGCCTCGAGCGGCTGCAAGAAGTGCTCGTCGCAAACGAGCCGCTGCGGCGCATCGAGTGCTTCGACATCAGCCATACCCTGGGTGAAGCCCCGGTCGCATCCTGCGTGGTGTGCGTCGACGGCGCCATGAAGAAGGGCGAATACCGACGCTACAACATCACCGGCATCACGCCCGGCGACGACTACGCCGCGATACGCCAGGCGCTGGCGCGCCGTTACGAGAAGGTCGCGGCGGGGGAGGGGATACGGCCGGACCTGATACTCATCGACGGCGGCAAGGGGCAGGTCGGCGCCGCGCGCGAAATTCTCGCCGAACTGGGCCTGGCCGACCTGCCTGCGGTCGGCGTGGCGAAAGGCGAGGAGCGCAAGCCGGGCCTGGAGAACCTGTTTCTGCCCGGCACTGAGGAGCCGCTGAATCTACCGTCGAACGATCCGGCCCTGCATCTCATCCAGCAGGTCCGCGACGAAGCGCACCGTTTCGCCATCGCCGGGCACCGTGCCCGCCGTGCGAAAGCGCGCAACCGTTCGAGCCTGGAGGACATACCCGGCGTCGGACCGGGCAAGCGCAAGCGTCTGCTGGCCCAGTTCGGCGGCTTGCAGGGCGTGCGTGCGGCGACGGTTGAGGATTTATGTCGTGTCAAAGGTATCAGCCGCAAACTGGCCGAAGCGATTTACAATCAGCTGCACTGACGCAAACAAGAACAGGCGATGCCCAACAACATTCCCAATCTGCTGACCTGGGGCCGCATCCTCCTGATCCCGCTTTTCGTCGGCGTGTTCTACCTGCATCACGATTGGCTCGCCCCGCATCAGCAAAATCTGGCCGCAACGATAATATTCGTCGTTGCGGCCCTGACCGACTGGCTCGACGGTTACCTTGCCCGTACCCTGCAGCAGACTTCCGCCTTCGGCGCCTTCCTCGATCCCGTTGCAGACAAGCTGATGGTTGCCGCCGCCCTGATCATGCTGGTGCAGCTCGATCGGGCGGACACGATCGTTGCCTTCATCATCATCGGGCGGGAAATCACCATCTCGGCACTGCGCGAATGGATGGCCAAGATCGGCGCCGCCCGCAGCGTCGCCGTCTCGTTCCTGGGCAAGGTGAAGACGACGAGTCAGATGGTAGCCATTCCAATGCTGCTTTATCATGACTCCTTGCCGCTGTTCGAACCTCAGCGCATCGGAACCTGGCTGATTTATCTGGCCGCCTTGCTCACGCTCTGGTCCATGGCTTACTATCTGCGCATGGCATGGCCGCACATCGTCGAAAAAATGTGAAGTTGAATGGAAGAAGGGAAGCTTGACACCGGGGGAAGCGCCGCTATAATGCTCGCCTGTTCCGCGGGAATAGCTCAGTTGGTAGAGCGCAACCTTGCCAAGGTTGAGGTCGGGAGTTCGAGACTCCTTTCCCGCTCCAGAATACCGGGGAAAGCGTAGAGCGCCTGCGTTTTCCCCTTTTCGTTCAGAGCCCGGACATTCCGCGGCGGGGTAGCAAAGTGGTTATGCAGCGGCCTGCAAAGCCGTCTACGCCGGTTCGATTCCGACCCCCGCCTCCATCCTTTCGTGCCTTTTGATCGCCCGGATGGCGAAATTGGTAGACGCAAGGGACTTAAAATCCCTCGACCGGCAACGGTCATGCCGGTTCGATTCCGGCTCCGGGCACCAACCGAAACGCTCACCCTAACCACTGCCACCGTCGATTGCCCTCCAGAACTAATTAGACATAATACAGATTATACGAAGTATATTAAACCGGCGTTCAGGACTACGGCTACTCTTCCGCTCCCGCCTTCTTGAGTAAATCAATGATATTCCCATGTCCGCCTTGCGCAGCCCACTTGAGTGCCGTGATTCCGTCCGATGTTTTGTAATCTGGATCGGCATCCGCTTCCAGCAGTAATTTCACAGCCTCGAAATGCCCATTTTTTGAAGCCAGCATGAGCGCGGTGGCGTGATTGGGTGCCGTCGCGTCGACCTCGGCCCCCTGGCCGATGAGATACTCAAGCACTTCAACTTGGCCTTCATAAGCGGCATACATCAGCGGTGTCCATCCAGGGGGATTGATATCCGCGCCGGCCGATACGAGCATTTTGGCGATCTCCCTTTGCCCTTTGAGCGAGGCCAGCATCAATGGCGTATCTCCGTACTGATTCCTGACATTGACTTTGGCCCGATGCGCAACCAGGAAACGCACCAGATCCGCATTCCCCTTTTCTATGGCCAGCATGAGCAGTGAATTACCTGATTTATCGACTGTATTGACGTCCATTCCGCGCTGCAGAATGTCGGTAACGGTTTGTGTGTCATTGCCCTCAATGGCTTTAAGTAGATCTTCGTAGATACCTGCTGTCGCCTTGCCTGCAAGCAACAACAGGCTAATGACCAAAGCGGCAACCGTATCTCTCAAAGAAGACATGCGTTTCCGGTTCAATTGATTATCACCTTGAATAATTTGCAGAAATTCTCTGTCGTCTGGCTCTCGACTTCATCGATGCCGATTCCCTTCAATGCCGCGATCTCATTGGCGACATGGCGTACATAAGCCGGTTCGTTGGTTTTGCCTCGATGGGGAACCGGCGCCAGGAAGGGAGAATCCGTTTCGACAAGAAGCCTATCCATAGGGACCATTTTGGCGGTTTCCTTCAACTCGTGCGCATTCTTGAATGTGACGATCCCGGAGAAGGAAATGTAGAAGCCCATGTCCAGCGCCTTCTCGGCAACCTCCCGGGTTTCCGTGAAGCAGTGCATCACTCCACCAACCGAATCGGCGCCCTCCACACGCAAGATTTGCAGAATGTCCGCTGCAGAATCTCTTGTGTGAATGATCAAGGGCTTACCGCAAGCCTTGGCAGCTCGGATATGAACCCGGAAACGCTCCCGTTGCCATTCTGGCTTGTCTTTGTGCCAAAAATAATCGAGGCCAGTTTCACCAATGCCTAGCACTTTGGGATGATCTGCGAATCTGAGCAAGGTTTCGACATCCGGCTCGAGACAATCCTGGTGTTCCGGATGCACGCCAACCGTGGCATACAAATTACGGTGCTTTTCTGCCAGCGCCTGCACCTTGGGCATTTGTTCGAGGCTGACGCCAATGCAAAGAGCTGCGCCAACATTGGCATGCATCATGGAATCAATGACTTGATCGATTCTGTCGGCGAGTTCGGGAAAATCAAGGTGACAATGCGAATCGACCAGCATTGCAGGGAAGCACCAATATACAGCGGTTCAAATTGTGTGCGTCTGCCGGCCGGCAGGATACCCGGCCAGGATGCCTTCTATCTTGCGTTTGGCGGATTGTCCGGATTCGTCTTCGCTGAACTGGACTCCGATTCCCTGGGTTTTGTTGTTCTGCGCTCCGGCGGGCGTGACCCAGACCACCGAGCCGGCAATCGGCAGCTTGCCCGGTTCGTCCATCAGGGACAACAGCATGAAAACCTCATCTCCGATGGCGTACGGCTTGGCTGTCGGCACGAAAATCCCGCCCCTTTTGAGGTAAGGCATATACGCTGCATAAAGCGCTGATTTTGAATTGATGTTGAGCGAAAGTACGCTCGGGCGGGCAGCTGCGGCCTGGGGTTTGGTGGGTTCTGGCATAGGCCCTTAGCTTCCTTTAACTGCAGCCCTTCCATATCGGGTCAGCATGTCTTCAAAAAACAGCCGCGGATTCAGGGGGTGTTGCGATACAGCCTTGATTCTCAGAAGTTCATTGTAGCAATCAATCAAGGCGTGCAGCGATGCCCCGCCGGCAATCATGTGGATTTCTCGCTGTTTGTGACTGTGGAACACGACCGAACCGGTCATTTTTACAGTGATGAGATCAAAAACCCATTTTTGCAGCCAGGTGACCAGGGTGCGCTTTTCCAGCAAGGGCTCTCCGTCCTTGTTTTCCTTCAGCCAGCCCTCCCAGCGCCCGGCTATGGCAACTGGTCCGACTTGTCCAACCTGAGCAAGGTCATGAAAGAAGGTGTCCAGCCGTTCCCGGTTTTTTGATTCGTCGGCAGCTGCCAGTGGAAGGCCGCTGGCATGGGAAAGAAGATCTTCGGCATGCTGGATGCCGGAATCCTTCAACCAAGCCAAGGCATCTTTGCTGGCTGGCTTTGGAAAATTGACGGTCTGGCAACGGCTCAGAATGGTTGGCAGAAGTCTTTTTTTATTATTAGTTATCAACATAAACAATGTGTTTGTAGATGGTTCTTCAAGTATTTTAAGAAGTGCGTTGGCGGTTGCCTGGTTCATGGTCTCGGCAGGCTGAATCACGATGATGCGCAAGCCCTGGCGGTGGGTGCCGATACCCAAGAAGCTATCGAGGTTCCGTATCTGATTGATGCGGATCTGATCGGATTTTTTCTTCGTCATCGAGGCCGATTCGGCATCGGAGTCGCTGTCCTCCGGCTCGTCGCCACCCGGTTCTATCAGCCTGAAATCCGGATGATTACCCGAAAAGAACCAGTTGCAGGAAGCGCAAGCCCGACAAGCCACATTGATTCCTGAAGCCTTTTCACACAGAAGTCTGGCAGCCAAGTCATGGGCGAAATTTTTCTTCCCACCTCCGGCCGGACCGCTCAGAAGAAGGGCATGAGGAAGCCGCTCAACTTGCCCCAGGAGCTTATTCCAAAGCTCTTTCTGCCATACGTATATCATTTATTAACAAATAATTGTAATTGTTTTATAAAGTATTTCTTGAATATTCACAATGCTCTCGGAAGAGTCGATCAGCTTGATTCTCTTCGGATCGGCTGCCGCTCTTTGCAAATAGGAATTCCTGACACGATCGAAAAATGCGCGGCTCTCCCGCTCGAAACGATCCGGCGCATTCCCGGCCTTTGACAATCGCTCACAGGCGATTTCGACCGGCAGGTCGAAAACCAACGTCAGGTCGGGCTGGAAATCGCCTTGCACCCATTGTTCCAGAGCCATGATCTTCTCGGGCGCAAGCCCCCTGCCGCCGCCCTGGTAGGCATAGGAGGCATCGGTAAACCTGTCGGAGACTACCCATTTTCCTGCTTCAAGGGCCGGCAGAATCAGCTTGGCGAGATGTTCGCGCCGGGCGGCAAACATCAGCAAGGCTTCCGTTTCCAGGTGCATCGCTTCGGAAAGCAGCAGGGCGCGGAGCTTTTCCCCGAGGGGCGTTCCCCCCGGTTCCCGCGTTTCGACGACCTCCCTGCCCTGCTTTTTCAGGAATTCGCTCAACCAGGCATGGTGGGTGCTCTTCCCCGCCCCGTCGATGCCTTCCAGCGTGATGAATTTGCCGCGCATTCAGTTCCCTTTTCGCAATTGGTATCTCGCCACGGCCCGGTTGTGCTCGTCCAGTGTGCGGGAAAACTGGCTGGAGCCGTCCCCTCTGGCGACGAAGTAAAGCATATCCGTTCGGGCGGGATGCAGGGCTGCCTGAATCGAGGCGCGGCCGGGCATGGCGATGGGGGTTGGCGGCAGGCCGGGCCGCGTATAAGTATTGTAAGGGCCATCCGTCTGCAAATCGCGTTTGCGAAGATTGCCATCGAACCGGTCGCCGAGCCCATAGATCACCGCAGGGTCTGTCTGCAGCAGCATGCCCTTGCGCAAGCGGTTGGCGAAAACCGCCGCAATCTGGCCGCGGTCAGGCGCTTGCCCCGTTTCTTTTTCCACGATGGAAGCCATGACCAAGGCCTCGTAGGGCGTTTTGTAGGGCAGACCGGCTTCGCGGGCATCCCATTCCGACTGGATAAGCTTGTCCATCTGCCGATAGGCTCGCTTCAGGATATCGACATCGGCCGTCCCTTTCGGAAAAAGGTAGGTGTCTGGAAAGAAGCGGCCCTCCGCGTGGCCTTCGAGGCCCAGTTTTTCCATGATCTGCCGATCCGCCAGTCCCGTCGTGTCGTGGCGTACATGGGGATTGGCATCGAGCGCCGCCCGCATCTGCCGGAACGTCCAGCCTTCCAGCAGAACGACATCCGCCTGGGTGACATCGCCGCGGGTCAGCTTTTCCAGCAACTTGAGCGGCGTGACGCCCCGCACGACTTCATAGCTGCCGGCCTTGATTTCCGAGGCTTTGCCGAGGGCGCGCCCGAGCAGGGTGAATTGCCAGGCAGGCAAGGCGATGCCGGCCTCCTCGATCTGGCGCGAGGCGGCGCGCAGGGTGCTGCCGGGCGGTATCGTGAAATCGGCCGGGCTGGCTTGCAGCGCGACCGGCCGGGTGGCGAAATAGGCCATCCAGCCGAGGAAGGAAAGCACGGCTGCCAGGGCAATGCCGAGCAAACGCAGCAGAACGGCCATTATCCGGGGAGGAAGCGGGTTGAAGAAAAGCACTGCGACACAAAAGCTATAATAACCCACCCCCCTCAACCGTACAGAGAACACCGGCATGAACTGGCAGAATTTCCTCGGCGAACGCGGCGCCCGCCTCGAAGCGGGTCAGCCGCAGAATTTCGGCGACGCGCAGGCGGAACTCCAGGCCGCCGCCTCGGCCACCGTCGTGGCGCCATTGGCCCAATTCGCGCTGATCCGCGCCAGCGGCGAGGATGCGGCGACTTTCCTGCACAACCTCCTGTCCAACGACGTGCAGCATCTCGCGCGCAATCGCGCAGAACGCTGCGGCTTCTGCAATCCGAAAGGCCGCCTGCTCGCCGATTTTCTGATCTGGCGCGACGATCGCGACATCCTGCTCCAGCTCTCCGCCGACATTCAGCCGGCGATGCTGAAAAAGCTCGGCATGTACGTGCTGCGCTCCAAGGTGAAACTGTCGGATGCGAGCGACGAGATCATCCTGCTCGGCATCTCGGGCGGCGAAGCCGCCGCGGCCTTGGAATCGATCGGCGCCGAACCGCCTGCAGCCGCCTTGGACGTGACACATTTCGCCGGCGGAACGGCGATTCGCCTGGACGAACGGCGCTTCCAGCTGGTGCTGCGGAGCGAGTCTGCCGAGCGCGTGTGGGGACAGCTGTCCGCCCAGGCAAGGCCGGTTGGGGTGCCTGCCTGGCGCTGGCTGGAAATCGTGGCGGGCATTCCGCACATCACCGCGCCGACGCAGGAAGAGTTCGTGCCGCAGATGGCCAACCTCGAACTCATCGGCGGCGTCAGCTTCACCAAGGGCTGCTATCCCGGGCAGGAAGTGGTTGCGCGCACGAAATACCTCGGCAAGGTCAAGCGCCGCACTTACCGCGCGCGCCTCGAGGGAGAATGCCCCGCTTCCGGCACCGATCTGTTTGGCGCCGATCTCCCCGACCAGTCCTGCGGCAAGATCGTCGAGGCCGCACCTGCGCCGGCAGGAGGTTGCGAGGTGCTGGCCTCGATGCTGATGGCGAGCGCCGAAGGCGGCGAGGTGCGCGTGGGCAGCGCCGTCGGCCCGAGACTGACTTTCCTGGCCCTGCCCTATCCGCTCGAATAGAGCATCCGGTCGTGTGCCTGATCCTGATCGCGTGGCGGGCCCACCCGGAGTACCCGCTGGTGGTGGCGGCGAATCGCGACGAGTTCTTCGCTCGCCGTACCGCGGCGGCTGACTTTTGGCTTGACGCACCCGATGTGCTGGCCGGACGCGACCTCGAAGCCGGCGGCACCTGGCTGGGCGTCACGCGTGGCGGACGTTTCGCCGCGCTGACGAACTACCGTGATCCGGCGCACGTCCGCAGCGATACGCCCTCGCGCGGCGAACTCGTCAGCCACTTCCTGACCGGCAGGCAGGGCGCGAGGGACTATCTCGCCGAACTCGAGGCGAAGGCGGATCGCTACAACGGCTTCAATCTGATCTTCGGCGATGCGCAGGAACTCTTGTACTTTTCCAACTGCGGCGAGGGCGAACGTCACCTCGGGACAGGCATCTACGGGCTGTCGAACCACCTCCTCGACACGCCCTGGCCCAAGGTGGTGCAGGGCAAGTCGGCTCTGGGCGCCGGGCTGCGGGCATTGCCCGAGGTCGCTCCGCTGTTCGATCTCCTGCGCGACGAACGCATCGCGCCGGACGAGGCGCTGCCGCGAACCGGTGTCAGCCTGGAATGGGAGCGCCTGCTCTCGGCTGCCTTCATCCGCATGCCGGGCTATGGCACGCGCTCGTCGACGCTGCTGGCAATCGATCGCCGATGCTGCCTGCGCTTCATCGAACAGACCTATCTGCCGGACGGCGCGGCAGGCGAGCGGGTGGACAAGACGTTTTCCATCGAGGCGCCGTCCCGCAGGGACTGACTTTCGCTGCCGGGATTACTCGACGATCTCGACCGTCGTGCCGGCGGGCGTCAGGTCGAACAGATCGACGATGTCGCGGTTGCGCATGCGCACGCAGCCGATCGATCCCGGCCTGCCCAGTTCCGAACCGTCAGGCGTGCCGTGGATGTAGATGAATCGGCGCATGGTATCGACGTCGCCGAGCCGGTTGCGTCCCGGCTCGCAGCCTGAGAGCCAGAGGATGCGCGTGAGTATCCAGTCGCGGCCGGGATGCCTGTCGGCCAGCTCCCGAGAGAAGATCTCCCCGGTCGGGCGCCGCCGCACGAAGACCGCGTTCTCCGGCTGTCCCGCCCCGATCTTCGCGCGCACGATGTGCCGGCCACGCGGCGTGCAGTTGCTGCCGCGCTGCTCGCCCGCTCCCATTTTCGAGGTGGAGACTGTGTAGCTGCGCTGACATTTGCCCGTGTCGTCGAACAGGTCGAGCGTCTGGCGTAGAAGGCTGATGCGGATCTTCATCTCAGGCCGTCTCCGTCTTCCCGCGCCGGGCAGCGAAGAAGCCCGACAACAGGGCGCCACACGCCTCCGCCAGCACGCCGCCCGTCACTTCGGCATGGAAATTCAGGCGCGGCTCGGCGAACAGGTCCACCACGCTGCCGCAGGCGCCCGTCTTGGGATCGTTGGCACCGTAGATGAGGCGAGCGATGCGCGCATGGATGATTGCGCCGGAACACATGACACAGGGCTCGAGCGTGACGTACAGATCGCAGCCTGGCAGCCGGTAGTTGCCGAGGCGCTGTGCCGCGTCGCGCAGGGCGACGATCTCGGCATGGGCGGTCGGATCGTGGCGCGAGATCGGCGCATTGAAGCCGCGTCCGACGATCTCGCCGTCCTTGACCACTACGGCGCCGACCGGCACCTCGCCGATGGACCCGCCTTCTCGCGCCAGATCGAGCGCGGCCTGCATGAAGGTATCGTCCGCGCTGGTCATTCCCACTCAATTATCTCTTGAGCCGTGAAACCCGCATGGATGCTGGGTTTGGCTCGTTGATTTTACCGTAATACCGTCACCGATACCGTCACCAGAAGAATGCTTAGTATTCATGCGGGTCTCCGGGCGGTCCCGGAAAAACGACCTTTCGATAACTATCGGAGGCTATCGGATTACAGGCGGTCTCAAACGAGTCTTGATCGTAGCAGAGATGCCTTGATCCGGTTGACGGTATCGTGCAGGAAACAGCGATCTTGATACCGTCAGACGTATCTTGGGATACGTGCTCAGCAAAGGTGTGCACAGTCTGTCCCATCGTTTTTTGGCTAGGTGGAGCGCGAAAGGGCTTTCAGCCGCGCAACCACGTCCGGATCCAACTCTCGTCGGCTTAATAGCTCAATGACGGTTGATTGCCTGCCCTTGATGGCATCGGTAACGAACCCCCGCCGTTCCTCGATGACCGGCATCACTTTTTCGCGGATGAAGTCACGTTCGGCAGGCAGCAGCCGTTCATCTCCGATGACCTTGGAGATCGCATCTGGCAGGTCAGAATTCATTCGTGACAAAACGCCACGGACAAGCCTGGGGGCCACCCCCGCCTCGAAGGCCATCGCGTCCCAATGGATGCCCTCGATCCAGCCGGGTTTGTTCTCACCGGCGATGGTCATCGACATGGTTGCCCGCGGCAGATAAGCCTCCACGCACAGCATGTCGTAGAACGGCGCAACCGCCGCTTTCTGGCCGCGCATCAAGAAGGCGATGTTCTTGGCGTGTGCATCGAGATTGCCGATCAGGTAGTTGAAGGCAACCCATTGCACGACCACGTTGGCGGCAACGACTGGACGGTCAATGAATGTGCCACGGAGAACCTCGAACAGGTGATGCAAGCCCAGGCCACCTTCGCTCTCGTATTTCTTCGAGGGCGAAACCCCAAGCGCCTGACACAGGTCGATCTGGTGGAGTCGCCGGAGAGCGCTTCCTCCGGGCTCTCCCCTCGGGTCGGCCGACTCACGGTCAAAACGTTCGATGACGTACAGCGGTTCCGGCAAATGCCTCAGATCGACGCTGGGTACCGGAACCTTCAGTTCGGTCGCCAAACGCATGCAAAAAAACTCGTTCGCCGGACAGAACGGGAAATCCGCGCTGGCGTTCTCCGGCTTGACGATATGCGTCGAGGCAGCCGTCCCTTCCGGCAGGAACATTGCGCCATGGGCATCCATGCGCAAGCCAAGCTTCTCCTGAGCGCCCGCCAGCGACATGCGGATGTCGTCCCAGGACGCCATGAGCGGCAGGTTGCGTGTGCGCGATTCCTCGATTTTCTCTTGCAATGCCTCCCGCGAAAGGGGAACCAGAATCTCTTGATCGAGCTGAATTTCGCCAGCTTCATCGGGGAGCAGAGAAAGCGCCCCGGCCGTGTCCTGCCCATGGCGAACCAGCAAGGCCCAGGTATCTTTCGGATCAATGCGATCCCGCGAAGCAATCAGCTCACGCAACCGACCTTCCGGTAGAAGGTTCTCGAAAAACCATTCGACGAGTCGGAAGTCACCCGAATCCTGATATCCGCGCGTCGCCAGCGGCAAACTTGGCGAAAGCGCATAGGCGTTCCAATCCGATGCGTAGTTGAACGACCACCGGCCACCCATCACTTCAAGGGTGCCGACGAACGCTCCGTTGGCCGTAACGCGCAACTTGCTCATGTTGCATCACCCGGCGCCATGGGGAGTCGCAGCTTGACCTCGATACCGAAGCGATGACAGACGGACAGAACCTTGCCAATCTGGGCGGTGGTCTTGCCCTGCTCCAACCCGTTCAAGAAGGGTAAGCTCACGTTGCACAGGGCGGCGGCATCCCGCTGGGTCAGTCCAGATTCCTTGCGAACGCGGCGAAGCGTGTCCCCGAGTTCGCCGATCGAGACAATGCTGATTTCCCTGACCGCCATCGGAGCCTCCTAAAAAAGATAAACGACCGTTGAATTTTGCCCTGCTCCGAGTCGCGAAGCAAGGAAAACTCAACGGTCGTTGATTATTTTATGGGATCGCTGCGGTGTTTCGGCAACGCCCGATCGAATTACTTCTTCGCCTTGCCCTTGTTCGCAACCCGTTCCTTGAAGGATGCGCCGGCCGAGAATTTCGGGGCGGTCGTCGCCTTGATCTTGATCGTCTCGCCGGTTTTCGGGTTCTTTCCCTCGCGAGCTGCACGCGCTGCCGACTTGAAGGTGCCAAAGCCTACCAGCGTCACCGAGTCGCCCTTGGCGACCGCAGTCACGATCTCTTCTACCAGGACATCCAGGGCACGGCCGGCAGCCGCCTTGGAAAGTTCAGCCTTGGTGGCCAGCGCTTCGATCAGCTCGGATTTGTTCATCGTGGTACGTCCTTTCGGTTATGAATGAAACTGGATTCTCTCATCATTGGGGCAATGGCTTCGGTGACAGGGCTTGCGATGCGGCGTCGAGGTCCATTCCCTCGGAAGGCGGACGACCGTCACGACACAGATTGAGCTCGTAGCGGACCACGAAGGGAATTCGACCACCGTCGCTGGTTGGGACAGATTCTTGTAGCAAGGTGGCCTCCAGGCGCGCGCACCCTGCCGTTGGAAATCTCGTGATCGTTTTTACCTGGACGCGGACCGGTGCCGCCGACCGGGTTTGCGCCTTGAAGAAGTCCGCGATGGCTCCACTCAATTCCCCCTCGGACTTGCCGGTTGGAGCTTCGATTGCGGCCAACAGGTGTTGTTTCAAGTCCGCAGCGAGGACATCCTCGCTCGTCAGGAAAGCAAAGAAACAAAGTGCCATCGCGGATACCGTCAGAGGTCGTGTCATCGGTTGTAGTAGCTATTCACGCGTTGCTGTACCGTGCTTTGCACGTTTTGCCCAAACGAGCTGGCGCTCGGGAGGCGAACGCTCGACGAGATTTCCTGAATGAACTCGCTCATGTCGATCCGAGAAAAATCGAGCCGCTCGAACTCGGCGGTCGTGAAGCCGGAACAATTCGGGCTCTCGCCGCTTCCCCAACCTTTGCCGATCTGTCCCCTGCTCTGTTCGTTGATGATCCGGGCCAGGCGCGAGTTGAAACAGCAGTACGACTCGGTCTGCTCGATACAGGTGCGAAGAATCGGGACGCGCGCCGAGCAGAAAGAGCCGACGTGGACACAAAGATTGGCATCCCGGTGCATGGCCAAGAGTTGTTCGGATTGCTCGCAGGAGAGCAATTCGGACAGCAGTTGCAGCGCGACGGCCGCGGCCAGCGAATACGGATCGAAGTACAGATTGAAGCTCCCCAGCGATCCGAGCGAGTAGATCGGGCCACCGAGCAGGCTGCTGGTGACCGTCCCGGTCGAGAACGTCAGCCCATAGAAACTGAACGACGGCTGAAAATTGGTCGGGGTGAAGAGCACCTCCGAGGAAATCATGGCTTGGGCGCCGGCCTCGATGTAGCTCGTGAACTGGGGGTACATGAAGTCGAACATGTACTTGCTGCCGGCATTGATCGCCACCTGCCCGCCAGCAACGGCACCTTGAATGGCGGTGGCCATCAATACGTTATTGCTTCGGGCCGCCCCGCCACCGCCCTTCTTGCAGCAATTCACCAGACCAAAGAGCTTCTTGCGGCACTGTTCGCCAACGCCTTTGAATAGTTGTTGATCCGCACCATAGACGCCGGCTTCGCGCGCCGCTTCCATTGACGCCATCGATTTCCCGAAATCCTGATCGGGCGGATTGCTGGTATCGAAACATCCCGTCCCGCTTTGACAAAAGGAACGCTGATCGCAGACGGTCCGTTGCGTCTGGGTTGCCGGGGACGTTTGGCATGAATAGGTTCGTTCGCTCGTATCACACGCCCCGGAAGCGAGCTGGTCGATACATTGCGAGGAGACCTGTGTGCAACCGCGATTGATCAGATCCTGGCAGTCGTTGGTCAGCGTCGTGCCGGCACAGGTGTAGTCCTCAGACCTGGCCCAGCAGGAATCGCCAGAGCTTTGCGCGCCGGCAGGCAACGGCGATACGGTGTTCAGGCAAACCTGTAGGCCATTGACCGTCTTGCAGGGCGTGCTGTCGGTGCAGGTACTCGCGGCATGGACGCAGTTGGCGCTTTGCGCGAGCGAGGCACACTGGCTGGTATCCAGCGTGTTGGACGTGATGGTGTAAGACGTATTGAGTTCGACGACCGTCGGGGTACTCGTCGACGCCGTGACGTTGGTGCATTGATACCGTCGGGTGTATTGGTTGCATGACCCGTCGAACGCCGTGCTGTCGCAGGTCGAACTGACCACCGCACATCCTTGGGTGGCCTTGATGGCGGCGCAATAGTCGATGTGATTCTCGGCAATGCAGGAATAGTCATCCTGATAGCGCCAGCACGTCGCCGTGGAATTCAGTCCGCCCGCCGGCGGTGTGACTCCGGCTAGGCACACCGTGGCGCCGCTGGAATCGACCTTGCACGGCGTTGAGTCGACGCAGGTATGCGCCGCCAGACGACAATGAGAATTCTGGGCGTAGCTGCTGCACTGGCTGGTGTTTGCGGTATCCGTCACCAGCGTGTACGTGTTATCGAGGCGAACGGTATTGGTGGGCGTTCCCGGGCTGGTGCCGCAGCGAAACGTCTTCGTGTAGGTATTGCAGGTGCCATTGAAAGCCGTGTCGCTACAGGTCGAACTGGTCTGCCCACAACCGGCAGCCGTCAGGGCCGAACAGTAATCGATGGAATTGGGTTTGATGCAGGTGTAGTTGTCCTGATACTCCCAACAGCCGCCGACATCGGCCAAGGTCACGACGACGCCTGAAATCGTCTTGCTGGCGGTGCTATCGACGCAGGTCGAGCTTTCCAGCCGACAATCGCCGGCGACCGTTCGTCCGCAGAGTGCGACGAAAAGCAGAATCCCGAACGCCAGTACCTTCATTACTGCGCCCGCTGTTGCAGTGTGGCGCATTCATTTGACGTCCAGTTGCTGACCGTCCTCGACATCGGCAGTTGCAGCGGTGCCCCGGTTCCAGTACCTCCGGAGGAATTGCATCCAGAGCTGACGTTTCGCATCGATGGCGTGCAGGTCGTCGAATTGCAACTGACGCTGAAATACACATACAGATTGCAGCCGAAGCCGAGGTTGCTGACGTAGTAGTCGGTGACCGACTGCCCAGGAGCCACCGCGACCGGGAACCGGCCATAGCTTCCATCCCACGGGTAGCCAATCCAGTTGTAGTCGTAGCGATTGACACCGTCGTAGGATCGGTAGGGCTCGACCACGTAGGAATGGCCATCACTGCCACAGAAGATGTTCATGGCCATGTAGGGGTCGTAGCAATAGCTGCAATCCATGAACGCCGTGCGGCCCAGCCAAGTACCGGGCGTACATTGACCAAACCCCACGGTGGCGGATACACCTCGCCGGCAGCTCAGGGTTTCGTATCCCTGTACCGTTTGATTGCACTGATAGTTGTAGCTGGTGCTGACCGCGATCTGCTGGCCGATGGTGCAGGACGCATTGCTGAGCGTCTGCATTTGTTCAACGCATTGATAGAGATGATTCTGATCGACCGCGATCTGGCGGGCGGTCGAACATAAATTGCTGGTCACCGGGCGATACTCGGTACAGATTTCGGTCGTAAAGGTTGCCGGCGTCGTATCCGTCACGACACGGCACTGCTCCGTACTCGACCCCACATTGATTCCAGTGAATTGCAGGGTCGGATTGCTCGCGATGGCATTGGCACGGCTGATCGGCGGATCGGTGGCCCGGTCAATCGAAAATGCGGGCCGCAGACTCGGATTGCGCGCCACGAAATTCACCGCGTCGCACTCCTGCCGTCGGTAGGCATCCGCATCGGGCGTCTGGCCGGCACAATCCGTCACCTTGGTCACTCCCGGTCCCGATAGCTGTCCCTGCCCACCCTGGAACAACTGGGATTGCGAAGCACTTTGCCCATAGCCCGGCACCATCGAAGCTGCATTCCCGCTGCCGATGCCCTGAAAGGCGCCACCGATCGAGCCCGACCCCAGCGTCCTCCCCTCGGTGAACGCCGCACTTGAGTCATATCCCTGCGCGATCGCATTGCTTGCGACAAGCGATATGACCAAGAAAAGACACCTCACGGACGACGTCCAGCCAGCTTTGCGGCATAGCGCCGTGCCGCGTCCGCCCACGCCGGTGACTGCCGCTCAATGAGATCGAGGGCGTAATCCTGGGTAACGTCGCCGTCGATCTTGATGAAGCTTGCGGGAGAAGCGCATCCGTCTTCGCCGATCTTGGTCGCCTGCGAGGGTCGCGCAAGCACCAACGCCGGAACCTGCGTCACCTTGAACTGTTTGAACGCGGGAGGATGAATGATGGCCGTGACATTCCGCTTCCCGACCAGGCTTGCCAGCTCTTCGCCCATACGGGTCAGCGAATTCCCTTTGAGCCCGCGCAGCACAAGGATGGCGCCGGATTTCTCCGACTGGAGAACAATCCGCTCCAGAGCTTCCTTCGGCATCGAGAAGGAAACGAACACCATCAGCTCCGGGGTGTCCGCCGACTTTGCGGTGGTAGCGGCCGGCAATTGGCGGTAGGACTCGGCGATCTTGGCGAGGTCCGGACTCTTGGCGACCGGCTTCGGTAACGCCTCGATTTGCGGCACAGACGACCGATTCACTTCCTTGGGGAGCCCGCCCTCCTTCAGCGCTTCTTCCATGCGCTGACGTGCCAACCGCATGTCGTAGTCGGTCGGCAGAGCGGCCTGTGCCCATGCCGAATTCACCGAGAAGGTCGCCATCGAAATCGCAATGAGGAGTGCCCACCGATATCGGGTCATGGCTTCAGAACGCTCCCTGACAGCAGTTGCGCTTCCGGAAAACCATGTAGGCGAAGTCCTCGCCCTCATACGGATACTCCTTGCCGGCACCCCAGAGTACTGTCGAGCGTCCCAGCGGTTGGCAGCACTTGCCGGCGATCTTCTCCGTCTGCGGGATCGGGTACAGCATCTGGTACTTGTAGCCGGTCTTGTCCATAATCGGCTGCGGGTAGTAACCACAGAGACCATCCTCGCCAGAAGCCGCCCACATCAGTCCTTCACGGTGCATCTTGGCGATCAGGCGCGTCATCTCCAGGCTGGATGCCTGCACCCCGCCGATATGGGCCTGTACGTTGCCATTGAGCGGATACAGACTGCCTTGGCACCCCGCACACCAGAACAAGGCGTTCGAGGGAAACCCGGCGGTTGCCGACACGCAGTCGGCCGCACACGCCGCCCGCGCGGCCAGATTGCCGAACAAAGCCACGTCCGGATTGAAAATGAAGGTCAGATCATCGTCGTTCCACATCGGATCCAACTCCGTGAGGTAGGCGACATCGAACGAGCTTTGCTCCAGGCAGGCGTTGTCGAAAATCGCCTCCAGCCAGAAGATGACCGGATCGACGTACCAATGCACCTGATAGAAGGACGATGTCGAGGTGCTGTCCTGCCTGAACCGCGATCCTCGCGGCGCATCGAATCCCGGATTGAGTTCGATGCCACCGAGACTCGTCATGCAAAACGGCTGACGCACAACATCCACGCGCCTCACCGGCTCCCAGAAGCTCACCTTGAAACCGACTCGCAACTGGGATGGACAGAGACATACGGGCGAGCCACCGGGATTCGGCGTGTCTTCCTGATCGAGAGACACCAGATCGAGGCCACCGAAGCGCAACGGCATCATGCAACTCCAACAGATGTCCGTGATCGGGTTGGCAAAACGCCCTGTGCAGGTGACTGTGGCGAATGCCGGCAGCGCCAGACCCGTGGCCAGCATGACCAGTAGGCAACGAAGGAGGTTACGGGCGAATTTCATCGACTCTCAACCTCTTTCCATCCTGACTTACGATGGCCGGCACTTGGCGAATACCCAGCCGTCGCACGAGCGCCCCGCCCTGATCGAAATAGATCCGCCGCTTCCATTTGCGCATCAAGTTCAGCGGCTCGCCGGCAACCAGGATGGGCTTGGCGTCTTCATCCACATTGCGCATTGCCTGTTGCGCGAAGGAAACCTGCCGTCGATCGCGCGCATCGAAGAAGATGAGTTTGTGCCGCAACGAAACGTGGTCCAGCGGATTCACTTTCAGCCCACGGGCGAACAAGAGCGCACCGTCTGCACCGCGGATATCCCGATCCAGAGTCCAGGTCGGATCAACGAAGTAAGTGCGCTGTGTCGCGGTCGCCTTGATGCCTGAAAGCGGCTTTGGATTCTCAATGGCGCCGACGACGCGATCCCGATATTCCGTTTGCTTCCTGGCCAGATCGCCGCTCTTCTCCATTCGCTTGAGACGCGACTGGATGGCCTCGATCAGGTCAGGTTCGGCGATCTCGTAGGTCGGCCCGACGATGCCAAGATCATCGGCACGGGCAATGGGCGCCAAGCCGATAAGCAGCAGGACAAGGAATTGGACATGAATCGACATGGCGATCGATTCTGGCCGTGCGGTACGGGTACCGGAATCCGAAATGCGGACGTTTCGGTCGCATTTCGAATCCACGCCTCAGCTTGGGTGCGATGCGCCACAAGCCATCGGAGCATGGGGTTGCGGTAGCTTCCCGAGTGGTATTGACCAAGATGAACGCTTAACTGGCGGCAGTGTAATCGACGGCGGCCGCTCCAGAGTGGGGTGACCTGCCCTTTTCAGTCCGGCCAAATTGTGACGACCGGCCTATACGACCAACTTGGATGCGAGCGTCCACAGCTTTTAGACCTATCATGCATAATCTGCGACCGAATTGGGATCATAATTTCTTTGTATAACAAAGGCCGGAGAACGAGCCATGCAGATTGAATTCGTTGAGATCGCCAACTTTCGAAAACTATCATCGACCCGCGTTGGGTTGTCCTCTGAAAGGACTGTTTTCGTCGGTGCCAACAACAGTGGAAAGACATCGGCCATTACGGCGCTACGTTATTTCCTTGTCGGTCGAGAGCGATCCACCTTTTGCCTCAACGACTTCACGCTTTCCCATTGGCCAGCGATTAAGGCGATGGGCTCAGCGTGGGAAGCGGCGCACATCGCGAACCAGCCGCTGCCCGTGCCTGAGTGGGATCAGGTATTGCCGTTCCTCGATGTATGGCTTCATGTTGCAGATAACGAAGTTCACTATGTCCAGAAGATACTGCCAACTCTCGATTGGGAGGGGGGACGGCTAGGTGTGCGGATGCGCCTCGAGCCGAAGGACGCAGCACAACTACAGCACGAATATGTGACTGCACGATCCCAATCATTGACGTTGCAGGCAACCGGTGCCGACATGGCCGCCGAGCAAGGTGAGGCTCCGGCCGATTTCCAGGTTGCAATTTGGCCGCAAGACCTTCTTGAGTTTCTGCACCGCCGCCTAGCATCGTTTTTCACCGTCAGGGCCTACGTGCTTGATCCGGTCGCCTGCGTCGATCCGGAGCATGGCGTGGCCAAGCCGCAGGTGCTTAATGAAAGCGAGCCAATCGACGGTGACCCGTTTCTCGGTCTTATTCGCATCGACGAGATCAGTGCCCAGCGCGGCTTCGGTGTGGCGGGTGAGGACAACGGCGACGAGCCCGCCGTCACCAGCAGCGGATCGCGGAAGCTATCAGCTCAACTCCGCCAGTACTACGCCCGCCATCTCGATCCCTATGAGAATCCGGATGCGCAAGACCTCCTTGCACTCAAGGCGATCGAGGAAGCCCAAAAGCATTCAACCTGCGGCTTAGAGATGGTTTCAAGAGCCCGTTAAAGGAAATGCACAAGCTTGGCTATCCAGGCGTTACGGACCCTAAGCTAAGCATTTCGACGCGGCTGCGCCCCGTTGAAGGACTGAACCACGACGCTGCCGTTCAGTTCGTCGTTCCGATCCATGAAGGCGAAAACGCGATGGATCTATATCTCCCAGAAGATTCCAACGGGCTAGGTTATCAAAACCTAATTTCCATGGTCTTCCGCCTTATGGCTTTCCGAGACAGTTGGATGCGGGTTGGGAAGGCCAAACACAAGGCTTCAGATGACACGATTATTCCGCCCTTGCATTTAGTGCTGATCGAAGAGCCCGAGGTGCATCTGCATACCCAGGTTCAGCAGGTCTTCATCCGCCAGGCGCACAAGATTCTGCGCAACCACGTCGACCTCGGTCGGAGCCCGAACTTCGTGACGCAGATGGTGGTCAGCACGCATTCCAGTCACATCGCCCACGAGTGCGAATTTGACTCCCTGCGCTATTTCCGCCGCCTGCCGAGCGGAGATAAGGCAATCCCGATCTCGTGTGTTGTCAATCTGGAAGACGCATTCGGAGTCGATCCAGACACGAAACGCTTCGTGACCCGCTATTTGCGCGTTACCCACTGCGACTTGTTGTTTGCCGACGCCGCAGTCCTGATCGAGGGGCCGGCCGAACGAATCCTCGTGCCCCATTTTGTGGATCATCATTCGGAGTTCGAGAAGCTATCAGAGAGCTACATCACCTGGCTCGAAATTGGCGGCAGCCATGCTCATAAGCTACGCAGCCTGATCGAGAAAATCGGACTTACCACGCTGGTTATCACTGACATCGATTCCTGCAATGCCGCGGGCGCCAGCGCGCCACCGAAAAGAGGCGCGGGGTTCACGACCCGCAACACTACCCTACGGACGTGGTGGCCTGTCATCAGCGATCTTGACCAACTGCTCGACAAGCTCGAGGCCGAGAAGGTTAAGACCTATGCAGGTGAGAAATTCTCAGTGCGAGTCGCCTACCAATCGCCCATCCAAGCGACGTTCAAAGGCGCTACCGCCGAGGCCCTCTCCTACACACTGGAAGACGCAATAGTAATGGCGAATATCGATCTGTTCCGAACATTGCCGGGTAACGGACTTATTGCCAAATTTCGCGCTGCCATGTCCAACAGCGCCAATCTGAATGCCTTGAGTGAGGCGCTCAAGAGCGCGCTCGAAGGTGGAGGAAAAGCTGAATTCGCCCTGGATCTACTCGAGATTGAAGACCCGCTTTCACTGAATCCCCCTGCCTACATCCGTGACGGCTTGCTTTGGCTGGCAGCGCAGCTTGAGCACAAACAGGTTGAACTCGGACTCGCTAAGGTTGCAGGAGAAGAAGACGCCGAGGCTGCCGCCCCCGAGGGTGTCGCAGCATGAACAACGCTTCCACAGCGCCGTCGAACGTATCGCTCGACGATCATGTAGACGAGAAGTTGGCTGGGTTCCTCAGTCTAGAGAAGCCAACGAGTTTTTTTCTGTATGCCGGCGCCGGTTCGGGCAAAACGCGCTCACTTGTGAACGCGCTCAAATACTTAGCGAAGACCTACCGCGATACACTCCGTCTGCGCGGACGGCAGGTCGCCGTTATCACTTACACCAATGCGGCATGTGACGAGATTACTCGGCGTACCGAATACGATCCGCTGTTCGTAGTGCGCACCATACACAGCTTTGCTTGGTTGCAGATAGAGGGGCTCAATGCGGACATCCGCGCTTGGTTGAAAGACAACCTACAGCGGGAGATCGTCGACCTTCAAGCCGAAGAGGTGAAGGGGCGAGCAGGCACTAAGGCGTCGGCTACCCGCCTAGCCCAGATCGAGTCCAAGCAGCGGCGGTTAGAGCGGATTGCCGACATAAGGACGTTCACCTATAGCCCCAACGGCGACAATCGCGAGCGCAACGCGTTAAACCACAGTGAGGTCATCAAGATATTCTCGACGTTCCTGCTCGGGAAGCCGTTAATGCAGCGCATGTTCGTCGAGAAGTTTCCGTTTCTGCTGATCGACGAAAGTCAGGACACCAGCCGAGCACTTATTGACGCACTGTTCGTCGTGCAGAAGGCGCATGCGGATCGCTTTTGCCTGGGCCTGATCGGCGACACGATGCAGCGCATTTATCCGGACGGTAAAGAACAGATCGAATGCGAAATTCCGCAAAGCTGGGCGACCCCCGAGAAAAGGATAAACCACCGATCTCCGCAACGCATTGTGCGGCTCATAAATCGCATTCGAGGCGGCGCCGACAATCACATGCAGGAGCCACGTGACGATCAGCCGGAAGGCTGGGCGCGACTCTTTGTGTTTCCGGTCGATGCGCCGGACAAACCTACACTGGAGCAACGAGTCCGAGACTACATGGCGGGGCTAACCGGCGATCAGGACTGGACCGACGCAAGAAGATGCAAGATTCTGACTTTGGAGCATCACATGGCAGCGAGGCGAATGGGCTTTCTGCAGATGTTCGAGGCACTGGCTTCCGTAGATGAGTACCGGACGAGCTTTCTCGACGGCAGTTTTGCTCCGACGCGGTTTTTCACCCACTACGTCCTGCCGCTCGTCACAGCACAGCAAAAAGGCGATAAATTCGCGGTGGCTAAGCTGGTGCGGGAAAGCTCCCCGCTGCTCAGCAAGGAGACCCTTAAGAGCAACGAAAGCCCAATAGCACAACTCCGCGCCGTCCAGACCGCCATCAACAGACTGATGGCCCTTTGGGCCCATGGCGAACCGACCTGTGCTGAGATCTCCGCGAACATCGCAGAAACCAATCTCTTCGCGATGCCTGACGGTCTAAGAGCCGCCATGGCCACCAAGCAGGCCTCACAAACGCCGGTGCCCGACGATGAGGTGGCAGATCCACTTAGCGACCAGATGGCGGCACTGGTTGCGTTCCTCGACTGCGCATTCTCCGAAATAGCGCCGTATGCCGCCTACGTAGCACACGAGGCTCCATTCGATACCCATCAGGGGGTGAAAGGGTTGGAGTTCGAGCGCGTCATGGTCCTCATGGACGACGGGGAGGCCCGAGGTTTCCTGTTCGGCTATGACAAGCTATTGGGCGCCAAAGCGCCCACGGCTGCTGACATCAAGAACTCGCAAGAGGGTAAGGAAACCTCCCTCGATCGCACGCGGCGCCTGTTCTATGTGACCTGTAGTCGTGCTCGATCGAGTTTGGCGCTCGTGGCCTATTCTCTCGATCCCGCTGCAGTTCGGACGCATGTGATCGCAAATGAATGGTTCTCTGCGGACGAGGTTCTATCCGAGGTGCCTTAGGAAGCCGCTATCGTCTTGTGCCGGTGAGCTCGCATGGCGGGAGAACACCGCTCACGAATATGCTTCCAGCCATTTCTGGCCGCGATGGCCTCGCGCAGAATATCGACGTATTCGTCTCCCCCGACGCGCTCATCCGGTGGCGTGCCTTCTTGCTCCAGTTCGTCCAGAAGGCTACTCCGAGCCTGACGGGTGGCGCCGAGTTCAAGGATGCGGCTATAGGCTTCGCAGGCATAGGCGAAGGTTTCACGCTTTGCAAAATCGATGTCGAGCACCCATTCCCGATAGTGTGTTTCAGGAAGCCCTATCGTCGCACGCTTGCAGTTGTGAAATATATGGGCCGCCTCGTGGACCACATAATCGTCGAAACGATTGCCGGTACGGAAGTACTCCACGGATAGGTAGCAGGTTATCTCCTCGCTCAGCCCCAGAATCCGCGGGGCGTCGCCGGATAGAAGCTCCGCATCAACGCTTGCAAGGTAGAGGTTGGCAAGCTTCCACGCTGTCGTGAGCCAAGGCGTGCTTTCGAGAACCGCAGCTATCGTCGCCGGCGTCAGAAAGACGATGGAGGATTCCATCACGCCGAGGACGACCTCACGCTCAACGGAAGGAAATAGGCCGCAAACCAGCGGGGACAATTTCGTGCGGGCAAACGTGGGTAGATCAATGCCTTCGAGGAGGGTAGATGCCGCCACATGACTGGTCCGCTCACGAACTGCTGCGATGAGTGCGCCACGTAAGGCGGCATTCCCCTGTCTTTCCCGCTCGACAAACGAACTGCCAGGCCAAACAGCAGACCAGACATCGGAATCTCCGCTGAAGAGATAGCGATCGACTTCATTTCGTTGGGCCAGTGACATCATGCTGGGCTCGGTCAGATTGGGGTGTTGCGGGTATTCGATAGTAATGCGATTTCTTCCTCGTTTGGCACAAGAACGCATCGGGAACGGCGGTGCCAAGGCGCATGATTTTCACTCTTTCCACTTGGAGCCGTTCCGTCAAATAGGGCTCGGCCTTCCGGGATTGAATCCAGACGAAAGCGCCATCCACTTCCGGCTTCAGGATGCCGTCTCTCACCCCTTCCCGCAAGGTGGCGACGATTCGTTGTATCAACTCCAGTCGCGTGTCATCCACTTTTTCATTGACCCCATTTTGACTTGCCGTCGCCACCGAATTGGCCGGGCCGGATGGGGAAGGCAGAGACGGTGTATCAAGCGGAGGTTGCTGTAAAGCCATAAGCTGCCTGACGACAGGCTGGAGTCGGACGATCTTCCATTTCTGACCGCCCTCGACTTCGATCTCGGCAATCTTGCGAAATGGCGACAGCGGATCGATTACCAGCCAATTCTTGCGCGACAGCCCTTCGAGTATCGCCTTGCCCTCCAGCCCATAGCCGGTGAACGCATCCGGCCACTTGAGGCAGAGTGCGCCTGAAGCGTCAACGTGCGCCAGGGCCGGGAAGGATTTTTCGCCGGAGCGAATATCCTCGGACAACGCCTTCAGCATCTCGCCGACGGGACCATCCAATCGATCTGCGGCTTGGGTAGGCGGAGCAACATCGGGCGCGGCAGACTGGGTAATCGTTGCGCTAATTTTTGTCACCGCGGGCTCTATCACGGCGGGCGGTTTCGGAACAGGGATTTCAGGCGCGGCGACAGCCAGGCCGAGTATCGTCCCAGGTACAGACGGCGGTGGCGGGTCGACCACCAGACTCACATCCCGCAACCTGATCGCCGTCAGTCTGATATTGGGTATCTTCTCGGCCAGAATGGCAGGAGCAATTGTCCAGTAACGATTCCCGTCGACTTGGTCCTCACGGACATTCGCCAGCTTCCGATCGACGAGCATGTCCAAAATGCTGTTCGGGGTTCTCGGTAGACCGGGAATTTTTTCCTGATTGATGATGGCGGCCATCTCTTCGCCGCCCGCCGGCCAGATCAGATAGAGGTGCCCATCGATATTCCAGAGGCGGGAACCAGGCTCATTGATTCCCCAGGTACCTTCCCGCACCAACCTGCGCATGATGTCCACGAGGAATCTCTCCACGGGAAGACCCAGTTCATAACCGGTAAAGGCGACGCCAAGGCTGCGCAGATCGCGTTCAACGCTGACCTGGTCGGATCGAACGACGAGATCGTGTATCAGGTTCTCGGCGCAGGGATTCCCGTTGATGCTTTCCATCATCCAGAGGGCGAGTTCGGTATCGCCCTCTGCAATCCAGGCCAATCCTTTTTGGCTGATGATCCGTTCCGCGATCAGGGAAGAGATGGCCGTGTGCTTCTTTGCACGATTCTCGCGCCAGTGCAGAAAATAGCGATCCACGCCGTGCCTGTTGGCCCATGAATACAGGTCTTCCACGAATGGATTCCAGACTTTCTCCCCGTCACGGCTTGTGACCGCAAGATCGGTGACCGGCTTGCCCGCATCGTGGCAAAGCGCCGCCAGAAAAACCGCATAGTGCCACCGGGGTTCCAGTTCGCGACGACGACGGGGTGCCTGCTCGCCCGGCAGAAGTACCCGGTCTCCAGATTGGAGCGACCACAGTGCGACCTCGGCGGCATGGCGCAGCAGCCCTCCTGCCCCACGATGATGATGGGTTTGGCTTGCCGGCAACAGATGCGCATACGATGCAAACCGGCGTAGGGACGCCAGGTAGAACTGCTCGAAGATGTCCGGTGACGCAAGTCCCGCTTCCCGAATCTGGCCGATCAGATCCCGTTGCGTCTCGATGAGCTTGTTTGGAGGCGTGGCCGGCAGGCCCCTCATGAACGGCGGATAGCGAGGAATCTCTTCGTCATCCTGGTGCAATATCGGTAGGCCAACGGGAGGTATCGCCGTTGGCTCGTCCTGTTTGGCGCCATCGAGGCGAATCGCCTTCCTGATAAATCCGAACAATCCTCATCCCCTCACTTGGTCAGCATCCAACCCTCGCCGAATACCCGGCAATAGCCGAAGGCGCTGGCGTGCGCGATCAGGATCGATCTCCAGAATCCCGCAGATCGAGTCAAAGGAATTGGGGAGCATCGGAATCCCATGAAAAATCCATGTCAGGGCTTCCCGCTGAATACTGCCGGCCCTTCGCTCCGACTCCTCCAGAGACCTTACGTTACCCTTGGCGTCTTCCACTGCCTGCTGAAGCACCGCAATCCAGAGACGCCGTGGTCGTTGGCGGACTTCCAATGAAGGGCCTTCAGTCCTCGCCGCAAGTAATCCCATAAACCCCACGTCAAAAAATTCGGTGTGCTTTCCCGATGATCTGATCTCGCGCTATCCAACCAGTGATCTGGTAGCGCGAATCGAGACTGTCAGGGTGAGACCCGGCAACGTAGTAGTACCCGCTCGGAATTATCCCAAGTGGACCGATTGCCAGGGGCTCTCCTGTCCTTGCCTTCTCTTTCGCTCGACCGACCGATGCCCCGTCGACGAAAAACTCTCGCTCGCTAGCCGTAACCGTTGATCCGGGTAGCCCGACCAACCGCTTGAGAAAAATGCTTCCTCGCGGGTATGGCCAGTTCGCCGCCCACGTGAAAGCGACCAAGTCTTCCCGTTCAGGCATGACGCGTCGTTCAACAAGGAAGATTGTCCCCGGAAGGCTTTCGGTGAGATTCACGGCGACAAAATAGGCGCGGCCAAATGCCATATAGGCCGCCATCGCCCAAAGGACGATTGGAAACCAGCGTCCGATCAAGTCGTAGAGGCGGATCAACATGGCGGCACTGTAGCGACGAGAGCAGCCACGCAATTTCCGAAATGCGCTCCGCAAAGCTGTATTTCGAGCGTACAGCGCCGATGAGCGGGATCAACGTCTCCACGCCGACCGAGCCATGTTGCAGTTTTGGCGAGCTATGCGATGCTGGAACGAAAATCGACTGGAGGAACCCATGACCATAGCCGCCGCAACTCAGACGAGCGGTCTGTTTGGCGCATTACCGCTGTTCGCTTTACTGCTGGCGGGTATTGCCTTGCTGCGCTGGAATCGCAGATCAAAAGCCATTACAGAACCGCAGATCGATCAACTTGAGCACGAGCTTGAGTTGATCAGAAAACAGATATTGCTGGTCACGACGAATGACGTGCCAGGCGGTCGGATCGTCAAGACGATTGGGTACGTGGAGGCGCTTTCTGCGACAGAAGCAGCGTCCGACTGGGAGTATCGCCTCGCTGAAAAGGACGCGTTGCTCAGGCTGGCTCAGAAGGCGCTGGGGATCGGCGCCAATGCCGTCGTCGGCATCAGGAAGATCAACGCCCACTACGATCAGGCCGGATCGCAATGGCGGGTATCACGAGTAGCCTATTGTGGGACCGCGGTCATCAGCGCGAACTAGTGCGGCGATCCTTGGTCGGGTAAACGACCGTAGCCTTGGTTGATTCGTTTCGCCATATCTGGAAATAGCACGCCTAATACGGCGTCGAAAGTGGCTGGCCGCATGTAAGCCTCGTCATTGGCGTCGACCTTCGCTTTAAGGGTTTGTCGCCATATCTCATATTTGCGGGTTTGTTCTGCGCTGAAGTGCGCCTCCAAGCCGTAGGACTTCACCGCGAAGCCATACAGCGTGTCCCACCGCTTGTTGTCTTTCCCGCTCTGCATGATGGCGTTCAGGACCTGATATCCAGACTTGACGTCGTATCCGACGCCCGTATTGCGCTGGATAGAAAGTAAGCGAGCGATCAAGCCTGCCTCGTCAAGCATGATCGGATCGGCCGCGCCCGGCAGACCATGCGCGAACAAGGCTTCAGCTGCTTCCACAATCTGCGCCCAGGCATCGCTTTCTGTGTCGAGCAACTGGGGGTTGGAACCGTCGCCTTGATACTGTCGTTGCGCCCGCCTGATGCGCACGTTTGCGTCGTGAAACGCCGTCACGGCATCGAGGTAGCGGCGTGCCCAGTGCGACACCGGCATGGCAAGCCACCGGGGACGTCTCAATTCGATGAGCCGCTCACGATAGCGGAGCGTCACAGGATGCTCATCGAGCGCTGCGTTGATCTGTCGCCGTTTGATCGGGAAAATCGGATGATGCACCCAGCGCTTGCCGACCGTCTGATTGACGATCAAGTCACGCAGGTTTTCCAGAGTGATGCGACCGCCGAGTTGGCTCAGGTCAATTTCCAGCGTAGGCAGGTTGAGTTCGAGTATCCGCTGCCGCTTTTCTTCATCGATGCCGTGCGTAACGGTGACTTCCACGAGCAAGGTAAGCGGCCAGGAAAGGCTATAGGTATCCTCGATTTCCTCCTCGAAGCCATCGCTCACCCATGTGTCGGTGATACCTTCTGTGTAAATCTGCCGTCCGCCGAGATTGCCAATGACGTCGGGAACAATTCGACCGAGGCGCCTTTCCAATCGCACATCGTCAAGCTCCAGTGTCCGCGGCGCCGTCAGCCACGTCATCCGCAGAGTATCGGATTCCCAGTCTCCGCTGAACTCGTCAGGCGGATCCCGCGTGACTGTGACATCGAGCCCCGGCGTCGCGATTCGATGCTCACGTTCGAGAATAGCTTTGACCTCCCGGTGAAGCAGTGTCTCGCGTCGCAGGTTTCGCGCGATGTCTTCATCGATGTCCGGCGAGAGGTGGGCACGAAAATCAGCTTCGTCTTCGGCACTCCAGTTATCCAGAGCGTCGCAGGCCGCCTGTGACGCGGCAGCATCGCCTTTGGCTGCCAATGCACGATCATTCCAATGGGCGCACCAACGAATGTCTGGCAGGATCCGCAAGCGGGCGCGGATTTCCGCGGGGCTGAGCATGGCGAGTTCAGGGTCGGATAGAAAGATCGTCACCACAGCTTGGCCGTCAAGTTCGCTGGAGGGCTCTCGTCGGCCCGTGAGGTCGACCAAGAGTTTGCGGCCGTCATCCAGGGTGAGTTCGGCGGTCGCGCGGTCAAGCAGCCGCGCACCTCTGACCGCTCTGCGCTCGGCGGGTTCCTCCACCCAGACTTCGTAGCCCTGGCCGCTAAAGCCGGTTGCAGTCCTCGACATGGCACGGCGTGGCAGTTCGATGAAGCCGTTTTCCGACAGGAGATGTGTCGCGGCCAAGCGTGCGGCGACGAGCGTGCAGGCATCCTTTTGCGAGCCTGCTGGATGGCGAAAATGCGCGGTGGGGCGAACACGGAGAGGCTGGCCCGCCATAACGGGCGTCAGACCCAATTGGCAGGCAGGGCAGGTGCAGGAGCACTGGCGATCAACGACCTCGCTGTCATGAATATAGCGGGGCTCGCCGGTCTGCGCATCATGCGCCCACTTCAAGGGAACCTCTGATGCTGCCGGCGTTCTCGGGTCTGAAGGTGCGCCGGTACTCTCAACTTGCCATGTGGTCACCAACTTCTCCAACGCTGCAATTCGGGATCGCGTTGGTTAAGCCTTCGCTGCTTTCTTTGCCTTTGCAAGCGCCGCGTCGTCGATGGCTCCGGTGAGGTACAACATGGCAAGCATGCCAGTGGGTTCAGGAATGTCGCGGCCGGATTCATAGCGGCTACCGCCACTCTGGGTGACACCGAAGCGACTCCAGAATTGCATCTGGTTCTCGCCACGCGCTAAGCGCACGGCTTTGATATTGCCCAGGGAGGGTTTCGGCTGCTTCTTACCGGGAGCGGGGAGTTTGGACATTTCTGATTCCTTATCATCGAGGTTGAAAACGCTATAAGTATACGCGGCACTACATATTTGCCGACGGCAATAATGCTACACAGATGTTCATGATTCATCACAGGGCTACGACCAGGAGTACTGCATCGTTGAGGACGAACAGCCAGCCAGATCAGCCGAAGTTCATATCCTACTTGCCATGTTTTCCTTCGAGGGTCTCTTGAATGTATTTGCCGGGGTTCGGCCCGGTCACGCCGGTTGCCACACGATTTACTCCGTCAACAACATCTTCCGCAACCTCTGCTCCCTTGCCGACGAGTGAGACCGGCTTCAATTTGCGGAAATTGGATGGCGTTGCATTCTCCTGATGGGTTTGCCCTGCCGCTTCTTTCCGATGATCGACCTCGGTCGCGTTTTTGGAAAACTCCCGCATCGCCGTATGCATGGCTTGATCGCTCGGTCGGCCTTGCGGGGTAACGCCAGCGCGCCCCGCCCTCCCGTTCACCTGCCCCAAATAATCACCGCCAGCCGATTCGACCGAATCGCGACCCGGCACGTCAGCCCGGTTCGCATCGTGCCGGGCCTGGATCGCCTCAGCGCCCTGAACCTGCCCGGCCATCTCACCCAGCATCCGGTCGTAGTTCTGCGCGGTGTATTCCTCGATGTATGGCCGGAGCTTGTGCGGATCGCCCATGACCCCCTGAAACTTTTCGTAGTTGTACTCGAGCTTGGGCAGCAGGAAGTCTTTGATGAAATGATCCTGGAGCTGAAGATTCGACCCAAGCTGACCGCTATGCGAAAGCTCCCACATCTGCCGATGCCCTTCCGTCTCCTGCATTGACGTACTAAATGCGTCGCGCGATTGCCGTGCGTGGTCCAGCGACGCCCGCATGCCTTCGCTGCCGGCCGTCTTGCCCTCATCGGTGCTTCGATAGTTGCGTTCCCATCCATTGTCGAGGACGGTACCCACCTTCTTGCCGAAGCTCGACTCGCGGGCAAACTGGGCCATCTCCTCCAGGGACCGCATCGAGTCGGCGGAGTTGCGCATCTTGGTTGACACCTCCACGCCACCGCGCAGCCCGGCAATCTCCAAGAGCTTCGGCGTACTCATGCCCATCGACGCGCCAACCATCAGTTCCATCGCGACCTTTTCGCTGACGCCGAGTTTCCGTGCCCACTGATCGACCTGGCGCAGGGTTTCAGTGGCCTCCTGATTCCGGCTCGACCCCATGCCGTGGCGGTATCCTGTGGTGTCACTGCTGCCCTTGGTGTGACTTCTTTCAAACCCTGCCTCCTGCTTGACTGCTGCCAGAGCACTTTCAGCGTACTCCGCGGATTGCTGTTGCGTTGCCTGCTGCGAGCGCTCGTAATTCTCCTTCGCCGCGGCGCCGAGGGAATCGTTGAGTGCCATGTCGGCGCGGACATCGCTTTTCGCCTGCTTGACGACGAAGCCGCCGCCAGAAAAGTGGCTGTAATCGAATCCCCCGCGTGCTTGGAAATTGGTCATGCCCTGCCGCAGGCTCGGGTTCATGTCGACCGCCAGTCCCTTCATGGAGTCGTGGCTGACGTTGTTGAGGGAAGCGTTGCCCATTTGCATGTTGCCCATGGCCAAGGCGCTGGCGATCTTCTCCGGGTCGCGCGGTGGCGCCACCAGACCAGCGACTGACTGTAGGCCGACCTCGCCACCTTTCACGATGGCGGCCGCGATGGCCGGAATCGAAATGACCAACATGCCCGCTATCGCCTGGTCGCTGACGATGGCGGTATTGAGGAAGCTCATCTGCTCGATGGACAAGCCGCTTCCAGCGCTTCCATTCGTGTATTGGCTTCTCGAATACATCGTGATGATGAAGTTCATCACCGCATAGAGCGGCGCCCAGAGTTGAATCCAGAACAGGCTGGCCGCGTAAGACTTGATGATGGCGCCGGCCTGGTGGCCGCTGAGCACCACAAACAGCAGGAACACTGGAAAGATGGCGTACTGGACCAACTCGATGGCATTGCGCACCTTGGGCATCGTGGATTCGGCGATCCGCGCCATCAGCTTGTAGGAGTCGCTCGTCGATCGAAGCGACTGCGCCATCGCAAGGTTGGTCTGGGCGCTGGCGGCATCGCCCAGTTGCGCGGGCAGCATGTACTGGGCATCGATCATGAAGTTGGCGACGATGGCCTGCTTGACCGCGTCCTGTGCCGATGCCGAAACACCCAGCAGATAGTTGGTCGAGGTCGCCAGGGAACCGACAATAGCCGTCCCGGCATCCACCTGGGTCATTTTCGGGTAGAGGCGAGAACCCAGCAAGGTGATCTGTCGGCTCGATTCCGCAACGATCTGGGTGGTGAGGTTCTGATAGGCGACATCGCAGCCGATCGTGGTCATCACCGTCGGGTCTGTCGTATCGCGCAGGGTCACCAATCGCGCCGGATTGGCCTTCCCGTTCAGGCTGGCCCAGACGTCGTTCACCGCGATGATGTCTTCCTTCATGAGGATGTAGCCAGTCGCCAGATCCGGCGCGACGCACTCCCGGTAGAACTCCAGCAGGTTGCTGGTCAGAATGGGATTGCCGCTCTTCACGACAAGGCGTTCGGAGAGCACCCGATGACCGAACAAGGTACCGTTCTTGCGGAACTTCACATCATCGGGAAGCGAGAACACCGTCTCGAAAGCCCCGGTCAGCCAATCCCCTACCTTGCTCATGCTGTACGCAAAAGCGCCCAAGCCAATCGGCACATTGGCGACCGCTCGCGGCGGCTCGTTCCCGGTGCGATCGACGATGGTCACCGTCACTTTGGGAATCAGCAGCATGGATTGGAAGATGGCCAGAAAGAAAAGCCACTTCCACATGCCATCCAGCCGTTCCCGTCCGGTCAGCGTGGCGATGACGACGACGATAATTCCCACGATCGCCATGGTGCGCAGCAAACCGAGGTAGTCGCCGCTGCCCATGATGGAAGCGACGGCGTTGAACATCGCCTCCAGCTCGGCGACGTTCCAATAGGCATAGACCTCGTACATTCCGCTTCTGCCCCACCTATCGGTTGAAGACCATCATGGACTGGAAGATGTTGGTCGGCATCCCGGCATTGAGGCTTTGATGCAGGAGCTGAAGCGAGCGGCTCATCTCGGCAACCTGCATGCCCTTCTGGTATTCGGCGCGCAGCATGTCCCGCGCTTCCTGCTCGACTTCATTGAGGCGGACGAGAATCTTTTCCGAAGCGGCGACGGCATCGGGGCCGCCCTTCCCGGTCTCGTTCTGCAGAGCACCGCGAAGCGTCTTTGAGAGATTCGTGAAGTAGGCATAGGCCACGTCCACGGCAATGAGCTGGGCATAGTCCTCGGTGATCCGGTCACCGCCAGGGATACTGCTGGATACCGCGAGCATCTTCCAGACCGGAAGGGATGAATTGCCGATCAGCGCCGTATCCAGACTGTTTTGCCCGGTGGCGTCCCGGTTGATGATCTTGTCCCGCATGGCGGCGATCCGGGTTCTGACTTGCCGGGAAAATGGCGTCACGGTAAAGGCGCTCTCCGAGAAGGTCGGCGTCATGCACTCCGCAGTATCGACGCCGCACTTGAGGCCGGGCAGATTGACCGTCGTTGAACCGCCATCCCCGACGAACTGCCGGAAGGTCAGCTTGCCGCCGGGCAGATAGGCCCACCTGGCTTTCTCGTCGGCGTTCTCGCCGGGCGGCGTCACGATGATGGTGCCGGTCAGGCTCATCAACAGTTCCCGTGTCTCGTCGGTAACGCCGGAGACTCGGGAGAGTGATCGCCACACGACGTTGCCCGGATTGAAAAGCTCCCGGTATCCCTGTGAGGAGTTCTTGGCGGCCGTGCGGATGTTCTTGGCCGTGGTGGAGCTTTTCTTCCACTCGTCCCAGGACTCGAACACATCCCCGAACATGTTGAGGTTCGCGCCGGCGGTCTTGCCCTCCTTCTCCTGGGTCTTGTCCGTCAACATGCTGCCCGCCGCGGTGACGATCCCTTCCGCCGCCTGGCAGGAATTGATGTTGAGATTGTTCATCTTCGACGCCTGATCCTGCAGGTACTTCAGAAGGTCACAGAGGTCCGGCGACATCGAGCACAGGGCCATGTTGAAGGCGGCGCCGATGGCGTTGTTGCCGATGTTTCGCAGCAGAGCGACAAACTGTTCCTTGTTGATGAAGGAAAACGATCCCGCGAAAAGATCGATCCCGCCGCACCCGGCGCTGAACGACGGCGGCGAAATGCTCGCCAACTGGTAGTTGCGCACGGGGGTGCGCATGTAGAGACTGCCCCCGGTATAGAAATTCATCGTCTGCCCGCGATAAACGTTGGGGCCGGTGACATTGCCGTAGGCGCCGATGTCGTTGAACCAGTCCTGCATGGACTGCGAAACGTCAGCCCTCGCCGTGCCGGCCAGGATCGAGAAGACGAGCGTGGCGGCAAGGCTTCGCCGGAAGCATGAAAGATTCATAATCGGCCTCAATAGAGTTCGCCGGGACGGGTCTGCGTCAGGATGTAGATGCGCTCGACGATCTCCTGGGCCGAGAGCACGCCCGAGCCGATGGGCAGCAAGCGGTGATCCCTGATATTGCCCAGCACCACGAGGGGCACCACGCTGACGCCCAGGGACGCGGCCATGCCGTTGTCCCGCGGCGGATTGGGAAACTCCGGCAATCCGCGGCCATCGAGCGAGACGGGGAATACCGCGATCCCATACTGCTCCGCGAGGAACTTCAGCGTCGGTGCCATGCGATGGCAATAGGGGCAATCCGACCGGAAGAAGAAGAACAGCCCCCACTCGCTCGCCAGTCCCGCCATCGACTCCGCTTCCTTGCGCGCCCGCTGGACATCGCGCACCTGGATGGCCGAATTGTTCGACGGGTTGCGCAACTGGTAGTTGAGTTCCGGATTGGCCCAGATGACCCGGCGCCAGACGTCCGAGAACACCGAAGCCCTGTCCATTAGGGCTTCCTGCGCCACGATGTATTTCTTGAGGTTCTCCGGCGTCGGCTTGACGATGGCGAGCGCCCTCTTCTTCTCCGCGTCCTCTCTCAACTTCTTCAGGGCCGCGACGGCCTCATCTTCTTCGCTAGCCACCTTGGGCTTTTTGCTTTCGGTGGCGTGATCGGCCGTCTCCGTATCCGGTTGGATATCGCAATACCAGTTGAACCGATTCTCGTCGCAGCGCCAGATGGATTCGTACTCCAGGCCGCTGTCTGCCGACGCCGCATTGGCGAAGAGACAAAGCACGAACAGGAGAGCAAACGTGAGCGAACTTCGCATCGATCATTGCGCCGGTGCGCTCGTAGCCGGTTGCTTCAGGATGTCCGCCACTCGCGCGGACAAGTCCGGAATGGCTGTCGCCGATGTCGCCTTGAGCAGCGCCGCCGTATTGATCAGGGCGCACTGGCACTCCCTGCCCACCTGCTCAAGGGCGGCATCGAGGCGCACGCCGAAGGCTTTGGCTTCTTCGAACAGCTTGCCTTGTTCGGCTGCATCCATTCCGGGTTTGACCCGCTGCACCAGGGACTGCTGCTGCTTGGCAACGATGGCGCCGATGTCGATGCGAGCGAATCGCAGAATCTCCAGAGGCCGAAAGTGCAGCCATGCCGCCGCAATACATGCCCCAAGCGCCAGCGTGACGACGCCGGTGAGTATCTGTGTTTTCAAAGGACTCATGACGACTTCCGCCTCACTGTGATTCGCGTTCGATGACAAGCCATTCGATGGCTTCCGAAACCGAAAGACCCTTTTCTCGCAGCCGTTTGATGGCCTCGTAGTCCTCGGCACGGGTGGAATAGACCAGCATCGAGAAGGGATCGAGCAGGAGCCGTCCCAAGCCCGACCCCATCGGCGAGTGGATGTAGATTTCCGAGAAATGGCCGTGCTCGGTGCTGACCGAAGCGAGCTGACGCTTCAGCCATTCATCCAGGGACAGCTTGCCCTCTTTGCCCAGACGCTCGATGTTTTCGGGTTTCTGGCGCAGCAGGAACAGCCAATCGGCATTGTTGATGGCGGCCTTGGTCGCTTCGTTCTTGTAGTAGTCGTCGACGGACTGGGTGATCGTGCCGAACGCGCCGCCGTATTTGCGGGCGCGGCGATAGCCGGCCTCGATGAAACTACCGCTGGCGCCCGAGCCCATCAGATCCCAGCTTTCGTCGATGATGACGAGCTTGCGCCTGGAGCGATCGCGGTACATCTCCTGGGTGATGCGATACATGATGAGCTGCATCACCACCGACTGGAGATCCTTCCTGGATTTCAGTTCCTCAAGTTCGAGAACGACGAAATCCTTGTCGAACTGGATATTGGCCTCGCCCTCGAAGTAGCTCGCATAGACGCCATGGCGGGTATATGGCTCCAGGGCCGTGGCCAGGCGGCTGAGGTCGCGTTCATACTCACCCTCCAGCGACAGGCGACCGGTCTGGAGCAGTTCGTAGATGTCGGTGATGGTGGCCGCGCGTCCCTTAGCATCCCAAACCCGCTTGATGGCGGAGCCCAGCGCCGTGTAGCCGTAGTTGTCGAGCGGCTCGCGCGGACTCGCCATCTGGGCGATCAGCGGCAGGATCATTTCCATGTCGGCGCTGATGTCGATGATCATGGAGAAGGGATTGAGGCAGATGGTGTTCTGCCGCTCGTCCGAAAACTCGATGAACTCGCCGTCCAGCAACTCGCAGAGGTTCTTGTAGGAACGGCCGACGTCGATGATCCACACCTTGGCGCCGGCGCCAAGATAGCGATAGGTCATCTCATTGACGAACACGGACTTGCCCGACCCCGATAGTGCAGCCACGGCGAAATTGAAATTGCCGCCGGTGTTGTCGAAGAGATCGAAACCGATGATCTGCCCGCGTCGGCCGAACAGAGTCATCACCGGGGTTTGCGTTCCCTTCCACTCGGCGATCAACGGCGAGGTCATGACCGCGTTGTCCGCCGTCTTGGTGTTGATTCTCCCGAACTGACGAAGATCGGCCTGAAGACCCGGCGTCAGGGTCATGGGTAGCGCCGCCGACAGGGCTTGATGCTGTAGATAGAAGTCCTTGGTGAGATCGAAGCCGCGCGCGCGCCACACGGCGCGCACGGCGTGTTCGCTGCGCGAGGCATCCTCCACTTTCGAGACGAGCGCTATTTGGTGGTACATCCCGACCACCGTTCTGCCGCTGTCGAAGGTCTTGAGCACCATGTCCCAATCGCGCTTGCGCTCCTGGAGGTCGGGCTGGAAGTGCGCCATGTAGGAACCGGCGCTCTGCGTTGCCCGCGCCGCCTTCATCTGAGCCTTGGTTCGCGCCGACTCGTAGTCGAGCGAGACGGCACCCATCGTGATCAGGAAGGGGCACGGCATGGACAAGGCGAGCTGGTAGGGATCGCCGATCATGTAGTTCATGCCGGAGAGCCGAAAGTACCGCGGATACTGGCGTACCGAGAACAGTTGCAGGACCGACTCGCCGCCGCCGGCCTTGCAGAAGCGGACGTCCCCATCCCCCACACGGGACGCGATTTCCAGATGGGAGAGTTGGTCGCGCAGCGGCCGATCCTCGTTCCATTCGATGGGACGCGCCGCGCCGCCCGCAAACAAGCGGGAGTGGTCGAAGAAATCCGCGGTGAAGTTCAGCAGATCGCCCGGCCCCCAATCACGCCCCGGCAGATGGGCCGACTTGAGCGTGGCATGAACGCTTTCCCGAATACGTAGCGCCTCATCGACATCTGCCGGAGATTCTGGATCGAGCGGTAAGGTGATCGAGATCACCGCACGAAAATCCCGCAGCAGATAGGTCTGGTGACCGAAGATCGACTGGCCCGTGCCCTTCAGGTAGTAGTCGATGCGGCGGCGAGCAAGGAGTCGGAAGATATTCCTGTGACGTCGTTCCGCGCAATCCGGTTCATCCACCGTCACGGAAGACGGCAGGAGGTTGGACTGTGCCCGGAGCAGCGGAAGGATATGGGGGCTGCCGTAAAGGGAAATCTGGATGCCCGTCCCAGGCGGACAGGAAACGAAGAGGCTGGCGAGCACCTTTTCCATTTCGTCGCTGGCGCCGGTCTGCGGCAGGGTCTCGATACAAAAGCCGATGGCATGTTCTTCCCGCTCACCGAAGCCGCCCTGATCCAGGGCGAACAGCCGGACATCCTCCTGCCACGCCAGGTAGGGAAGAATCCCGGTGAGGCGCGGCATCTGCGAAATCTCCCGCAACAATTGCCGGGGCAATTGGTCGGCCGGCGCCGTCCGTTCCGGCAGGAACGCCACGCGAAGCGCGTCGGACCAGCTCATCGGCCGCCCTCCGCATTGGCGGATGGATTCTCGCGGCCCGGTTGCGGATACATCGCATTGGCCGGCGAAGACGGATTGCTTCGCTCCATCCGTAGCGCCGGCCGCTCGCCGGCGTCAGGCACCGCGGGCGCGAAGACTTTCGGCGGCACGACGGGGCGGTAGCCTTCGCTCGCCTTGCGCTGCGAACGCTCGACCTGCCAGCGCCCCGGATCGACGACGAGATAGAAGTACGACTGGTCGTGCAATACCTCCTCGTCATCCTCCCACGGCGCCAACCAGACGCGCCGCACCTTCTGGGCGCTACGGATGGGCTCGCCGGAACTGGGTACCTGTTGCGTAATCCTCGCGGCCGGCTCTCCCTTGGCGGCTTCCACCGTCGGCCGCTGGCCGGGCAGATTGTTCTGCACGGCATTTGCATAGACGCCGGAGAGCGATGCGCAGGAAATACCGTCCGGCGCCTTGCAGGCAAACTTCCCCGGCCCGTCCAGTCCCGTCATCGTGCCCGCGCATCCGGCCAGAGATAGCAGCAACGGGCTCACAAGCCAGACCCTGATCCTCATGGCCGACTCTCTGCCAGCCATTGCTCAATGCGCTCGCTGGGCGCAGCGCCGGGCAGCATGCGCCCGTCGGCTGACAACAGGGTTGGCGTTCCCTGGATACCCAATCGCTGCGCCAACTGGATGTTCCGTTCAATCGGGTTCTCGCATTTCCTGGTCGCGGGCATCTTGCCGGTCTTCATGAGATCGGCCCAGGCGCGAGCGCGATCCGGCGCACACCAAACGGCGACGGCCTTGTCCACGGCCGCTGGGTGCAGGCTTTCCAGGGGATAAGGAAAGATGTAGAGCGTGACGTTGTTCAGTTTGTCGAGCTCGGCTTCGAGCCGCTTGCAGTAGGGGCAGTCCGGATCGGAAAACACCGCCAGCACCCGTTCGCCCTTGCCGTGCACCGTCTTGATGGCATCGGGCAGCGGCAGTTGGGCGAAATCGATGCGCTGCTGTTTTTCCATACGCTCGGCCGTTAGGTCGCGCTGCGTCTTCATGTCATAGAGATGGCCGAAGACGAAATAGCGTCCGGTCGAATCCGTATAGGCCGAGTTCCTGCCCATCGTCACCTCGAAGAGGGCCGGAATCTCCGCGGGTTGGACGCGCTCGATGCGGGTTGCCGGATACATGTCCTTGAGACGTTTCTCCAGGCTGCCAATGCCGTCATCTGCCTGCGCCGCCAGCGCCAACAGCAATGCGCATAGCATGGGCAGCCGTTTGAAAGGTGGTCGGTTGAACTGCATGGGTCACTCCTTGTAGGGTTCGATGGATTTCTTCTGGACTTCGCGGCCGCGACGCCAGATGTCGGTGTACGAATCGGGCTCGCCGCCCGCGCTGTCGGTGTCGAGAGAAAATCCTTTGGTGAACACCACGTCGACCGTCCGGCCGGCGTCGACTTCGATGATCGGGAACATCTTTTCGGCGAGCGTGATGTAGTACTGGGAGAGACGGTCGAGCGCCTTGCCGACGCCGGTACCGATCCCGGCCTGGAATTGCTTGCCGGGATCCACCGTGCCGATAGAACCCAGTGGGTTGGTGGACACGGTGGTGGCACTCTGTTGGAAGGCCTGGCCGATACCGGCGCCAATCCCTGCCAGCAAGGCATTGGCCAGGACTTGTCCCTGCTTGCTGACGAGCCGGCCGCGCATGCCGGCCTTGCCGTCTTCGCCCACGACGTAACCTTTCACGGGAACGTCGATGGCCTTGCCGTCATGGCGTACACAGGAAAACGATTCGAGCCGGATGTAGGCGCGCTCGGCGCTGATGTCGCCGTAGCTCGCCCCCAGCGCGAAACACTCCTTGACCTTGAAGCGGTAGCGGTTGGGCAGAAATGCGTTGTCCTGCGCCCGCATCAGGACAGGGTGCGGATTGCTCTGCGCTTGGCCGCCCGTGGGCGCGTCCAGTCCGCCCAAGAGCGCCGCCCGGAAAAATGAACCCGAGGGCACATAGCTGCGGCCATCCTTTTTCTCGGCGGCTTTGTGAACCGCTTCAGGGACGATCACCTTGCCCTCGCTCACCTCGAACGAAGCCATGCCCGGTGGTCTTGGCACCGGCGGCGGCTCGCTGGCTTTGCTTTCCGCTTCCGGATTCACAAGCGGTGGCGGCGGCAGGACCATCGATCGGGCCTCGGGAGGCATGGGGGCCGGTACTGGCGGCATGGGCATCGCCGGGAGCTGAACGGAGTTCGCGGTCGACGGCTTCTTCTCGATGGTGTCGACCTGCTGGCGCAACCCCTGGATCATGTCCTCCATCTGCCGCATCTGTTCCGAGGACTTGCTCATCCAGATGTCTCGGGGATCGGCTTGCGCGCCGGGCGCATTGATGGGCATGGGCTGCGGACGGGCCTGGGGCGTTCCCTGCGGGAGTTGCACCGGCTTGTCCCAGATCGCCACGCCGCCAAATACCAGCAGCAGGAAAACCGACGCACCGAGCCCCAGGATCAGGTACTGGCGGCGTTTGGGCGACAGGTTGGAAACAGCGGTGGCGATCCGGTTCTTGGGCGCGTCAGCCATCGCGCCCCTCCAGCACCACCATGACGTTGGTCGCCTCGCCCGGCTCCAGTTCAAGCGAGTCCACCATGACGGCCAGGACACCGCGCCGGTACAGTTCGCGCTCGTCAATCACCATCCGGGACGAAGAGACATTGGTCAGTTGAAATTTTTCTCCGCGCAAGGCGCCCTCCAGTGTCCTTACAAGGACAAAGCGGGCCTCGTTCCAGAGCGGGACGATCTCCAGCGTGTCTCTGGCGGTCATGTCTTCGGGTTCGGCATCCCGCGCCAGGGCCAGCAACACACGGCGGATCGCGGCATTGCGCGAGTCGTCGGCAAGGAATGCCTTGCCCTCGGCGCGCAGGTGGCTGCGGTCGCGAATGACCAGCGTCTCGGCCGGCACGTCGGCGACCTTGAGCATCAGCTTCCAGTGGCGGCCGGCATCGTCGGCCACAAAGACGCTGAAGATCGGCTTGTCCGTATTCGGCTTGAGATAGGCGGCGCCGGTCTCTTTGTCCGGGGTGACGAGAAACTCGCCCTCGACGCCCTGGATGCGGCGAATCTTGCGGCCCTCAACCCGAATCAGGTTGGGCTCGCTGCGCGACACGGTGGCGATCAACCCGTCATCCGGACTGCCCTCAAGATATTGCCCGGAGAATGTCGGCATTGAGACGCTACCGAGGAGCAGCGCCAGTGCCATTGCCGGCGCCAAACGGATCCTGGTCGCCGGTTTCCTTGAACTCGGATACATGGAGTCTCCCATTGAGATAACGAAAGCCGACCACATAGGAGGTCTGCTTCTCGGAGGCTTTCTTGTCCCCGACCCAGGTCAGGAGAACGCCGGTGAGTGCCACTTTCATGGCGGCCTCGTCAGCCATCACCGATTGCGGCGAGAACTGGGTCGAGGCGTTGTTCTTGCGAATGAAATCCGTCCGCGCACCGAACTCGGCCTGGAGGCGGCCGTATTCGCTGGGGGCGGCGTATTTCAGGAAGAGGTTCTTCTGGTATTCCGCGACATGAGGCGTAACGTTGAGCGCGAGCCCGGCATACCAGTAGGCCATCTCCTGGAGGTACTCTGTGGAGACCTTCTGGTCGCTGACCCAGAAGGTCTTGTGCACCTCGGGAGGTACCAGAATGGTTCTCTCCGAACCCGCCACGCTGAGCGATGCGCCGGCGTTGGCAAGCAAGGCCAGCACGAGACCGCCCACTGCAATTCGCATGAACAGGATTTCTGCGCGCTGGTTGTCCCGCTCGGCGGTGAATTTGCTGAACTTCATCGCTCAGCCCAAGAAGAAACGATGATGAGAAGGCGGCGTCGCGCGAGCGCGAATCACGATCCAGCTCGGCAGCCACCAATAGAGCGCGTGCAATGCGAACTTGGGGTGCTTCCCGGTCTTGAGCCGGCCGTACTGCCAGGCCACCACTCCCCCGAAAACCATTCCCGCCATCATGGCGCCGGAGACCACCCCCATCCCCATGACGAGCAGGAACAGGATGGCTTGGTCGAAGTCCCACCACAGGAAGCGCTCCTGCGCTTCCAGGGATTTCGGGATGTAGCCGGTCTCGTCCACGCAAGCTTCCCCGGCCTCAGATCGTCGCGGTCAGGATGCCTGACGCGATGGTCGGAGCGTATTGCAGGAACACGGCGAAGCCGATGCCGGAAAGAATGGCAATGGGATTGAGCCGCGCCAACGAAAACAGCGCGCCGAGACCGATGGCGGCCACCGCGGCGGCTTTGCCGAAGTAGCCCTGTACCAAGCCCGTCAGCCAGGTGTAGAGACTCTGGAATTCGGTGCCGGTGGTCCCCGCCAGCGCGCCGGTGGCGGCAGTCAGCAGAACGAGCGCCAGTGCGCCCTTCATCCATTCACGACGGCTTTGCATCATTGCTCCCCTTGAGATCGACAAAACACTTGATGAGCCATCCCAGGCCGAGCCCGACCGAGATGCCGCCCAGATGGGCTTCGAATCCGTTTTCGATGGGCGACCCCGGGGCGAGGATGCCGATGGCGACAAATCCGCCAGCGATGGCCACGTCGCGGATGAAGCCGCGGGTATGAGGTAACTTCACGTCACTGCGCTCCCTTGCTGTTGCTGACCGCGTCTTGCCGATCGGCAAGACGCACCTCGACGCGCCGGTTGTTTCGGCGTGCCGTTTCGGTAAGTGCCGTATCGAGGTAACAACACAAGCCCTCGGCACGAACCACCATTTCTGCGTCGATCCCTTGCTTGAGGAACCATGAACGGACGAACTCGGCACGCCGGCGGGCAAGGCGGTCGTTGTAGGCTTTGCTGCCGATGTCGTCGGTTCGGCCGTCAATCTCGATGCGCTGAAAGTTCGCAGCGATGGCCGTGAGGCGCTGGAGTGACTGCTGTCCGTCGGCGGAGGGCGCGCTTTTGCCGAACTCGAATAGAACCGTTGCTGTTACCGGCTCGTCGTGGTGGGCGACGAGAGCCACTGTCTCGGGTGCCTTGGCGATAGGAGGCGAGGGCTCCTTCTTGGCGACGGGAAGTTCGACCAGCGCCAGCGTCTTGCGCGTTGGCGTCGGGCAGTCCTTGCCGCTACAGGTTTTGAACTGACGTTCGATCCAGGCGATGCCTGCGCGTGGCGCCAGTGTCTGCGATGCCTCCGGCAAACTTCCGCAACCCGGCAGGATCGAGGTCGCGAGCAGAAGAACAGCGACGAGTCTCAGGATCGCCATGGCTTGACCTTGGCGGCGACCCGACGGGCATAGGCTGCGCGCTTTACCGGCGAGCGGGCGTTATAGGCGCCCACGGCCTCCCAGTTATAGCCGAGGCGGCTGATGTTCTGCGCGAGAATCCAGGCGCCGACGTAGGTGTTGATGCAGGGATCGAACAGTTGCTCCCGGCCAATGCCGTAGGACGACAACACGCCCAGCCAGCGGCTATTGATCTGCATATGGCCGACGTCTTCCGAACCATCGGCATTGCGATTGCGCGCGGCCGGATTCGACCCGGACTCCACGATCGAGATGGCCTTGAGCAGGGACGGAGAAACGCCATAACGGGCGGCGGCCTGGTCGAAACAGGCGGCGTTGCACGTTGATGCCAACGGCAGAACAAGGATGGCGAACAGGACACGAGACATGGCCGCCATGGTAGAAATCCAGGCGGTAGCTGCGCATCCGAAATGCGACCTTTACGGACGGATTTCAGCAGCCTTGTTCGCGGATACTGGGCTTATGCGTCGCGACTGAGAATCATCGAAGCGTATTCAGCAGTCCTGGAAATTCATTGCCGCGGAACTCTTCGATCACCTTGCTGGAAAGTTTCCAGGGATCGCCCTTGATGCGGGCAATCAGCGAATCCCAGACGCGCTCGAAGGCGGCCAACGCATGCCGGTCGCCAAACTCGATACCAACCGGCAACAGCGGTGCGATGTCCTCGGTCAGGCTCCGGGCCAATTTCTCCAACATGCGTTGTTCCGCTGCGGCCCGGCTGATGGGTTTGCCTTCCAGCGCAAGGTAATGCTCGAAGCTGGCGATGAGCATGTCGAGATCCATGCCGAGGTGAACCAGCCCCTCGTTGAGGTCGAATAAATCGCGATTCTTGCGCCGCTGCAACAAGGCGCGCAGCTTTGTCCCGAAAAGTTCTTCCGGTGCGAAGGACACGATTTCCGTCCTGGCCGAGTGCCACGGGCTGGCAACTTCAAACGGGTACTTCCTGAAGCCATGCAGGCATTCGTGCTCGCGCGTATTGATCTCCACTTTCAACTTGAGCTTGGCATCCGGTTCGGCTTCCGGAGAAAAGCGAAAGACCAAGTGCATCGAATGCCCTGCCTGCTCCCGCTTGCAAGGGCCCAGCCATGCCAGCGCTTTGCGGATCGCATCCACCGTGGGACCGATGGGTTCCGCCAGAGTCTGAACGAGATCGATATCCTCGGAGTAGCGCAGAGGCCGCGCGAACAGCAGCTTGTTGATGGCGGTACCGCCGCGGAATGCAATCCGCTCCGCGAGGAACGCATCGTTGAACAGATCGCACAGGGCGCGCGAAATAATGAGGTCTTGCTCGACCTGTCTCAGGTCGGGCCATGGGGTGTGGGCACGCCAGGCTTGCAGGTGGGCGGCAGGGATCAAGCGTCAATCTCCACGGTTTCGTTCAGTACCAGTTTCCATTTCGAGTTCTTCTCGTGGAGGTCCGCTTGTATCGCTGCCAGGGCGGCAGGCAACTTGACGGAAGGATCGAGCAACTTCATCGACTTGGCCGCCTTGGCGAAAGGCATGAGCGCATCGGCTTGCCGTTCATGGCCGAAATGCTCCAGCAAGTACCCCAGTCGCCTGACGGCCGAGTTGTCGTAGGCGACGGCAGCCTTGACCAGCTTGCGCGGGCTGGCCTTGGCACCTAGGTCATGAACGATCTGTGCGGCACCACCGATCCCTGCCGCCTTGTGGAAGTAGCGCACCGAATCCAGCAACGTCAACTCGACACCGGCAACCTTGGCAAACCCGGTTTCGCTCTTCAGTTGCGCAAGCCACTCCGATTCATTGACTTGAGCGAAAGCGTCGGGCGCCTGATAGATAAACTGGACCCGATGGCGGCCTATATCGAAGGAGCGTATCTGGCGGGGGACGATGACCTGGAACACCATCGCCGACTGATGAGACGAGCCGTGAAACGCCGCGGCCCTGAGCAGAGAAATCCGATAGTCGACGCCAAGGTGACGCATGAACGAGTCGATCCAGCGCACCGGATCGGGAGCGCCAGCCGCCTGGTCCTCCGGACGGAGGATCAAATAAAATCCACGTTTCGGGCTGGCGAGACGGTGGTTCTTGGCCAATCTCGTTGCCGACTGGAACCAGGCACTTTCCGAGCAGCCAAGCGCCATCGTGGCCGCTTCGCTGGAGAAGCAAAGCTGGCCTCGCGAAAGCTGTTGTTCGAGAAAAGAGACGACTGAGCCCATGCCCCGTTTATATACGCAACTCGACATAAAGTAAATAGTTACGCATATGAATGGGGAACATCCTAGAGCCGCTTCTGCAAGTTACTGACCCACAGCCACAGCGAATAGGAGATCGAGACAATGAGCATGGGGGCCAGCAGCGATGGCATCGGCACCGGAACCACGATCCATCCGGCCAGCCCTGCCAGCACCATCCACATCACCCGAATTCCGAGCTTGTGCCGAATCGGGCTTTGGGCAACAAAGGCGTACTTGCGGATTTCCCGAACGAAATGCCCGTCCAGATAGGCCGCCAACATGAGGGGAATTCCCGGCAGAAGCCACCCTGTCAGCACTTGTAGCCGGTAGGCGATCAATCCGATCCATAGCCAGGTTGCCATGATCCGGTCCTGAGTCCAGCGGCTGAACCCTGCATTTCCCAGCGAGCCCTGCCCTATGGCTTCCGCATCGCGGATGTACCCCCGGAAATCTCCGGCCAGCGACTTCTGTAGATCATCGAAGGTCCGGCCATAGACGGCGCTCTCGCCCTTGCCGGCCATGGCATAGACTTCGGCACGTTCCGCGATCCAGGCACTTCGGATGACGCCCGGCGGAATGAACACCCATATCGCCACGATCAGGATGAAGGCCGAGATGGCAATGAAGGTGCTCAAGCCGGTATCGGCGGTCTTGGCCATCAGCCCTCGGCCAGCAGGATGGGAACGCGCCCCTTGAGCGTTCGACCGCCCGACAGACGCGCAATGAAGTGGAGCGGCGGCAGTTCTCCCAGCATCGCCGCCGGAAATAGTTCCGCCTCTTCCTCGAGAATCTGCTCCTGGTAGGAGGCGGTGTATTCGTCATGGATATGGGTATCGACATTGTGCCCGTACCGCAACATCATCGAACGTACCTTTATCGGCGGCATTCCTTCGGCGATGTATTTCTGTGTTTCGGAATCCAGAACGCGCAGGGCAATCTTGTTGTTGGTGTTGGCGAGCACCTGCCGTGCCTTGTTCTCATCCCCGAGCCGGCTGGCGAAATCGGCGAAAGTCTGCGTCGCAATCGTCACCCGAAAATCCGCCCCGCCGCCCTTGTTCATGAGCTGGATGGCCGGTTGGTTGAGCACTTCGGCCGCCTCGTCGATGAACAAATTCACCGGCGTCAGTGAATCGATGCCGTAGTTGTAGCGGTCGCCGGCAACGGCGGCGAGATCGGCCAGCATGATGGAGCCGATGGCGCTGCCGACCGTGGAATCCGCCAGGGAATCGAGGCCGATATAGACGACCTTGTTGCCCCGGATGATCTTCGACATGTCCGTCACCAAACGTTGGTGCCCCGGCTCGAAATCTGGGGACAGCAGTTCCTGTAGTGGATCGCTGGTCAGCATCGAGAGGATCGGGATCAGCGAGGCCACCATCTTCTGGAAGTGGTCTCGATTGTGTTCATAGGTCGAGATCAGGCCATCGAGGTCGACGGACTGCGCTTCGTGGATAGCAATATCCTGGTAGAAGGTAATGTAGGCTTCGAGCAAGCGATCCTTGTAGCGTCGGATGTATGACGCGGCGCGGGATTCCCAGTCTCTGACATGATTGTTGAAGTGAATCTTCAATACTCGCAGGAGGAGGTTTTCCGGGCCGCCTTCGACGTAGCGCCGAAGCTGTACCAGGTTGGGCCGATGACCGGTGGCGATCATGCCGTTGGTGATGTCGTTGAGCACCTTCCAGCCGAAGGCCGTGAAGGGATCGGCGCCGGTCTCCGACGGAATCAAGGCCGCCACGCGACTGGCCAGTTCGGTCTTTCGGTTCCAGTTGCGCAGCGGGTCGATGCACGCGGAACGGTCGGGATGGGCCGGATGGAAGTACACGAACCGATCGCCTGCCCCGCAGGCTTCGCAAGCGGCACGGGCATTGCGGGCCAGTGCATGGTCGCCTTTCGGGTCAATGATGATGACGGTCTCACCCCGGAAGATCGCCTGCGCGATGAGCAGGTCGAAAATCCGGGTCTTGCCGACGCGGGTTGTCCCGACAATGAGGGTATGTCCGACCAGATGGGCAAGCTCCGAGTAGAGATCACTCTCCGGAGCCAGGCCATGAATCCAGTAAGCGCCTTCGGTCTGTTGGGCAGCTTTGCCTAAGGTTCGGACAACGCCCAGCGCAATCAGGGTATGGAGCTTGGTTGCCTCGATGTCGGTCCAGGGGAAACCCTTGCCAAGCCAGAAGGCGCTTTGCTGAGCGGACTCGCGCGCTTTCTTTGCCAGCGCCGCAAGATCGATGAACTCTTTGCCGAACAGTTTGAGTCGGGATGCCTCGACCAGCCTCCTGTAGGCCTGATAACCCCGCCACGCCGCGACAACAGCACAGCCGATAGCGAGGATGGCGGCGAATTGCGAGAACAGCGGGATGGCAACGGCAAACAACAGGATGAGCAGCGCCCCACTTACCCAAACGAGCGCCATTCTCGCCTCGAAATTCGGTCGCCAGGGAAGCTCGAAATCGTAGGGTGAGGACATCGCCGATCACAGGAAATTCGCTATCAAGCCCCTGCCCCGCCGCTTGCCTTCGACAACAAGTGCATCACCGACACGCCGGACCAGATCGCCACCGGCCACTCGACCCCGGGAATCCAGATCGAGAGGACTAGCAGTGCCTGGATGCCAATCGACAAAACTCCCAGAGCGCCGGCGAGGCGACGATTGAGCCTTCCATCCTTCCTCGACACGGCAAGAATCAGCCCCAGCCAGACGAGGGTAGTGACTATCGCCAGCACCCAAGGGCGACCCCGCACAAGTTGCTCCGCCAGACCGCCCAACAGCGTTCCCGCCATGGCGATCCCAACGAAGCCCATCGAGTCCGGCATCCGGCGCCAGTCTCCCCGGAAGCTCAAGAATCTCCAGCAATGCCATGCGACAGAGGCCATCAGGCCGGATTTTGCTGCTTGTTGCATACCTTGCTCCCTACTCAAATCAAGAGGCGCCCCGTTTCGTGGGGCGGCCGATGCGATCTGCCGTGATGGAGGCACCAATTTCTGGGCTTGCACGACCTCGCACTGCCGGTGTTGAACCTGGGGCACCGCCGGCTGGCCCGCGACATCCAGATCAAGGCCTCGCCTCTATCCGTTTCCTGCCGCGATCCATCTTACGGATTTCGAAAAATATGCAACTTTCGAAATCCGTCCTGGCAGGGCACATTTCCGAACGGGTTATCCACAGCGGCCACTGCGGAGCTACGGTTATCCACGTGAAAACTGTCTCATCGAGATAATTCCGCAATCGACCGCCAGCAGGGCTTCGGGCAAAACGACGAAAGTTATCCACGTGAAATCGGTCTCGCCGCCATGTGAAATCTGTCTCACAAGCATGTGACAACTGTCTCGCCGACATCGCTGAACGCCTTGCGTGGCAAGGCATTCAGGCCATCCCCAAGTAGTGGCAGGTAATCTGCATGTAGATTTGCAAGTAGTACCGGAGTACCAACTTGTGGATAAGCCGGCGGAACCGAGAAGCGGCGAATCAGGATGGCAACGAAGAAAGCCTGGCCCCACCGGTATGGCGAAGACGCAAACGGCTGGCCACCACAAAGAGCCCGGCGTCCTGCGCAGTCACGTTGGCCTCCGGATAGAACAACAGCGCTTCCTTGAGTCGCTGTAGGAATCGCTTCTTGAAGTCGAGCAACCCGCGCGGCGTATTGCCGTAGTCGGCGCCGAACTGAAGCTTCAACGACTGCCAGGGAATGAGAACGCTGGAGCGATTGGTGACACGCAAGAGGAATATCCGGTACACCAGCCAAGCATAGACATCCATCGCCAGCGGCGACTTGGAGAGCGCGTGCAAGACGCGCATGTCGATCGGCACGGGCGATTCCGTTACGTTACGAAAGAACTCGCTCGATAGCTTCAGGGTGCTTTCCCAAAGCATCCGGTCATCGGGACGATGCGGATCCCAGAGCACAAATGCCTCGTCTGCAATCGGCATGTTCTTCAGTCCGAAGCGCCCACGGCTTTGGTAGGTAATGGATAGCATCGACGAAAACAGCTTAAGTGATTGCGCACGCAGCCGCTGGCAGTCTCGGCCATCCGTGCGCATCCCGAGTTTGCGCAGGAATTCGTTCTGGCTTTTACCGAGACCAAGCATCGGCGACTTGGTCTTCACGGCCTCGGTGCAAATCCATGCCAGGAGAAGTCGCGGGACGGTCCCGAACGGGAGGCCAATTCGCGGGTTGGCGATGATGGACAACGACACGGAGCCACTTGTTCTTTCGAAGAACGGCACGCCGGGATCGCTGTGGGGTAAGGTCGTTTGAACCAGCGCCTGCCCCATGAAGGCAAGCGACCGGACGTCGACTTCGACGTCGTTGATTTCCGAAGCCAGGGCAATCAGTTTGCCGGCCCGGGATGCCCCGGTCATCGATGCTCCCCGGTAACACCGGGGCAATGCAGGAATAAGCGGAGGCCAACAAGAAAGGCTGCAACAGAGAAAAGCATGCCCAATCTTTTAGCATCGGGACTTCCTCACACGCTGGTGAAATACATACTTTTCGGCAACGTCTCACTCGTTCCTCGGGTACTGATGAACCATCCAAACCGCTGTGGTCTCAGTAGATGTACTGACGGTATTCCCGCAAACAGTATTCCATCTAATGATGGCTGGTTTGACAGTCGGGTACGGGATAACTCGAAAATTGCCTTGAGCATCGCTATCCTGTCACCTTCAGGGAGCTTGTCATATGAATCCGCAAAATCTGTGGAATGCCGCCATCCATGGAGCATTCCACCGCACGATTCCATCACCCTCTGACATGCCACACTTCGTTTCGTCGAGACTCCGCGAGAAGTCGGCAAGCTTCCTTTGCTGGTCTTCGGCGAGCAGCGATCTGACCCTCCCCCTTGGCGCAATCCGGTAAGCCCGGGCGAAGTGCTTCAGGCACAGGCCGTAACCGCGGCCGAAAGCGTCCCGATACTTTTTTTCATGCAGCATGTCGAGCAGATTACCCGTGGTTCGCTCCGCGGCGATCTCGATCCGCTCACAGCCAGAACATCTCGCCAGCCGAGGCACGGGTATCTTCGGTCCCTCCGTTTTCTGCCGGGTTCGTTTCCTCTTGTGTGCGGCCCACACCTCGGGGCCTTCGGCCTTGATCCGGGCTTCCGCCTCCCTGAGTTCGGCCGCGCGGACCAGAGCGTAGATTTGACTCCGAGCGTATCGGACGGCGACGGACAGCGTGTGCGCAACCACGACGGCTGTCAGTCCCGGCGTTTCAAGGCGGGCAACCGCCCACAGGTGTTCGGGGCAAGTCGGAAAGAAGAGCCAGGCATCCAGATCGAAATCGGCAGCCCGTTGCACGTTCAGCAGCCAGCGCTTCCGGGCGCGCTCGGTCTCGACGCATAGCGGGCAGACATCGGGGAGAGCGATGGCCTCGACCAGCGTCGGGCACTCGGACATAGCATCGGCAAGTGTCCCGTCCGTGGAGAGCGATTCGAACATCGGCCGACCGGCGACTAGACCGAGCGCACGATTCAGCGCCTCCGCCGCGTCTTCAAGTGCCCAAGGATCCGTTTCTCCATCCCTTCGCAGCAGCGCCTTCATTTTCCGCGCCGTCTGTTGCAGATGCTCGGCATAACCGGCCAGAGCAGCCAGACGGGGCTCCGGCGCCAGATTTCCCGCGAGCATCTGAAAATGTCCAAAGCAGAGCGCATCGGCCAAGCCGAGCCCGGCCTGATCTTCCGCGCCGGACAACTGCCTGGCAAGACTCGCCGCCTGTCGTCCGACCGCACGATTGGCATAGGTGCAAGCGGGACAGGCGCTGTCGGCCCCGAACAACGCCTGTTGCACGTGGGGCTCGCGCAGATAGTCCTCGTTCAACATCAGTGCGAGACGGGGAATCGCATCGCGCAACACATGGGCAACACCGTCCGACCAGCTTTCCTGAGAGAGGAGACTGGCGCCATGCCGCGGGCAGAATCCGAGGGCGTCGCTCATGGCCTCGCCGGTTGCGGCGAAGAGGCGCGGCTCGCCGAATGCCCGCGCGAAATATCCGGTGTCGCTGTCTGCGGATGTCTGGCACAGTGGACACGCGCATTTCCGGAGATCGCAGGCCACGGGGTTCACTCCACCCCCGCCACCGGGGAAGAACTTCGCGCCGACACCCGAGTCGGCATCGCCGAGCAATGCGTCGGCGCAGGGGTAGGTCGCGGCCAGGCGATCATGTCATGCCTGGACGTCAGGACATGGCGTCGGAAGTCGTGGCCGGCGCCAAACGCATCGTCCCAAGCATCCCCGCCGATATCAGCGCCAGGATTCCGGCGGCGGCGAAGCCCGCATTGGGCGATACCAACGTCCACAACACCCCCATGGCTACGCTCGACAGGAAGTCGCCCAGGCCATCGACCGCGCTCATCAGGCCGAAGCCGGTGCCGTGCTGATCCTCGCGCATCAGTGTCGAGGCCAGAGCCGGCTGCGACGATTCGATGATGGCGGTGTAAATGCCGGAGAGGGCGAAGAGCAGCACCAGTATCCACTTCTGGCCGTCGGCAAAGGTGAATCCCAGGCACAACAAACCGAACAGCGCAAAGCCGATACTCAGGATGACGCGCTTGCTCATGCGGTCGGCCAGTGTGCCAATGGGATAGGCCACCAGCGCATAGACGATATTGCTGAATGTGTAGAGGCCGATGGCGAATGCCGCCGCGGCGATGGCGCCCAGCGACGGCGTCAGGACATCCTGGGCACGCAGAATAAGCAGGGTTGGCGCGAAATTGGAGATGCCGAACAATCCGACGGGCAGGAGAAATTTCCTGAAATCACGCGGCAAGGCTCTGAGGCTTGCCCAAGGCTGGCTTTCGATCTTCCGGCGCGGCCGTTCCTTGACCAGAAAGGTAATGGCCAGAACCGCGCACAGCCCAGGAATCAGCGATACGACGAAAATCGTCCGCAGCGAGACGTGCGCCACCAGAAGCGTCGCGGTGAGCGGACCGAGTATGGCGCCAAGCGTGTCGAGCGTGCGGTGAAAGGCGAACGCGCGGCTGATCGTGGCCGGCGTGGTGGATTCGGTCAGTAGGGCGTCGCGCACCGGCGAACGAATCGACCAGCCGATCCAGCCCACTGTGCGGCCGATCAGCACATGCCACCAAACCCCTGCCAGGGCGAAGGTAGCCTTGGCGCCGGCGGTGATGGCATAGCCCAGGATGGCGAGTCCCTTGCGCTTTCCGATGCGGTCGCTATACCAGCCGGACCAGATCTGGAACAGGGTCGAGATGCCGTCGGCCACGCCCTCGATCACGCCGAGTGCGAAGGCCGGCGCCCCGAGCACGGTGGAAAGGAACACCGGCAGGATGGCGGTCGCCATCTCGTGATTCCAGTCGCTGAACAGGCTTGCCAGTCCCATGCCAAGGATATTGCGGTTCATCCAGCCCTTCGGTGCGGGCTCGGCGTCCGGTTCGACTCGGTCGGTGGTCATGCGATGATCTCCTTCAGCATCTTCTTGATTGCGGGTGGCCCCGTTCCGAGGTGCCAGTTTCACCCTATGACGACAATCTGCGCTTGAGCCCGGCAATGTCTGCCGCAGCCCGCTCCAGCGCCTCCCGCCGCTGGTTCACTTCGGCCTCGCCGCCGCGGCGCAGAGCTGCGCCCTGCTCGATGGCGCGTTCGATGCCGGTGCTGGTCGCCGCCATCCGCTCGAGCATCTCGCGGCGAAAAGCCATGACGCTCTTCTTCAGTCGCTCGTCGAAGTCGTAGCGGACGCGCCCGGACTGGGTCTCGACAAGGTCCACCGTCGTCTGCGTCAGCCGTTCGCGTAGCAGATGCTCGGCCAGGAAGCGCGGCAGCGCCGCGATCAGGCCGGACGTAAAGTAGTAGAGCGCGCCCGGTTCGTTCCAGAACTTGTAGTAGAAGTGCGATTCCGACTGCCACAGCGACTCTGCCCGGATCGCCTCGAAGGGGATCGAGAACAGCTCCGCCGAATAGCGCAGCAACTCGTCGGCTGTGGCTTGCAGGCTGGCGGCGAAGCGGGCGCAAAGGGTATCGAAGCTGTGGGCGGTTTCTGCGTCCATGGCTGCCCGCCAGCGGTCGTAGGCGCCGCGCACCTCGGCGATGGCGCGCTGCTCTATCTCCGCCGACAACTGTTTCGCCGGCAGATCGCGCAGTTCGTCGAACCATGCGCCGACGCGCTGGGCCGCCTCCGCCTTGAGCCCGGCTTTGAACGCTTCGAGCTGCGGTTCAATGCGTTCCTTGAGAAGTTTTCTCGCCTCGCCTTCGAGCAGGATCTCGAAGTCGGACTTCGCTTGCAGACTTTCCTGCTTCTTGGCGGCGAAGCGATGCAGTGCGTCCTCGATGCGCGCCAGCGGCTCGGACAGGGACTTGAGTTCGATGCCTACGGCCAGTTCCGCCTGCGCCAGGATGCGCAGCAGGTTGCGGCGCAGGGAGCGCAGCCAGACCTCCTGCTTCTCCTCGACGAGGAAGCGCCGCAGTGCGGCATCGAAGACGGGCAAGCCGCTCTCGGCGACGAGCCGCGTATCGCCTTCCACTTTGCCTTTGAGCGCCTGCTTGGCCGAGACGGCGAATACGGGTACCGGCGCACCCAGCGCCTCGCGCACGGCATGGGTCGAGAAAGCGACCGACTCGGCGAGCTCCTCGGGCGACAGGTAGTCCGATTTGTTGAGCAGGCAGAAGATGCGATCAGAATACTGGCGCACGCCAGTCAGGAAATCGGCCTCGGCGCGGCTCACCGGCTGGTCGACCGAGGCGACGAACAGCACGGCGTCGGCCTGGGGCAGATAGCGGAAGGTGACGTCGGTGTTGTGCTCGAACACCGAGCCGATGCCCGGCGTATCCACGAGGCGGATGCCGCCGCGCAGCCACTCGGACGGATAGGCGACGGCCACCTCGCGCACGCCCTTGGCATTCTTGGGGTTGCCCCGCTCGGTGGCGTAGTCGGCAATGTCGCCGTGCTCGACCTCGACCGTTTCGCCCGAGTAGAACATCACAGACACGCGCGGTGTCTCGCCCCATTGCAGCACGGTGATCACCGAGGTGAGCGGCACCACGCCCACCGGCAGCAGCGGTGCACCGAGCAGGGCATTGACCAGGCTGCTCTTGCCGCGCTTGAACTGCCCGGCAACGACGAGATGGAAGACATTGTCGCGCAGTTTGCGGGCCAAGCTTTCGCAGGCTTCGCGGTCTGCCTGTTCCAGGCGCGCCGTCTCCTCCAGGCAGGCTTGCAGTTGGCGCAGTTCGGGATGAGGGGCGATGGTAGTCATGAGTTCGTCATCCACGCAGCGTGGCGATCAGTCGCATCGGGTTGGACAGCAGGTCGAGCGCGTCATGGATGCTCGTCGTCACGACATCGGCTGTCAGCACGGCCGCTCTCGCCGCGCCTTCCTGCTGGATCACGGCGATGCCGAGCGCCGCCGCTTCGAGCATCAGCAGGTCGTTGCGGCCGTTGCCGATGCAAACGGTGGACGCCGCGCCGATCCGTTCCAGATAGGCGAGCTTCGCTTTTGCCTGGTGCTCGGTGTCGAGAATCGACAACTCGCAGGCAATGCCGCGCAACTGTTTCTGCGCTTGGCCGAAGGTGTCGGCAGTCACCACATGCAGCAACAACTGCGGCGCCAGCAGCTTCAACCGTTCGCGCAGTCCCGGCAGCAGCATGCCGTCGCGGGCGAGCGTGCCGTTGTAATCGAGGACCAGGTGGGAAAGCTTCAGTTCGCCGAAGCCTGGAATCTGGATTTCAAGCAAGTTCATTCTCCCCGGTAGTTGCTTTCTTTTCGTCCCAGCGCAGCAGCCGCTCCAAGTCCTCGGCCAGCGCCGGCGTTGCTCCTTCGGCGTTCGGCGCCGGGCTCATGCGGGACTGGATCGACGCGGCCGCGCCGGCCGCATCGAACTCCTCCTCCAGAATTTCCAGTTCCCGCAAGGCCCAGCGTTCGAGGGCATTGGCGTAGATACGCAGGGTGTGAGCCAGCGGCTCCGCCAACGATGTGTCGAGGCGGCGGCGCGCCTCGGCATGCCTGGCGCCATCGCCGAACATGCCCCACAGCCCGCGTTCGAGCGGCACGGCGCCCAACAAAGGCGTCGGATCGAACAAAGGCCGGCCGCCGGTGCCGGGAAGCACGTCGATGCTGTCGGCAAGCCGCTGTTTCAGTACGTCGCGCGTTTCAGCCAGCACGCGCTCGAATTCGGCACCGAGGCTGTCTGCGTTACGGGCCAGCGACAGCCCTACGACTTCTTGGAGATTACGGCCTTCCGGCGGGCCACTGTTCCAGGCGCGAGCCAGTTCGAAGGCGGCGGCGCCAAGCAGCGAGGCCACGTGGTCGCGCGGCAGCTTCCAGGCCAGATCGCGGATTTGCGCGCCTGCACGCACAATGGCCACACGGCCCTCGGCCAACGCCGATTCAGTCGCACCGGCCGGATGGAGAGATCGCCTGGGCGTTTCTCCCATGCGCCGCTTCAGGGTCACCACCACGGCCTCGCGCAGCGCGCCGACCTTACGCCGCAAGGAGGTGGCGAACAATGTTCGCCGCTCGTCTAGGCGCGGCGCCAGGCATTCCTCGAACCACGCCAGCGCTTCGCGGCCATCGCTCGCAATGGCGCTCACCGCCGACACCGGCACCTCAAGTGTCAGCGCAGACGCGAGTTCTCGTCGCACGTAGGCAGACATGCGTTCCCGCTCGGCCGGCGCGAGCAGGTCGGCCTTGCTGAGCACCGGCACCAACTCGGCGCCGGATTCGAGGAGCTTTCTGGCGACGGCCACGTCGTCGCCGCCAAGCGTGCCCGCCGCGTCGACCAGCAGCACGCCGAGGTCGCTGCGGGGCAGATAGGCGAGCGTCCGTGCCGCGCCAGCGGTGGCCAGCGAACCCAGCCCCGGCGTGTCAACGAAACAAACGCCCTGCGCAAGCAAGCGGCACGGCAGCTCGACGACGATGTCGGTGACATTCTTGGCGTTGCCGGGATTGCCTTCCTCGGCGGCGAATTCGCCGAGCCGATCGAGATCAACGCGCTGGGATTTTTTGAGGGCGAAATGGATGGTGGCGCCCGGCGCGTCACCGGGGATCACGCGCGTCGGCACCGCCGTTACCGGTGTGACTCCCACCGGCAGCACCGACCGTCCGAGCAGCGCGTTGAGCAGCGAAGACTTGCCGCAACTGACCCGCCCGAAGAACGCCACCTCCAGCCAGCCGCGCTCGAACTTGCCGACCAGCCAGTCCAGCGTCGCCCGGAACTCGACCAAGCCGTGGGCAGCAACGATCCGCTCCAGTTCATGTAGCAGGGCGACTTCGTCGCGCGTCCGGTCCAGTCGTGCCAACCGCGTGGCGATGTCGCCGCCGAGGCCGCGCTCCAGATATTCGGAGAGTTGGCGAAGGATCGCCTGCAACTCGGCCAGCGCCATCTCGACCTCCCTTGCCGCCGCCGGGTCTACCTCTCCATAGTCCGCCAAGCGCTTGGGTACCGTTTCCTCCAGCCCCGTCATCGCATAGGCCAGGGCGGTGCGAAACGACCACAGGGCGCTGATTTGCGGCCGCTCTTCCCGGATTTCCTGCGCATCAAGAAAACGGCGCGCGATGTAGCGGAAGCGAGCCAGGTAGTCGGCGACGGTCTGGCGCTGGGTCGGGCTGGCGTCGGCGACGCAGGACGGGAATAGTTGCGCCGTATCTGCGGCGCCGAGCTTCTCGTAGGCTTCGGTCAGCAACCGGTCGACATACTCGAAGCTGCCGAGCAGGTGACGCTTGTGGTTGTCGCTGAACGGCATTCTTCCTCCGTGACACGCCCCGCATCCGGCCGTGCGGTAGGTTTCGGGGCAGCGCAGGGAAGCTTGCGGGAGGAACCTGCCGCGAACGCCTACACTGCTCCCTTCCGGGAACCCATGTAGGCATCATCAGCCGTGGCGGCGGTTAAAGGAGGAATGCCATCTCCGTTGGCAAACATCATACACGAAGGGGGCTTACGAATTTCCGAACGCCGTTACGCGCCGCGCCGCTCAGGCCGCCGACGTCTCTTCCGTATCGGCGGCAAAGACGCTCCGGTACAGGTCTTCGCCATGGCTGGACTGCCGCGGCTCGCCCTCGATCAGCTTGAAGGTACGCGTGCCGTCGGGCAGCCGCTCGGCGCGCAAGAAGTAGCCGGCGTCCCGCTCCGTATCGAAACAGCGGTGGGCGAACTCGTAAAGATGAGTCACGAAGAAGACCTTGATCTCCTTCTCCAGCAACGCACGCACGACCTGGCGCGCAATCTCCGACCCGTCGCGCTCGTTGGTCGCTGCGAAAGACTCGTTGCATAGCAGCAGCGCATGCGGCGCAAGATGGTCCACGATGCCGCTCAGCCGCGCCAGTTCCTCGTCGAGCTTGCCGCGCTCCATCGTCGTATCTTCTTCGCGTTTGTAATGCGTGAACAGGCCAGAGCACAGTTCGGCCGCGAACGATTCGGCGGCGACGAACATGCCGGCCTGCATCATCAGTTGCGCCAACCCGACGGCGCGCAGGAAGCTCGACTTGCCGCCTTGGTTGGCGCCGGTGATGACGATCAGGCGCTTGCCCTCGGCATCGGCGGCATTTCCGACCACCGGCGTCCGCATGTGCAGCGCGAGGCAGGCGTCATAGAGCCCGTCGAAGCGGTGGCGGCGCGTGCCGGCGGGCAGCGGCTGCGGCCAGCACACAGGTGCGCCTTGCGCCGTCAGACGCTCATGTAGGTTCATGCAGCCGATATAGAAGGCCAGCTCGGTGCGCAGCATATCGAAGAAGCTTTGCACGTGATCCGCGGATTGGCCGAGCACGTTGGCGACGGAATTGATGCTGCGCTCCCGCAACTCGCCAAGAATCTGTGAACCGGCCTGATCGCGCTCGTGGATACGGAAGGTATGCGCCGGCGGCGCCTTGCCGAGCAGGCGGTCGAGCCAGGTCGGCTTTTCGCCGTGCGGCCGGCGCAGGACGAACCGGATGCCTTGGTTGCCTTCGGCGAGTTCGGCGCTGACCAGCATGCCGTCGCGGAATTTCAGGGCCGTCAGGTGCTGCTCGACGCTGGACAGGTAGTCGTCGCCCAGTTCCCGGATCAGCATCGCAAACAGCGTGCGGAAGCCGTCTGACTCGAAGCGGCCGGTTTCGCGCTGCGCGATGGCGCGCAACTGGCGCAGCAGCCCCGTCAGCATGCGCAATAGGTCGACGCCACTGTGCAGGACGCCGGCCGGATAGTGGCTCATTACGCCCAGCCAGTTCTTGCGCCGGTTCTCGCGGGCCTCGACGGCAAGGCCATAGAGTTCCTTGACGACGTCGGGGCGTGCGAGGCAGTCCTTCAGAATGGCTTGCCGGTAGCGGATGGTATCGACGTCGTTGGCCGATCCCGTCAGGATGGCCGTGCGCGCGACGCCATACAGGAACTCGTCCTGCCCGACCATGGCCCGCAGCAGCGTTTCCAGTTCGAGGTCCTGCATCAGATCGGCGGCCAGGGGCGGCATCTCCTGGTACGATTCGAAATCCCGTTCCGGATGCATCAGCAGGACTTTCATGGCCCGATCCGTCCCTTGATTTGGTTGTAGGTCACGCCGTGCTTGCGCGCGATGGCCAGCGCGTAGGAGAGTCCGTTGGCGGCCTCGCGCAACACCTTGTAGGTGCGCACCACCGGATCGTCGGGATCGATCTGGCTGACGTAGCTCACCGTCTTCGCGTCGAAAGCAGCGAGTTCCGTCAGGAACGTCACGCAGACGCCCAACGCATCGAGGCGCGAAATCTTGCCCATGATCCGCCGACCCAACTCGATAGCGTCCGTGAGGGTCGTCGACGAGAAAATTTCGTTGATGACGATGAGGCTGTTGGGACTTGCCGCATCAAGGATCTGCCGTATCCGGAAGAGGTCGTCGTGCAGCTTGCCGCGCAGATTGGCGATGTCCTCTTCGCGCTCGAAATGGGTAAAGATGCGGTCGCACAGGAAGAGTCGCGCCTGGCTGCCCGGCACCGGGAAGCCGAGGCTGGCGAGGTAATGCAACTGACCGAACATGCGCGCGAAGGTCGTTTTGCCACCCTGATTCGGTCCCGATACCACGAGCAAGCGTTCCGGGCCCGTGAGCGAGAAGTCGTTGGAAATCACGGCGGTTTCCGTGCCGGCGAGCTTGGCGGCGAGCGCCAGATCGAAGGCGTCGCGGGCTGAGACTTCCTTGGAATCGGTCGAAAGACGCGGATAGCAGAACGACAGCCCCGTCTGGCGCGGCGCCGCGATGTAGTCGAGGCAGGCGACGTAGAACTGGATCTCGCGGTCGAAACGCGCGACCGTTTCGTCCAGGTAAGCGGCATGTTCCGCGCAAAACGCCTCGAGACGGCCGAAGACCTCCGGATGCAGGCGCGCAATCCGCTCGACGATCTGCGCCATCACGTGATTCATGCCGGTACGCTCTGGAATCTTGCTCAGGTAGTTCTTCGCCGCAGCGCGCCGGAATTTCTCGAAGGTCTCGGTGACGGTGGCGCGGTAGTCGTCCTCGCCGTCGTAATGGCGCACGGTGATGCTGTCGCCGTCGATGAGCAGGCAATAGCGAATCGCGGCAAGGTCCTCCCTGAGCCTGTGCGCGGCATCGATCGGACGCAGGAATGCGGGTGAAGCGACGTGGTGCGCCAGAAAGTCGCGGAAGGCGCGCAAACCGCGGGATTGCAGTTCAAAGGACGACAGGTCTTCGCGCAGGCGCGCGACCGCGTCGCCATAGAGGGCGGCCGCGTCGAGGAACCAGCGCTCGCGTTCCTCCTTGTAATAGCCCTTCTTGGCATGGTCGAGATACGTGCGCATCTCATGCATTTGCACCGAAAACGCCTTGACCGCGGTCATTACTGACTCGCCTTCCAGGTCGCGCATGACCTCCTGGCGATAGGCAATGGCGTCCAGACCGCGGAGCGGCGCGGTCAGGAACGGCATCAAGTCGTGGTCCGGCGAGCGCGCCGCGACGCCTGCCATGATCTGATCGAGATTCAAGTCGCCGAAGTAGTCGGTGACCGCATGGCTGTCCGCTCCTGCGTGCATCCCCGGCAGGAACAGGACGCTGGGGAGCGGCATAGCGCGAGCGCGGTTGGCGCCTGCATGGAGCGGCGCCGGCGACTGGCTGGCGATGGCGCGGTCGTCTTCTAGCATCACAGCAACTCCTCGGTGCCGTCGGCAAGGCGGCGGGACAACTCAGCCAGCATGCGCATGCCCCAGGCATTCACTTGCTCGAAATACGGGTTCATCACGGCGGCAGCCTGCGCGGCCAACCCGGAACGCATCAGCGCCTCGCGCCAGCATCGGCGGATCCATCGCAGGCCGAGAAAGCTTAACGGCGGTTTATGAAGCAACCATGTCGCGGCAGGAGGAAGGCTACCCGCAAACGCCGGCATGCCTTGAGGTCGTGGCAGATTGCCGGCAGCGCGATCGCCGGTTAGCGCGAGCGCATTGGCGCACTGGGCGCGCAGGCTCAGCAGCTCCCTTGATGCATCGTTTGCTACACGACGGCAGCGCGCGTCCAGCGATGTCAAGACCAATGTCGTGACGTCGATCGTCGCGTCGTCGCCCGCCTTCCGCCAGAGCACCGCGGCGTTATGGGCCACTTCGTCAACCAAAGCGGCGGCCTGCCGTGCCGCTTCGTGCTCCGGGGCAAGGCGATCCCTCTGCGCGGCATCGATCGACGCCTGCGCGCACCGAAGCTCGGACTTTCCGCCGGCGTGCCCGGCAACACCGCGCGACGCGATGGCGTCACGGCCGGATGGCTCCGGTGCGGTTCGGCTGGCGCGGGTTCCAGTGGCGTGAGCCTCTCCAAGGCGAAAGTGGTGCAGGCAGGGATCGAGTCCTATTGCAATCCATTCGTTGCGCAACGCGGCATCCACATTCTGCGCAGTGCTGGCAAGGTGGATCGGCAAATCCATGCCCGTTCTCGCCTTGATCTCGCGGCAGGCAAAGCCATACACGCGCCAGCGGTCATCGGACGTCAGCAGATCGGCCTTGGTGAGAGCGACGACAATGGCTACGCCGGCGCGCCGCAGCGCTTCGATGATGCATGTCTCATCGAGCGACAGGCTGCCGGTGGCGTCGATGGCGACGAGGCCGACATCGCAAGGCGGCAGATTCTCTGGCAAAGCGCCGTGTTCCATGCCGGGGGTATCGACAAGCGCGATGCCGTCCCGGAGGCGCCGCGCCGGCAGTTCCAGGCGCAAGTGAGTCACGTGGCGGCCGTTCATCGGGTTGTACTGTTCCGCCGCGAATTCTGCCAGCCGCCCGAGATCGAAGGTCTCTTCCGCGCCATTGGCGAATTGCGCGAACCCGATCGGCTCGCGGCCATAGGCGATACGGACAGGCACGGCAGTCGCCGGCAATGCGCCGATCGGCAGGAAGTCGCCCTCGAGCAGGACGTTGAGCAGCGACGACTTGCCGGCGTTGACGCGGCCGAAGACGACGATCTCGACGCCACGGGCTTCATGGCCTTCGCTTGCGCTGGGCCGTACGGCCTCGCTCGCCGCGAGATGGTTCTCCATGTCGAGCAGCCGGTCGAGGAGGATGGACACGATGCGATTCAGTTCGGCTTCCTCATCGTCCGTCAGCGCGTCATCATCGCCTCGATGATGCGGACTCAATGCCTCAGCCGCGATCACTGCGCGGTTGATTGCCGTCAGCCAAGCCGCGCTCGAACTCGCACCCGGCGTCGGCAGCACGATGCCTTGGCGCGCGAGAATCGAGCGCATCTGATCGTGCATGCGGTCGACGTCTTCCGTGATCAGTTGCCGCCGGATCGGCGTTATGTCGTCGAGCCGTTGCGCAAACGGCGAACGCAGTGCCATCGCGTCGAGGCGACAGTAGGCTTCGGACAGAAAGGCGTCGATCTCCATCAGGCTGGAAACCAGACTCGATTGGTGGCGAGGCGCAAGCGTGGTCATGCCGGCTGTGCCTCGGTTTCAAGCGCATGTCTGAGATGCGCCGTTTCGTTGATCCTTCCCGCTCGACATTTGCCGCCGGAAAAGATAAGTTCGCTGACCGCGCACTTGTCCTGCCTCAATCGCCTGAGTCCGACCAGCGGCCAGCCCAGCGCCTGCAGGACGATCAGTCGGTTGATGGTGTTGTGGCCGACGATGACGATCGTCTCTCCGGCGTGGCGCGCCAGGATGTCGTCCAGGACGGCAGCGACGCGGGCGGCAACAGTCTTCAGCGATTCTCCGCCGGGAATGCGCGCTCTGTGCGGCCTGTCAAACCAAGCCTCCAATTCCATCGGCCAACGCGATCTGACTTCGGCAAGCGTCAGCCCTTGCCAGGCGCCGTAGTCGATGTCGATGAGTTCGGCGAGGGATTGCGCCGCGACGCCGAACGGCGCGCCGATGACCTCGCCCGTCTTCAGGCAGCGCTGTAGCGGACTGGTCAGCACGGCCGATGGCCGCCAAGTCGCGGCGATGCGGCGACTGGTCGTCCTGGCCTGTGCCATGCCGGTCTTGCTCAGCGTCAAGTCGGCCCGTCCGTGAAATCGCGGCGGCCGGTTCGCTTCGGTTTCGCCGTGGCGCGTCACGATGAGGGTCGTTGTCCGGTCGGGGGTCATGGACTTCGCCTCGCCGCCGGATTCACGTGGCGCAGCCCCGCCAATGCCGTCATGGCGCGCTGGTCGGCATAGGTTTCTTCCTCGTCGATCAGGTTGCGGCGGATCGCGTCGCGCTTGGTCGCGTAGCGCCGCATATCCTCTGCCAGGCGCCCGAGCAGCGCCGCTTCGCGTCCCATCAGGCGGCGCAAGGTATTGGCGTCGTCGACGGCGGCAGCGAGAAGCCGCAGATGCGGAATGCAGACGGCGGAGAAGGATCCCCAAACCTGATCCGGTGTGTCGTTGAGCTTCGCCGCGAGTCTGGCCACGGCTTCCTTTTCGGCCCGCGTCTGTTCGACGCACAGCACGCAGGTGTCGGCCGTGGGCAGTTGCGCGCCGATCTCGGCGGCCAGACTGGAGCCGGACTGCTCGCTCGCGGCCAGCGCAACGAAGGTCTGCGCCAGCTTTTCCAGCAACGGTGGGTTGCCGATGCAGAAGCCGTGCGACGAAGCCAGCGTGCCGTATTCCCAGGTGTGCTGGGGGCAGAGGCCGCCGCGTGCGGCGTGGGCGGCCTGGACCTCGGGCGAGATGCTGAGCCGGTACTGATAGTGGCGCAGGAATTCGAAAGTGGCATGCGCGACGTGTGCACAAACGGCACAGGCGCGCCACGCTTGCGCAACGCCGGCGCCGGGATAGTCGCGGGTCGGCGGTTCAGCGCGCAGCGTCGTGGCCGGATGGTCCTCGGCAATCCGGGCCGAGAGTTCGGCGACGTTCGCCGCGAGACGCTCCGTGTCGGACGATGGCGGCAAACTGCGGGCGCGATCGGCAATCCGGTCGCACAAACGCAACAGGAACTCGCCGCGCTTTTCCGAAAGCAGGAAGCGCGTCAGTTCCGTTTCGAAGGCCGGTAGCCCGCTTGCCGCCAGCCCGTCTTCGTCCCTGTCGAGCCGAGCCGCGAGCGCCTGGCGCGCGGACACGGGAAACAGGCGCGGCGTCTCGCCATTGGGCGCGGCATCCAGTTGTTCGCGCACGTAGCGCAAGGCTTCGTCGCGTTCCTCCGGCGCCGCCATGTCCTGCTTATTGACGACGACGAAGACGCGCCGCGCCGAGGCCGCGATGTCGCGCAGGATGCGCAGTTCATCTTCGGACAGCGGACTTTCGAAGCTGGTGACCAGAATGAAGGCGTCGGCCTCGGGCAGGAAGGACTCGGTGGTACGGGTGTTCTCCTGGATCGGCGAGCCCAGTCCCGGCGTATCGACGAAGTAAAAGCCGCGCCGCAGCACTTCGGCCGGCAGCTTGACCTCGGCCACGCGCACCTGGCGGACGTTGGCGGGATTGCGCTGCTGGGTGATGTAGTCGGGCAAGGACGCCAGCGGGACTTCCTCGGTCAGCCGCAGCCGGTCCTGATAGCGGATCACCGCCTGCTCCTTGCTGCCGTAGGCAACGCTGGTAATGACCGACGTCAGCGGCACGATGCCGACCGGCAGGCGATCCATGCCGAGGATCGCGTTCATCAGCGTGGTCTTGCCGCGGCTAAAGCGTCCGACCACCACGAGGTTGAAGCGGTCCTCGGCCAGCCGCACGAAAAGCTCGCGCAGCCAGTCGGGGTCGTCGTCGCCGCCGTTGTTCTTCGCGCAGAGGGCCAGCGCCCGCAGCGCTTCGGCGAGTTCGAATTTGGTCCGTTCGTAATCGGCCAGGTTCATGCCGCCGCCTCCGCTTGGCCCGCAGCACCCAGCAGGCTGCGCCATCCCGCGCACCAGCCGGCGGCTGCGATCAACGCCGCGCGATCCTCCGCGGTCGCACTACCCCGGCGTTCCCACGAAAACGAGCGTTCGAAGCGGGCAAGCCCGGCGGCGATCCGCTTCATATGGCCTGCGTGGGCCTCGATGTCGACCTCTCTCCCCTGGTCGATGTCGTCGAGCAGATGCCGGCGGCAACGAGCGAAGCCCTCGCCGGCACAGCGGCCGCAGACGTATTGCTCCCAGTGGGGCCGGCAACCCTCGATAAAGCGATGCAGCGGCCGGACGTCGCGCCCGGTGTTCAAGCGGATTTCATTGACGAACCCGTCGGAATCGGGGCCGACTTCCAGTGCGCAAAGCAGGCACGGACCCGCGGGGCGTAGATGCCGTGCCAAACGCCGGGCGCGCATCGGTCCGTTGATGTCGAAAGCTCGTTGCGCTTGGCCCATCAGGTCGTCGTACATCACCACGGGACCGTGGAGGTAGCCGTTGCGGAAAGCCGCCTCGACGACGAGCCAGGCGAACGTGTGCCGCTCGCAGAGCCCCCAGCCTGCCAGCATGGCCTTGCGAACCTCGGCCGTCATGATGCTGCCCTGGATGAACCACCAGAGGAAGCCAACTTCTCCGCGCGAGAATGGTCTTGCGCCAGCCAGTGGCGGCGTTTGGGGGGCAATCGGCCGGGCGACACTATTGAGCATGCGAACTCCTTTCCGCCGCAGCGGCCAATAAAATGGCCCCTGCCTTTCGGTAGGGGCCATCAGCCGTTTGCCGGCGTTCGCAGCGGGCTCCATCGCTTTGCCTATTCGACCATGCGGGCATGAGATTGATTCCCCTAGATCATGGACTGGGGCCACGAATCGAACGGCACGATCTCGGCGAAATGGAAGCCGAAATCTCCGTTGCGGCGGTCTTCGAAGTAGCGTTGCAAGGCGTTCTGGGTCGTCGCAAAGGCCAGTTGGTCCCACGGCACTTCCGCTTCCTTGAACAGTCGCGCCGCCAGCGTTTCGGGACCGGCGACGACGTGCGCATCTTGCAATCGCGCGAGGTAAACCAGCAGCGTCTGGTTGATGTGCGGGATGTGGAACAGCGCGTAGAGACGTTCGAGGTCAATGGCGACATTGGCTTCTTCCAGCGCCTCGCGCGCCGCCCCGTCTGGGGCGCACTCGGGCATCTCGATAAAGCCGGAGGGCAGGTTCCAAAGGCCGTAGGCCGGATCGACGCCGCGCTGGCACAGGAGGATGCGGTCGTCGATTGCCGCGATGCAGCCGGCAACGAGGCGCGGACTGTGGTAATAGATGCGGCGGCACCGTATGCAGACATAACAAACCATGGACTTGCCCGGCGATCTGCTAAGCGCGACGGCGGCGCCGCATTCGCAGCAATACTTCATTGCGTTTTCGCGGATGGCAACGGACGCAGCGGCATCAGCGCTCATCGCCATCCCCTTCCGCCGGATACCATTGCTTGGCCGGTATCACGCCGCGCACGCCGCCGCGTGGGTCGGCGCAATCCCCGTGGTAGCGCGGAATCAGATGCACATGCAGGTGCATGATGGTCTGCCCCGCGACTTCGCCGATGTTGATGCCGACGTTGTAGCCGGCCGGTGTGAAGCGCTCATCGAGCAACCACTTGCCCTCGTCCAGCAGACAGAGCAGCGCCGCTTTCTCCTCCGCCGTGGTCTCGAACCAGGTCGCCACGTGCCGCCGCGGCAGGATCAGCAGATGGCCGGGGGTGACCGGGTTGATGTCGAAGCAGGCGAAAGCAAAATCGTTCGCCAGCGCTGCGCCAGCGGCGACTTTGCAGAAGGGACATGCGCGCATTCGATGCTCCTCCGTGCCAAATTCCCGACGATCGGAGGATGGAGTTGCGCGAAATGGAAGCCGCTTCGACGCCTACATGCCTCCGAAACCTCCGAAGATCCTGTAGGCATCATTAGCCCGGCATTTACGGGGCGGTTCGAGGAGGAATGCCATCTCCTGAAACACAGTGTACTCGGACTGACGCACTGCCGCCACCGCGGCCGAGCCGGCTAGTCGCCAGTCGGCGAAATGCGAAATGCCCTGACGTCGGCGATCTGGCGCAGCGCGACCGAAAGTCTCACGACGTTTTCGGGATCGACGGTGCGTATGACCATGCGGTATTCGAAGGTGAGGCCGTCGTCGGCAAGACGATGTGCCATGTTGGCGATCGTGAAGCCATATTCCGCGAGAAAGCTTTTCAGTTCCGGTTCGGACATCACTTTGTTGCGATCGAAGCGCACGAAGTGATGGGCATAAAAATGCGACGGCACTTTCGCCTCGATCCAACGGAACAGCGAAAGGATGGAAATCGTGAAGAACGTGGCGAGAATGGCCGGGCTGTAAAACCCGATGCCCATCAGGATGCCGATCGCGGCCGTCATCCAGATCGATGCCGCCGTCGTCAGGCCGCGGACCGACAGTCCCTCCTTGAAGATGACGCCAGCGCCGAGAAAGCCGATGCCCGTCATGATGCCCTGTGCCATTCGGGTGGGATCGGTCCGTATGGTGTCAAGAGGGATGCCCGGCAGCCACGCGCGCTGATAGAGCGTCACGAGCATCAGCAGGCTCGACGCGAGGCAGACCAGCGTATGCGTGCGAAAGCCGGCCGGCCGGCCGTGAAAACTTCTTTCGAGCCCGATGATTCCCCCGGCGACAAGGGCCGCCGCCAGGTGGACAAAGATGGCGGAGAAGTCTGCCTCCATGGTTGCGGGCTCCATATAAGGAAGAAAAAACCATACGCTAAGCGCTACCTGTTCGCAACCAGCGTGTTGATGATCGGCACATTTCCAAACGTCTGACTCCTATGCACCAATCGGCCAGGCCAGGATCAGAACGCCGGCTACGACCAGTGCGGCTCCCGCCGCCAGGTGCAGCGTCAGCGGTTCGCCGAGGAACACCAGCGCCAGCACGATGGCGAAGACAACGCTGAGCTTGTCGATCGGTGCAACGAGCGAGGCCGGCGCCATCTGCAGGGCGCGGTAGTAAAAGAGCCACGACAGCCCCGTCGCCACCCCGGAGAGCAGCAGGAACAGCATGGGCCTCAGTTCCGCGCCGCGTGGCCATAACCATTCGCGGCGCCAGGTGACGATCGCCGCCGTGACGAAGAAGATCACCACGGTGCGGATCAAGGTGGCGAGGTTCGAATTGAGTCCCTCGACGCCGAGCTTGCCGAAGATGGCGGTCAGGCCGGCGAAGAAGGCCGAGGCGATGGCGAAGGCTTGCCAGGAAGTCATGATCGACTCTCGACCGACGCTGTCGCCGCTACCAGGTACGCATCAACGGCCCGCCTGACGACGAGGACAATGGGCGCAGCGATCACATAGGCGCCGGCAATATCGGCAGGGAAATGGGCGCCGACGCTGATGCGCGCCAAGGCCACCCATGCGAGAAACAGAACGCCGACGATTCGCCAGCCCCGATCGAACAGCGGCCACAGGCTGGCCACCAGCACCATGGCGAAGGATGCGTGACCGCTGGGAAAGCTCAGCTTGTATTCGGCTTCGCCGAGGATGCGCAGGGAATCCGGCGCCAACGCAAGCGGAGGTCGCGGGTAGGCGAGCGCGGTCTTGATCCAGAACACCAGCAGGCTGTCGATGAGGTACGCCGCGCAGAAGACCCCGATTGCACCGATCCAACGCAAGCTTGTGGTCGCCGTGTCGCCCGGACGACGAGCGGCACGATGGACCTGCCACAGCGCGCATAAGGCAATGGCCGCCATGTAGTATGAAAAATTGCGGTTGCTGCTGATCAAGGTGCCGAACAGCATCAACGCGTCGTGAATCGGACCGCCGATGCCGTTGATCCAGTGGAACAGCGCCTCGTTGGCGCCGTTCCAGTCATAGAGGACCTGCTTCATCGGATCACTCACCCCGCAGTCCGTCGAGTTGCTCAAGATTGCGCACGGCGCCCCGGTCGGCGGAAGTCGCCAAGAGCGCATAGACCTGAAGTGCGGCCGACACGGCGCGGACTCGGTTCGCGGGCTTCCAGGCTTTCTGGCCCTTGGCGCCCATCGCCGACCGGCGCCTGAACAGTTCGTCGTTGGGAATCGCCAGATGAATGCGGCGCTTCGGGATGTCGATCTCGATGGTGTCTCCATTTTCGATCAGGCCGATGGCGCCGCCGTCGGCCGCCTCCGGCGAAACGTGGCCGATCGACAGGCCGGCGGTGCCACCGGAGAAGCGGCCGTCGGTGAGCAGCGCGCATTGCTTGCCCAGCCCCTTTGACTTCAGGTACGAGGTCGGGTAGAGCATCTCCTGCATGCCGGGGCCGCCCTTCGGCCCTTCGTAGCGGATAACGACGACATCGCCGGCGACGATCTGGTCGGCGAGGATTTTCTCGACTGCTTCATCCTGCGATTCGCAGACGCGGGCCCGTCCCTGGAACTTGAGGATGCTGTCGTCGACGCCCGCCGTCTTGACGATGCAGCCGCGCTCGGCAATGTTGCCGAAGAGCACGGCCAGCCCGCCGTCCTGTGAATAGGCGTTGGCCTTGTCGCGGATGCAGCCACTGCTGCGATCAAGATCGAGCGAGGGACGCCGCCGGTCCTGCGAGAAGGCCGCGAGCGAGGGCACGCCACCCGGCGCGGCGCGGTAGAAGTCGCGCACCGGTGTGTCGCCGTTGCGCCTTACATCGCAGCAGTCCAGCGCTTCGCCCAGGCTCGGGTAGAGCACCGTCGGGCTGTCGCGGTGAATGAGGCCGGCGCGGTCGAGCTCGCCGAGGATGCCCATGATGCCTCCAGCATGGTGCACATCCTCCAGATGGTAGTGCGACGACGGCGCGACCTTGACGAGACACGGCACGCGGCGCGAAAGGCGGTCGATGTCCTGCATGGTGAAGGCGATGCCGGCTTCTTGCGCCGCGGCGAGCAGATGCAGCACGGTGTTAGTCGAACCGCCCATGGCAATGTCCAGCGACATAGCATTCTCGAAGGCATTGAAACAGGCGATGGAGCGCGGCAGAACGCGGGCGTCTTCCTCCTCGTACCAGCGCCGGCACAGATCGACGATGAGACGGCCGGCTTTGACGAACAGCTTCTCGCGGTCGGCATGGGTCGCCACCAGCGTGCCGTTGCCCGGCAAGCTGAGACCCAACCCTTCGGTCAGGCAGTTCATCGAGTTGGCGGTGAACATGCCGGAGCAGGAGCCGCAGGTCGGGCAGGCGGAGCGTTCAATTGCCGCCACCTCGGCATCGGTATTCTTGTTGTCGGCCGCCTCGATCATGGCGTCGATGAGGTCGACGGCGCGGGTTGCGCCGTGCCACTTGACCTTGCCTGCCTCCATCGGTCCGCCGGAAACGAACACGGCGGGGATGTTGAGCCGCAGCGCCGCCATCAACATGCCCGGCGTGATCTTGTCGCAGTTGGAGATGCAGACCATCGCATCCGCCGTGTGCGCGTTGCACATGTACTCCACCGAGTCGGCGATGAGGTCGCGGCTAGGCAACGAATAGAGCATGCCGCCGTGGCCCATGGCGATGCCGTCGTCGATGGCGATGGTGTTGAACTCCTTGGCGACGCCGCCGGCCGCCTCGATCTCGCGCGCCACCAGTTGGCCCATGTCCTTCAGATGTACATGGCCCGGCACGAACTGGGTGAAGGAATTGACGACGGCGATGATGGGCTTGCCGAAGTCGCCGTCCTTCATGCCGGTGGCACGCCAGAGGGCGCGGGCGCCGGCCATGTTGCGACCGTGGGTGGAAGTGCGGGAACGGTATTGGGGCATGACTAAACTCCGAAGGTAGCTGCGCCGGGTGGCGCCAACTGTGAAATAGAACTTTCAGCTTGATCGCTGAGTCGATCGTCTTGATGCGATTTGGCAATCCTAAACAGAACGATAGTTCTGGGCGCTCTGGAGAATCTCCTGTTCCGCTGCCGCCACTCCTTCGAAACCACCGACGCGGGCGAACTTGCCAGGCTCCAAATCTTTATAGTGGGCGAAGAAATGCTTGATCTTTTCCAGCAGCGGCGTCGGCAAGTCCTCCGGCCCTTTGACGCTGCTATACAGCTTCGTCAGCTTGCCGAGCGGTACCGCCAGGACCTTGGCATCCTCGCCGTTTTCGTCTTCCATGCGCATGAGACCGATCGGCCGGCAACGAACGACGATGCCGGGTTGGAGCGGAATGGGCGATATGACCAGCACGTCGACCGGATCGCCGTCCGCGGAGAGCGTTTGCGGAATATAGCCGTAGTCGCAGGGATAGTGCATCGGCGTGGACATGAACCGATCGACGAACAAGGCGCCGCTTTCCTTGTCGACTTCGTACTTCACGGGCGCGCCGTGCATTGGGATTTCGACGATGACGTTGAACTCCGCCGGCAGGTTTGCGCCGGCGGGCACATCGGACAAACTCATACTGCTGCTCCTTCTTCAAAAAAATCTGTGGCACATGGTAGGGCCGCGGCTGCGGCCCGTTGTGGTGCATCAGGCTCCGAAAACCGCCACCTTCCCCAGTTCCGTCTCGATCTCCAACAGCCGGTTGTACTTGGCGATGCGCTCGCTGCGGCACATCGAGCCGGTCTTGATCTGGCCGCCGCCCATAGCCACGGCAAAGTCGGCCATGAAGGCATCCTCGGTCTCGCCCGAGCGGTGCGAGATGACGAAGCCCCAGCCGGCCTTGCGGCAGAGGTGGATGGCGTCGATGGTCTCGGAGACGGTGCCGATCTGGTTGAGCTTGATCAGCGCCGCGTTGCAGGCTTTCTCGTCAATGGCACGCGCGATGAACTTGGGATTGGTGACCAGATTGTCGTCGCCGACGATCTGGATGCGGTCGCCCAGTTCGGCCGTCATGGCCTTGAATCCGACCATATCGTTCTCGGCATGGCCGTCCTCAATGGAGACGATGGGGTATTTCTCCACCCATGTCTTGAACAGGGCCACCATGTCGGCGGGGCTCTTGTCGCCCTGGCCGCTGCGGGTCAGGCGATAGCGGCCTTCCTCGTAGAACGAACTGGCCGCCGGGTCAAGGCAGATGGCGATGTCCTTGCCGGGCTTGTATCCAGCCTTGTCGATGGCCGCCACGATGAGTTCGCAAGCTTCCTCGTTGCCGCCCTTGAGTTGCGGCGCGAAACCGCCTTCGTCGCCGACCGACGTGGCGTAGCCCTTGCCGTGGAGTATCTTCTTGAGCGCATGGAAGGTCTCGGCGCCGTAGCGCAACGCCTCGGCGAGCGTCGGGGCTCCTTTCGGGAAAATCATGAACTCCTGGAAGTCGAGGCTGGAATCGGCGTGCTTGCCGCCGTTCAGCACATTCATCATCGGGATCGGCAGGTGCCGCGCGCCGACGCCGCCAAGCCAGGCGTAGAGCGGCACGCCGCACGACTGCGCCGCCGCCCGCGCCACGGCTTGCGAGACGCCGAGGATGGCGTTGGCGCCGAGGCGCGATTTGTTCTCGGTGCCGTCGAGCTCGCACATCAGTCGGTCGATGTCTGCCTGCTGCCTGGCGTCGCAGCCGACGACGGCTTCGGCGATGTCGGTGTTGACGTTTTCGACCGCCTGCAAGACCCCCTTGCCGTGATAGCGGGCCGGATCGCCGTCGCGCAGTTCGGTGGCTTCGTTCTCGCCGGTCGAGGCACCGGAGGGAATCGAAGCCGTGGCGATCGTGCCATCGTCGAGAGCGACATTGACGCGAACCGTGGGGAAGCCTCTGGAATCGAGGATTTCCAGGGCACTGACGGACTGGATGCAAGTTTTCATTTGTGGCTCCTTCAGGTTGGCGTTGCGACGGATTCCTGCACTGCGAGATTGCAAGGCTCCAAAATCCCTTCGAATGTTTGCGAGCGTTTCAGCCAGCGCGCAGCGAGCGGCGGGCCGTAGTTGGACTTGGTGAAGCCGACGCGTACATAATCGCGCCGCTGCGCTGGCGCCACGCCGTATCGGACGGCTTCCTCCAGCGACATACCGTTCATGTTGACCACCCAGCGTGTCGAGTTGATGAAGGCGCTCGATCCACGGGCGCCTTCCGGCTCGCCTAGGTCGGCCTGAATCTTGGGTTGGTCGACATGGTGGGCAAAAACGATGGTGCAGCCGGTCGTCGCCGCCATCGTCGAAAGCACGCCGAACAGCAGCGCCATGCGGCCGTAGTTCTGTTCGTCGCAGTGGTGGAAGCGGCGAATCGGGTCGAGGATCAACAGCCGGGCGTCGCGGGCGAAGGCTTCGATGCGGTCGAGGGCGCTCGTGCTCAAAGTCGCGTCGTTGAGCAGGATCGGCGCCGGGCCTTTCAGACTGTAAATATGTAAGTTGCGTTCGAGGCGCTCGACGGTCTCATCGCCATGCCCCTGGGCAGCCAAGCTGCGCACCAGATGATGGGCGCGGCGCATCAGGATCGGGTGCGGGTCTTCCATTGCCAGGAAGGTGACGGAGCCTGCCTTCTCCGGCGCCGGCAGTAAATCGCCGGCCACCGGGATGCCGGCCGCCACGGCGGCGCCCATCTGCATCAGCAGCGAGGTCTTACCGATGCCGGCCGGCGCGGCGACAACGCCGACGGTTCCCGCCAGCAGGTTAGTCAAGCAAAAGTCGATTTCCGGCGCGGCGCCGTCGCGTGCGGCGAGAAAGGAAACACGCTGCCAGTGGTCGGCGCGCATCGCGGTTCAGCGCGCGACCAGCACCGCGCAGTGCGCGTGGTCGATGACGTGCTTGGCGACCGAGCCGACCAGCAAGCGCTCGAAGAAGGTGCGGCCGCGATGACCGACGATGATGAGGTCGGCGCCGGACTGCTCCGCATGACGAACGATCTGCTCGGCCGGGTGGCCGACCGCGACCTCGAAATGGACGGCGACGTTCGCCGCCGCCGCGATGTCGTGCAGTGGCTTGAGCACGTGTCGGTAGTGTTTTTTCGAGTTTTCGGTCACGGCTTCTGTTTCCACATCGCCGCCGAACTCGGGCGGGCGCGCGACGGCGAGCACGGAAAGCTTGGCGCCGTACTTGCTGGCGAGATCGAGGGCGAGCGAAAATGCTTTCTTGGCGGATTCTGAACCATCGTAGGCAGCGAGGATGAGTTTCATGGCTTTTCTCCTTCGGTCAACAGGTGGTGCGGCAAGAAGAAGGCGTTGGCGATCAGCGTCGGCACCACAGCGCTGGCCACCACGGCAGCCACTACCGCCGAATACTGGGCCTGATCGATGATGCCGTGGGACAGCCCGAAGAGCGCGGAAATGGTGCCGAAGGTGAGGCCGGTGGACATCAGCAAGGTCGTATACATCCCCTCGCCGTGGGGCGCCCGATAGAAGCGGGTGGTCGGATACACGCCGGCCATCTTCGCCGCCATCTTGGCGATCAGAAGAATGACGAAGCCCAGCGGCGCCGCCGCCAATGCCGGCAAAGACACCAGCGAGCCGGCGCGGATGAAGTAGAACGGCGTCAGGAATCCCAGCGTCAGGGTGCGCAGGCGCCGCACCAGCGCGTGATCCTTGCCCACCGTGCCGGCCAGCACCATGCCCACCAAGTAGGCCGGCAGCACCGCCTCGCTGCCCGCCCATCCAGCCAGCGCGCCGAGCGCGAACAACCAGAACATCAGGAATTTCGCTTCCAGTTCCGAGGGCCGATTGCCATAGCGCTTGAAGAAGCGCGGCGTGATCCACGGCAGGACGACGAACGCCGCCGCGCCCGCCGCCACGAACGCCAGCGTCTTCCAGGTAAAGGGCGCGAAGATCAGCCCCAGGGCCAGCACGGTGACCAGATCATTGACGAAGCAGGCCGCGAGCACGGTTTTGCCGTAATCGGTCTTGTTGAGGCCAAACTCCAGCATCACCGCATACACTACCGCGACCGAGGTGGTCGACATGGCGACGCCGGCCAGCCAGCTCTGCTGCTCGCCCCAGCCCAGCAACCAGTGGGCCGCCGCCGCGCAGACCAGAAACGGCGCCGCGAAGCCCACCAGGCCAACGCCGCTGGCTTCCTTCCATTGACGCCTGAACACCACCGGATCGAGTTCCGCCCCGGCCAGGAAGGTCAGCAGGATGGCGCCCGCGCCCGACAGGAACTTGACCCAGGTCGCGTCGCCGGCCAGCAGCGCGCCGCCGAGCGCCGCGCCGATCGCGAGCTGCGCCACCGTGCCGACGACGATCTCGGAGAGCGCGGTGGCGACGCGCAGCCGAATCGACAGCAGCGTGGCGACCAGGGCGAGCCCGAGCCAAAGAGATGTCTGCGCCCAGATTTCGGTCATGATTCGGCATCGCCCAGTGTGCCGAACTCGACCGCGTTCTTGACATAGAACAGATGCACGCCCTCGCTTTGCAACCTTGAGAACAGGCGTTCGGCATCTTCTTCGCTGACGGCCATCTGGATTTCCTGCGGCTGGTCGGCGAGTTCGAAGAAGTGCGCGGAATGGATACGGCGGTGATGGCCGAAGCCTTCGCTGCCGGCTATCAGCGTCGCGCCGGGCAAACCCATTTCCTGGGCAAGATGCACCAGCCAGTCGGCCAGCGGTTTGCCATGGTGTCGCTTGTCCTGTTGGGTAAAGAAAGTGATCTGGTAGCCTTTCATGAAGTTCTCCTCAACGTAGTTTCAGCCATTGCCAGGACGCAAACCCCGCCAAGGTCATAACAAGCGAGCCGCTGACATGGATGGCAATCGCTCCCATCGCCCATGTCAGTCGCCCCTGTTGCAACAGCGTAACCACCTCGGCGGAAAAGGTGGAAAACGTAGTGAGTCCGCCGCAGAAGCCAGTAACGATCAGCAAACGCCATTCCGGAGCGATGTCCGGCGCCTGGGCGAAATAAGCGACGGCCAAGCCGATGATGTAGCCGCCGACAAGATTGGCGGTCAGCGTGCCGGGGGGTACCGTGGGGAAAACGCTATTGAGCTTGGTGCCAAGAAACCAGCGCAGCAAGGCGCCCAGAGCGGAGCCCAGTGAGATGGCGAGTATTGGTTTCCACATGAACCTGTCCTTGTTCTGTTGTTCGTGGACAGGTGCGCAAAATACCTACGCGACCCGTCCGGGCCATGCGTAGGCATCATCGGCCCGAATGCCGGGCGGTTCGACGAGTTATTTACTTATCGGGAGGAATGCCATCTCCGGTAGAAGATTTTGCCATAGCGAGCAAGAAAATGTGGGCCGTTTGTATCGGCAATTGGGATAAGTATCCGAGGGTGCATCAATCCGTCAGATCAACTCAACCGCATATCTCGACTCGCGCCCACTTCATCACCGTTCCTTGATCCGTCTCCACAGGGCGAGCTACGAGCAGGATAGGGCCCTGCGCTACCAAACTCGCTGCCAACCGGCTATTCACTGCGTCCGCCCATCCGCCATGAAGTCCGAGTTGTTTCTCGCGCTCAGCTTCCTCGATCAGGTGGCACACCTCGTCAAGAGAAATCTCGGTCAGCGCAATATTCGCGGTCAGCGAAGCCAGCATTCCAATGTCAAACTGGTCGGTCAGCAGGTAACGAGGCGCTTTGTTCATGCCGGCACCTCTATCTGGGCCTCTTGTTCAACTCCGGCCATGAATCGCTCCAGCCTGCTCAACGTGGTAAGCATGTCCGCGATGTAATGCGCCTGGCGTCGATATTGAGCGGCCTCCGCCTCGACTTCCTTGACCAGATCGTTGTCCCATCCCGACGTATGCCGAAGCAGGTCGTTCATGTTGTAGCAGTAGACCTGAGCATCCCTTCTGGCGCTTTTGTTGCGCTTGCGGATGTAGTCCCTGACCATGACGCGGCCATCCTTTTTCGTGTCTTCCCATTTGATGAAATACCATTCGAGGGCCAGGGCATTGCCTCGCTGACGCACCCGGAATTGAAGCGTGTTTTTGTCCTTCCACTTCTTCCCCCTGTTGGCATCCATGACTTCTTGCAGGTAGCGATTACCAAGGTCTTTGGCATTCTCGAAAATTTCCTTCAGCAACGCTTCCAGCAGCGTGCGAGCTTCTCCAATCTGGCCTTCCATACGTAGCTCTCTCCACATCTTAAAGATCAGGCTTCGTCGCCCACCAAATCCTTTTGCAGCTCGCCTCCGCGATGGAAGCC
>JAANMT010000109.1_pt1 | contig 79802 bp, 68 predicted proteins | sample 7279711 | NCBI WGS metagenome assembly JAANMT01 (sample SAMN14094538, study PRJNA606508) | bioreactor metagenome | isolation source: A lab-scale SPAN reactor treating ammonium-rich wastewater day 1 | place: Ireland: Galway | collected 2017-01-16
CAGCTTCGCTCCCCGAATCCTGGGGTTGTGCTTCGAATGCTCCACCACCTTTTCAAAGGTTCCATCGGTGCTGCCATCATCGACCACAATAATTTCATAAGGCCGCTCGAGGGAATCCAGAGTTCGGGTCAGGCTGGCAAACAAGGTATCGAGGTTCTCAACCTCATTGAGAGCCGGGATCACAACACTGATTTCAGGCAGGGTGGCTGTCTGCATGGAACATAAAAATACCTCTTTCCAGTTTCTATCTCTATCCCGATGGGAAAAGAGGGTTAGACCCTGGTTCGGTTTTTGGTGTAATCGTCCAGTGAGGACATGGAATGGTTTCAATTTCAGGGTGCGAGGGATGGAGTTCGTTCCGGGATCGCCCATAGTGTCGTTTGTCTTTTTCAGTCATCAAATCGAAGGGTAAGGAATGCAGGAACATGGTGAGAATGCGAGCGGATATTCCAGATAAGGTGTACTACTCGATCAGCGAGGTCAGCGAATACACCGGTGTTGAACCACATGTGCTGCGCTACTGGGAAACCAAATTCAGCCGTCTACGCCCGCGCCGTGTGGGAGGGAATCAGCGCAAGTATTCGCGCAATGACCTCGAAATTCTGTTTCAGATCATCGACCTGCTGTACAACCAGGGATACACCCTCGAGGGAGCCGAAAAGAAACTCGCGACCGGAATCGAAGTCGAAACGACTCCCGAGGGGCTTCAGAGAGAAATCTCACTGATGAAACGGGAGCTCGAAGGGATCCTCGAGCTGCTGGTATAAAGATCGGGGGAAGCCCCAATCCCCTTCATTTACAAGCTGTTGTTCGCCTGAAGTCTGTTTTCATGCTGACCAAAAAAACCAAATATGCACTGAAAGCCCTGCTCAGTCTTGCGGAATCCTATGGAAAAGGTCCGATCCTGATTTCCGAGATTGCTGAAAAAGAAAACATCCCCAAAAAGTTTCTCGAACTGATTCTGCTGGAGTTGAAAAACAGCGGGATACTCCAGAGCAAGAAAGGCAAACATGGGGGATACATGCTCGGAAGATCCCCCGGCCTGATCACCTTCGGGCAGGTGATTCGACTGCTGGATGGCCCCCTGGCTCCTCTGCCATGTGTCAGCCAGACCGCCTACCACAAGTGTGATGAGTGTGTGGATGAACATGCCTGCGGCATCCGTGTGGTGATGAAGGATGTTCGCGATGCCACCGCCCAGATTCTGGATGCCACCACTCTTGAGGATGCCCTGCACCGGGTCGAGATTCTCTCTCAGGACGAGAAGGCAGCCTTGATGTATTTCATCTGAATCCCCTCCGGGGAATCAGGTGGCAATCCCGGAGGAGAATACCCCCTGCTTTTATCAGCCGCCTGGCTTCGGGGTGATTATCATCGGGATGCCTTTGACCAGAGTGACCTGCTGCTGATGCCCTTTGATCGAAACTGTAAAGGCTCCATCACGGTCTGAGAGGAGCTGGGCCTCTGTCAGCTTCCCATCCCGGCAGGTCAGGCCGACTGTGACTCCCCCACGCGCTCGCAATCCGGTGACTCTGAGAGCAGGCCAGGCGGCCGGCAATGCCGGAATGAGATCAAGAATGTACCCCCCCTCCGGTGTGCGACGGTGTGACTGCAGAAGCATTTCCGCGATGCCTGCTGTGGCTCCGAAATTGCCATCGATCTGAAAAGGGGGATGGGCATCGAACAGGTTGGGATAGACCCCGCCCCCATGGGACCGGATCTCGTTCCTGTCCACCAGCCGCAACAGGTAACCCAGCATCCTGTGGGCATGATCCCCATCCATAAGGCGTGCATACAGGTTCAGCTTCCAGGCCATGGACCAGCCGGTGCTGTCATCGGTGCGGAGCTCAAGGGAGCGTCGAACCGCATCAGTCAGACGCGGATCGTTTTCCGGAGTGATCTGGCTGCCAGGAAAAAAACCGATCAGGTGAGACATGTGGCGATGGTGAGGCTCGGGTTCCTTGAAATCCACCGACCACTCCTGGAGCTGGCCCTGGGAGCCAACCTGGTATGGGAAAAGCTTTTCACGTGCTTTTTGGATTTGCGTGGAAAAGTCCTGATCGATACCCAGAATTCGGCTGGCTTCAATGCAGTTGGTGAACAAATCCCAGATTAAAGCCATATCCTGTGCCGAGGCAATGCTGAGCTGGGCGGCCTGGCCATTCGGAGTATAGAAACTGTTTTCAGTGGAGGTGGATGGGGCAGTCACCAGGTGTCCATCCGGGCCGGGAATCAGCCAGGCCAGACAGAATTCAGCGGCTCCTTTCATCAGCGGATAGGCCTCATTCCGCAGGAAGCCCTCATCCTGGTTGAAGGCATAGTGCTCCCACAAATCCATGCACAGCCAGGCGGCGCTCATGTTGAACATGGCCCACTGCGGGCTGCCCTGCCCATAGTTCCCCACCGGAGCCGACTGCCGCCACAGATCCCCATTATGATGAGACACCCACCCCGGCAGCTGGTAATTGACTCGGGCGGTCTCCTTTCCGTTCTCAGCAAGCTCGGCAATATATGCGAGCATTGGCTGATGGCACTCACTCAGGTTGCAGTTTTCTGCTGGCCAGTAATTCATCTGGGCATTGATGTTGAGGGTCCAGTTGCTGGACCAGGGGGGACGAATCTCATGGTTCCAGATTCCCTGCAGATTGGCCGGCTGGGTTCCAGGCCTGGAGCTGGCCATGAGCAGGTATCTCCCATATTGAAAAATCAATGCCGCCAGGCCTGGATCCTGATTCCCCTGCATATAGGCCAGCACCCTCTCATCGGTCGGCAGATGATCCGCTGGCTGTCCCAGATCGAGAGTGACCCTCCGAAAAAGCGAGGCATGGTCATTGATATGCCTGTTGAGCAGCTCACCGGGGGATGTGTGTGTGGCCTGATCTAGAAACTTCAGAGCCTCGATATCGGGATTGACCCCTTCCCTGCTGGGAGAACGATTAAATCCATTGAAACTGGTATCTGCAGCCAGCAGCAGACAAACTGAATCGGCCTTTTCAAGAATCAGTTTCCCCGAAGGATCCACTTTGACATGCCCCCCCTGCGGGATCGCCCGCAAAAAAACGGAGAAACGCATCCCTCTCCCTTCCGGGGAATCTTCATACACAACCGCCGGTTCCGCCTTCTTGTATGCGGGTTCCACATGAGCCGGAGCTTTGCCACGCATTGCGAGGGTATTTGACCCTTCTGAAATCACCTGGTGATGGAGATCCGAGGTCATGTGTGTGGAAAAAGACAAACCTCCCGGTTTGTCTGCAGTGAGAAGAACTGCGAGAACCTGGTCTGGAAAGCTGATGAAAACCTTCTGTTCGATCTGCACTCCAGCCAGATTGAAGCGTGTCAGTGCAACGCCCGACTCAAGATCCAGCTCCCGATACAAGCCCGCCGGCTCTGACGGTGAGTCGAAGTCGATCGAGAGATCACCAAGAGGCTGGTAGGATTGGTTGTATGGCCCCTGCATATTTTTCGAGAGTTGGTCGGCAAGAACATAGTCTCCATTGAAGAGGGCTTCCCGAACCTTCGGCAGCCAGTTGGGTGCATCGGGGTTGTTCCAGTCCTTCGGCTCCCCCGACCAGAGTGTGTCTTCATTGAGCTGAAGGTGTTCGTGTGTGCCGCCTCCAAAAACCATGGCGCCCAGGCGCCCATTTCCCAATGGCAATGCTTCCTCCCAGACCCTTGCCGGCTTGCGATACCAGAGCTTGTTCATGCTTCCCTCCGCCAGGACATGGATGGGATCCTGAATCAGGAACAGGATTCCGAACAACTGCAGGAAATGGCGTGCCTTCATCTCTTCACCCTCCAGAATTCCTGGATTTATCCCTGATGCGGGCGGGACTTTTTACAACTCCAGGAGAAATCAGTTCATCCAGAATACCAGATCATGAGGCGGGATGTCGATGAATGAATCAGCTGTGCTGATCCGCACCCCTTATGGAAAAGAGGATCTGGCGGAGCTGGGTGACTGGCTGGCGACACACAGCTTTATCTGTGTGATCCAGGATGCACACGGTTGTATTGCATCGGCCGGTGAAATCCGGTTTTCTTTTCGATGATGGCTGGGGGATCGATCCCGGCGGAAATCACTGGGATGGTTATGACACGGTCGAATAGCCCGGAGCCAGCCGCCCCAATGACTTTTCAAACGGGGGATAGAGGACTCCCGCTTCAGTAATGATGGCTGTGATGTATCGAGCCGGAGTGACATCAAAAGCGGGGTTATACACCTCGACTCCCTCAGGAGCGGTACGAATTCCGGCGAATCCTGCCACCTCAGCGGAGTTGCGCACCTCAATCGGAATCAGCTCCCCGCTGGATAAAGTGAAATCGACTGTGGAAAGAGGGGCAGCGACATAGACAGGAACTCCATGTTCCCTGGCCAGCACAGAAAGCGAGTAGCTGCCGATTTTGTTTGCGGTATCCCCATTGGCAGCGATCCGATCGGCCCCGAAAATAACTGCATCGACCCCGATTGTCCGCATCACATGCCCGGCCATGTTGTCACACAGCAGAGTGACCGGAACCCCCGCTTTGTGAAGCTCATAAGCGGTCAGCCGGCTCCCCTGGAGAAGCGGACGGGTTTCATCGGCATAGACAGAAATCCTCTTCCCCTGTTCTGAAGCTTTAAGAATCACACCCAGAGCGGTTCCATAAAAATTGCCGCAGGCCAGCCCCCCGGCATTGCAGTGAGTGATGACCCGGAAACCATCCTTGAGGAGATTTGCGCCGGCTTCCGAAAGTGTTTCACAGACCTGGTTGTTTTCCGCTTCAATTCGCCGCGCCTCCTCAAGCAGATGCGCCTTCTGCTGTGCCACACCGCTGCCCGCCATTGAGTCGAGACAGCCCCGCATCCGCTCCAGTGCCCAGAAGAGGTTCACCGCAGTGGGACGGGAGGTGGCAAGGTAATCGATGCCTTCATGAACCTCACGGGCAAACACATCCGGATCCATGGTTCGGCACAGCTCCGCCGCCAGCACCACCCCATAGGCTGCGGAGACTCCGATTGCCGGTGCTCCACGAACACGCAGCGACTTGATCGCCTCCCAGAGCGCCGGGAGGGTATCACAGAGGATGAATTTCTCCTCATGAGGCAGCAGGGTCTGATCGAGAAGCCCAACAGCCTGGCCTTCCCATGAGATGATGGGTGGATGGGTGGATTCTTTTTTCATAACGCGAAAGCCTTCCGATTCTTTGATCCGGCGGTTCTTGATTACATGATTGGTAACCTATCAGCCATTTGCCACTGAGTCAGGAGGAGGCCATGGGAGAGAGCCTGGTGTAGGGGCGACATTCATGGCGCCCGTGGACCTATGGCGCCCGTGGACTATGGCGCCCCTCATCCCCGGCCCAGCGCCTGTCACCGCCAGGCCACGAACCGTCATCCCCGGCTTGACCGGGGATCCACTTGAATGGGCTGCCTGATCCTTCAACCAGACTGGCCAGAATGCAGGCCTCAGCCCAATGGTTTATTTAAAGCCGACTGGATTTCGCAGGTTACTTTTGAGCTGGCAAGGCAGCTGAAAAAGTCCAGACGGGGAGAGCGCCCCTCTTTCAGGCTCGAAAAAAAGTCTTCCAGCTCGCCGGTGTGGCCCTTGTCCTGGTGGCGTTCACGGATGCGTTCATGCCGGGTGCCCTGGTATAGATCGAGTGTTCTGAAATCATCCAGCACTGCGCTGCGATTCCCTCCATGGACTTCATACCACTCCTTGCCGAGAGAGGATCCCCCCTCGCTGGAATAGATCAGCACAGCTTGAGAGCCATCCCGGAAGCCCAGAAGCACCTGGATGTTCTCAGAGCGATGCGGAAAATCTGTGGGGCTTCCAAGGCCTTGGACTGATAGAGCGGACACTGAGGAGCCGGTCCATTCATGAAAAAGATCCACAAAATGGCAGACCTCCCCGAGGATCCTTCCTCCTCCGATTTCCGGGTCTGTCAACCAGGAGCCTTCCGGAAGCCTTCCGGCGTTGATTCGTCCCAGAAGACAGAGTGGCCACTCCCTCGGAGAGAACCAGGCCTTCAGCCGTGAAGAAAGGGGGGCATAGCGACGGTTGAAACCCACCATCAATGTCAGCCCGGTTTCTTCGACAACCTGGGCGATTTCCTCAAGTTCCTGGAGGTTCATCGCAAGAGGTTTTTCAACAAAGACATGTTTCCCAGAACGGAGCGCACGGATCACCTGGGAGGCATGCAGATGATGGCGGGTTGCAATCAGGATCGCATCGATTCCCGGATCTGAATAAAGATCTTCTTCCTGGCAGGAGAAACCAGGAATTCCGAATCGACGGGCTGTGGCTTCAGCGGAAGCCCCGCGCGCAGTGACCAGCCGTGCCATTTTCACACCCGGAATCTTGGCGATCCGCGGCAGCAGGACACCCGCTGCGAACTGCCCGGCACCCAGGATGCCCAGACGGATCGAATCCAGTTTCCTGGAACGGATCGGACTAATTTCAGCTTTTTCCGCTGGTGACTCGATCGTCACCAGCGGAGCCTGCCGAATGGGATCCTGCGGCGCACACCCATAATCCAGCAGGATGCCGAGAGGCCGTTCGCCGGATTTTGAATCCAGCAGCTGGTAAGCCTCAAGCGCCTGATTGAATGGGTACCGATGGCTGATCAGTGGAGTGATCTTGAGCCTGCCATCTCTCATCAGGTCGAGACAGGACGCCATGTTGCGCTGCTCGGTGAAACGGACATAGGCATAAGGATAATCCTGGCCCTTCTCTTCATAACTGGGATCATACCTTCCCGGGCCATAAGAAGTCGAAAGGCGCAGCTGCAGCTCTTTGGGATAATAGGTGCGGCGCGGGATCTCCATCGAGAAATCCCCTACTGCGATGATCCTGCCCCGTTTTCTGGCGAGTCTGCCAGCGAGCTCGACGGGATCGTTGCTCCTCGAGGCAGCTGTGACGATTACTGCATCGAGACCCTGGCCGCCGCTCATCGAGAGTGCAATATCCTCGACCGGTCCGGATCGATGCACGGCCTGATCGGCACCCATGGCCAGCGCCTGCTGCACCATGCGTTCATCCACATCGATTCCGAAAACTCGGCAACCCGCCGCGCGCAGCAGCTGAATTGTAATCTGCCCCAACAGCCCCAATCCGATGACACCCACGATTTCCCCGAGCACTACCTCCCCGACACGCACCCCCTGCATGGCTATCGAGCAGAGTGTGGCGCAGCTGGCTTCATCCACAGAGACACCATCGGGAACTGGAACCACCAGGTTCCGGGGGACACAGACCATTTCAGCATGATTGGCATAGCCCGCTCCCGCGCAGGCAATCCAGCTCCCCGGTGAAACATGCTCCACCCCAGCCCCGCATTCGATAACACACCCTGCGCTGCTGTATCCGAGCGGGACCGGCTCCTCGAGTTTGGTGCGCACTTTCTCCAGTGTAGCCAGCAGCCCTTCAGACCGAACCCGATCGATGACTTTTCTGACCTGGTCAGGGCGTTGACGTGCTTTGGAAAGCAGACTGCTGCGCGCCAGATCCCGAAAGGCGCGTTCAGTCCCGGGAGAGACAAACGAATAAGCTGTTTTTACCAGGACATGGCCGGGAGGGCAGGCCGGCGCGGGAACCTCCCGCAGGGCCAGCTCACCGGTTCTGAGATTCTGGAGGATCTGTTTCATCCCTGTTTCCTTTGACTATTTCGGCGATCAGAAAGAGCGGCCGTGCTTTGACTTCATCGAAAACCCGCGCCAGATACTCACCGACGATTCCAATCGCGAATACCTGCATTCCGCCAAGCAACAGCAGGACCAGGATAACTGATGCCCAGCCGGGCTGGCTGTGCGTATTTGTCAGGGCGGTCCAGACCACATAGATCCCATAAATCACCCCAATGAACAGGACTCCAAGGCCAATGATCGAGGCCAGCCTGAGAGGGAAAGCCGACAGGGAGAGGATCCCATTCAGGGCAAAACTGACCATCTTTCGATAGCTGTACTGGCTCTTTCCTGCGAATCTTTCAGGCGCACTGAAGGGAATCTGGGTTTGCTTGAAGCCGATCCAGGGGATCAGCCCACGCAGGAAACGTGTTTTCTCCGGCATGGAATTGAGGGCATCGACTGCGCAACGGTCCAGCAGGCGAAAATCAGCGGCACCCGGAATAATCGGCATGGGAGACAGCAGGTTTATAAGCTTATAAAAAAGGGTTGAAGTCAGCTTTTTTGAGGCATCCGCATCACGGGTTTCGGTCCGGATTGTCGCGACCACCTGATTCCCCTGTTTCCACAAATCCACCATCTGGGGGATCAATTCGGGTGGATGCTGGAGATCGGCATCCATCGAAATGACAGCCTGGCCTCGCGCCAGGGTCAATCCGGCAGTCAGTGCCGCCTGATGGCCGAAGTTGCGAGACAGGCGAACCGCGGCAATTTCAGGGTATTTCTGTGCCAGCTCACACAACAGGGAGTAGGTTCTATCCCGGCTGCCATCATCGATGAAGATGATTTCATAGGGAGCACCCAGGCTTTCAAGAACAGGTTTCAGCCGGTTGAGCAGCTCGGCCAGGCAGCCTTCTTCATTGTAAGCGGGGATGACAATCGACAGGACCGGAACCATGGCAGGCAGTTTAATGAAGAAGCGAGAATGGGAGAAGGGCGCTAAAAAGTGTAGGACTTATTGGGTTTGGTCCACTCCTCTCCCGTCTTTCTGTTCTCTTCTCGTATGGCCTTTTTCTGCTTTTCAATGGTGCGCGCATTGGGTGAACGTACTATCGGCGGAGGGGATTCTTTTTCCGCCCGGGTGCAGCCGGACAGACTGAACAGGCCCCCCAGGAAAATCCCTCCCAGAACCAGTGTGCATGCCGGCCAATCTTTTTTTCTGCTCACGCTTAACTCCATTTTCCCGAACGCCAGTTTTCACATAACTTTTCAGCCGAACGATACGCCAGGGCCAGGATGGTCAGGACTGGATTGAATCCGCCATTGGTCACATGAACCGCCCCGCTGATCACATGGACATTATCGACATCATGCACCCGACCCTGAGGATCTACAACCGAAGTGGTTGGATCTGTGCCCATCCGGCAGGTTCCTGACTGGTGCTGTCCCAGGCTGGCTTCTTTGCGTGAAACACTCCCTTTCCAGACCTGGCTTGCCCCCGCTTCGCGAAGCCATTCTTCGCAACGGTCCGCCATGAAGCGTCCCAGTTGGACATCCTGCGGGTGGCGCACCCCGGAAATGCGCGGAACCGGCACCCCCCAGTAGTCCCGGACCACCGGGTCGAGCTCGACCCGCATGTCCCACATCGGCATTTCCTGGATCGGGCTTTTTACCCCGAGGAAGCGACGGTAATTCTGGCGCATGTGGTCCTTGTGGGCCTTTCCCCAGCGGGGTGTTCCCGGGGGAAGGATGTTTGTGAACTGAATCGGCAGTTTAATGAAATCATTCGCGATGACACCCCCCCCGATCAGCCCCGGATTGCCATGGTTGAAATCACACACGGCAATCGAGGCTCCCGGGCCTAGATCATCCTGGACCTCCTCAGGAAAGATCGCCTCGGCTCCGGCATAGGCATGGCTCTGCAGGTTGCGCCCGACACAGTCATAACGGTTTCCCAGTCCTTCCGGAAAGGCGGTGCTCCTGGAATTCAGCAGAAGCCGTGCCGCCTCCACAGCACTGGTGGAGACGATCACGAGATCCGCGGTCTGGGTCTGCAGGCGTCCATCCGGACCATGGTAGATCACACCTCGGGCCTTTGTGGCGGAGGCCATCTGTATTTCACGCACCCGGCAGCCGGTTCGCAACTCACACAGGCCGGTTTTCAGGGCCTTGGGGATGACTGTATTCTGGGTTCCATTCTTTGCATCGACTTCACAGATGAACCCGACACACCAGCGGCAGCGCATGCAGGCAGCACGGCCTTCATAGGGGATGCTGTTGCGCAGCATGGGCGTATCGAAGGGATGCCAGCCAAGCTGTTGTGCGGCAGGCTTCAGAATCTCCCAGGCACGATTTGGAGGCAGCGGCGGCATTGGGAGTGAACGGTTGCTCGGCGGATGAAACGGGTTGCCGCTGTAATCACCAGAAACCCCGATCTCCCATTCCGCCTTTTCATAATAAGGCTCGAGGTCTTCATAACTGATCGGCCAATCCTCGAGAGTGCTTCCTTCCACTGCGCCATAGGTGGATTTCATTCGGAAATCCTGCGGCAGGTAACGGTAAGCCAGAGCGCCATAACTCTGAGTCCCGCCGCCGACACATTCCGCCACATAACCATGTCCGCCAATATTCTGGCGGCCCTCCGCATTCACAAGCACACGCGGGTTTTTCGCCGGATCGGGGGCGTAAGCATTGCCGAGATAAGCGCGCCGTGTGTTCTGGAGTTCATCCTTCTGAAAATCGGAAGCGCTATACCAGGGGCCTGCTTCCAGCAGCACCACACTCAATCCGGCCTCGCAGAGGACTTTGGCTGTGACCCCGCCACCCGCTCCCGCTCCGATGATGACTGCATTGACATGCTTGTGGCCCATTCTCAGCCCTGCTTCTCGTTGTGATCTGGCAGAATGGGCGCCTGAGATTGCCTTCGGCTGCGCAGGGGCGGGTGCTCGATTCCAAGCAGGCGGTACCCCGCGATTTCCTGGTTTCCGCCATGGCGCGGGCTGCCATAATACCCCTGATGGGTGTGATCGATCGCCAGATTGAAGAAGCGCACAGGCGATTGCCCTTTCCAGAGCTCAGCGGAGACATCCCCTTTCTCCAGCAGCTTCAGCAGTTCGATTGCTCGGTGACCTTCGAGGTCAGGGAAACATGTCTGGAACAGGGCCTGGCTGGTCTTATCGAGCGACGCCAGCCCCAGCCGGTAGGTTTTCTGGTGTTCACTGTATGGCCCGTAGAGCTGGCGATCAATGAAGGAGGCCACCCCGGCCTCTCCCGCTCCGGGAAAATCATCCGGAGGGATGATCTGATCGCACAGGGCATAGCACATCCGCGCTTCTTCGGAGGTGAAAAACCACCACCCTTCAGACTCCGAAAGACACCCAAGGGTTGAACCGGCCACCAGTCCGGTGGCGGTGATTTTGAGGAAGTCGCGCCGTGGCAGGAATCGCAGATCACTCATAGCGGTATTTTATCGGATTGTTTCAGGATGGAAACAACCAGCCCATGCCACCGCGATCTGTCGCTGGGGATGTTTTTGCGTTGAGTGAAAAAAAACCAAAAAAAGATCTTGACATTCCAAAATAGCTGTACTATTACTACTAGTACGGTTGGTACGACCATGAAAGTCATTATCGAAACATCCAGTCGTGTGCCGGTCTACCAGCAGATTGTCACCCAAATCCGCGAGGGGATCGCACGCGGGTTGATCCAGGTGGGGGAACGGCTTCCCTCGGTCAGAGAGATGTCACGCGATCTGGTGGTCAATCCCAATACGATCGCAAAGGCTTATACCGAGCTTGAACGCCAGGGGATCCTGAACACTCGCCCCGGCCTGGGGGTCTTTGCCGCTCAGCCACGCTCGGAGCTGCTGCATGACATCCGTTCTGAACGGCTCAAGGAGGGGATCGACCGATTGCTTACCGAAGCGGTGCATCTCGGCTTCAACCGTGAAGAGGTCATCCGCCTGATCGAAGACCGTTCCCGCGCTTTCCAGTGGGATCATTCATCCACACCAGCAAAGAAGAACAGGAGGGACTAGAGATGGAATGGATCATCGAAACCGAAGGGCTGACTCGCTTTTATGGCCACCAGAAGGTTGTCGATACCGTCAATCTGCGAATCCCCAGGGGGTGTGTGTATGGATTACTGGGAAGGAATGGCGCCGGGAAAACAACCCTGATCAAGATGCTCATGGGAGTGATATTTCCGGATCGGGGAAGAATCCGAATCCGGGGCAAGGATTTGTCAGACCTCTCTCCCGACTGGCGGCAGAATGTGGCCTACATGCCAGAGGGGCACCCTCTGTTCGGCTGGATGACTGTGCAGGGAGCGGTGGATTTCTCTCGTTCTTTTTACCCGAACTGGAATAACGATCTGGTTCTGCGTCTCCTGGATCATTTCAAACTGCCATTGAAAAAGCGCATCCGTTCTCTCTCGCGGGGACAGCGTGCGCAAGCGGCCCTGGCCCTGGCAGTCGCCCCTGATCCGGATGTCTTTATTCTCGATGATCCCACCCTTGGGCTGGATACTGTAGTGCGGCGTGAGTTTCTTGAATCCCTGATCCAGATCATTCAACGCAGCGGTCGGACCATTTTGTTCAGTTCCCATATCCTGGGGGATGTCGAACGAATTGCTGATCGAATTGGAATCCTGGTCGATGGTGTCCTCAGGGTTGATTGTTCGACTGAGCAATTCAAGGAATCGCTGCGAAAGGTGGTTCTGGAGTTTTCTGGAACACCTCCATGCTTGCCCGACATTCATGGCCTGGTGGGGGCCAAATCTGGCAGCAGTCGCTGCGAGCTGGTCATTGCAGGATACAACGAAACCCATCGCGCCCAGCTCGAGGTGCTTGCTCCATGCCGGATCGTTGAAATCGAAATGAATCTTGAAGACGCATTTATCGAATACACCCGTTCCAGCAATAACAGTGTTCATCTTCTGTTTGAAGAACACTCACCAGGAGGAGCGAAATGAGAATGGCGCTTGTAAAGAAAGAGATCTCTGAACTCTTCTATCCGGGTTTGATAGCGCTTGCAGTCCTGCTTTTTCAGGTGGGCCTCCTGACTCACTGGTCGTTTCTGACCCGTGTTCCGCTGTTCTCTCTGTTCAAAATCCATCTTGGAGAGCTGGCAAGTGTTCCTTTTCAGGATGGCAGGATGCATACCGGCCTGGCGCTGGTTGGGGGAGCACTGCTGGCATGCATGGCTTTCTGGCAGACTCTGGCCGCTGAGCGACAGGGAACTTTCCCGTTCCTCCTCCATCTGCCCTTTTCCAGAATCGAATTATTTCTGACCAAGATGATTGCCGCCATGGGGGTCTATTTTCCTGTTCTGCTGGCACCGGTTCTTGTTTATGGCTGGTGGGCATCTGTTCCGGGACATCATCCGAGTCCATTTGACTGGTCAATGCTCGATCGGCCGTTCTGGCTGATTTTCTCGCTTCCGATACTCTATTTCACCTGGATGATCATCTACCTGCTCCAGGGCATCAACTTCGGCATGCGCCTTCTGCCATTGATCACAGCAACCTTTCTCATGTTTGTCTGCTTTGATTTCAGCCTGTGGTGGCTGTGGAGATTTCTGCTGATTGTCCTGGCCGAGGTCGGCTTGATCCTGGTGATCTGCAACCTGGCCGAAGAACGAGATTTTTAGGAGGCATCATCATGCGAACAGTTACTACACATCTTTGCAGGACCATCAAAGCCATTCTTGTTGGTTTTGGGTTCAGTGTCGTTCTGGTGCTTTTCTGGATCTGGTTGGCTGAAGTTTGGTTTCTCCGGCTGCAGCAGGCGGATACCGAACCAGAGAATGCAACGACCATCGAATCCATCCAATTCAATGTGGATGGTTCTCCATTTCTCTCAGGCTTTCAGTGTCAGGGCCAAGGGGTCACGGCCATGATGAGCATTCACCAGGATTTGGAGGGACATGAAATTGCCAACATCACCTCCCGGCGTTGGCTGGGGGGCCTCAGTTTTTATCAGGGGGTCGAAAACCAGGATATTTCCTGGCCTCAGAGAATGCTCATATTCAGAACAAGAACCGGTTCGGCCAATAACCTCTGGTACTTCCTTCATGATGGCCAAGCCCATGGAAGGGGATTCTTTGTCGGATATGAGTATGAAACGCGGCGGCGCATTGGATTCCTTGGCACCGGGGGTTTTCGGGAAACTGAAGTTCCCGCCGAGGAGATGTTTCCGGTTGTTTCCAAAAACGGGTCATTATCAAACCGGATTGTCGGCACAAATATCTGGACAAATCATTATGCCTATCTGATCCAGGGGGCTTATGGCATTCAGCCAGGGCATGTTCTTTATCTGAATGCCGAAACGAGCATCTACCGGGTTGATCTGAACACCCACTTGGTTCAAAAGGTATTCGAGTCAGAGGATGACCCGATATTGGCTGTGGATTTCGGTCCCTTGCTTCAGGGAGTTGACTCCCAGGAGGAACGCACCCTTGCCATTCGGACTGCCAGCCAGGTGGTCCTGCTCGATCCGGAGGGGAAGGAAACCAGCCGGGTGAAATTGCCCACGAAAATCGCCGGGTCGAAATCTTTTTCATTGTTCAAGGTTGCAGATGATCGCCTGATTGCAACAACTGAAACTTTGGTCCAGAAACCTTTTGAGGAAATCCACGCTGAAGATTTTCCTCCGGGAGCCAGGGCGATCCTTGCCGAAGGAGAAGGCAGGGAAAGCATCTGCCTGTGCCAAATCAAACAGGTGGGCATAACCCGCTTCCAGCCGGATGGAAGTGTTGTCTCATATCATGAGATCGCATTGCCAGTCAGGCTGGTTCCCCTGCAGTCGATGAAGTGGAGCATGGCGAGTATCTGGCTGCTGGCCTGTCCGCTTTTGATGGATGGGGCACTGTTGCTGTCGCCAGTGTTTATGATGATGGAGGGAACACCGATTCGGGAGGGTATTCATGCTGACTGGAAAGATATCAGTCAGAGTTTTCAGATTTCTTTCGTTTCGTTTTTTCTGGTTTCACATTTATTCCCGCTTTTGTGGGGCGGGCTGGCCTGGAAGCGAATGCGGCGTGCGGGCCTTTCGGCGGGAGAGGTCCGTTACTGGACAGGCTTTGTTTATGTGTGCGGATTGTGTGGGTGGGTGGGGTTTTTAGCCCACCGTGCATGGCCGGTTGAGGAGACCTGCCGGAGTTGTGGGCGACCGACAGCAGTCACCAGAGATCATTGCCTTCACTGCGGGAAGAGCCTTCCAATTCCCGAACCCAGAGGGATCGAGATCATCGATGCCACCTGAAAAGAGGTGGGGTGGCGAATCCGGCAGGCTCTCCAGCGCGGGATTGAACATCCCGTTTAACCTGGGAACAAAAAGAAGATTCCTGCCCGGCCCAGGGTAGAAATCCATTTCCTGCGTGAAGGTTTCTGTGGTATTTTTATCGCCTGAGGCGATAACCCTGTGTTCCCCATCCGAGACACCATCCCGAACCGTCACCCGCCGGTGGTCACACGGCTTCTGATCTTTGCCAATATCGGGGTTTTTATTTTCCAGATCCTGCTGCCCGAACACCAGCTTCAAGCCTTCTTTCATCTCTTTGGAGTCGTCCCGTTCGTTTTTACACACCCCACCACCGCCGCGCTGCATGGTTACCACGCTCTCGGCTACTGGCCATTCCTGACCAGCATGTTCCTGCATGGCGGGTTTCTCCACATTCTCAGCAACATGTGGACCCTGTGGATATTCGGTGACAATGTGGAGGACCGCATGGGGTCCTTTCGGTTCCTCCTGTTCTATCTTCTCTGCGGAGTTATCGCCATGGTCAGCCACACCCTGACCAACCCGGGATCGACCGATCCAGCCATTGGCGCCTCCGGGGCGATTGCGGGGGTGATGGGGGCCTATTTCCTGCTCTTTCCACACGCGATGGTGGTTACCCTGATCCCGATTCTGATCTTCCCCCTGTTTATCCCGATCCCGGCGGTCGTCTATCTCCTGATGTGGTTTCTGCTGCAGTTCTTCAGCGGGGCGACTTCGCTGTTCGGGCCTTCTGAAGGGGGTGGCATCGCCTGGTGGGCGCATATCGGCGGTTTTCTGGCAGGCATGTGGCTGTATTCTTCTTTTCTCAGCCCGAAGCGTGCCCGCGAGCGGCAGGATCCTTTTCTGGCCTGAGAGTCAGGCGGTTATGAGGTTTCTCCAGCCGGAGGAATGCGGCTCCCCGATCGGCCGCTTTCTCAGGTATAATCAAGATCATGCCCTTTGAAATACGGATTCATACCAACGCCCGCTGCCAGATGGTGGACATCACCAGCCAGGTTCAGAGGATTGTCGAAGAAACCAGGACTCAGAATGGACTGGTGACTGTCTTCGTCCCTCACACGACTGCGGGAATAACCATTCAGGAGAATGCCGACCCGGATGTGGTCAGCGATCTGCTCATGGAGCTCGAACGGATCGTTCCATTCGAAGATGGATACCGCCATATCGAGGGGAACTCGGCCGCACATATCAAAAGCTCTCTGCTCGGACATTCGGTTCAGGTGATTCTTGAACAGGGGCGGCTGATGTTCGGCACCTGGCAGGGGATTTATTTCTGCGAGTTCGATGGCCCGCGCCACCGCCGTGCCTGGATCAAGGTGGTTGAGACAGGTGTGGTATGATGATCTCGGTCCAATCCTGGAGTCCCTGGTAGCCAGCCTGGCTGCCGATTTGAAAGCCGAACGTCTGGCGTTATGGATCCTGCGCCTGGATGGCCGCCATTTTCTGGAAGACCCCCCCAGGAACCGTTACATGCGCCCGCGCTCCCCGCAGCAGGGATGCACGAAGCCCCAGCCTTCCGGCCTGATCGATGAGGAGGATGTCGATCTGATCGACCCGGAAGCCCCGGCTCACCGCGCCCTGGTTCTCGAGGCGGTTTTTCCAGAATTCTTCCAGTGCCCGCTCGGATTTCCCCGCACCCTGCCTGAGGATGACTTTCTCTATCGATTGATGGAAAGCGATCAACGCGAGTGTGTCCCTCTGGGCGGCCGGCCGGTGGAGCTGCTCGGGCTGCCGGAACCAGCGGGCCGTTATCAGTGGATCTGCCGCCTGGCCAATGGCAGGCAAATGCTTGGACTGATTGCAGTCGAACCCGGGCCGGCTGCTCCAGCTGACTTTGGGCCGGCTTTCGAGCAGGCCTGGAAAAAGCATGTCATCCAGTGGGAAAGGCTGCAGCTCGAAGCGAGCCTGGCGCGGCGGACACGGATCCTGGAGGCCATCCAGGCGGTCGGCAATACCATCACCTCCCAGCTCGAAATCCATGACATTCTTCAGTCTGTGGTCGAGCAGGCGACTGTGCTGATGAAAGCCAAGACTGCCAGCCTGATGCTGGTGAATCCGGAAACAAATGAGCTGGTGCTGGAGAGTGTGTATGGATCCAGCCCGGACTATATCCGCAAGCCGAATCTGGATATCGAAACCTCTCTGGTCGGGCGTGTGGTCAAATCGGGCCGTCCGATCATGGTTCGGGATGTCAGGGCCTGCGAGGCCTACCAGCATCGTGAGCTGGCTCACAGCGAGGGCCTGGTCTCACTTCTGTCTGTCCCTTTGCGCTGGCGGGACCGCTGCATGGGGGCATTGAATGTCTATGCCGCACGCCGTTACCGTTACACCGCCGATAACATATACCTGCTCACCCTTCTGGCATCCCAGAGCGCCATCGCGATCCAGAATGCGCGAACACTCAGCCAGGCGAAGCATCTGGAAGAGCAGGTGCATGATCTGGATAAACGCTCGATGATCGGGGAGCTGGCCGCCGGTGTGGCCCATGAAATCCGCAATCCACTTGCGGTTGTAAAGATGCTGATTGACAACTGGGAGTCGCATAATGCCGCAGAGGCGGAAGACATCCGGGTGATCGCCAGCCAGTTGCATGGCATCAACCGTTGCGTCACCCAGCTGCTGGAAGTCGCACGGCCGCGCCCGTCGGAATTTGACTGGATCACGCTGGAGCGGGAAATCCAGGCGATTTTCCAGCTGCTGCGCCTGCGCCTGCGTGACCAGGGGATTGACCTGCTGATCGATCTGCCGGAGGAGCTGCCGGAGGTCCGTGTGGATGTATCGCAGCTGCGGCAGCTGCTCATGAACCTGCTGCTGAATGCCCTGAATGTCATGCCACAAGGGGGGAGGATCTCGGTGCATGCCTGGAGGATGGATGGCAGGAAGCTGGACAGCATCCCGGGTGAAACCATCGTTCCATTCAGCCAGGCTGGGGACAGTGAGGGGCTGCAGCAACCTGTCGTGTGCCTGTCATTGTCCGATACCGGCGGCGGGATCCGGGATGATGAAGTCCGTGGAATCTTCGAACCTTTCAAGACAGACACACCCGGTGGATTCGGCCTGGGGCTGGTGGTAGTCAAACGTATTGTTGAGGACCATGGGGCCGGGCTGAAGGTTTTGAATCATCCCGGAGAGGGGTTGACCTTTTTTCTTTTTCTTCGTGCAAGACCCATTGATCCGGGCAATGGAAGCAGCTGATTTCCCCATTTTTCCCGGGGGGCTGGCTGTGAGGCTTCAAGCAGCCGGGTTCTGCTGGTTCTGAGACTCTTTGCCGGCATTCCGCAGAATGTTGACCTCGCGATGCGCCAGCCGGATGAGTTCGGACTGGCGATACCTGCCGGTTAATCGAAGCATCCAGTCGACTGCGCTGGAGAGATCACAACGGAAGCCACTGGAGAGATAGACCGGGCGAACATGGGCGCGTGTTCGCAGCGCCATCCCGATAACCTCGCCATTGTGGATCAGCTCACTCCTCTGCCCGCGTTCGGCTCCCAGTTCCCCATGCTCTCCCACAAGGATGGACTTGGCGCATCCGAGAGTCGGCTTCTTCCAGAGCAGGCCGGCATGGCAGGCCAGCCCGAAACGCCGTGGGTGGGCATATCCCTGGCCATCGACCACCACCAAATCCGGCTTGCGTCGAAGCAACTGCCAGGCGGCATGCAGCAGCGGGAGCTCACGAAAAGAGAGCAGCCCGGGAACATAGGGAAATGAAACCAGGCCGGCATAGCGTGCGATTTCGACAATCTCCATTCCCGGCCACCTGCAGACCACCAGGACTGCATAACCATCCCGGGCCTTTTTCTCATAGGAGCAATCGGCCCCCGCGATCAGGAGTTTGTCCCGAGGATCCGGCAAAGGCCCGAAGATCAGCTGTCCGAGGAGTTCCCGCTGCAGCTGGACCGCCTGTTTGGGAGTCAGGCCGGCTGGAAGGATTTTCGATGGTCGCATAACACCTGCGGTCAGTGGCTGCCGCCAGTGTCCGGCCCGCGGGAGAACCTTTTACCGATCAGCAGTTCCCGAATGAAATGCCGGACAAACAGCACCCCGGTCGGCAATGATTTCGCTGTGCTTTCCCCGCCAATGCGCGCCCCTTCGTAAGTTGGAATCTCGCGGATCTTCATCCCCTGTTTCAGTGCGCGGATTGTGGACTGGAATTCGATGACAAACCCGGGGCCATCGACCTTCAGCTTTTCGAAGCTGGAACGCTTGAAAGCCCTGAAGCCATTGATGGTGTCGTAGACATAACTTCCACGATTCCAGACCAGGTTCACCGCCAGAGTAAAAGCCCGATTGGTCCAGGCACGCCAGCGGAAGGTCTGGTCATCTTCCTCATTGTGGGCACCCGGCCCGAAACGGCGTGCGATGGCGATATCGGCTCCCTCATCGAGCAGATCAAACAGCTTTGGAATATCGGCGGGATCCTCATTGCCATCCGGCGAGAAGAACAGGATATGGTCATGGAGGGCTTCCTGTACCGCCAGGCGGAAGGCTTCTCCACGGCCTTTGCTTTTCTGGTCGAGCACTCGGATGCCATGCCCGATGAAAAACTCACGAGTGCCATCCCTGCTGCCGCCATCCACCACGAAGACCTCATCGGCGCAATCATAAGGAATGCGATCATGCAGGGCGGTTATTCCCTCGATCTCATTGAGTGTCAGCAGCACCAGGGTGCGAGGCTGGCGGGCGCTCATGACAGGCAGGCCTTTCGATACCAGTCGACTGTTTTCCGAAGCCCTTCCACAAAGGTGTATCGTGGCTGGAATCCCAGCCACTCCTGTGCCCGAGTGATATCTGCGGAACGCCTTGGCTGGCCATTTGGCTTTGATGTGTCGAACCGCACCTGTCCTTTGAACCCGGTTTCACGAACCAGGTGATCCACCAGCTCCCGGATGCTGGTTTCTTCGCGGGTGCCGATATTCACCGGCTCCGGCCGGTCCAGTTTTTCTGCGGCCAGGATGATCCCCTCGGCGAAATCTTCAACATAAAGGAAGTTGCGTGTCGGGGATCCATCGCCCCACACGACCAGCTCATCCTGCTCGAAGCATTTCCGGATTAATGCCGGGATTACATGCGAGGTTTTCGGGTCGAAATTGTCGCCTGGCCCGAAGGCATTGAACGGGATCACCGAAACACAGTTCATTCCATACTGAGTGCAGTAAGCCTGGGCCTGGACAACCAGCATCCGCTTGGCATTTCCATACGGCGCATTGGTCGGTTCCGGCTCTCCCTCGAAGAGCGAATCTTCATGGATCGGAGTGGGGGCTTTGAGGGGATAAGCGCAGGCGCTGCTGACACACACCACTTTTTCCACTTTCTCCAGGCGGCAGGCCTCGAGCACCTGAAGGTTCAGCAGCATGTTTTTATAAAACACTTCGCCCGGAAAGGCCTGGTTGTAGTGGATTCCTCCAACGACCGCGGCGGCATGGATGACCACATCGCAGCCCTGGACCGCTCTGCGCGCCTGATCCAGCTGGGTGAGGTCACATTGCGTGCTGCGTGGAACACGGATCTGATCCGGGGCAAGCCCCCGGTCCAGCAGTCCCTGCTGGATGTGCTTGCCGATGAATCCAGCCCCTCCAGTCAGGCAGATGCTTTTATCTCTCAGGTCGATCATATTGTGAATTGTCACCAATCACATCTGTTTTGATAAGTGGCCATGGAATCCCCGCTGAAACCTCAACGGGACTCCTTCCCTCCGGGATTGAGCGCATCCCACAGCAGCTGGAACTGCTGTGGCGGTGGAACAGAAAAAGCACACTCGATACCCTCCCGTGGGTGGTGGAATTCCAGCTTTTCGGCATGAAGGAAGATGCCGGGATAATTTTTCAGCAGTGGATTGAATTTCGGGTAAGGCCAGCGCTGCGGCTCATAACCATACAGCGGATCGAGGACAATCGGGCAGCGGAGGCTTTCAAGGTGAGTTCGCAGCTGATGGGTGCGGCCGGTGTATGGGAACAGGTAAAGGCCATACAGCGGAGGACAGGAAAAAATCCTGCTATAGGATGTCCGGGATGGCCTTCCCTCCTGGCCAAGGACCCTTTTCTTCCGCCGGATGGGATGGCGCCCAATCAATCCCTCGATGATTCCAGACTCTCCAGGATCCTCTCCGAGGCACAGCGCACGGTAGGTCTTCTTTACAGTTCTTCGGCGGAATTGATCGGCCAGCTTTTCATGGGCAAACTGATTTTTGGCAATGATCAGAAGTCCACTGGTGACACGATCCAGCCGGTGAACAATCCCCGGGCGCAGAACCCCGCCGATTCCGGAGAGATCTTTCAGATGGAAGAGCAATGCATTCACCAGAGTCCCGCTGGTACGGCTGAAGCTGGGGTGAGTCGGCATTCCCGCCGGTTTGTTGACAATTGCAAAGTCGGAATCTTCGAACAGAATCTCCAGCGGGAGATCTTCGGCAGGCACCAGGCTTGCAGCCGGGTCGGGAACATGGATGCGCACCCAGCCGATACGCCGCAACCGGAAGCTCGGCTTCCGCACGATCCCGGCGCTGGTTTCAACCTGGCCCTGGCTGATCAGGTCCTGGAGGCGTGTGCGTGAAAGCTCCGGCAGCCTTTCGGAGAGGAACAGGTCTATCCGCTTTTCTTCATCCTCAGGGCCTGGGACCAGCAGCGGGGCCTGCTCTTCGCTGGTCATCGATTCCGTGCCACCAGAGAAGGAGGCAGAAACAGGCTGATGTATTCGTCCTCGGCGAACCGGTCAGTCATGCCTGCGATGTAATCACAAACCACACGAGCCTTGGGTTCTTTCGCAAGCCTCATGCGAAACTGCGGGGCCATCTGTTCAGGGCTTTGAAAATAGGCCTGAAACAATCTGCGGATCATTTCCTGGGCACGGTCCATCTGCCTGGTGACCTGTGGGTGGTGGTAGAGATTGGAATGCAGATAATCCTTAAGGGATCTGTCCGAATCCCTCATCGCGGTGCTGAATTCAATCTGGCGTGGAATAACCCCAAGGGGCGGATATTCTCCAGACTCCGGAACCGGCGGGGAAGGCTGTGACATCCTGCGCAGAGATTCTTCGGCGGCATCGGTCACCTGGAGGTTGATCAGCTCCCGGATGGCCGCATGGCGGCAGCTGCTTTCATCCCGGCCACGGACACTTTTCCAGACCTCCCGCCAGAGTGGAACCTCCTCCAGCATCTCCGGGGAGAGCAGTCCGGACTTGATCCCATCATCCACATCATGGCTGTTGTAGGCGATGCTGTCGGCCAGGTCGACTATCTGGGCTTCGAGCAGGGGCTGGCGGGGTCCCCGGATAAAACGCTGCGAGCCGGGATCGGCATACCCTTTTCGCAGCAGCTCCGCCATGGAGGATTTCTTGGTGAAGATCGAACGGACTTCATAAGTCAGATTAAGCCCGGGAAAGTCGGGATAGGGAGTCTCGAGCAGATCAACACAACGAAGCCCCTGGGCATTGTGCTCAAATCCCCCGGCATCGATGACGAGTTCCTGGAGCACGGCCTCCACCGAATGGCCGAAGGGGGTATGCCCCAGATCATGCGCCAGGGCCATGGCCTCGGCCAGGTCTTCATTCAGGCGAAGGAAGCGGGCCATGGAGCGCGCGATCTGAACCACCTCGAGGGTGTGGGTGAGCCGGGTTCGGTAATAATCCCCTTCGTGGTTCACGAAAACCTGGGTTTTATATTCCAGGCGGCGGAATGCGGTGGAATGGATCAGGCGGTCACGGTCACGCTGGAAAGCGGTCCGGAGGGGATGCTCTTCTTCACCATGGCATCTCCCCAGTGTGTCGGCGCTCTGAGCCGCCAGCGGTGAAAGGGTGTCCCTCTCACGCTTTTCCGATTCCTCCCGTGACAGCAGGTGCATCATCCATTGGCCCCGGCGCAAATCTGTTCCTCAGGCTGGTTGTGAACAGCATCACTGGCCATTCGATCCAATCCCTCCGTGATGGTCGAGGGTGTCCAGCCAAAGGTCTTTTTGAAGAGGGAGTTATCCATGGAACAGTCAGCCGAACGCGGCTCAGGCCCCTGATATTCAGTGACAGACCCGGACTGAATCAGCGCCGGATCGAGGCCGAATTTTTCGGCCATGAGAACACCGAGGGCATATCGGTCGATTCGCTCCGGTCCGCCGAGATGGAACAACCCGGAGATTTTATTTTCAAAGGCATCTGAAATCGCCCTGGAAACATCTCCCTGATAGATCGGGCTGCGGAATTCATCCTGAAAGAGCTGCACACTCCTGCCTGCACGGAGAGCATTCAGCACCCATCCGGCCGGCCCCGGGTGGGCTTCATCCCCCCATCCATAGGACAGGCCGATGCGGAAAATGGTCAGCAGGTGCGGCTGGTCAGCGAATTTTTGAGTGAGGAGCTGCTCCGCTTCCCACTTGGTTCGAGCATAGGTATTGATCGGGACCGGAATATCCTCTTCCACATACATCCCCCTGGTGCCATCGAAAACCAGGTCAGTCGATGTGAATATCATCGGTATGCCGCGCAGGCAGCAGACATGCGCCAGGCGTCCGGCAACCTCGACATTCAGCCTGTGTGCCAGCTCCGGCTGTTGTGAACAGGCCTCGGTGCGCGCCAGAGCCATCAGATGGATCAGGACTTCCGGAGAAGACAACGCCACCAGCGCCTCCGGGGATGCCGAGGAAGCCCCCCAGTGAACCGGCTGGACATTGTCCGATGGCTCCAGTCCGCCATGGTGCGCAGCAATGATTTCATAGGAACCGGCCAGGTCCCGGATCACTCTCTGCCCAAGAAAGCCTGTCGCTCCGGTGAGGAGAACTCGTGGCTTCTTTGTGGACTCAGAGGTTGATTCTGGAGTCAATTCATCTTCGCTCATACAGTCTTCCTTCTCGTGTTTGTTTCTTGGTGAATCGGGCGGGAAATCCTTTTTCAGGTGTCCCACCTACGCAAACTCCTGTGAACATGATACTAAACGCTTCGGATTAAAGGGGATAGAATCAAGAGTATGCCTCAGGAATTGATACGAAACTTTTCAATTATTGCACATATCGATCATGGAAAAAGCACCCTGGCCGATCGGATCCTTGAAATCACACGCACATTATCCGAAAGAGAAATGCGCGAGCAGGTGCTGGATTCGATGGATTTGGAACGTGAGCGTGGAATCACTATCAAGGCCCAGGCGGCACGCATCTCCTACCAGTCATTGGATGGCCAGACCTATGTTCTCAATCTGATCGACACCCCCGGGCATGTGGACTTCCACTACGAAGTGTCCCGCTCTCTGGCTGCCTGCGAAGGAGCCATTCTGGTGGTGGATGCAGCCCAGGGTGTCGAAGCACAGACCATCGCCAACCTCTACAAGGCAGTGGATGAGGGGCTGGAAATCATTCCGGTCATGAACAAGATCGACCTCCCGAATGCCGACCCGGAATCCACCCGGCAGCAGATCATGGAGCTGGTCGGCTGCTTTGAAAATGAAATTTTTTCTGTCAGTGCAAAGGATGGCAGCGGGGTTTCTGTGGTTCTCGAGGAGGTGGTGCGGAAAATTCCTCCGCCCTCCGGCAAACCGGATGCCCCTCTGCGTGGCCTGGTGGTCGATTCGATTTACAACACCTACCGCGGTGTGGTGGCCTACATCCGGGTGGTGGATGGCCAGATCACTGAAGGGCAGAAAATCCGCCTGATGGCCACCGACCAGGAGTATGAAGTCCTCGAGGTGGGGATTTTCACCCCCAAGATGGTCCGGACCGGAAAGCTGGAGACTGGCGAAGTCGGGTATTTCATTGCCAACATCAAAACAGTCGCCGATCTGCGTGTGGGGGATACAGTCACCGATGCGCGTGTTCCTGCAGGTGAAATGCTGCCTGGCTACGAGCCTGTCAAACCGGTGGTGTTTTGCGGACTCTTTCCGGTGGAGTCGAGTGAGTATGAAGAGCTTCGGGATGCTCTGGACAAACTCCATCTGAATGATTCGGGCTTCATGTTCGAGCCGGAAACCAGCACCGCGCTTGGATTCGGGTTCCGTTGCGGGTTCCTCGGGACTCTTCACATGGACATCGCCCAGGAGCGCCTCGAGCGTGAATATGATCTCTCCCTGGTGATTACCGCCCCGAATGTGGTCTATGAAATTCTGCTCAGCAATGGCGAGGTGGTGCAGATCGACAACCCCGCTCAGATGCCCAACCCGGGCAAAATCGAGGAGTTTCGCGAGCCTTATATCCACGCCACCATACTGACCGACCAGGAGTCAGTCGGCGGCATTCTCAAGATCTGCTCCGATCGCCGCGGGGAAGCCCGTGGCATGGAGTATCTACCAGGCAACCGGGTCATTCTGCGATACGATCTTCCTCTGGCTGAGGTCGTTCTGGATTTTCATGACAAGATCAAGTCTGTCTCGCGGGGTTATGCCTCGTATGATTACGAAGTTATCGGTTTTCGCGCCGGCCCGTTGGTCAAGCTGGATATCCTCCTCAATGGAGAGCCGGTGGATGCGCTGTCTCTGATTGTCCACGAGGAAAAAGCCTATTCGCGCGGCAAGGCCCTGGCTGAAAAGTTAAGGCAGGTTGTCCCGCGCCAGCTGTTCGATGTGGCCATCCAGGCAGCCATTGGCAACAAGGTTATCGCCCGCGAAAATGTCCGTGCCCTTCGAAAAAATGTCACCGCCAAATGTTATGGGGGGGATATCACCCGCAAGCGGAAACTGCTGCAGCGCCAGCGCGAGGGCAAGCGGCGGATGAAGCAGGTGGGCAATGTCGAGTTGCCGCAGGATGCCTTCCTTGCCGTCCTGAATGTCGAATAGAGATAGAATTCTCCATTGGGGATTCGATTATACCTCTTTCGAATGCAGTCCTTGCCGTCCGGTTATGGAGCCCCTAAAGTCTCAAAAGCCTTCGAGAACAGTAGAGGATGCCGATTGATGAAATATGCGCGAATTGTATCGACTGGGATGGCATTCCCTGAGCGAACCCTTACCAATGATGAAATTGCCAGGACTCTCGAGACCTCGGATGAATGGATTTTCACACGGACCGGCATCCATCAGCGCCAGGTTGCCAATGAGCGGGAAGCGACCTCCGATCTGGCTGCCGCAGCGGGACTCCAGGCACTCGATCGTGCGGGGCTGGACCCGAAAGACCTGCAGGCCCTGATTGTCGCCACCATCACCCCGGACCATCCCTTTCCGGCTTCGGCCTGCCTGGCCCAAGTCAAGATCGGGGCGAAAAACGCCATGGCATTCGATATCTCTGCGGCCTGCAGCGGGTATGTCTATGCGCTTTCGATTGCCGATGCCTATATCCGCGCCGACCTGTATGAAAATGTTCTCATCATTGGATCGGAAGCCCTGACCAAAACCCTCAACTGGCAGGATCGCGGCTCGTGTGTGCTGTTCGGGGATGGCGCTGGAGCCACACTGGTGCGTGCTTCGGATCGCCCCGGGGTCCGTTATCTGGAAATGGGTTCGGATGGGAACTATGCCGAGCTGATCTATATCCCGGCTGGTGGAACACGCTTTCCGACCACTCCGGAAACAGTTGCCCAGAACCGCCACTTCACCTGCCTGGATGGGCGCGAGGTTTACAAACTGGCGGTTCGTTATGCCATCGAGCTGACAGAAAATACCCTCAAAAAAAATAACCTCACGATCGATGATATCGATCTGCTGGTTCCCCATCAGGCCAACCAGCGGATCACCGATGCGGTTCAGGAACGGATCGGCATCCCGAAGGAAAAGGTGTGGAGCAACATTGAAAGATTCGGGAACACCTCCGCCGCCACCATTCCGATCTGCCTGCATGAGGCGGTCGAACAGGGCCGCCTGGTATCCGGCATGAAAGTCCTCATGGTGGCCTTTGGCGCAGGATTCACCTGGGGATCCGCACTGGTGGACTGGTAACATGACAACCCCATCGATCCCGGTTCCATGAACAACAGCGAATCGGAAACCCACTGGGTCCGTTATGACAAGTGGGCGCTGGCGCTGCTCCTGCTGGTGGGATTCCTGATTCGTTTTGAAGGAATCGGACTTGACCTGATCGATCACCACTGTTTCCGCGAAGGGACCGAAGCCATGATGGCGCGCCACTTTGCGCGTGAGGGCATCTTCCTTCAATACCCGAAGATCGATGGTTATTCAGCTGAACCGCTTCTGTTTATCAATGAGTTCCCGCTCTATCCGGCTTTAATGGCGTTCTGTTACCGCATCGCGATCGAGCATGTCCTTTTTGGCAGGCTGATCAGTGTGGCGGCATCGCTCGGCTCGGCGCTGGTGTGTTACCTCCTGCTGCGGCGCATGAGCCGTAACACCACCCCGGTGTGGGGCACTGCGCTTTTCATTCTGTCGCCACTGGGGAGCTATGTGGGGCGTTGCGTGATGCGCCATCCAACCGCTTTTTTCTTCATGATCCTCAGTTTTTATCTCTGGATTCTGTGGCTGCAGAAACCAATGTGGCGTTTCTGGTTCGGGGCCTTGTTCTCTGGCGCCCTCTCGATCCTGATGAATTTCGCGAATGCCTATATCGGCCTCCCCATGCTCTGTGCGCTGGTTCTGATCCGGGGAGTGAAGGGGTTTTTCGATCGACGGGTCTGGCTCCTGGCCGGGCTGATGCTCTTCCCATCAGTTCTCTGGCTGAAGCACGCCATGGAATTCGGGGCCTGGTTCATGACAGGCGAAGGGGGAGTCAAGCAGCGGGATCTGGGCCGATTCATTCGGCTCGAATGGCTGAACAGCGACTTTTTCGAAAGTGTCGGATCCCACTTGTCCACCATGCTGCTCACCCCGCTGGGATGTTTCCTGGCCTTTGTGGGGCTGCTGATTGCCTGGAGGTCTCCACTGGCCTGGATCGCACGAGTCTGGGCTTTGACCGTGTTTATCTATTTTGGTTTCGATCACTACCCCATCTATATGCATGTCCATGATTATTACTTTGTCCATGCGCTTTTTCCGGCCTGCCTGGCCTTTGGACTGGCTGGAGGAGCGCTGGTCGAAATTGCCGGCCTCAAATCTCCGCGCTTTCCACATGTCGGTGCATCGATCGCCTCTGTTGTCCTGGGGTTGCTACTGCTGGTGAGCTGGGTGGTGTATGACCGTCCTCTGAAGAAACAGTTTCTGCATACCGAAGTGGGCTGGCTCCAGCACTGGCTCCCGGCATCGCGTGGGGTGCGTGAGCTGACTGATCCAGATGCCATCCTTGTGGTGGATCGCGATGTGGATGCCCTGATCTACCTCTGCGACCGCCGGGGCTGGGTGGCAGACTGGAAAGAACTGACCCCCGAAGCGCTTGAATCCATGGTTCGGCATGGGGCGGATTACCTCCTCATCACCAGCTACACCATGGGCGAAAAGGGGGCTTTCACCGGATTTGATTTTTATGATCCGGAAAAGGGTTCTCCCGCAGCTGGATGGGTTCAAAGCCATGGCAAAGTGATTAAAGATGGCTTGGTGTACCAGATTGTGGATTTGGCACCTTCCTGAGAAGGAGACTGTATCAATGGTGAAAACCGATCGACCCGAGGCGGCTTCCTCTATACCCGTTGATGATAAGCAGTTGTTTTACAACCGGTTCGCGGGAGAATTCGATCAGAAAATGAACCGTTATGACCTCGAGCGGCGTGTTCAGATTATTTTCGATGTGCTTTCCCGTGAAGACCTGAAAGGAAAAAGAATCCTGGATGGGGGTTGTGGGACCGGCTGGTTCTCGATGAATGCAGTCCAGAGGGGTGCGCAGGTCACCAGCCTCGATGTTGGCTATAACCTGCTCCGCCAGACAGCCTTGAAATGCCAGTCGGATCTCTGCAATGGCAGTTTGTGTGACCTCCCATTTTGTGAGGGCTCTTTCGATATCGTGATCTCGAGTGAAGTGATCGAGCATGTCCCTGATCCTGAACGGGCCTTTCAGGAACTGGTGCGTGTGCTGAAGCCTGGAGGGACACTGGCCTTGACCACCCCCAATCGGATCTGGCACTGGGCCATCCGCCTGGGGAATGCGCTGGGAGCACGCCCCTATGATGGGCATGAAAACTGGGTCGGGTATGGGGAGTTGCGCAGGATGGCTCAAAGCCAGCGCCTCCAGGTTCTCGATCAGTTCGGCTTTCACCTGTTCCCATTCATATTTTCCTGGACCAATTCTCTGCTGAGCCGAATCGATCATGCCGGAAGACTCCTGGGGCCTGTGATGCTCAACCAGGCGATTCTGGCGAAGAAACTTTTGCATTAAAAATATCCGGATCACTCCATTCCGGGTTCAATCAGGATTTCATGGCCAGCAACAGATGAAAAACCACCCATTCCTGAGGTCCCTGGTTTGCCTGTTTCCCGGTGTTTCGATCCTGTGGGTGGCTGGGCTGTTTTTCAGAGACCAGTTTTTTCTCAGCCGGGTGTTCTATTGCATTCCTGCGCTATTGGCCTGCATGGCTGCTTGTCTCTGGTTGTTTCTGCGCAGAAGAAGGCTCTCTGCCGGGATGATTCTGTTCTGGGTCTGCCTGGGGCTTGTGTCACTTGGGAAGATGCTTTTGATCGACTTCGCCTGGAATTCAGCCATCGACCCGGCGGGTCCACGGATCAGGCTGGTGCACTGGAATTGTGCTCATGCCCCCTTTGGCCTTGAAAGGGTCATTTCCACCCTTTCGAGATTTGATGCTGATGTGGTCCTTCTTTCAGAACCGCCGGGAGAAAACGACTTCCATTATCTTGCCGAAACCCTCCTGCCACAGGCCGATACACTTTATGCCGAAAGAATGGGGCTGATCTCACGGTTTCCGAAAATCAGTGAGAATGGCATCCCGATGCGCGGCGGTCGCGCCTGGCAGGTTCGGCTGAATCTCGAGGACCGGGAGCTGCGCCTGATCGCTGTGGATGTCAGAGCCAACCCTCTAGCGAATCGTGCGATTCCCCTGGCGGATTTGGGACGCTGGATCGATTCCGCCACCTGCGAAAGCCCTACAATGATTATCGGTGATTTCAACACCCCACGGGATTCTGTGTGCTTCCGGTCACTGAGAAAGACCTTTTCCCATGCATACGAGAAACGCGGGAGTGGATGGCCCTACACATGGCCTTTTCCGATTCCATTTGTCGCGCTCGACCATGCCTGGTACGACCGTTCAGTCGACCTCCTCAACTACCGTCTCGAGACCAGCTGGTGGAGTGACCACCGGCTTCAGGTGGTCGATTTCAGGGTGGAACAGCTGTAAAGGTTGGTCAGCTCATCGATGAACCGGGTGGGTGAAAAACGCTCGCTCACCCAGCGGCGCAGTCCGGCCCTGTCCACTTCCTGATGGAGACAGGTACGGATCGACTCAGCGAAGTCAGCAGGTGTCTCGGCGATGGACCAGACCGGGGGATCCTCCTGGCTCCACAACCCCTCGCACCCAACCGGTGTGCTGACCACCTGGCAGCCCATCGCCAGAGCCTCCAGGATCTTCAGGCGGATTCCTCCCCCGATCCTCAATGGCACAACAGACAGGTCGGCATGGTGGAGGTACGGGCGGATGTCCTCGACAGCCCCGGTTACATGGATCCAGGGCGGATTGTGCAAGGCACGCACTGTATCGGCTGGTTTCTGGCCCACCAGCCACAGGCTGAGATTCTCACGCTCGAGCAGGGGCATGACTTCCTTCACCATCCAGGCTGCCCCATCGACATTGGCTTCATATCCGAACATGCCGGTGAAAACCAGGTTCTTCATGGCCCGTGGCGGAAAGGGATTCGAGAGGCTCTGTTCCTGCCGGGTGGTGTAGTAAGACAAATCGATGCCGGGGCGGACTGTGACAATCCGTGAATGGATCAGGTCACGTGTCCCCGGGAACATCTCGGCTGCCTGGCGATAGTGCATCTCATCGGCGCCGGAAATGGTGGCCAGCCAGTCAAACCACACCGGACATTCCATTTCGAAGTTGCGAGTCCGCCGTGCCTCGATCTGGATCATCCGGCGCAGGATGGGGTTGGCTGCATTGGCACACCAGCGTTCCAGCAGCAGTGTTTCAAAGTTCTCCTGATAAAGGACCTTGCAGCGTGCCGCGAGGTCCCGTGCATACAGCGCCATATAGAAATTCTGGCAATGGATCACATCGGGAGGATGCTTTTCAGCAGCCCGTGCCGCCTTCTGGGCCAGTTCCCGGCTGGTAAAGCGGTGGACCTTGTAAGGGTACCTGGAGAAGAAAGACCTGCCCAAAACCGGGATATCGATCCGGCTGGTTCCCGGAGCGGTGTAAACACCCGCGCACAGGTTCGAGAAATGGTCGATTCCCGCTTTTTCCTCAGCTTCACCATGAGTGAGAGTGAAGAGGTGAACCTCATGGAGCCTGCTCAGTTCCTCGACCAGCGGGCAGGTCACGATTCTGCCGCCGCTCTTTGCGGGATAAGGGATTTGTGGAACAAAGACGAAGATCCGCACTCAATCAGCTCCTGCTCCAGCAAAGGTTGCCTGGCTCATCATCGCGCTGGACAGCTGCAGGCGAAAATGGTGATCACTTTATGGGCGAAGCGCCTGTCCAGCCAGCCCGAAACGTTTACGGATGGATTCACGGGTCTGTGATTCGATGGCCAGTATGGCTTCAAAGTCGAGCCGTGATGGATTGGAAAAACTATCCATTTCCGATTGGATGATTTCACTGATCTGTCCGAAAGAAATGCAGCCCGCCAGAAAGGCGGCGACCGCTTCCTCATTGGCCACGGACAGCACCGCCGGATACCCGCCACCGCAACGGCATGCCTCCCGTGCAATCCTAAGGCAGGGGAAGCGCTCCATATCGGGAGGCTCGAAAGTCAATTGCCCCAGAGATGGCAGATCGAGCGGGGGATCATTCCTCGGCAGCCGTTCCGGAAAAGCCAGGGCGAACTGGATCGGGATCCGCATGTCCGGCAGCCCCATCTGCGCCATCACGGCTCCATCGGTGAACTCGACCATCGAATGAATGATCGACTGGGGATGGATGACAACATCGATTTTTTCGACTGGAAGATCGAAGAGGTGATGGGCTTCGATCACCTCCAGCCCCTTGTTCATCAAAGTCGCTGAATCGATGGTGATCTTGCGCCCCATCGACCAGGTGGGGTGGTTGAGAGCATCCGATACAGTCGCCGCCTGAATCTGCTCAAAGGGCCAGTTGCGGAAGGGGCCTCCGGATGCGGTAATGACAATCCTTCGAATCCGGTTGTAATCCTCACCCTGAAGGCACTGCAGGATTGCGCTGTGTTCCGAATCGATGGGAATGATCGGGCGGGACAGGCGGCGTGCTTCAGCCATGAGGATATCCCCTCCCATGACCAGCACCTCTTTATTTGCCAGAGCGATGTTTTTTCCGGCACGCAGGGCAGCGAGGGTCGGTATCAGCCCGGCAGCCCCCACTGTGGCAATCACGACTGTGTCCACCTCCGGATGGGCGGCTACTTCGACCAGGCCTTCAACACCGGGTGAAGCAATACGGCAGCCGGGCAGGCTGCCATTGAGCCTCTCTGGGCGATCCAGGGCGAGTATCTGTGGGTGGAATGCCTGCGCCTGGAACTGGAGCAGCTCAGCATTACGGCAGGCCGCCAGGCCGATGACCTCGAAGATATCCGAATGATCCCGGATAACCTCCAGGGTCTGTGTCCCGATCGAACCGGTAGAACCAAGAATTGCGATCTTTCTTTTCATGAAGGAAAATTATCCTACTTTCGAGCGTGACGGGAAAGCAGGGACCTGGAGTTATTTTACATGCCGCTCAACATGGCGGCACCGCAGGACTGGCGAACAACCAGCTCCGGTTCGATTTCAATATGAACCGGTTCATGAACCTTGCCCTGGATCAGGTCCATCAACAGCTTGACCGCCTGGCGTGTGATCTCCGGGAACGGGATGCGCAGGGCCGTGATCAGGGGCGGTTCGATAATCGTGATCGGTTTGTCATCGAACGTGACCACCGAGACATCTTCCGGGATTCGTCTGCCACGCTCCTGCAGAGCATAAATGGCGCCACGTGCGATATCATCGGTCCCGACCACCATGGCATCCAGATCCGGGTGCTGATCGAGCATTCTCAGAGTCATCCAGTATCCCCGGGCCGGGCTGAGGTCGCTGCCGATAAAACTGACCCCCAGGGGTTCAAGCCCATAAGCGGATAAGCGGTTATTGAACCCCCTGTTCCGCCCGATGGTCAGGCCGACATACTCCCCATACGGCCAGAGAGCCACCATTTTGCGGCGATTCAGCCGGTAGAGATGATCCACCAGAAGAGCAGCGGCTTTCGGATTGTCGATGCCAACCGCACACACATCTTCTTCGATGCCTGAAATATGGCCAATCACCACAATCGGATATCCTGACCTCACAAAATTCAGGTATTCCCTGTGCTGGAGTGTGGGCTGCATATAGAGCAGCCCATCCACCAGATCCAGCCCGAGGTCAGTCCCCCTCAAGGGGCCTTCGGAGGTTTCAGGACGATGCTGAATGACCAGATCCCAGACAGTGGGATTACTGTTCTGCCATAAGGCATCGATAATCAGGCCGATCGAAAAACTGCGTTCATACGCCATGACATCATGGACTGGAGTATGCCGGTACTCCTCCGGAAGGGGTTTGGATGGCAGTATTTCCTCTTCGGTCTGATGGATTCCGGGAGGAATGCCGGTCCGTATGCTGACACCAATCAGGTTCAGGCGGTTTCCCCGTTTCAGGGAGCGCGCAGAGCGTGAGGGAACATAATTCAGCTCAGCGGCGATTCTTTCGATGCGGCGGATGGTTTCCTGAGGAATCGGAATCTGGGATTCGACTTTGTTCAGAACCCGTGAAACCAGGGCTTTGCTGACATCAGCGGCACGCGCCACATCCGCCATAGTCACACGAGTGCGAGGCAGGATCGCTCTTTTACTGGAGTGAGAATCCTCGGTCAGGGTCTTGGCCATATAAACCGTTTCTCATCCTGTCGATTTGTCTGCAACTGTTTCACTCCTCTATTCCAATCGCCTCACAGGGGCACTGGTCAATGGCATCCTGCAGATTGGTTGTTTCGTCTCCTGCCTCGGGCTGTCTGGAAATGTAGCAGTGATCTCCTTCAGGTGCTTCTCTGATATTATCCGGGGCAATTTCTGTACAAAGGTTGCACATCGAACACGATTTATCGATATAATATGGACCTTCAGCGTTATCTTCCCAGCGGTCACTCGCCTGTGCCATTGCCAAACTCCTTATCCAGTTATCGATAACAGCGGAAACAGCTGCCTCGCACGAGAAGGTTAAACGGTTATTCCCCAAAATGGAATGACCGGGACCTGATGAAAGCATCAGCTTGTGACTCACTTATTTTTGAAAATAATGAAAAAACTTTACTCTGTATACGCCGATTATTATGAAATCATTTATCCCGGACCTATTGGTGCCCGATAGAACTTTGTCAGACCAGTCTGGTATGATTCCAGTTGGGGAGGAATCAGCGGATCTCCTTCCGGGGGTGGAAATTGGATCGGTCAGGGACCTTGGCAAGGATTCAGGCGCATAGGACAGGGGGAAGAACCATGCCGGCAGGTTTTCAGAGAGAGGAAGTTCCCTGGGTGCCTGGATTATCGTTTTTGCCCGGGGTTTTCCAGGAAACTTTGGCTGAATATCTATCCTCAAACTGTTTGATCCGAAAGGCTGATGGGCTGTGAGAAATCTGAATAGAGACTCCATGGTGAAGGTGCTCAAAGCGATCGCTTACCTCCTGGACAATCCAGTCGAAGGAGTGCGAGCGATCGACCTGATGAAAGGGATCGGGATGGTCGAACCGGATGTCGAGCAGCTCACCGATGCCAATCGCCGAGCCTTCGAAAGGCTTAAGGAGACCATCCGCGAATTCGGAATCCCCCTGGAAATGAATGAAACCACACAGTTCGCTGATGGCCAGCAGGAGGAAGTCAATGCCTACACCTATCATATCCTCCCCCGCAGGTATGTTCTGCGCAACCTCAACCTGACCGATGAAGAGGACGCAACCCTCCGCCTGATGGGGCACTATATTGCCCAGAAAGAAGATTTCCCCCTGCGCACCCATATTGCTCTCGCTCTGCAGAAACTGTCCGCCAGGGGGAGCGGCCTTTCCGGGCAATCCCTCCTGGGGGATGTGATCTCCCACTCACCGGAGCCTGCCCAGCCGCAACAGGATCCCGATCTGCTCGATCAGCTCCTCAAATGTGGAACCGACCATAAAACTGTCTCTTTCAGGTATCAGTCTTTTCATTCCAACCAGGTCAGCCAGAGACGTGTCGAGCCGTATGGCTTTTTTACACGCAAAGGGCTGTGGTATATGGTCGGCAGGGATTGCGACAAGGATGCAGTGCGGGTTTTTCGTGTCAGCCGCATCGACCCGAAAGGAGTGAAATCCCTTGCCCAAGGCTCTTATGCCATCCCCGATAACTTCAGGATGAAAGATTACTCCTCTGTCCCTCCATGGAATTTCCTTTATGAAAATTCTCCTGTCGAGGCAACGATCGAGATATCCGGGGATGATTTCTGGCGGGTGGAAGGTTTCTGCAGGGACCATGGCCAGGTCAGTGAAACAGACCGGGATGCCTGGCTTTGGAAGCTCGAAGTTCGCGACTTCGATCCTCTGATCCGATGGATGCTTCCTTTTGGCTCAGGAATGATTCCGAAACAGCCGGAGGAGTTTGTCAGCCGGTATCGCACACTGGTCCGGAAAACACTTGATAATTACAAGGAGAACAGCACGAGTGCAGTTGCCTGAAAGTAATTTCCTGACAGTTCTCAATTTGATTCGGCTGGCCAACCGTGAAAATGGAGTCACTTTTTCCGAGCTCAATCGGGAGGGCTTTTCCCGGCAGGATATCATCAAGTACATCGACCTTCTGCGGGAAGTTAAAATCCCCCCTTTTGAATCTGACGATTACTTCGATTTTGAAATCGAAGGCGATACCATCAAATTATACTACGACCTGCGCCTGGCCTTGCCGGTCTGCATTTCAACTCTCGAAGCCTATTCGATCAGCCTGGCTCTCGACTACCTTTCCGGGCTGTCGATTCTCGACCAGACCGTATGCCGGTCCATTGTGGCCAAATTCAGAGGTTTCCTTCAGAACCAGCCGATCCAGATCGATGATATCCCGGTCCATTTCTGTGATGACTATCCGAAAAAGGAGTGGATACAGCATTGCGCTGATGCCATTCAGGCCAGGAGAAAACTGAGGATTTCTTATTTCTCCCAGCACCAGGGAGTGACCGGCGACAGGGTTGTGTTCCCATTCCGCCTCTATTTCCGTGAAGGGATGTTCTATCTGCGGGCTTATGATCCATCGGCTGAAGAAGGTAATGGAGGCTGGAGATCCTTCCGGATCGACCGCATCCGGGCCTGCCAGGTTCAGCCCGAAGGCTTCGAACCATCCCAGCTTCCCGGTATCGAAGGAGCTCAGATGCTGTTCCTTTTCGAGGATGGAAAACTGACGCACACAGAAACCCGTTTCGCTGCCCCATCAGCCCGTTATATCCGGGAGTTGCTGCCCGATAACCTGATCGACAATCAGAACGATGACAGCATCCTCCTGAAATACCCCGTGGCCGGATTTCCCTATTTCCGATCTTTTGTCCTGCAGTTCGGGCCGGATGCGGTCGTTCTTCAACCCGGTGATTTCCGTGATGCCATCATCGATCATCTCGACAGGTTGATTGTGAGCCTGGGGGAACAGGGAGCCTGAAGGAACTGAAGGGATCAGCGGTCTCGCGAGACAACGAACTCAACCAGTTCTTCGAGGGGAACAAGCGATTCCCGCATGCCCAGCTGATCTCCCAGATGCGCCAGAAGCGTGCGGCAGGATTCAACCAGGTCATTGAGATGGTCACGAACCTCGTTGAGAACTCCATGCTGCTGGAGCGCCATCTGAATTTCGGCCATTGGCTGTGGGGAGTCGAACAGTTTCTGCAGGGCTTCGGGGCTGCCCAGCCGATTTCGCAACAGGATCAGAGGCAGGGTGTATTTCCCCGCCGTAAAATCGCTGCCGGTCTGTTTGCCGAAGATATTCGCATCCCCGGTCAGATCGAGAAGATCATCTGTCATCTGGAACAGCAGACCCAGATTAAGCCCGAAACGGTACCAGTCTCCCTGGCAGGCCTCCTGGCCGCATAACAGGGCTGCCGATTCAGTGCAGGACCCCATCAATGCCGCAGTTTTCATCTCGATGAGCCGGAAATAGGTTTCCTCATTGACATCCAGCCTGCCGATCCAGTGCAGCTGTTCAATTTCTCCCCGGCACATCGCCGAGGTGGCACGGCAGGAGGATGAAATGATGCTCATCAGACCGCATTCCGCAATCAGCTCAAAAGCCCGGGCGAAGAGGTGGTCTCCCATCAGGACTGTCGGAGAATTATCGAAAATCGAAGGGAGCGAAGGGGAACCCCGGCGAACCTCGGCGCGATCGATGACATCATCATGCAGCAGGGTTGCCAGGTGAATCAGCTCCATGGCGGTCGCCAGACGGGGTGAACGGTTTTCGCGGGGATTGAGGGCCTGGGTAGTCAGCAGGATCAAAGTCGCACGAAACAACTTGCCCCCCTGGCTGGCCAGGTGGCGCGCCATCAGCTGGCTTCTGGATTCGGTTGAATAAGTGTCCTTGTATACCACGCTTTCCAGCCAGCTCGGCAGGGTGATTTTTTCCCACACCAGCTTCTCTCCGGTCGCCACCAGAAGCTCACCGAAGCTTTCTTCCATGAAAACCCGTTCGGCGATCAAAGTTCGCACCTGGTCCAGTTCGGTTTGAACCGACCGGGCGATTTCACCGAGGTCTTTTTTGTGCGTCATAATCGGCTTCTTCAAGAGTCCGGAAGCAGTCTGTGGCGGATTCATGGAGGAACTTCTGAAACCAACCTTTCCGAGGGGAAAACCAAACGGGATCAACCACTCCCCCCTGGGTCATAGTGTCTGAGATTCTAAATTAGGCCTGCCAAGTGTCAAGATTACGCTTCCCGGCAAGGTTTTACTGTTGCCGAAATCCACAGGCTTCTTGAATGGAAACCCTTTTTTTTCCAAACTGTTCACATTGCCAGCAACTGGTGAAGATAAGGATCATGCCTTCCTGATGCCACAGCCTGTCCATCCATCCCCTCCAGAGAATCATCCCCCTGATGGTGCGGTTCGCCTGCTCGATGAAGCGGCTATACAGGCTCGGATCCACACCCTGGCAGAGGAGATCGGCTCATTCTTCCAGGGGCAGGAATTCCTTCTGGTCGGGATCCTCAAAGGATCGGTTCACTTTGCCTCTGATCTGGCCCGGGCGCTCCAGAGGGATCCACCGCTGGAATGGATTCGAGTGCGAACTTATCCATCAGGGACCAGTCCTCAAGGCGATTCGGAGATCCTGGAGGTTGGAAATTACAGCCTCAAGAACCGGATTGTGCTTGTGCTGGATGATGTGCTCGACCGAGGCCAGACACACCAGGCGCTCACCCGTTATTTTCAGAGCCGGCAACCCGCCAGAGTCCATTGGTGTTTTCTCCTTGCCAAGAGGGGATTGGGTGAAAAGATGGGGATACAACCGGATTTCACAGGTTTTACAGTTCCGGACCGGTGGCTGATCGGGTATGGGCTTGACCTGGATGAGAAGTATCGGAACCTGCGTGACATTTATGCCCTTCCTGATGCACAGGCCCGGCCGCCAGGATAGAATCATACAAGCCATGTTCTGTAAAAGATTTTTATGGTTTGCCCGTCGAGGATCAGCCCTGCTGGGCCTGGCTGGCCTGATTGTCACCGGAGTCCTTTTCTACCGGCTTGATTTTTCGGAAGAAGCGCTGCGGACACCCGGGAATATCATTGTTGAAGACCGCCAGGGTGAGCGGCTCGGTTTTCTCCCGGATGCAAAAGGAGAGCGCCGCCTGTGGGCGCCTCTCGAGGAGATCCCTCCGAAAGTCCGCCAGGCTTTCATCGATGCCGAGGATCAACGTTTTTATTACCATCCGGGGTTCGATCCCATCGCCATTCTTCGTGCTGCCTGGAGCAACCTGCGAGAGGGGCGGGTGGTGTCCGGAGCCTCGACCCTGACCCAGCAGCTGGTGCGCTCTGCCTATCCCCGTCCGAGGACTTACCTGGGCAAGGTGTGCGAGATAATTCGTGCGATAAAAGCGGAATGGCTCCTCAGCAAGGAGCAGATTCTCGAGCAGTACCTGAACCGGATCCCGATGGGAAACAACCTTGTCGGGGTGCGGCTTGCGGCTCAATGCTACTTTGGAAAAAGCCTGGTTCAGCTCGAGGATCAGGAAATCGCGATGCTGGCTGCTCTTCCAAAAGCGCCCGGGAGACTGAACCCCTACCGCCAGCCGCAGGATCGCCTTCTGGCACGGCGGAACTGGGTCCTTCAGCGGATGAACGAAATGGGTGATTTATCCAGCCTGAACCTCGCGCAGGCACTCGAAAAACCTGTGGCTGTCCGGCCCATCCGATTTGACACGAAAGCCCCTCACCTGGTCCATGCGATCTCGAAAAAAAGGCCTGAATCCGCAGGCGAACAGAAAATCCGGACCACCTTGGCCATGGCGCTCCAGGAGAAGGTGGAATCGGTTCTGCGGTCACACCAGATGGACCTGATGTCCCATGGCGCCACTCAAGCGGCAGCCATGGTGGTGAGCAATCGCAACATGGCAGTGCTGGCTTATGTGGGGTCGATCGAGTACTCCGAAAAAAACCTTGGCTACAACAATGGCCTGACTGCATTGCGCTCCCCCGGTTCCGCATTGAAACCATTTCTATATGCCATGGCGCTCGATGCGGGATATTCGGCAGCGACCCTCCTGGAGGATACCCGCCGCCACTACCGCGCCCCCCAGGGGGAATATTACCCCCGCAATTTCGATCAACGCGAATATGGCCCGATTACCATCCGCCAGGCACTCGGCAATTCCCTCAATCTGTCAGCGATACGGATGATCGATCTCACCGGCGTCAAGCCTTTTTATTCTCTTTTGAAATCGATTCATCTGCTGGATCATACCGATAAGGGTCCGGAGTTTTTCGGCCTGGGGCTGGCCATCGGGAATCCGGAAGTCACCCTGGAGAACCTGGTGGCTGCCTATGCCATGCTGGCCTCCGGTGGAAAATGGCGCCCTCTTCGCTTTCTCCGGGAAGAGCCGGTGGATCCAGGAATCGAAATCCTCCAGCCGGAGACCAGCTTCATTATCACCGATATCCTTTCCGATCCCGGTGCTCGCTCACTCACTTTCGGCGGGATTGCCGACCTGAACTTCCCCTATCGGATTGCATTCAAAACAGGCACCAGCACCCATTATCGGGACTGCTGGATTATCGGATACACTCCGGACTACACAGTGGGTGTCTGGGCGGGTAATTTCGATGGTTCGCCGATGGAGGAGCTGGGCGGAGCTTTGGGTGCAGGCCCGTTATTTTCTGAGATTTTCCAGGCCATCTATCCCAAAAAATCGCAGCCTGAACCTTTCGAACCACCCAGTGGTGTATGCCAGATCGCCGTGTGCAGCCATTCGGGAATGCTTCCCACCCCCTACTGTCCACTCCAGCGCAAGGAATGGTTCCCGGTCGAATCGACACCCCTGCGCAGCTGCACCTTCCACACCCGGGATACGCTCTACCACGAACTGAATCCCACCTATGCCGGCTGGTTGTATGACCGCATTGCCCGGGGGCAGACCACACCCTATCGGCTGCAGGGAAACCCTGGCCTTCTGCTGGCCAATGAAATGGAAGGGCCGGATCCATCATCTCCAGCCCACCCCGAAGTCACCTCGCCAAACCTGCCGGCGCCTTCCTCCCCTGCTCCCATTCCTGCACCCTCAACACCCTCAGGGATTTCCTCATCCCCGATCCGGATCGGAGAGGCTTCCGGAATATCCAACTCCGGTTCTCCATCCCCAGGCACGGTCCGGATCCTTTATCCACTCGAAGGGGACTGTTTTCTGCTTGATCATCGACGGTCTGAACCGCAGGTCATCCGTCTCGAGGCGCGAGTGGATGGGAGCCTGGAGACGGTCACCTGGTTTCTCGATGGCATGGAATACGCTCAGACCGGGCCGCCTTACCGGATTCCCTTTGAGCTTGTTCGCGGGGAGCACATCCTCATGGCAGTGGTTCCCGGTGGTTCAGGCGATCAGATTCGGTTTCGGGTCGAATGATCTCGGGAGATGCTTCGATGGCCTCGGTTGCGGGGCCGAGTTCGCCTGAAATGGCCGCATAATGTTCCCGAAGTATCCGGTTGATTTCTTTGATCGCCAGGGGGTGCCCCTGGATGTTGGTATGTCCTGCGGGAACCACAATTTCTGATTCAGCCCAGGGAAATCTGGCGCTTGCCACAGGCACATACCCATCTCCAGGCTCATCACTCCCCTCATAGAGGTTGCCAATGATGTTGTGGTAATGAGTTTTCGGCGGGCGCGGGAGCTTGTTCAAGGTCTGAATCAGCGGGGAATCCGGTCGCAGCTGGTTGACACTCTTGGTCGATTCCTGATTGGTATCGAAACGTGCGAACTCACGGTTTTTATTCTGAACCGACTTGGCAAACAAAAGCTTCGGGCTGGGAATGTTAATAAACTTTCCGGCGATCCACCCGAGGGTTGTTTGAGCAGCCGGAGTGCCGGCATGAGGGGTTCCCAGGAAAATCACACGGTCGATGAAAGGGACTGCTTTGAAGAACAAAGAGCCTTCCAGGATCGACTTCTCCTCTGCTGTCAGATCCAGGCGGTCGATCGGAGCACTCCAGGCCAGATTCCAGAAGGCATTGCCGCTGTCCTGGGTGAGCAGGCGCGCCATCAATCCCCCCATGCTGTGCCCGACCATCACCATGTGGCGCAGGGAACGGGAGTCTCTATCCGGATCGAGCTTTCGAAAGAGGCGGTACAGGGAACGGCGCAGGTCGGCGGCATTGTCCAGCAGGCCCCTTCCAGTCGGGTACTGCATGAACCAGAACTCATAATGCCTGCGAATCCAGGTATCATCCATCAGGCCATTGACCAGGGCTTCCCAGGGCTGGGCATTTGACAGCAGGCCATGACACAGAATCACCGGAATCCGGCCCGGATGATGAGGCTGAATGAGGAAGGTGGTGCCGCGGATCGAGGCATCTTTCGCGCGAAATCCCGCCCAGTAATCATATTCAAAGCCGGTGCGGGTCAACATGTAGTTGAGCGGAGTGGTCAAATCCGCCTCGATGGGAATCTCACTTTCTCCAACCTTCAGAGCTTCCTGCGACCAGGGATTGACCAGATGAAAAACATCCCGTGATTCGGTCGCTTCGAGGTTGTATTTCTCCTGGGGAATGTACAAGGCAGTCGCTGGAAAGGCGCAAATCGGAGGGTAGATATCATCGCCATGCTCCGGATCATTGTAACGGATGGCGATCATCGGGACTCCCAGCCCCTGGCGGCGGGAGGAATATTTCACCTCACGCGGTTCGTAGTCGACACTGGGCAGAATCTCGTGGATATCCTCTTCCTTCCAGTCAAATCCGACCAGTTTGAAACGGGAAGGGATTGCGCCACGCGGGTCATCCAGGCGGTAGAAAGACCTTGGATGAAAAGGAATCTTGTTGAGCGTGAACCGGAGGTTCTGTTCGAGAGAATAGTTGTACAGCTCGCAGGCCATTCGGAAATGAGGATTGAAGGCTTCCCTGTTCAGATTCTTTGAGACCACCGAGAGATAAGCATGGGAGAGATAAGTCGAAAGGCCATAATAGGAAAGCACTTCCTGGGTATTGGGAGAAAGATCTTCGATGGTGGCGGGGGTCCTGGGATGTGGCTCCGCTTTATGCCCCCGGCGTTTGATGAATGGACGCCGGTTCCAGAAAGGTGCTTTTCGTTCCCCCAGGACATTGGCGAATTCAGCCGCGGTATAGAGAAGTTTCGGGTTTTCCTGATTGCCTGGGTTGTGAAGGATCGTTTCGAGAAGGAGTTTGAAGGCCTCCTCGGGGTGCCGATGGTATGTATCGAGAAGATTCTCCCTATACAAAACCTCCAGACTTTCACGTGACAGCTGGTTGGATTTCGCCTGGTCACGCATTCCCAGGACAATCCCTTCACGCGCCCAGTTCGAATGGATCCCGAGCAGCTGGCAGCCAGTGAGGCTGAGACCGGCCAATGCCAGCAGCAGTAGCCCTGCCAGGATCCGAAAGTGCCTGCTGGCTCGTGGTGAAGGTCTAAACATAAAGGGTTTTGACGGTATTCCCGGGCACACCATTCAGATTATCGGCATTCTGAATCCCATTCCAGCGCAGTGAATGGGTTCAACTGGTTTTGATGGAAACCGGAAGGGGCTTAAAATGGCACCCCCTTTCCGGCCGCGAGCACCATGCCTCCACCGCCCAGATCCGTGTGCACCTGTTCGATTCCAGCAGATTGCGGGATGATGTCTCCCTGGCAAGGAGGATGCAGCGAGCATGACCAGCACAACCGCCCGTTTGCGGGACGGAAAGGAAATAACTCTTCGTCTCATCCAGGATCCCCCATCGGATCTGATTCCTCAGATCCACCACCTCCTGCATCACAAACCATCCCCCTATTCCAGCCATTTCGATGATTTCTTTGAGAACAGCCATGAAGGCATCATCGAAGGCCTGGAATGGCGTTTTCACCTGGCATTTCATGAGGGTGTCTGCATCGGCAATATCTGCACCTGGGAATTTCAGGGAATCGGCATTCTCGGTCATGTGTACACACACCCTGACTGGCGGCAGCTCGGTCTGGCCAATCACCTTCTGCGGTTCCAGGAGCAGGATTTCGCTCGGCGCACCGGCCATCTGATGGCACTGAACACTGGCTACCAGTCCATGCCATACCAGATCTACCTGAAGCATGGGTATGAGGGGGTGCCTGGCGCGCCCGGCGCGATGCTGAAATCAGAAAATCCAGGTTTCTGGGAGGAGATCTATCAGGCGCCAACAGTCCAGATCGCTCCCTTGCAATGGCGTCACTGGCCCACGGCCAACCTGTTGTTCCTCCTGGAAGACCCGGTACTGATTCGTGCAGCCGGTATCCGGATATATGGCCAGGGCAGTGTCGAAGGGCCTTTCATCTTCAACCGCCGGCAGCTCTGGGGGCTGGATGCCGATTATCGCGGGCAGGCCTGGATTCTCGAAACCTCCGGGGGAAATGCTGCCGGATGGATCAGCCTGATGTGGGATCCCAACTGGGGGTACCGGGACCCGCACCGTGTCTTTGACCTGTTTGTCCACCCGAACTGGCGTGCAGAAGCCCATGCATTTGCTGCGACAATCGACATCCCCGCAGGAACCCGCTCCTATTCCACCCCGGAGGACCCGAAAAATGAGGTGCTTGAAAAACTTGGCCTGTCCCTGCGAGGCTCGATCCCTTCCTTTTTTCCGGGAGGGCAGACTCTGCTGGTCTTTCAGTCGTAAAACTTGATCCGGGATTCGGCCAGCAGGCCTGCCGAAAGGTGTGGGCTGTGCCTGTTATCAGTTTCCGTAGAGATGCACCTGAAGGATTCCATGTTTCATCAGCCCATTGATGAAGAAGATGCATCCCACCAGCAGAATCACCAAGCTGGACAGCACTGGAATGAGCTGGACAAAGCGGCTATTGGGTGAAAACCGGTTAAACAAGCCCCGTGATTTCACCATGGTCACTCCGATGATCATCAGCGCGCCCGCCAGGCCGATGCTGAACACTGTTATCAGGTAAAGCCCCACTGCAGCCCGTCCGCTGGTCAAAGCCATCATCATCACAAACAAGGCTCCGGGGCAGGGAACAATTCCACCTGTCAGACCAAGGGTCAGCAGATTCCAGAATCGAACCTGCGGGGCTTCAGTCGAATGGGTGTGGTGGTGGTGATCCCCGGTGTGGGAATGAGGATGCTGTTCATGGTGGCGGTGATCATGATCGTGATCATTGGGATGCGAATGAGGGCCATGATCATGGTGGTGATGGTCATGAGGATGCTCGTGGGAATGCTCCGGAGCGGTTTCATGGGTGTGAGGGTGCCTGATATGGGAATGTCCCCGGCCGAGACCATGGGTATGAAAGTTCGGATCAGCCAGCTGCCCGAGGATGTAAAAGCGGTAATAGCGAAGAAAAAGCATCAGGCCCATCCCGATGATCAATGCCCAGGAGCCGCATTCGAGCCAGGGGAGATAGACCCCCTGAACCCGGTCCAGATTGGCCAGAGCCAGGATCCCCAGGATGTAAACCGAGAAGGTGTGGGTGAAAGTGACAATCACCGCCAGCAGCAGGGCATGGAATACAGTTCCATGCGAACCGACCAGATAGGCTGCCACAATCGTTTTTCCATGCCCCGGCTCGAGTGCATGGGCTGCACCATAGATGAAGGCCAGCAGGGTCGCGAAAATCAGAAAGGAGAAACTCTGCCCGCCACGGGTTGTAAACAATCCCCGAAAGCTCCTGTCCGCCCAGGATTCCCGGCTAGGCTTTTCTCCGGTCCCCTGCATCAGAACCGGCTCTGCCTGGTGAATCATGCTGGCACCGTTCTGGGGTGGTGGGGGTGTGGGGTCACCGGTCAGTTCCGCCAGACCTCCTGCAAGCCCTCTTGGATTGAGATCCAGAAAGGGGTTGGGTGCCGGCGGGCCGGTGGGGCGCGAGGCGCTCAGGATAAAGGCTGCCGAGGGATTCTGCTCGGTCTGTGTGGGGAGCAGCACCCACTGGCTGACCGCACCATAAACCAGGGCGGTGGCTTCACGGATCTCCGGCAGCGCCATCCCTGTCGGAGCCTGGGGTTCCGAACTCCTGAGATCGGCAAGACGGATATGGCCCCGGCAGAGAAAACGGATCTGACGGTCTCCGCGCGCCTTCGAACGATGTCCCAGGTGGAATTCCATGGGCAGCCCCTGCGACCCAACCCCGGGCAGGCTGACCCGGGCGGAAGCCACCACCTTGAGGCGTGGCGCTGGAACTTCCTGGAGGTACACTTCTCCCTTTTCGAACACAAGCGGGAGAGGCTGGCTGGCCGCTTCGAGCAGCACCTCCGAGGAAAGCTGCGGGAGGAGTTTTGCCAGGTAAGTGGAGGTTTCTGCTGCGGATAAATCACCGCTCTTGTCCAGATCGACATGCGGCATTTCAGCAGCAGTTGGAATTTCGGCGAACTCGATGCGATGGATGATCCGGGATTCTCCATCCATCAACTGAAGGTCTACATACTGATCGGTGGCATAGCTATCCAGTGGATGCGCCTGGATCCCGGAAAGTGCAGAAAGAGACAGTAATATCAGAACCACAAACAGGGGCATGCATCCCTTGCCTCGACACAACAGGGCGCCTGACAGCGGGGGTATACCGAGTTGACAACAGGTGGATTGGTCCATAGTCTCCCAAACGATTCAAATTATGCGGCAGCTCACTCCGGAAAACATAGCCCTTCTATGGAAAGCCAAACAGTATGGTTTCTCCGATATCCAGATTGCTCAAGCCTGGAAGAAGACTGAACTCGAGGTCCGGAATCTCCGCAAGCAGGCGGGAGTTCTCCCGGTTTTCAAGCTGGTGGATACCTGTGCGGCGGAATTTGAAGCCTACACACCGTATTACTATTCCTGTTATGAAATCCCGCCTCTGACAGTCCGGAAGGGGCAGCCCCCGGTGCCTGTACATGAGAGTGAGGTTCGGAAAACCGGCAATCCAACAGTCATGATTCTGGGTGGAGGAGCGAACCGGATCGGCCAGGGAATCGAATTCGACTATTGCTGCTGCCATGCGGCCTTTGCCTTGCGGGATGCGGGGTTCGATACAGTCATGGTCAACTCCAATCCGGAGACGGTTTCCACGGATTATGACACCTCGACCCGCCTCTATTTCGAGCCTTTGACATTCGAAAATATCCTCAACATTGTGGAAGTCGAGCAACCTGCCGGGGTTATCGTTCAGTTTGGCGGGCAAACCCCGTTGAACCTTGCGCTCCGCCTGGAAGCGGCGGGGGTTCCGATCCTTGGGACAAGCCCGGAATCCATCGATAAAACCGAGGATCGCAAATATTTTGGCAATTTTCTGAATGAGCTGGGCATCCGCCAGCCGGATGGTGGAACCGCCACCAGCTTTGATGAGGCACTGGCAGTCGCGCGTTCAATCGGATTTCCGGTGCTGGTGCGCCCCTCTTTTGTGCTGGGAGGGCGTGCGATGGAGATTGTTTACGATGAAGGCTCCCTGCGCCAGTATGTGGCCCGCGCAGTCGAAGCCTCCCCGGATCGTCCGATACTGATTGACCGTTACCTGGATGATGCCATCGAGGTCGATGTGGATGCAGTTTGTGATGGCCGGACCTGCATTGTCGGGGGGATCATGGAGCATATCGAGCAGGCGGGCATCCATTCAGGAGACAGCGCCTGTGTCCTGCCGCCGCGTTCGTTGCCGGAGCGTGTTCTCGAGGAAATTCGTGAAAGCACACGCAAGATCGCTCTGGCCCTGGGGGTCAGAGGGTTGATGAATGTGCAGTTCGCTGTTCAGCATTGTTCCGGAGAGTCCGATGGCCTGGTGTATGTGCTCGAGGTCAATCCACGCGCCTCGCGGACTGTCCCCTTTGTCAGCAAAGCCACAGGCACCCCTCTGGCGCGGATCGCAGCGCTGGTCATGGTTGGAAAGACGCTTGAAGAGCTTGGCCTCACGGCAGAACCGGTTTCGAAATACTATTCGGTGAAAGAAGCGGTTCTCCCGTTTGTCAAATTCCGGGATGTCGATCCCCTGCTGGGTCCTGAGATGCGTTCCACCGGAGAAGTGATGGGGATTTCGGATAATTATGCGGTGTCTTATGCCAAGGCTCAGGCGGCCGCCGGGAATGCCTTGCCCGTCCCACCCCGTGAAGGAGAAATCCGCCGGGCCTTCCTCTCCGTCAATAACCGCCACAAATCCGCCCTGGTGCCGATCGCCACGGAGCTGGACCGGCTCGGATTTCAGATTGTCGCCACAGAAGGCACATGCAGAAATCTGGCCGAACATGGCATTCAAGCCGAACAGGTGTTCAAGGTTCATGAGGGAAGGCCGCATATTGTGGACCGCATCAAGAGCCAGGAAATCCACCTGGTGATCAATACACCCTTGGGTGCCACCTCCCAGTTCGATGAGCGCCGCATTCGCCGTGCCGTCATCGAAGCGGGAATCCCCTATGCAACAACCATCCCGGCGGCACGCGCCATGGTGGAAGCCATCGGCCACCTCGATTCCCCCCTGATCCGGCAGGTGTGTTCGCTTCAGGAATGGCACCAGGTCAACCTCGAAGGTTGACCTTCAGAACCCGTTACAGGCCCGGCAGTGGCTCGAAATCGGGGCAATATCCCGGAAAAACAGCATGAAAATGCCATTGGTTATGGCCCTCGAGATTCCTTGACCCTCTCTTTCGGATCCGACATACTCCCACAGGAACAGGGGGTGTGGATGACCATTCCATCCCCCTTCATTTATGTCAGCAGACTGTTGCAACCCGGATTTACTGATCCAGGCAGTGATGACAAAAGGTGGATGAGACCTCCAATTTCCTCATTCCCGCTGTATTGGGAATCCTGGAAAGATCATCTTGACATCAGGATTATTCAGACAGCCTGCAGGAGAGCAATGCGAATATGAAAGCCATCATCCCGGTTGCTGGCGAAGGCACAAGACTGAGACCGCATACCCACACAACACCCAAGGTCCTGGTGCATGTGGCGGGGAAACCGATCCTGGGGCACATCCTGGAAAAACTGACAGCGGTGGGGGTCGATGAGATCGTCCTGATCGTTGGGTATCGCGGGCAGCAGGTGACCGATTATGTGACCCGGGAATTCGACCTCAAGGTGCATGTGGTCCGGCAGGAAAAACTGCATGGACTGGGACATGCCATCTACCTGGCGCGTGAGTATTTTAATGGAGGGCCAGGCCTGATTGTTCTTGGCGACACGATCTTCGAGTGCTCTTTCGAAAATGTGCTCAAGGGAGGCTTCTGCTCGATCGGGGTCAAAGAAGTCGATGACCCACGTCGGTTTGGTGTGGTTGAGGTCGAGGGTGGATGGATCAAAAACCTGATGGAAAAACCGGATCCGCCGCCAAGCAATCTCGCCATTGTCGGGCTGTACTACATCGAGGACACACTGATCCTGAAAAAAGCCCTGGAGAAGCTGATCCTCGAACAGGATCGGCGCACCAAAGGGGAATACCAGCTGACCGATGCCCTCGAGATCATGCTGCGCCAGGGTGTGAAGATGACCACCTTCCCGGTCGAAGGCTGGTATGACTGCGGAAAGCCCGAGACCCTGCTTTTGACCAACCGTGCCCTGCTTGAAAAAAAATCACAATCCCGGCCACACGAAGGCTCGATCATACGCGAACCGGTTCACATCGCTGACAATGTGACCCTTGTCGATTCCATCATTGGACCGTATGTTTCCATTGCCGAGGGAGCCCATATCGAGCAGTCGATCATTGAAGACAGCATCATCAACCGCAACTCGGTCGTCAAGAAAGCCACTCTGAAAGGTTCGCTGCTGGGGGATTCTTCCCTGGTGGAAGGGGCTTTCCAGAGTTTGAATGTAGGTGACTCGGCCCAGATTCGGTTCGGTGAAACCACAGGGTAAAGAAACGAGATCTTGAATCCATGAAAAGGGAGGTTCGATAAATGCCGGAGAAGTATTTGTTTACATCAGAATCGGTGACAGAGGGTCATCCAGATAAAATTTCTGACCTGATTTCCGATTCGATTCTGGATGCGATCCTGAGCCAGGATCCTGGTGGGCGAGTCGCCTGTGAAACTCTGGTAACAACCGGGGTGGCGATTATCGCTGGCGAGATCACCACACGTTCCGCAGTGGACTATCGAGAAGTGGCCCGTTCGGCTGTCAAAAGCACAGGTTATGAGGATGCTTCCACCGGTTTCGACTGGAAAACCTGCGCAATCCTGTTATCGATCAATCCGCAATCCCCGGATATTGCCATGGGTGTGGATGAAACCGAGAACCACGAGCAGGGGGCTGGCGATCAGGGAATGATGTTCGGATATGCCTGCCGTGAAACCAAAACCCTGATGCCGATGCCGATCTATCTGGCCCACCGCCTGACCGAGAAGCTCACTCAGGTCCGGAAGGAGTCGGTTCTGAAATACCTGCGCCCGGATGGCAAGAGCCAGGTCACAGTCGAATACCAGGATGGAAAGCCGAAACGTGTGGAGGCGGTCGTCATTTCCACCCAGCATGATGAGGATGTCACCCATGACCAGATTGTCCGCGATATCACCGAAAAGGTGATCAAGCCGGTCATCCCCGCGGAGTATTTCGATAAAGACACCAAAATCCATATCAACCCGACAGGCAGGTTCGTGATCGGTGGGCCGCATGGAGATGCCGGATTGACCGGAAGGAAGATCATTGTGGACACCTATGGCGGGATGGGGCGTCATGGTGGTGGTGCTTTCTCGGGGAAGGATCCGAGCAAAGTGGACCGTTCCGCCGCTTATGCCATGCGGCATGTCGCCAAGAACATTGTCGCTGCGGGTCTGGCTGAGCGCTGTGAAACCCAGGTGGCGTATGCTATCGGTGTGGCCAGGCCGGTATCACTGACAGTCAATACCTTTGGAACCGGAACCATTCCGGATGAGCAGATTGCCGAAAAGGTCCTTAAGGTGTTCGATCTGCGTCCACGCGCGATTATCGAACGCCTCAAGCTGCGCCGCCCGATCTTTGCCAAGACCACCAACTATGGCCACTTCGGGCGCGAAGATGATGATTTCACCTGGGAAAAAACAGATTACGTGGAAGCCCTTCAAAAGGCCTGATGAACTGAATCCGACGGGGCGGGATTGATCACCCCGCCCCGGCGCCGGTTTCAATTTCCCCCATCTTCGACTTCGATCTCATCCAATGGTTTCCCCTGAAATTCCTTCTGTCTGGCTGAAAGCTGCTGATTGCTGCTTCCCTTCTTGAGTTTGGGAGGCTGGGTTCCCTCTTTGACCGGGATGAGAAAAGTATTTTCATCGACTTTCTGATTGATTTTCGAATTGCGCAGCTGGACCGAGGTGGATTCCTTGTCTGACAGGAGAACCGCTTTGATCGGGCGAAGAGTGCTCTGCTCGACCCACAGTTCCTGTTGCCAGGCAATCTCCTGGTTGCCTGCCTGGGAGATCCATTTGAAGACATCCGAACCTTTTCTGGGTGTGGCAACCATCTTGTAAATTGGTGTGCCATCCTCGAGTTTCAGTTCTTCGATCCTTTCCACCTTGTAATCTTCTTTGAATTTTTCCACATCGAAGTTCCCCGATCCGAGCATGCTGCGGAACACCTGGATGAGCAGGCTCTCATCTTCCGGGCCTTCCAGAAGCACATTCTGTTCGGGGAGATACTGAACCACCAGATCACTCTGGGCACGATAAGAACCGGAAGTCGAGGAGGAGTAGTCTTTTTTATCCGGGCTGCCGGTGTTTTTGGATGGGGCCTCGCTCCCCGGGCGTTTCAGGGATTCATCCTTGTATTCCCCCAGCAGGTTATAGTCATAAGCAATCCTGCCATCTTCCGCCAGGGCCAGCTTGCCGCTGAAGCGTTGAACAATCCCATCGGCGTAACGCGATTCCTGGACTACGTCGGATTGAAAGGTCTGGATGTTGTTCCAGGCTTCCTGCAGGCGGTCGAAAAATTCCTTGCGGCCAATGGCCTGCCCGGACATCGCCTGAAGAAACAGCATTCCACTGACAACAGCGGTAACAGCTCGGTGTGTGGTGATCATCTCTTCCCCCTTCGAATGAATTCATGCACAAGGTCGGACAGTTCTTTCTCAAAAAGCTCCAGTTCCCTGGCTGGGGCCTTTCATCCCTGTTTTCCCGGTGGATGAATGACTACCTCAATCCGGATTGGATGCCGGATCTTTGTTTATTGTAGCACTTCAGGCTCAAGATCAAACAGGCTGAGCTGGAATCGAGAGTGTAAAAACCGAACCGCTCCCCGGCGATGAAACACAGCGCAAAGCCCCGCCACAATCCTGCGCCAGCTTGCGTGACACCGCCAGGCCCAGGCCAGTCCCGGAAGATCCTTTGGTTGAATAAAAGGGGCCCCAGATTTTCAATTGCTCATGCTCCGGAATTCCGATGCCGTTATCTTCGACAGTGACCATCAAGGCTCCACTGAGGTAACCGGTCCGGACAGAAATCTTCCCGGCTAAATCCTGCATGTCATTTTTTTTCTGGAGGACTGCATCGACTGAATTCCTGACCAGGTTGAGCACAATCCTCTCCAGCATTTCCCGGTCGGTCAGAAGAGTTGGAATCCTTTTATCAATTTCGGAATTGATCTCGATGCCGCGCGCGTTCTGGCTGAGTGCCACCAGGTCACACACCTCGAGAATAACCTGATTCGCATCCGTGGCGGCGGCATCCGATTGCCGGGCGCCTGAATAGGACAGCATGTTCTTGACCAGGTCGGAAATGCGCCCGCAGCTGCGCTTCATGACATCGATCGCTCTGTCGAGTGTGTCATGGTCCGGTTCGCGGATGGCGTTCTCGACCAGTGTCAGGCTGCCTTCAAGCCCCCCAAGCACATTTTTGACATAGTGGGAGATTCCCGCGACCGCCTGGCCCAGAGCCGCCAGGCGTTCCGCCTGAATATTTTTCTCGTACAGCTGGGCATTCTCGATCGCCATGGCCGCCAGGGTCCCGAGCAGCAGAAGGACATTGATGTCCTCATTCGAAAAACTCGAACCGTTCTTTTTATTCAGGACCTCGAGGATTCCGATTAACCGGTCCTGGCGCATCATCGGGACAGCCAGGATATTGCGAGTGAAGAAGCGGGTCTGCTCATCGACTGTCCAGTTCCAGCGTGAATCTTCCCGGACATCGGTGACATTGACCGGGCTGCGATTCATGGCAGCGGTCCCGGCAATGCTGTTTTCATCCAGAGGAAGCCGGACTTTCTTGACCTCATCCCCTTTGGAGCCATGCGCCACCTCGAAAATCAGCTCATTAGTCTCGGGATCATACAGGAGCAGCGAGCTGGTTTCCGCATCGACCGCTTTCTCGCTTTCCTTCATGATCAACTCGAGCACCGAGGAAAGGTTGTGGACAGAATCAATGATGCCTCCCACACGCACCACGGCACGAACCAGGCGGAGCAGGGCATCCCGGTCGGCTCCTTCCAGGGCATCGGGTGCAAAGTGGAAGAGCTGGGATTGATTTATGTTTGAGTCGCTCATTGAAAATCTGTCTCCTGTGTCACCAGAGTGTCTCTGCCATCCTCAAGCCAGCGAGGATGTTCCTGTGGTCAGTCCCTGCATGCGCAGATTCAGGTCACCCACACTGTCCGCGGCTCGAAGGGCCTCTTCACGGCTGACAATGCCACGATTGAAGAGCTGGAGCAGGTGTTGGTCAAAAGTCTGCATCCCATCCTGGGTGCTTTGTTCCATGGTAATCTTGATTTCGCCGACATTTCCCTTGGAGACCAGCTCGCGAACGCGCGGGCTGGCGATCATGATCTCCACCACAGCCACCCTGCCGGACTTGTCCGCACGCGGCACCAGGCGCTGGGAGATGATGGCCCGCAGCACATTCGCCAGCTGGCGATGGATATTCGGCTCCATCTCGAGCGGGAAAAATTGCGTGATGCGCTCGAGGGTCTGATTGGCATTGAGGGAGTGAAGGGTAGAGAGCACCAGGTGGCCGGTTTCTGCATACATAAGGGCGTGTTCCATGGTTTCGGCATCCCGGATTTCACCGATCAGAATCACATCCGGGGCCTGGCGCAGAACATTGCGCAAGCCGGTGTGATAATCTTCCGTATCGAGGCCGATCTCACGCTGGTTGATGACACTCTTTTTGTGCTGGTGCACAAACTCGATGGGATCCTCCAGGGTGATGATATGTCCCGGCAGGGTGCTGTTGCGATGGTCGACCATGGCAGCCAGAGTGGTCGATTTTCCGGAACCGGTCGCCCCGGTCACCAGAATCAACCCGCGGGGAATGTTGATCAGCTGTTTGAAGATGCCCGGCAGCCCGAGTTCATCGACTGTCGGGACAATCGTCTTGACCTGGCGCATGACGATCCCGACATGCCCCTTCTGCTGGAAGATGCTGACTCGGAACCTTCCGATCCCAGCGATCTCGAAGGCCATGTTCATTTCGTTGGTTTCGAAGAAAACCTGGCGCTGGTGGTCATTCATGATCTGAGCGGCATAGGCCAGCACATCCTCATCAGCCAGCACATGATCGATGATGGGTTCGATCCCTTTGCCGCCGCGGACAGTCGGCCGGGTTCCTACCGAGAGAAAAAGGTCGGCCCCATCCCGCTCGACCATCTCTTTCAGCATCTGCTCAAGGCTTGGGGGCATGATTTTCCCTAATCTTCTCCGGTCTCAGGGCATTGGAAACGCAGTTTGTAAGATTAAGTGAGAAATGGCCGAGACGCAATGAGGGATTCGATTGAATATTTTCCCTCAATGATTCAGTAAACTCTCCAGATGCTGATCTCGGAAACAGGATCGTATGACAGGTATTCACTCCAGGTTTCCGAGGTGAGGGTGGCAGAGATGCCGGGAATGACCGCAGGAAAGGCGGCGAAAGAGCTTGGCACCAGAAAGCCATCACCCGTGGCTCCCGCCACATATCCCGCGACATCCGCTGCAGAGTTGGTCTGATGGGCGAGCCAGTAGGTTCCTGGAGCGAGATTCAACCCGGGGGGTGTGCCAGAAGAAACCGGGACAGTGAGCCAGCCATCTTCCGCCGAGTTGGCCACCATGGGCGATTGCCACAAGAGATTTCTCTCTCCACCGTCTTCGCTGTAAACCGCCAAGCGGAGATCCCCTGATGCGCTGTGTGAGTAAAAATGAAGGGATTGAACCACTGCCTCCTCGGTAAGGAGGATTCGAGTTGCTTTGATATAGCCTTTCTGGGAATAGCTGATTTTGATCACATTCCCCGGGGCATTCGCCGATCCGAAAAAGGCCACACCGGACCCGGGGTCGATGACAGCGCAATGGACTCCTTCGGCACCTGTGGAACCTGTACGCAGTGGAAGCGCTTCCCCATCGCCCAGGGCCACCTTGATGGCCTTGGCCGGGAAGGAGCCTGCACCGAACAGGCCATATCCTGATTCCGGGTCGATCACAGCCGCCGCGAGGGGACTTTCGTCATTCAACAGCAGCCCGGAACCAACCTGCCTGGGCGCAGCATTTCCATCTTCCATGTCGATTTTGATGATAGAGGCCGACACAGTGTGCCCCTGGCCGAACCAGGCATAACCGGTTGCCGGATCATAAATCGCGCTGAGGAGGATGTCTTCGCTGGCGCCGAGGGGGATTCCCGCCACTCTTTGCGGAGGGCTGGAGCCAGCTCCAAGCCCCACCTTGACGACCCGGGCCGGGGAAAACATGTCGAAAAAGTACAGCCCTGTTCCAAACAGCGCAAAGCCTTTGACCGGGTCGATCACGGCACACTGGAAATCCCACTCATCCGTCTGAGGGGATGTTGCCCCAATACGGACCGGCGGGGCATTCCCCGCACCAAGTGCGACTTTTACAACCTTCCCGGGTGGATTGACCGCTGTCCCGAAATAACCATAACCATTCGCCAGATCAATAACGGCTGAACGCAGATTATGCTCATCGGCATTCAGGGTGACCGCCCCGATCCGTTGAGGCGGACCATCCCCTTCTCCAAGCGCGACTTTGACCACCCGCCCCGGGGAGGTATCGGTTCCAAACCAGGCATACCCTGCACCCGGATCGATGATTGCGCATGTCAGCCTCTCTTCCCCGGGGTTGAGTGCGACCGAAGAAACACGCCGTGGAGGTTTTCCGGCGCCTCCCAGAGAAACCTTCACCACCTGAGCTGGAAAAAATGCAGGCGTCGTGCCAAACCATGCATATCCCCGTTCAGGATCGATGACCGCACTCTGCAGCCCATTCTCGCCACGCAGAAGGACTGTTGAATCGAGCCGGGATGGAGCAGCACCACCTGTCCCGAAAGCCACTCGGACTACCTGGCCGGGTGAAGTGTTGGTTCCAAAGAAGGCTGTTCCGCCAACAACTCCTGCCACGCTGACCGGATTGTCTTCCCCCACTTCAAATATGTCCCCGCCCACACGGCTGGGAAGATCCGACCCAGCACCCAGGGAGACTTTCACCACCTGCCCGGGGAAAGTTCCGCATCCAAACAGCGCTTCCCCTGGATTGGAGGGATCTCTCACTGTGCATGTGAGGTTATCTTCACCAGTGTCCATCGAGGTGGAGCCGATCCGCACCGGTGGGCTGTTTCCCTGTCCAATCGCAATTTTAACAACACGGGCGGGTCCGGGGACACTGAAAGTGCCGAACCAGGCATATCCAGCCGATGGATCGATGAGAGCCGATGCCAATCCTCTCTCAAGCCCCGGTTCGAGAACGATTCCATCAATCCGGGCAGGGGGGTCCGTTCCCGCTCCCAGAGCCACTTTCACAACACGCCCTGGATCGGTAAAAGTTCCGAAATAAGCATATCCGGCTTCGGGGTCGATAACGGCGGATCTCAGGTTGGCTTCAGCGAATTCGAGGGAGGCTGCTCCAGCACGGGTGGGCAGTGAATTTCCTCCTCCCAGGGCGATCTTGATGACATGGCCGGGTGCGGTCCGCGTGCCAAACCAGGCATAGCCCTGAGCCGGATCAATCACTGAGCAGAACAATGGGCTTTCTGATGGATCGAGAGCCAGAGATCCAACTCGTGAGGGTGGTTCATCTCCTTCCCCAAGCGCAATCTTTATGACCTTAGCCGGGGTGGTGAAGGTCCCGAAATAGGCATACCCCGCGGTGGCATCGATCACACCTGTGAAAAGGGAGTCTTCCCCTTCCCCCAGGGTGACACTCCCCACTCGCCGGGGAGGAGTATTCCCATTGCCGAAGGCCACCTTGATGACCTGTCCGGGAATTGAGCCTGTCCCGAACCAGGCGTAGCCCGCCTGCGGGTCCACAACAGCCGACTGGATATAGTCCTCATCCGAAGGAAAATTGTCTGCAGATCCGACCCGGCGCAAGCCTCCCTCAGGTGGTATCGGCACACCGGGAATGGTGATTCCCAGATCAACCGCCGCCGCTCCGGTGCAGAGCACACAATGGACTGCCACCACGGCCAGAAAGAATGGTCTGTGAGTTTTTGAAGAGGTTGGTCTGACCACAGCCGATACCTCCAGTGAAAGCGGTCGGCCTGGACACAAAGAAAAGTCTTGCACTCAGAATACTCATTATTCCGGGAGTGAACAAGAATTATTTTCTGAATGTTTGTTTTCGGTTGCGATAGCTTGGCGCAGAGCGAAAATACTTCATTGAGAGTCTGGCTTTCCGTGGAATCCGGTTTGTTAAAGGCCCCAGTTTTCGGTGAATTCAGGTACTCAACTCGAATATGATGGAGAAAGCGCAGAAATTGCCTGGTGTAGGGGCGACATTCATGGCGCCCGGAAAGCCCCTCGGTGCGCCCGCCCCCCCCCCTCGGCACTCCGGAAATCCCATGGTGCCCGGGAAGCCCCATGGCACTCCGGAAATCCCATCGCACTCCGGAAGCCCCATGGTGCCAGGCAAACCCCGCCAACAAGCCGTCATCCCCGGCTTGACCGGGGATCCACTTGAATTGGCTTTCACTGGATTCCCGCTTTCGCGGGAATGACGAAAAGGGGAGAGGGAATGACGAAAAGGGGAGAGGGAATGACGAAAAGGGAGCGGGAAAGACGATCAAGGGGAGAGGGAAAGGTGGCGGAGGGATATGCGCACCTCTTTGGCCGGATTTGAACAGCTGGCTGGCTACAGCCTGGTTCCTCATCTGTTTCCACCGGGGGATAACACAATCAGCGGGGATTCGCTAAAGTGGTATCCTGCGTTTGCCATCACTCTCGGAGGTCAATCGTCATGCCTGAAAAAGTCAAACTTGGTTTTATCGGGTCCGGTGGAATTGTCAAAGCGCATCTCGAACATGGCCTGAAAAATTTTCCTGATGTCGAATTTGTCGGCTGGTGCGATCTCAATCCCGATATCGCCGAGGCCCGCCGCGGTGAAGTCGGCGGCCAGGGCAAGGCCTTCACCGATGTGGAAAAAATGCTCGACGAGGCCAGGCCGGATGCAGTCTACATCATGCTTCCACCCTTCGCCCATGGCCCGGCGGAAGATCTTGTCATCGACCGCGGATTGCCTTTCTTCATCGAAAAGCCGGTTGCCATCGATCTCGAAACCGCACGCCGTGTTCATGCCAAAGTCAAAGCCAAGGGGCTGATCACCTCCGTGGGTTATATGACCCGTTACCGCACCTCGGTCCAGCGGGTGCGCGGGCTTCTTCAGTCCCAGAAGCCGGTTCTGGCGCATGGAGGCTGGATCGGCGGCGGCCCCGATAAATATGAAGGCATCTGGGCCTGGTGGGTCCAGAAAGACCGTTCCGGCGGGCAGTTTCTCGAGCAGACCACTCATACCACTGACCTGATCCGTTACCTTTTCGGTGAGGTAAAAAGTGTCTATGCGGTGCCGGTTCATGGCCGCAAGGAACGTCCCGATTTCTTCACGATCGAGGATGCCTCGATGGTCCAGATTTCGTTCCAGAATGGAGCGGCTGCCAATCTCTATAGTTCGGTCAGCTGTCCTTCCGGCGGTGGAATTTTCCTGACTCTGTGGGGAACTGATATGCGTGCTGATTTCACAGGCTGGGAGCATTCGGTGCGCATTCAATGCCCGGCCGGTGAGACCATCGAGATCCCCGGTGAGGCGAATATATTCGAGCGAGAAGACCGTGCCTTCATCGATTCGGTCAAGGCCGGCAAACCGGTTGGAATCCTGGCCGACTATGAAGATGGGCTGCGTGCCACCGAGATCGCCTGTGCCGCCAATGAATCCATGCAGAGCGGCAAGGTCATTACCCTGGGATAGGTGATGAACAGCCTTCAGAACAGGCTGGAGGATTAACCCGGAAAGGCGTTGCCATCATGTCTTTCAAAGCCGGAATATCGTTATCGCCCCGAGAGAAGCGCCACACAGTCAGCCGTTACCTCTACAGCCATTTTGCAGAGCATCTGGGGCGCTGTATTTATGAGGGCATCTGGGTGGGCGACCACCCGCGCATCGAAAACGATGGAGGGATCCGTTGCGACACCATCGAAGCCCTTAAAAAGCTGGAGCTCCCGGCCCTGCGCTGGCCGGGGGGGTGTTTCGCGGATAATTATCACTGGATGGATGGCATCGGGCCGCGGGAGAAGCGCCCCAGGCGCCACAACCTGTGGTGGAACCAGCCGGAATCCAATGAATTCGGCACCGATGAGTTCCTGCGTTTCTGCCGATTGATCGGGACTGAGCCTTATATCTGTCTGAATGTCGGCAGCGGGACAGTCGAGGAAGCGTGTGCCTGGGTGGAGTACTGCAACAGCTCCCAGAACACCTCCACTGTGGCGCTCCGCAAAGCCAATGGCCACCCGGAGCCGCACAAAGTGATGTTCTGGGGGGTGGGGAATGAGAACTGGGGTTGCGGCGGCAATATGCGCCCCGAATATTATGCGGACCTGTATCGGCGCTATACGGCTTACCTGAGAGGCATCGCCGGTCCCGAGGCCAAGCTGATTGCCTGCGGATCTCACCCGGGACTGCCGGATTGGGATGAACGATTCCTGGCAAACCTGCGCGATGGGAATATGCTGCATTCAGTCGATTACATCGCGCTGCACAGCTATCTCGGCTGGGGGAAATCCGATGTGAACTTTTCCGATGAGGACTTCCTCAACCTGATTGCCTCGATCGACATCACCGGGCAATGCCTGCGGCGCGCTATCGGGCTGGTTCAAGCTGCCGGCACGCCGGAGAAGAAGATCGGGGTTTTCCTGGATGAGTGGGGAACATGGTGGAAAGAAGCCACAGTTCCCTCAGGCCTCTATCAGCAGAACACCCTGCAGGATGCACTGTTCGCAGCGGTCAATTTTCACCTCTTTCATGAGCTTGGGGAGTGGCTGTTCATGACCAACATGGCTCAGACCATCAATGTGCTGCAGGCATTGATCCTCACACGCGGCCCGGAACTGCTGCTGACTCCGACATGGCATGTTTATGAAATGTATAAACCCCACCGCGAGGGTTTTCTCATCAAACTCGCCCAGACCTCTCCGAACCTCCGTTTCTTCGAGACAAAGGAAATACCCGCACTTTCCTCCTCGGCGACAGTCTCATCCGATGGCCGGCGAATGTTTCTCTCAGTTGTCAATATCGATCCTAAGCAGCCCTGTTCACTCGCTGTCTCGTTTGATGACCTCCATGAATGGCGGGTTACTCGATGCCGGTCGCTGAGCGGAGGCAGCCTGAAAGACCACAACACCTTCGAAAGCCCCGGCACACTTGAGCCGAAAGATCTCCCGCTTCCAGAAAAAGCGGCTTCTCCGCAATTTCATCTCAGCCCGGCTTCCATGACTACTATTTTATTCGAAAGGGATTAAAATAAATTCTCGTAACGATCCTCAGGAAAAAGCGGCACAAAATCAGTTGCACTGTTTTTTGAGGAAGGGATGAACAGTGATTGGGGAAAATGGTTATTTCTTAAGTTCCTTGAATTTATAAATTTAGGATTTATTGCTTAAGACTTAACTGAAGTTTGGCGGGAGAAAATCCGATACTGGAGGGTGCCATGAAGCCAAAGCCTCTCAGCTTTGGGGTACTCTGCCTGGTAATGGCGATTGTCCCAGCCCAAGCGGAGTTCCTCACCAATTTTTTGAGCCTGCTGAAAGGTCCCTCAGCCACTGAGGGGATCGCCATTCCGCGTCCGATCTCCGGTTCTGGGGCTGAGAGAGTGGAATCCCCTGCCCCGCCGGAATCCCTCACAGAGGTGGAGCTCCCCGCTGTCGGGGAGAATGAACCGGTGGCTGGCAAAGCGCTTTCTTCAAAGAGTGAGACCCTGCAAAGCGAGCACAGCATCCCCGGCTGGGATGGCAGGCGTCTGAATATCCTCGGAATCGACCGCACCGATTTTCCCGATATTCTGGTCCTGATGCAGGTGAAAGACCATCAGGGGCTGCCAGCCCTGCAGGTCGATCTGGATGGTTTTCAGCTGACCGAAGATGAAGCCCCTCAGCCGGTCTTCGATGTGGGGCCTTGCACCCCGGCACGCTACCCCGGTGAGCCTCTCAGCCTGGTCCTTCTGGTGGATACCAGCGGGAGCATGCAGAAGTTTATTGACCGGGTTCAGGCCTCGATCTATCGGTTCACCCAGAAGCTGCGTGATGATGACCAGCTGGCATTGGTCGGCTTCTGCAACCAGCCGGTTTTGATCACTCCGCTGACCAGCAACAAGAAGAAGATGCTGAAAGGCATTTACCGCCTCAATCCCCGTGGTTTCACCGCTCTGTATGATTCGCTTTACATGGGGGTGGAAAACCTCTCTTCCTGTGGTGGAAGAAAGGCCATCATCCTGCTCACCGATGGGAAGGATGATGATGGCACTGGCGCGCAGTTATCACGAACTCCCCTGAACAATGCGATTATGGCGGCTCAGCGCAGCCATATTCCTGTCTTTACCATCGGCCTGGGAGAGGAGATCAGCCAGTCGACACTGGAAAAGATCGCGGATGAAACCGGCGGCGAGTATCTGTTCGCTCCCAATGGGGCAGACCTGGATGACCTGTATTCGGAAATCGCCAGTGAACTGGGCCGTGGAGATGAGGGTTACTACCGCCTGACATACCGTGCCACGGAAAGCCATAAAGACGGTTCCGATCGCACCATCATCATCCGTTATGAAGATGCGACTGCGATCGCCACTTACCCGGCGCCGAAAAAACTCTGGCCCTTCTGAGCTTCCTTTCCAGAATCTCTCTCAGGTGGCGGGTTCTTCGCGTTTGCGGATGAGGGTGTTCATGACCTTCACCACCATGAACACACTGAATGCCACGATCAGAAACTCAAACACAGTGTTGAGAAACATGCCATAACGAATCGCGACAGCCGGGATGGCCTCACCGGCCGGGCCGGTGCCTGCCGACTTGAGAATGATTTCGAGATTCTTGAAATCGACCCCGCCGATCAGCAAGCCGATCGGTGGCATGATCAAATCCCCGACAATCGAATTGACAATCTTGTTGAAGGATGCTCCGAGGATTATGCCGACAGCCATATCGAGAGCATTCCCTTTGACTGCAAATTCTTTGAATTCATCGATAAATCCCATGAGAAACCTCCCCGATTTTTTCGAACAGGATAGGCCTCCCGGGAGCAGCCATCAATCAGGAATTACGCCAAGGGTGGTTTTATTTTCCAAAGGGGAGCACCATTTCCCTTCTCACAGTCAGATTCGAGGAGGTGGTTCGGATGATATCAAACATCCCGGCCGGGGTTTTACAGGCAGCCAGACTCGCCAGAATCCTCTTACTATCCACAGCCATCCTGGCCTGCCGGCCTTCCACTCCGGGAGTCTCTGCCATGGTCGCTGAAGTTAAAGACCACCTGGGCTCACCAACCCTGTTCATCGATGGCAAACCGGAAGTCCCGTTTATGTTCTATGGCTATGCCGACAGCGCCTTTTCACCCACCCGGGCCGAGACAGGTCCTGAATGGAAGGAAGTGGTCATTCCTTTTACAGCTCCGGAAACTAACGAAGGCAGCTGTGCCATCCATATCCGGGTTGGAGATCAGGCTGGAAAAGTCTGGCTTGATGAGGTCTCCCTCCGGGAAGTTATCGATGGCAAAGCGGCTGGATCGAACCTGGTTCAAATGGGTGGCTGGGAGGAAGACAAATCCGATTTGCGGAATCACTGGACACTCTGGGCTAACACCGGAGCTGGTGTGAAAGCCTCATGGAGTGTGGACCGAACGACTTTCAAAGAAGGTGCCCAGTCTGGAAGAATCGATGTGGATATCCCCGGCAGAGGGCCGGTCGATGCCCACCTGATTCAGACTGGCATGTCTGTGCGCCAAGGGCAGCGTTATGAGCTCCGCCTCTGGCTGCGGAGCGAGCCTTCACGCACTCTTCAGGTTCAGGTGCTCAGGCAGGGAGAACCCTGGACTCCCTATTCATGCCTCGATCAATCGTTGTACAGCCAGCAGGTTCGCCTGGCAGCGGCCCGCGGCATCCATCTGCACTCCTTTGCGGTTCCGATGCCCTGGCCAAAACCCGGGGAGGAGGCCGATTTTTCCCAGGTCGACCGTGCCCTCAAGGCAGTCCTCGAGCTGGATCCGGAGGCTTTCCTGCTGCCACGTTTCAGCATGATGGCGCCTGCCTGGTGGCTGGATGCCCATCCCGATGAAGAGATGGTATTCAGTGATGGAAAAACCCCTCATATCGGCCGATATACCAGCATGGCCTCAGAGGCCTGGCGCAAAGAATCCCTGGAACATCTGCGTGTTTTTGTCCGCCATTGTGAAGACCACTTCGGCGGCAGGATGATCGGGTATCACCCCTGCGGGCAGCACACCGGAGAGTGGTTCTATGAACGATCCTGGGAAGATGTCACTTCCGGATACGAGAAGCCGTTTCGGGAGGGTTTCGCCAGGTGGGCTCTCGCAAAGCATGGTTCCATCGAGTCAGTCAGGCAGGCCTGGAACAGGCCCGAACTGACACCGGAAACCATCACTGTTCCGAGCTCCGAGGAGCGACGGAAGGCCCTGCATGGTTTCTTTCGAGATCCAGTTCAGGAAAGGTTTCTGATCGATTTTCATGAATACCAGCAGATGGCGATGGCCGAGGCACTCGAAGGGATGTCAAAAACCATCAAGGAGGAAACCGGCCGCACCAGGCTGGTGACCTTATTCTATGGGTATTATTTTGAAATCTCGGGAATCCCCACCGGCCCTCAGAACAGCGGACACCTGGCCATGAACCGCCTGCTCAAATGCCCGGATATCGATATCCTGTGTTCCCCGATCTCCTACCAGGACCGAGGCTCCGGAGGATGCGGGCCATTCATGACCGCTGTCGATTCAGTTTCTGCCGCCGGGAAGCTGTGGCTGAACGAAGATGACACCCGCACCTATCTGACTCCAGAAAGCACCTTCGTCGGGGCGATCCATCCGGTTAAGGATCTTCAATCCCTCGAATGGGTTCATCAGCGCAATGTGGGCAGAATCCTCCCGCGGCGCATGGCCTGCTGGTTCATGGATCTCGCGAATGAGGGCTGGCTGAATGACCCCGCAATCTGGGACAACATCGGGCGGCTCAAGAAAATTTATGAATCATTCCTCAATCAACCGGCCTCCCGCCAGCCGGAAGTGGCTGTCATCATCGATGAGCACAGCCCCCTGTTCCTTGCCGATACCTGGCATTTGACACGCCTGCTGAACAGCCTGTTCCGCGACCAGTATGGGCGCATCGGGGCGGATTTCAGCCTGCACTACCTCAATGATGTGCTCGAGGATCGTTATGAACTCCCCAAAGTGTCGCTGTTTATCGGCTGCCATTTCCTCAGCCAGAAAGCGCGCGCCCGGCTCAAATCGGAGATGCCCGGGAAGACCACAGTCTGGTTTTATGGAAGCGGCTGCCTCGATGAAAAGTCTGCCGACGCAAAGAACATGGAATCCCTGTTAGGTTTTTCGTTTAAGGAACATCAGGAGGAGGGACCGGCTTCACTCGAATTCCTGGCTGAAACCGCCCCTCTGCCAACACTTCAGGATCGATCCTGCAACCTGGAAGGAACTCTTCAGCCCTGGTGGTCGATCCAGCCCCAGGCCGATGTGATTTCTCTGGGGCAGTTCCGGAATGGAGAAACCGCGGCGGCTGTCCGATTCGATGGTAGAGGGGGAGCGGTCTACTCGATCGGTTCCCTGGGGTGCCCATCCGAGCTGCTGCGCAACATCCTGGCGCACGCGGGGGTTCAGCTGCACCTGGAAAGCCCGGATTGTGTCTCCGGGGATGGTTCATTCCTGTCGATCCATGCCTGCACTGCCGGAGAGAAAATCCTCCACCTCCCGCCGGGGAAAAAACTTGCACCAATCCTGGGCAGGGAGACAGTGGAACATGCCGGGCAGGAAGTGAGGTTCAGCATGGTTCCCGGTGAAAACTGTTATTTCGGCCTCATCGATGAACGCCCTTGAGCGCAGTTGGAAACACAACAGTGACAGTGTAAAATGAAATCAGGACAGTTCCCGATGGAACCATTCTCGGCAGACCCTGTTGAGGTGAGGGTTTATCCACCGGAAATCGGTCAGAAATCAAGGACTGCAAACCAATCCTGCACTTTAAGGGAGGCCCGGAACCATGAGTTTCACCTGCAAACGTTGCGGCCAGAATGAAGGACAATTCGAGAAGACCCCTTATCCCGGCCCTTATGGATCCACGATCCTCGAGAATACCTGCCAGTCATGCTGGAACGAGTGGTTCGATGCCTCTCTGATCATGCTCAATGAGTACCGGATGAACCTTCTGGATCCCCGCCATGCCGAGCTGTATGACCGCCAGATGCTCGCATTTCTGGGGCTGTCGGAATCCGAGGAAGATGACCCCAACCTGATCCTGAAACCACCGGAGAATCCTCCTCACTGAACCTGGGGTTTCGGAGCTCAACGGCTATTAGGAATCGCTTCTTCCTGGGGGACCCATTTCCACAGGAAATACATCGAGGAAATCAGGCAGATCGTGGTGGTCCAGCCAAGGATTTCATACCCATGGGAACCCGAGGCATAGATACGGCCCATCAGAACCACTCCCAGGCCGGTTGACAGATAGGTCAGGAAATTCCTCAGCGCAAGCAATCGTCCCAGTTGGTCCGGTTCGGCCAGGCGTGTGGTCAGGGCATGAAAAGCCGAGTAACGCGAAGCAGCGATGAATCCCACCAGCCCGAACAGACCGATGACCCCCGGCAGCCAGGTCTTCAGGTAAGGCATCCAGCAGCACAGCACCGAAAGAGCTGCGGTCAAAGCCAGCAGTGTCCCCTTTTTCCCCAGGGAATCCGATATCCAGCCCCCCAATGGGGCACCCAGCAGCGAAAGGGATCCTCCCAGCGCAAACACCCAGCCGCGTGCTCTGGCATCCAGCTGGTAAGTCCCCTCCAGCCAGTCTCCGAAGAAGAAAATCATGGCTGTCACTCCTGCTGAAAAAAGCATCTGAAAAATGGCAAGCCCCCAGAATCCGGGATTCTTGAGGATATCGGAAAAGGCGGGTTGGGACTTTCCTGAACCCGGAGCCAGCTCTGAAAAAGAAACCAGGCTTACCCCGATGGACAGGAATCCGAGAAATGAAAACAGCAGGAGCAGCCAGGACAGGCTGGTCTGATGAACAATGTAAGTGGAGATCAATGGGCCGAAGGTAACCCCGGCGAAATAGGCTGTGCCGATCCAGCCCAGGACCACCCCGCGTGACTGGTAGGAAACCTGCCTGCCCACCAGGGCGATCAGCCCCAGCGAGGCTGCGGCGCTGCCCGCGCCGACCAGGAAACGCCCCAGAAGCAGCCGGGTCATCGAATTCGATATCCCGCTGAGCGCCTCCCCGATTGAAAACAGGAGCATCGATGCGGCCAGAATATGACGGCAGCCAAAACGGTCCACCAGGCTTCCGGCAGCCAGGGTCATGGCCGCTGCGCCCGCCTGATACGAAGCCGCAATCCAGCCGGCCTGAGAAATATCGATTTTTACAAGATGGAGAAAGTCAGGCAGCAGGGGTGGGACCAGAAACAGATCGGCAACAGTCAAAAGGGTCAGCCACCACCCCGCTCCAATCAGAAAGAGTTGGGAAGGCGGGCGGTCACTCGCCAAAGTCATCGGTCACCAACCCAAGTTCCTGGTTGGCGATATCGGTCGAATCAATCACAGTCGCTGCGGCCACCGCAGTTGCGATGGCAATCGCCTCCCGAATCTGCTCGACTGTAATTCCGAGGTGGATGGCCTTTTTCAGGTGCCCCTTCAAGCAGCCCTGGCAGCCGGTGACCGCCGAAACCGAAATGGCGACCAGCTCCTTTGTTTTCAAATCAAGCGCGCCATCCCGGTGGGTGGCTTTATAATATTGCTTGTATATTTTTCTGGCCTCTTTTTCGATCAGGGCCATCGAGACCATCCTGTTTTTTACAGCAATGCCCATTCATCAGACCTCCATGCCAGGTTAAAAAAGGTGTGGCCGCCATAAGAGACGACCACACCTTCTGATTCATCCTTCTATGCGCCGAATCGCGGATCAGCGGCCGGAGAAGGAGTGAGTTTCGAGGCTGTCCCAGCCATCCTCATCCTCATCTTCTTCCTGATCGCCTTCAGCTTTGGCTTCTTCAGTCTTTTTCTCTTCGACCTTCTGTTCCGCCTTGGGCTGTTCTGTTGTGGCGGCGGCACCGGCATCACTGGTCGCTGCAGCGCCATCCACCTTTACACCCAGAACGGCATAAACCGGGCCATACAGGGCGATCAGGGCTGAATTGCCTTCATGCGGGCCGAGCAGCAGACAGAGGTTCGGCAGAGCCTTGGTTTTGTGCTCGTCAATCTGAATCTTGGTTTTATGAGCTTCCTCACCGAACCAGACAACAAAGAAGAAATCGCCTTTTTCATCCGCATTGAAGCCCGCATCATACTTGCCGGCAGGAACTTTCAGATCACCGAGGACCAGGTCTTTCTTGGTTTCGAGGACTGCCAGTTTGCCGAATCTCTCATTGCTGTTGAAACTGTCCAGATACTTTTTTTCCATTTTGCCCTGGCGCAGGGCTTCGAAAGTCTCCCCTTTTTCAAAGGGGCGCGCATCATAGCTGATGTGGATAACTTCCTGTCCATCGAGCTCGAGACCGACACAATATTTCGGGGTGCCAGCCGAAGCAATCGAAACAAAGGCACCAATCAGCATCATTGTGAGAAAAACCTTCTTCATGAAAAATCCTCCTGAAAAGTTTTTGTCCAAGACAAGAGCAATACCATAAAGCTAACGAAAGGAGTATGTGAAGGTAACGTTCCAACTCAAAAACACTTCTGGCGTGCTTCCAGCCATCAGGGGTTGTTTTTTCCTTAAAAAAACGGTATGTAATCCCGGCTTGGTCAGTTCCCGAACAAAGTGGTGGATCACAACGGACCACAAAGAACCTCCCGTCGGAGTCAGGTCGGTGAGATCGGTATTCTCATGCGCCAGATGGGGCTTGCTTTGTCGATCCCGGGTTTGCTTCTTTCTGGTCCTCTGGTAGGGTATGGCCTGGGCTGGCTGGCGACGACTTACCTGAAGTGGCCGGCCTGGGTGGCAGGTGTCGGTCTCGTTCTCGGACTGGTGTCCGGAATACGTGAATCGATCCTGGTCATCAGGAAGCTTTCAAGAGATGCTGAACAGAAGAATGATAAATAAACATTTCCTGTTTGTCGGATTGCTGCTGCTGGCAGTGGCCGGGCTGCCCGCCTGGTCTGCGGAGCCTGCCGCTGCCCCTGGAAACAGCCATTCAGCTCATCCGGCCGCCGATCCTGGAACCGGTGCCCATGCAGGAGCTGTTGAAGCCCATGGACACGATGCTCATGCAGAGGGGCATGGCGGGCACAAGCATCCACCCGAGCCACCGGACCTCTTCCTGGTCGTCCAGGAGCATTACACCACAGGAACTTTATCCGAGATCATTGGGATCATCCGGGTTCCTTTCTATTCCTTTCTGGTGGCGGCATTGATCCTCTGGTTATTCGCCCATGTCGCCAGAAACCTTCAGAAGATTCCCGGCAGATTGCAGAGCACGATCGAAATTCTGGTGGAAACGCTGGATGATTTTGTCTGTGCGATCCTTGGCGAGGACATCGGCAGGCGTTATCTGCCACTGCTGGGGACAGTGGCGGTCTATATCTGGGTGATGAATCTGTTCGCACTCATTCCCGGGATGATGTCCCCCACAGCCGTGGTGTATCAGACATTCGGGCTGTCGATCACGATCTTCTTTGTGGTCCAGTTCACTGCCATCAAGCATCAGGGTGTTATGGGTTACCTGTTTCACCTGGCCAATGAGCCGCGCGATGTGCTGGGATATATCCTTGCACCCCTGTTTTTTCCGTTGCATGTGGTCAGCGAGCTGATTAAGCCGGTCAGCCTCGGTCTTCGACTCTGGGGCAATATCCTTGGAGAAGGAATTCTGATGGGTGTCTTTTCCGGGCTGGGCCTGATGGTGACACCCTTCCTGATCGGGCTGTTTGGAATTCATGTGGAAAATCCCTGGTTTGGAATTCCCATTCAGGTGCCATTGCTGTTCCTGGTGCTGATGGGCTCCACGATTCAGGCATTGGTATTTTTGAGCCTCTCGACCATTTATATCTCCTTGGTGTTGCCGCATCACGAACACCATGAAGAAGAGGACCGAGCGGGTCATGCGACACATCCTGCGCCGGAAGGCGCGCATTGAAAACGAGGAGGAGTTGAATCAATGGATGCGACTACCGCATTAGCACTCGCCTACCCGTTCGGGTTAGGCATTGCAGCGCTTGGAGCGGCCCTGGGCCTTGGCAAGGCGGTTTCCGCTGCCATGGAAGCCATCGGGCGCCAACCGGAGGCAGCCGGGAAAATTCAGCTGGCCATGATCATCGGCTGCGCCTTTATCGAGGCTCTGGCGATCTATGCCCTGATTTCCATTTTCCTTGGCCCGATCGGTCTGGGATTAGGTTGAGGCTGACATGCCTCCTGCCCATTGGCAGAGAGGCCCTGGTAGCGACCAGAATGTGAGGATTGCCCCCGGGGGTGAAGGTATTCATCTCCCCGGGGAGGATCCATCCGCTCAAGGAGGATAAGTTCAAATGGACATTGGTCCATGGCCGTGGATAGCAACGCATGCACTGGGTTTCATCTGCCTGGTGCTGCTCATGCGCAAAGCTGCCTGGCGCCCCATCCTGAATTTCCTGGATGAACGGCGTGCTTCCATCGAAAAGCAGTTCCACGAAGTGGAGGCTTTGAAACAGGAAGCGGAGAAGACACGCAAGGATTATCAGGAACAGATGCGCCATGCCCAGGCAGAAGCTCGTGAACTGGTTGTCAAGGCGCGCGCCGATGCCGAAAGGCTTGCTGAGTCCCTGCGCACCGAAAACCAGGCTGCTCTTGATAAAAGCCGCCGTGAGGCTTCTGCCCAGATCGCCCAGGAAGCGGAGCTGGCACGCCTTGAGTTGCGCCGTTATGCCGCCGAACTAGCCGTGACAGTGGCTGAGAAGTTCCTCAGCGAAGGGCTTAGCCCCGAACAGAAGCGCCAGCTCACCGAAAAGACCCTCCCCGAAGTCGAACAAGCGGCTTCCAGGAACTGACAAGGAATCCCGCATGGCTGTCGATCTGCAGAAACTGAAGCGGAAAATGCGGGGTGTGACCAGCACCCGCCAGGTCACCCGCGCCCTCCAGATGGTTTCCGCCATGAAGATGCGCAAAGCCCAGGAACGCTCCGCGCGCAGCCGGGACTACCGCAAGGCCCTCCATGACATGATGGAAACTTTCCGGGCTGCTTCGCTGGAGCTGTCGCCCGAGCTGGCCGCGCCCCATTCAGCCGATTCGATTCTGCTGGTGATTTATGCCTCGGATCGCGGCCTGTGCGGCCCGTTCAACAACAATGTCATCAATCTGGTTCAGCAGTTTGTCTGGGAGTCCGAACAGAAAGTGGACCTCATCGCTGTGGGCTGGAAGGTCGGAGCCACGCTTCAACGCCGGGGATACCGGATTCTTTCAAATCATCGGCGCCCGGCTGTTCATGACCGTCTGATTTTCCTGAAGAATCATGCCCAGGAATTATGGGATCTGTGGAACAGCGGCCGTTACTCAAGCATCCAGCTGGTTTATTCCTCCCTGCGGGGAATGACTGTCGAACGGCCGGCTTCAACAGTCTGGCTTCCATTCCAGAAGGATGAAGAAGACCACCATTCGCACCGGGTTTCGACGGATTATATCGATGAACGCAATACGGCCTCGGTCTATGCCGCCACTGTCCGGCGTTATCTCGATAATTCGCTTCTGGCTGCATTGCTGGAATCCGAAGCCAGCGAGCATGTGGCCCGCATGGTGGCAATGGACAATGCCACACGAAATGCCGAAGACCTCTTCGATGCCCTGCAGCTGACATACAACAAAGCCCGCCAGGCCAAAATCACCCAGGAAATTTGTGAAATTGTGGCCGGCGCAAACGCCATCGGAAAGGGTTGATCGATCCGCTCATGGCTATCCAGGTCACACTGAACATTCCCACCCACAATGTCGCCGATTTTTCTGCGATTTATGTCCAGATTCCCTCAGCCGAAGGCAGTATGGGGATTCTCAAGAACCATGCCCCTTTGCGTTGTGAACTCATACCGGGAACAGTAATCTGCCGCCTCCCGGATCAGAGCCTGAAAGTTTTCTTCGTCAGCTCCGGTCTGGCAATGGTTCAAAGCAATACAGTGACAATCCTGGCTGATACAGCCGAATTGGCCGATGAAATCGATCTCACTCGCGCCGAAGCTGCGCGTAATCGGGCACTCGGGCGCCTGTGTGAAGGGACCATGCATATCGATCGGGCACGTGCCGAAGCTGCGCTGCACCGCTCACTGGCCAGGCTCGAAGCGGTTCGTTATCTCAAGACCCACTAATCACAGGCTTTCTCAACCCTGATCCGGCTCACCACAAAACTCCGCCCACCAGGGGATATTCGGAAGTCAGCGCCCCGATTCTGAGAATTCTGAAAACGTGCATCCTCGATGGCCAGCTTCTGAGTCTGCCAGGTTCCGCTGTTGGATAAGCGGATGGCGGGTCCTGATTTATAAGCCCCTCCAAAAGCAGCATTACGATCTGTGGAGTCATATTCCAGATTGACCGTGCCCTGGCCTTCATCCAGAAAGGTCACCTCGATGACATATTTCGAACACCCCTTGGTGAAATCGTCATCCAGCCTGAAATAGAGGTAAGGCTTGCCCGGATCATATCCAGCCTGCCAGGCTTTTGTTCCTCCCTGTTCGGTCAGCCTGAAAGGGCCGTCATCCACCTTGACCGGTCTGGCTCCTCTGTGATTTTCGGGTTCAGCCAGGACTTCCCGGGCAGAACGGTATGGGGATGGAGGAGGTGTGTACAATTCCGGATGTGAAACAAACTCCCGGATCAGCGCGAATAGGGTATACATATCCACCACCTCCGCCTGTCCGTCAGAAGCCTGTGCCAGCTCATTGCTCACCTTGAGGTACCAGTCCGGGGACATCAGGATGGAACGGTACACCAGGAATTGCGGGGCTTCTTCCTCAAAATCATCGCACATCCGCAAGGCTGCCTCGCGGGGATCACCGGGCAGATCGGCTTTCATGCGCAGATAGGGCATTCCCTTGTGGATGCCGATGGGGGGAATTTTCTGAGCGACAATCCCGTCTTTCGAGAAGCGGGAATAGGCGTCCAGTCCCTCTTCAGTCAGCCCCGGCGCAAAGCCATCGATCACGAAGCCGACCAGGCTGAGATCCCACTGATCGAAAAAGGCCTGGTTGTGTTTCTCCCAGGCAGCCATCCCGGATGGGAGTCCCGAATGCACACGGGGTTCGGAGAGGTAACCTGGATTGAGATAACCCGCGCCAGAGTCGCCGGCGATGAAGAAATCCTGGTCGGTCCGGGTGGTGCGGGTCCACAGCATCCCCAATGGGAATCTTTCACACAGATTCGGATTGAACGCCCAGTTCAGTGGAGTCTTCCCACGAGCCGGATCGGTCCACAGGCGTGGCAGCACCCAATACATCCAGGCCGCTGCATCGTAATCTCCCACATAGTGCGCGATGTAACGCCGGGGCGCGATCTTCCCGGTTTCATCGATGAAGCCTCTAGCGCGCAGCGATTCCCGGGTCGGTTTCGAGTTCTGCGGGATTTTTGATGGCAGAGGGCAATGCTGAAAGAAAGAGGCATTCGCCATAGCGCAGTACCCGATCGCATCGGCATCCATGAAGGCATTGAAACAGGAGAGAATCTCGGCATAGCGCCATTCGGTCGGGACTGCATCATGGTGGCCGCCGGCCTTCCCGTAATTCGTGTATTTGTAAGCCCAGGGGACAAATCCGGCGGCATGAATGACACCCTCTCCCTTGAAGGTGTCATACGCCGCATGGAGAAGGGCACGCAGTGTGCGCGCATCCTCGCCCGGTTTCTGGCCTGGGTCATCGCAGGGGACTTCATCATCCCAGACATTCAGATCGAAAAAGACACCCTTGCGCGAAATCACGAAATCATGGTTGGTGAGGGTGTGGTTCTGGGGAGCGCCACGATCCCAGATGTTCAGCCAGTCCCCATCCAGATAGTAACCCATGCGTTGAGCATTCACCCGTCCGGGCTTGATGAGCTTTTCGATCATCCACAGGTAAGCATCGCATTTCAGGCTGCCGGTCGATGAAAGAGTTGTGTCCAGGATATGTGCTCCGGCAATAAACCGCGAGTTTCCTTTTTCATCCACAAAGGAGTGCCTGACCGGGATCTTCATGCCTGAATGGAGGATTCTCTGGCAAATCGAATCGGGAGAAGGATCGTACCGGAAACAGAGCAGATCCTCACACCCTGCCAGGGTGGATGCCAGGTTGGATGTGGCGGGCGCCTTTTCATCCCAGACAACCGCTCCTTTGAAGACAGGCTGAAAATGGGACAGGAGGCTTTCGAGGCCCTCGATTTTTTTGATTTTCTTTCCATGCAGCCAGCCTTCGGGTGCGGTTATCATGTTCCACCAGAAATCATCCGGTTCTTTGTTATAACGGATATAAAGCTTTGGAGACTCCCGGTTGGCCAACCCCTGGAGTGATGCCACCAGGTGGGTTTCATCCCAGAAACGCCGCCGTTGGACAGGATCTTTCAAATCGAGATCAAAGAGCGAGGTCATGTCATAATAAACCAGTTCACCTGCCGGGTCCGAGGGAACTGATTCCTGCCCGGTGACCGCCGGGGTGCATGAAAAGAGAAAGAGGATCGAGATTACATGGATCGATGCGCAAGGTGTCATGAAAACAGCCTCCATTCCTTTGTTTTACATATCGGGAAAATTAATTACCGGGCGGATCACACGCGCTCCCATGCGGGTATAGGCCTCTTCGAGCCTGGGAAAAATCGATTCATCCGGCAGGATGCCAACCACCGCTCCCCCGCTGCCGGCAAACTTGGATGAACATCCGAGGCTGCGGGCGGTCTGGACCAGCTCGATGTTTTTTGCGCTCAAACGATAAAGTGAAGCCCTCAGATCGAAGTTCTGGTCCATCAGTTTTCCAAGCCAGTGATACTCGCGGTTTATCAAAGCGCTTTTCGCATCCTCGGCAAGCTGGGCGAATTTCTTCATGGCTTCCACGATCACCGGTTCGCCGCGTTCCCAGCGTGCACGGATATCGTTATGGAAGACCTCGGTCCCTTCCGAAAGGTCATCCAGATAGGCCACATACAGAGGGGGAAGCAGGCCGGGATCCAGTTCTTCGAACCGCCCATGGCCATGAGTTTCCAGGTAATCTTTATCGAAATCCATGAACACGACTCCCTGATAGACCTGGATGACACGATCCTGATAACCCGCCGGAATGCCGAGTTCCTTTTTTTCAACATCGAGGATCACTCCGGGCAGATAGGGCTTTGGAATGGTGACTCCATAGAATTCCATCAAGGCTTTGAATGTCGCGCAGACAATCGCGCTGGAGCCGGCCAGCCCCACCTGCATCGGGATATCGGTGTCATACCACAGACGGCAGTTTTTCCGCGGGAGATCGATTCCATTGTCCCGGCAGTAATCATGGAATCGTTTGAGGGAGGCTTTGAGCAAACGCAATCCGCCATAATAACCATGCAGATTCACATCCTCCACCAGGTCATCCAGCGAAGAGAAATCCACTGGGTCGCGTGGCCCGGGCAGAACCTGCAGGCGGTCGCTTTCCGCCAGCCAGACCCGGGCTGAAAAATTACGGATAATGAAGCTGATGGTTTTTCCAAAATAGCCATCCGAGGGGTTTCCAATCAAACCTGCCCGTGCAAATGCCTGTGCTTCAATCATTCACTTCTCCCGGAATATAGACAATGTGATTCTTCCCATCCCAGGTTCGTGATTCTGCGATCAACGATTCAACCCAGGATTGCCCGAATTTTCCCATGAAATACGCCAGGCTGAATATCCGTTCCTGCAGATCCCCATCGGGGTACAGCGTATTTTTCAGATTTTGAATACGTGCCAGACGAATCGAATCCCGGCGTGCGATATCCCTGGCAATCAAGTCCTGAATCTGCTGGATCGTTTTTTCAATTCTTCCAAACTGGCTGTCGACAGGATCCACCAGATGCTTACGGTCGTTCTGGAGGTGTTCGATCATTCCGCTTCGGGCTTCCTGAACCTGAGATTCCAGCAGCCTGGCCTGCGCAAGCGAGAGATCATCGGTTGCCGCCGCGGCCCGTTTCATCAGCTCCCGGTCATCTCGTTGCAGATCCCCCCAGGCAAGCCCGGTTTCCTCCATGCGATGAATCTGGGCATGGCTGGCGATTGTCATCGAAAGGCGTGGAACTATGGGTGCACGCGGGATCCCATGGCGCCGATACAGCCGGTCGAGCTGGGCATGATAAGCGATTTCAGATGGCCCGAGCACAGTCGCACCGGTCGGCAGTATTGCATCCTGGACAACCGGGCGGAGAGTGGCATTCGGTGAGAGTGATTCAGGCTGGGCTTGATAGTCCTGGAGAAATCTGTCTGGGGATTTCTGGAGCACCCCCTCCACCACCAGGTCTCCCCCCACTTCCCTGACCGGGAGGCGCTGCCCTTCATGGATAAAGAAGAAGGGGCAGGTCCCCGGGCTTTTATGGATCAAGGGCTTATAGCCGGCCAGGGCCAGCAGCTCCGAGGTGGCTTCGATATCCAGACGGCTCTGATCGGGCAACAGGATTTCATTCTCAAGGATCGGAACAGCCAGCTCACGGAAAGCCCGCTCCCAGGGGCGGATAACCAGGAGTGGGCAGTTTTCAAATACCCTGAGCCAGAAGCGATCATAAAAATCACACCAGGTTGTGGACTCCCGCCAGATCGATGAAACCAGCTCGATCAGATTTCGTCCGTAATCTCCCTGCGGCTGGACACCCTCGAGGAATCCCTTCAAGGCTTCCAGCTGCTCTGTCTCCAGATCAACAGACCAGGCCGGCCGGCCGGGCTTTTCAGCGATTCCGAAATGGAAGGCCTCATTCCCTTTTTCCAGAGAATTCCAGATCAATTGATCGATTTCAGGCAGATCATGGTCATCTCCACCATCCCACAGGACCGGCACCACAGGAATCTCCCATTCCTCACGCAGGCGGTCGGCAAGAACAACTGCAGTCAGGATTTTTGAAAAGGTGTACAGCGGCCCACCCAGCGCACCCGGCTGCTGGCCGGTTGCCACCATCAAGGTGTCAGGCAGAAGGATCTCATCGAGCGCCTGTTTCTGCGGGGAAGAGAGGGGGAACTTGGAGGCAGTTATTCCTTCACGGATTTTCTCGCGGGTCTGCCGGGCATCCCGCCACAGAGCGGCCCGTGCTTCAGGAAAGGGGACTCCAGCAAGTGGAACCAGAGGGAGAAACTCATGGATGGCGGCATCGACCCTGAATGCATCGAGCCAGTAACGGTTGCCCGGTCCCAGGACATCAAATGGGAGCATCAGGGTTTTTAATCTGTTCATGCCCCGAAAATAATGTCAGAGAACCGATTCCACCACTCGCTTCACAATCGTCTCTGTGCTGATTCCATCGGCTTCAGCGCGAAAAGTGGGAACAATCCGATGGCGCAGAACCGGTGATGTATTGGCCAGGATATCTTCTTTAGCCACTGCAAAGCGCCCTTCGAGGATGGCTCGCGCTTTGGCAGCCAGAACCAGAAAAAATGAAGCCCTGGGACCTGCCCCCCAAGCCACATATTTGGAAATGAACGACTTGAAATCCTCATCGCTGCTGTGGTTGTTCCCGGGGCGGCTGGCTGTGGCAATTTTTACCGCCAGCTCGACCAGATCCTCCGAAACAGGAACCCTTCGAACCAGCTTCTGCAGATCGAGGACTTCCTCGCCGCTCAACACCTGCTCGATCTTTGGAATGAAGGCGGAGGTATTCCGTTTGACAATCTCGACTTCCTCTTTCGGGTTGGGGTAGTCCACATTCAGGCTGAACATGAAACGGTCCAGCTGGGCCTCCGGGAGAGGATAAGTCCCCTCCTGCTCGATTGGATTCTGAGTGGCGAGAACAAAGAAAGGCAGCGGCAACGGGTGGTCTTCGCCCGCTGCTGTAACCTGATATTCCTGCATGGCCTCGAGCAGTGCCGCCTGGGTTTTTGGAGGGGTCCGGTTGATTTCATCTGCCAGCACCACATTGGCGAAGATCGGGCCTTTGACATAACGGTAGTCCCTTCGGCGTGTGACCGGATCTTCCTCGATGATTTCAGTTCCGGTGATATCCGATGGCATCAGATCCGGAGTGAACTGGATCCGTTTGAATGCAATCCGCAGGGCATCGGCGAAAGTCCGCACCAGCATGGTCTTCGCCAGGCCCGGAACACCGATCAGCAGGCAGTGCCCTCCAGACAACAGACAGATCAGCAGGTTTTCAACTATCCCTTCCTGCCCGACAATCGCTTTGGAAATCTCATCTTTGAGGCGATCGGCCCTGGTTTTCAAATCCTGGACCAGCCCGACATCATCCCGGCTGGTTTGAACAAGTTCCATCTGTGACATTCAAATCTCCTTCATGACCTTCGCAGTCTAACGGCGATCTCCCCCAAGGGTCAATGGAATCGGGCAGGGGCTGGTAATTCATCCCGGATCCGGCCGGTCACAAGGCCGATTTTGTGAACCTCCGGCGATGACAGAATTCAAGGTTGTGATATAGTCCCCCAAGTCTTCTACCGAGGGGGTTGATGCCTTGTCTACTACAATCGCGGGCTGGAAAGATAAAATCCTTTTTACTCCCGGGCCTTTAACCACCAGCCGCACAGTCAAGCAGGCATTGCTGAGGGATCTCGGGTCTCGAGATTTTGAATTCATCCGCCTGATCCGGGAAATCAGGGACATTCTGTTGTCCATCGGGCAGGTTCACAAAGGCGAATATGAAGCCATCCTGATGCAGGGAAGTGGAACCTTTTCCCTTGAATCAGTCGTTTCATCGGCCATTCCGCCCGATGGCAAGCTGCTGGTCATCATCAATGGGGCTTATGGCCAGCGGATCCTGCAGATGGCGCGCATCCTCAAGATCGATACAGATTCGCTGGTCTATCAGGAAGACACACTCCCGGATCTGGATCAGATCGACCGCACCCTCGCCGCGGATCCCCGCATTACGCATGTAGCGGTAGTGCACTGTGAAACGACGACCGGCATCATCAATCCGATCATGGAAATCGGCCGGATCGTTCGCAAGCACAAGAGAATCTACTTTGTGGATGCCATGAGCAGCTTCGGGGCGATCCCGGTCTCACTGGGCGAATGTGAAATCGATTATCTGGTTTCCTCGGCGAACAAGTGCATCGAGGGAGTGCCCGGATTTGGTTTCATTCTGGCCCGCACCTCCGCCTTGAAAGCCACAGAGGGATATGCGCGCAGCCTGAGTCTCGACCTGCTGGCCCAGTGGAAGGGCCTCGAGGGCAATGGCCAGTTCCGTTTCACTCCACCCACCCACTCACTGATCGCCTTTCGTCAGGCCCTTCAGGAACTTGAAGACGAAGGGGGAGTCGAGGGGCGAAACAGGCGTTATGCACGCAACCACCAGGTGCTGATCGAGGGGATGAGGTCCCTGGGTTTCAGTGAATACCTGCCAGCCAGCCAACAGGGGCCGATCATTACCTCGTTCCGTTACCCCCGGGATCCCAAATTTTCCTTCGAAGAGTTTTACCGTCTGCTCAATGACCGGCATTATGTCATTTATCCGGGCAAGGTCAGCCATGCGGACTGCTTCAGAATCGGCCATATCGGGCGCATATTCGAATCGGATGTCCGTGATCTGCTGGCCGCGATCCGTGATGTCATGCATGAAATGGATTTCAAAGCTGAATTCTGAAAATAAACTGGAGGTGTTTTCCCATGGATTTCGTGTTTCAACGTTCCTATCGCGGTCCCCTCAAGGCAGTCCTGCTGGATTGGGCTGGAACGACAATGGATTATGGCTGCATGGCCCCGGCGGTAGTCTTCATCGAGGTCTATCGCCGCAAGGGGGTGGATATCACGATCGACCAGGCGCGTGAACCGATGGGCGCGCACAAGCGAGTCCACATCCAGCAGATCGCACGCATCCCGGCAGTTGCCGAAAGGTGGCGTGAGGTTCATGGCAAACCAATCGGTGAAAGTGATATCGATGCGCTCTTTGCCGACTTTATTCCTCTTCAGCTGGATTGCCTGGCGGATTACGCCGACCTGATTCCCGGCACCCTGGAAGCGGTGGCTGATTTCCGCCGCCGTGGATTGAAGGTTGGCTCCACTACAGGCTACACCAATGAAATGATGGTCCTTCTCCAGGACGAGGCCCGCAAGCGCGGGTATGTCCCCGATTCAACTGTCTGTGCGACCGATGTCCCGGCCGGGCGCCCCCACCCCTGGATGTGCCTCAAGAATGCCTTCGACCTCGGCATTTATCCCATGGAGTCTTATGTCAAAGTGGGGGATACGCTTCCCGATATCGCTGAAGGCCTCAATGCAGGCATGTGGACTATCGGTCTTGCAAAGACCGGGAACGAAATGGGGTATCAGGAAAAAGATGTGGCAGCGCTCGAACCAGCTGTGTATGACTATAAAATCAAACGCGCTTACGAGCGGATGGCCCAGGCAGGCGCACACTATGTGGTGGATTCCATTTCGGAAGTCCCGGCATTGCTCGATGAAATCAACCAGAGGCTGAAACAGGGCGAGAGGCCTTAAAGCCTGGGAGGGGTGCGCCGCCTCAATCCGGAATCAGTTTTGTCTTTGCATTCAGCGAAAGGCAGAATTCACTCAGGATTCCCACCGCTGCATCGAGGTCATCCAGTGAGCCGACCTCGCTGGGGGTGTGCATGTACCTCAAGGGGATCCCGACAGTGCCGGTAGCGACTCCCTCACGCACCACCTGAAGGCTCCAGGTATCATTTCCCACCCGCCCCGGCGATGCGGCTGGCTGGAAAGGGAGGTTATGGTCTTTCGCGGCTTTCGCCAGCAGATCGAAAACATGCGGATTGACCGAACCGCCTCTCTGCAAGGTCGGGCCTTTTCCGAGCTTGACCACCCCATGCTTGCGCTGGTCCATGCCCGGGCTGTCGGTTGCATGGGTCACATCGATGCAGATGCCGATATCCGGACGGGT